>Ga0265303_10003226_pt1 | contig 10216 bp, 6 predicted proteins | sample Helome_2_FD_192494 | JGI IMG/M metagenome (GOLD analysis project Ga0265303, IMG submission 192494) | Marine sediment microbial communities from subtidal zone of North Sea - Hel_20160317 (Illumina Assembly) | ecosystem: Environmental > Aquatic > Marine > Subtidal zone > Sediment ... | reverse complement strand
AATTTATTTTCGATCTGGATCTGCTTTTCCACTAAACGCGGTTTGAAATGGCCAAGCGTTTCTTTTAATACCGTCATCGGATCCACCGGCTCCTTTTTAAAGAAGAGCATTTCGGCATCCGCCAAAGACAGTTCGTGGAGATCGTTTACGATTTTGCTCAGATGGCGGGCCTCTGAATGCAGCGAGTCAAGGGTATCGCGGTTGACTTCCCGCACGCCGTCTTTGAGGGCTTCGATCTCACCGCGTAAAATGGACAGCGGCGTTCTCAACTCATGCGCGATATCAGAAATCCATTGCTGGCGCATGCGTTCATTTGTTTCTAAGGTTTGGGCCATGGTATTAAAATCGGTGGCCAGCTGACCCAGTTCATCTTGGGACTGAACCGCGATGCGGGTATCGAATTTGCGGGATGCCAGGGCCCGGGTTCCGGCGGTGAGTTGGCGCACGGGCGCCAGCAAGTGCCTGGACAAAACAAACGCCACGATGGCAGCCAGAAACAAAATCGCTCCGCCGATAATGTAAAACATTTGGGACTGCTGTTTTAAAAACCCGACGGCCAGTGGATTTGCCAGAAGCTCTCGTTTATGAAGACCCAACCAGCCGATTGTTTGGCCATCGATGGAAATTTCGCGCAGGGTATAGCTGTCTATTTCGGTGCGGGCACGTCCCCCGGCAACATGCTGTTTGACGGCATTAAACAGCACCAGCCGGCGTGCCAAGCGCTCAACACGCCTACGAGTTTTTGGCGGTGGCAGGTCTTGAGCGCTGATGTCGGAGCCCTTTTTTTCAATTTCGGGCGGTCGTGGAGGGCGTCTGCCAAAATCAGAATCTTTTCCCGGTAAACTCGCTCGCAATATCTCCTCCCAGCGCGCCGGGTTACCCTCGAGCGTCTGCCAACCTTTGTGCGTTTGATACTCAGCGGCCAGGGCAGCGCCAAAATCGCCGTAGCGCTCCAACAATGATTTGTGGACGTAATCCGCAAAATTGCGGGCCACGTAAAAGCGCATGATCCCGACCATCAAGGCCACAACCACCAGCGCCGTTAACGTAAAAGCCACGAAGATTTTATAGGAAAGTTTGAATTTCATTGTTTGGCTAAATATCCACTTATTTTTTTTTAACCGGCAAACAGAACAAGGCGCTAACGGGTAACAGGCTCAACCAAAGGGCGTTTGCCCGCCTGGCAGGGTATATTCATTTTTAAGATATTTTCTAATATAGTTTAACAATAATTTCAAACCGATTCACCAACCTCCACCATCTTCACATCAGTTCTTCATATTTTCTCCACAATTAATTGTTAATTTGGTCACAGGGTAAATACAACACATTGACCAAGAATATACTAACTCAAGGAGGTTATCATGAAAACAAAACACACGATTATTTTAAGTTGCGTAGTCGTAGTGGGTATCATTTTTTCCGGACTGGCGCTGGCCGATAGTCAGGCATGGGGCGAGCGTCGCGGTTTGGGATTCAAACGCCACCATTCTGGTGGGGGGCTGATGCTGCTGGCTAAATATCAGCAAAAAAACCTGATGGTTCAGGTGCTTTCCGAAATGACGAACCAATCGGCCGAGGCCATTGAGGCCAAACTCAAAGAACAGCGAATGCGCACGGTCATGGAAGATTTGGGCATTGAGCGCGAGGCGTTTCGCACTGCAATGCACGCCAAAATCAGCCAGCGCATCAAATCGGCGGCTGCCAACAGAAGCATTACAGCAGAACAGGAAAAAGAAATCCTTGAAAAAATGGAAAATCGCAGCCAGCGTCGTGAAATTATGAGCCGGTTGGTTGAAAAAGGCGTAGCCGACGGGACCATCACTCAGGAGCAGGCCCGGATGTTAATGCAAAAACCACGTTAAGCGGCCACCTCAAAATTCCGCCCGGAGCTCGCTGAAGGGCCCCGGGCGGTTTGCTACCGTCGCCTGACGGGGTTTCATGTGTGAATAAATGATGTGACGGCAATGAAAACTCGAAATAATGACCAAAGAAAAGATCTGTGGAAGCAAAAACAGCTTCATTCTTTGTGGTGGTTTGGGATATGTTTGCTGCTGTTCACCGTTTTATCCCGATTCTTTCCCTGATATTTTATAGTGGCTGTCAAAAAAACGTTCCGTTAATCCAACGTTTTTTTCTACAACCACTTATACCCCAATTCCGTAATTGGGAACATTATTATGAAAAGCGGTATAGATCCCCAACGACAACTGCCAGCTTGCGCCTGTGGCCGGTTTGGTGCGCGGATAGTCGCAAGCACAAACGGTCAACTGTTATTGGGTGGTATGTAAAATTGAGGCCAGCGGGATGAATTCCTTTACTTCAATCGGATCAAACTTTATAATGAGTTCGATGGAAATCGATTGCCATTTTTTCTTTAGGGCTTAAATTATGGTATCAACAAAGTGCCGGATAATCGACATCCTCGATTGCATAAAACACAACGTCACCATTTTTGTGTATTTTAAAGACGGATAATCATATGGACGACATAAGCCTAACCGCAAAAGATTCAACTAAAGACGGTGTTTCACGGAGCAGGCGGCGCCTGTTATTGAATATCGGGCTTTCAATTGCGGTCATTCTGGCCGGCGTCATCGGTGCCGCCTACATCACCAAAACAGCGCCCAAAGCGCGCCGGCGCCCGCCGGCAAAAATAGCCCCCCTGGTTGAGGTTGTCAAAATACAGCCCGGCATGCACAATGTTGCCGTTCAGGCCATGGGAACCGTGGTGCCGGCCAGAGAAATCGTTCTTGAATCGCGCGTATCCGGGGAAATCGTGGCCCTTCACCCTCAGTTCACGGTTGGCGGGTTTTTAGAAAAAGGGTTAGAAGTTTTGCGCATCGATCCGCTCGATTATGAATTGGCTGTCACGCTGGCTCAAGCCAGGGTAAAGGACGCGGTAAGTGTTTTAAAAGTCGTCGAAGAAGAGGCCGCCGCTGCAGTTGAGGAATGGCGCCTGCTATATAAGGAAAACCCGAAAGACAGTCAAATACCGGCATTGGTGGCCAAAGAGCCCCAGCTGGAAGCGGCCCGCGCCAAGCTTGCAGGTGAGCAGGCCGATCTGCGAAAAGCACAACTCGATCTGGCAAGGACCCGGATCCGGTCACCGTTTAATGCCATCGTCCGCAAAAAATTTGTTGATATCGGCTCTCAGGTGTCCGGCCAGGAGCAGCTTGCCGAACTGGTCGGTACGGATGTCTATTGGATTCAGGCGTCCATTCCAGTGGATCGTCTGAATTGGATCACCATTCCACGCCAGTCCGCCGAATCCGGTTCCAAAGTTCGTATCTTTAACAGAAACGAAAATGAACGTACCGGCACGGTCATTAAATTGCTCGGAGACCTGGAACTGGAAGGTCGAATGGCACGCATCCTCACTGAAGTTAAAGACCCGCTGGGGTTAAAGGCAGGGGGAAAAACACAGCTACCGCTTTTAATTGGTGAGTATGTACGTATCGAGATCGAAGGGCGGCAGTTAGACAATGTGTACCGCATCCCACGTGCTGCGCTGCGCGACAACACCCGCATTTGGGTCGCTTCAAGCGATAACATGCTTAAAATCCGCGACGTTGATATCCTGTGGCGTGATGCCCAAACCGTTTTATTTCGAGACGGCCTCGAGTCGGGCGACCGCTTGATTGTTTCAGAGCTGCCAACTCCGGTCGACGGGATGCCAGTGCAGATCGCTCAATAAGCCCCGCTATTTCCTTAGGCTTCAAAACAATTTTTATTTACCGAAATGAAAAATAAACCAGCAAAAAATATTCCTCGTGGCCCCATCGCCTGGATGGCCGGTCATTCGGTGGCCGCCAACCTGCTGATGGCCCTATTTTTAGTTGGCGGTCTCTTCTGGGCCCTTCAGATCAAAAAAGAAGTATTCCCTGATTTTGAACTCGACATCGTCACGATTAGCGTGCCTTACCCCGGTGCCAGTCCGGAAGAGGTCGAGCGCGGCATTATTCTGGTGATTGAAGAAGCCGTTGAGGGCCTTGTGGGCATCAAGGAGTTTACCGCGACTGCCCGCGAAGGCGTCGGCACGGTCAGCGTGGAAATTTTAGAAGGCGAAAATATTCAACGCCTGGCCCAGGACATTAAAAACGAGGTGGACCGTATTACCTCATTTCCCGAGGAAGCCGAAGAAGCCCAGGTGGTTATCGCCGAGCGCAAACGTTCTGTGGTTTCGCTGGCGCTATACGGCAATCAAAATGAATGGATTCTGCGTGAAGTGGCTGAGGATATCCGCGACCGGCTGATCCAGGACCCTGACATTACCCAGGTGGAGATGGAAGGGGTGCGCAACTATGAAATAAGCATCGAAATTTCCCAGAAAACCCTGCGGTCCCTGAACCTGACCCTTGAAGAGGTTGCCGGCAGAATCCGGCGCGCATCAGTGGAATTGCCCGCCGGTGCCATCAAAACCGAGAGCGGTGATATCCTGGTACGTATGAAGGAACGGCGGGATTATGGCGGCGAATTCGGTAAAATTCCGCTTATCACCACCAACGACGGCACCCGGGTTCTGCTTGAAGACATCGCCATGATCAAAGACGGCTTTGAAGAAACAGACAATTTTGCCACCTATAACGGCCAGCCGGCGGTTATGATTCAGGTCTATCGCGTCGGCGATCAGACGCCGATTTCGGTCTCCGATGCAGTTCGCAGGCAAATGGTAACCATCAATCAAATTCTACCCCCCGGCCTGGCGCTGGCGGCGCGCAATGACAGATCTGAAATTTATCGCCAGCGCATGGATCTTATGCTGCGCAACGGGTATCTGGGACTGGGACTGGTGTTTGTCCTGCTGGCCATTTTTTTAGAAGCCCGTTTGGCGTTCTGGGTCAGCCTGGGCATACCGATTTCGATTCTGGGATCTTTTCTATTTTTACCGCTAGTGGGCTCATCCATCAATATTATCTCCATGTTTGCCTTTATCGTTACCCTGGGAATCGTGGTCGATGATGCCATTGTGGTGGGTGAAAACATATATCATTACCGCCAGCGCGGGCTCGCCTGGTTTGACGCGGCAGTGCGCGGAACCCGGGAAATAGCGATGCCCATCACTTTCAGTGTGCTGACCAACATGGTCGCCTTTGCGCCCATGTTTTTTGTATCCGGCTTTATGGGTAAAATTTTCATTCATATTCCATTTGTGGTGATCGGTGTCTTTGCGGTGTCCCTCATCGAAAGTCTTTTCATACTGCCGGCGCATGTCGGCCATCGTTGGCGCGCGAATCCGGGCGGGCTTTTCGGGTGGTTGATGGCGCAGCAGGCGCGCTTCAGCGATTTTTTCGGCCGCTTTATTCGTACCCGCTACGGGCCTTTCCTTGATATGGCCTTGCGCAACCGGTATTTGACGCTGTCCGTCGGGCTCACAGTGCTGGTGATCACGGTCGCCTACATTAAAAGCGGCCGGATGGGATTTGAGCTGTTTCCCAAGGTGGAATCCGACTATTCCCTGGCAACGGCCCAACTGCCCTTTGGCACCGCGGTTCAGCAAACCGAACGCGTGCAGCAAATCCTGGTCAAAGCGGCCCAGCAGGTGGCGCAGGAAAACGGTGGTGATCAACTGGTGCGCGGAATTTTTTCGATTATAAACGGCAACCTCGCGACGGTGCGTGTGTATCTGACACCGCCGGATGACCGGCCGATCTCAACCGCCGGGTTGACCGAGTTGTGGCGGAAACGCGTCGGTGTTCTGTCCGGGCTGGAATTTCTCAAATTCGAATCCGATGCCGGCGGGCCGGGCCGCGGCGCAGCCATTTCCGTCGAATTGAGTCATCGCCGCATCGATGTCTTAGAGAAGGCCAGCGCGGAAGTGGCCGCTGCTTTAAGCTTTTTTCCCAGCGTCACGGACGTCGACGATGGCTTCTCACCGGGCAAGCAGCAGGTCGATTTTCAAATCAAACCCGAAGGCCGTAGCCTGGGTTTACGTTCCCGGGAGGTGGCCCGGCAGGTTCGCCACGCTTTTTATGGTGCTGAGGTGCTGCGCCAACAACGGGGGCGCAACGAAGTCAAGGTCATGGTGCGGCTGCCCAAAGAAGAGCGCGTATCCGAATATAACCTTGAGCAAATGGTCCTGCGAACGCCCTCCGGCACAGAGGTGCCCTTGAAAGAAGCAGTTACGGTAAAACGCGGCCGGGCATATACCACCATCGATCGCAGAAACGGCCGGCGCGTGGTGACCGTGGCTGCGGATGTCAGACCCCGCAGCAAAACCGATCAGGTGATGCAGTCGTTGAAGACCGACGCACTGCCGGCTCTGCAGAAAAAATATGCCGGTCTGACATACAGTTTTGAAGGCCGGCAGGCTGACAGGCGCGATAGCATGCGCAGCCTGATGATCGGTCTGATGATGGCCCTGGTGGTCATCTATGCCATGCTGGCGTTGCCGTTCAACAGTTTTATCCAGCCCATTATCATCATGCTGTGCATTCCCTTTGGCATTGTGGGGGCGGTCATCGGGCATCTGATCATGGGTTACAGCCTGAGCGTAATGAGCATGTTTGGCGTTGTGGCCCTTTCCGGCGTGGTGATCAACGACTCGCTGGTACTCATCAATTTTTCAAACCGCAACCGGCAAAAGGGGATGACGGCGCCTGAAGCCGTCCATGGTGCTGCAATCCACCGATTTCGGCCAATTATGCTGACAACCCTGACCACTTTCGGTGGCCTGTCGCCCATGATCTTCGAAACATCGCGACAGGCCCGGTTCCTCATTCCGATGGCCGTTTCCCTGGGCTTTGGGATCGTCTTCGCTACGCTGATCACGCTGGTTCTGGTGCCCTGTTTTTATACGGTTGTTGAGGATTTGCAACGATTAGTCGGCAGGCGGGATCTTGCTGCAAGCAAACACCGGAGGCCTGACAAATTGCTTTCCGGCTGATTCCGATAAACAAAAAGCGTTTTTGCGTTTTTGATTCGCCCCAATAAGTGCGACTGAATTTGACATATGATTCGTTCGGTCTTACTTTATTTACGAGAATGATGACGTATCTGCAGCCTACAGACCTTCATCTGTTCTCCTCCTTAACGGGCGACTCGCATGAGCCGCCCTTTTGATATATACAGACACACCATTTTGATCCCGAGCACCGTGCATAAACCCTTTTGATCTGCATCCCCGCACCAGCTCCTGTTTCAGGCACGCATAGAGCGTCGTATCTCTCTTTATTCTCTTTTGCATATTATCGATAGAATCTGCACAACCAATTTTTTTTGGAAAGTTCACTTTTTTATTACTCTCTTTGACTTCCTGTCAGACTTTCTGTATGCTGGGGTGACTTTAATAGACTAAAAAATTGACACGTCAGCGATGCTCGGGACAGCTAAAACGTAACCGCTAAAAAAGGACCTGGAGCCATGAAAGATTTGATCAGCGAAATTGCACGCGCACTTGTTGACAACCCGGAACAGGTAAAGGTCAATGAAGTAGAAGGTGGGCACGCTTTGATCTTGGAGCTTAAAGTCGCAAAAGAAGATATGGGCAAGATCATCGGCAAGCATGGCAGAACAGCCCAGGCGATTCGAACTGTATTAAACGCCGCATCCGGTAAAGCAAAAAAACGCGTCATTCTTGAAATTCTGGAATGATATTCTCTGACCCCACTTTACAGCGCCAGACATCACCTCTGGTTCTTTAAACGGAGAAGCGGTTAGGTTTATTTCAACCGGGTAAGACTCTCGATTGGCAAAACGATAAGGGCGCTCCGCCAAAATTAGGCGGGGTGCCCTTTTTTTGCTTTGTAATCCCCGCTTTGGCCTCTTTTACACGGTTCAAGATTAACATCCGACCGGTCGGCCACTGAAAATAAATAAAAATCATAATATGACTTGCATTTAAGCAACATATTTAATAAGGCATTTTAGAAGAAAACTGCACCACGATATCGGGAAAATTCTTTGAGCAATTTTTTTAGTAAGTCTGCCTAGAATTTTCCCTTCCTACCCCCGAAAAGCAGGCGGATGTTAATTCAGAGGAATTAATCCGAAAAGAAGCCTGCCGGCTGTTACACGCTCACAATAGGCGGGCGGAAAGGATATGAATAGAATGGCGACACCCGCGCTCAGAGTCGAAGACATCCACAAAAACTTCGGCACCATCAAAGTGTTGAGGGGCATATCCATAGAGGCCTACGAGCAAGACGTCATATCCATTTTGGGCAGCAGCGGTTCCGGCAAGAGCACGCTGCTGCGCTGCATTAATCTTTTAGAAACACCCACCTCGGGGAAAGTCTACGTCAAGGGCGAGCTCATTAAAATGCAGGAGATGCGTTCGGGGGAGCGCAAGGCTGCGGACCGCAAACAGGTCGAACGCATTCGATCCAAATTGTCAATGGTGTTTCAGCAATTTAATTTATGGGCCCACATGACGGTTGTGCAGAATGTGATGGAAGCGCCCGTAAATGTACTGAAAGTTTCCAAAGCGGAAGCGAAAGAACGGGCTGAAAAATTATTGCAGCGGGTCGGCCTGTATGAGCATCGCAACTATTACCCGGCGCATCTGTCGGGTGGCCAAATGCAACGCGCGGCGATTGCGCGGGCGCTGGCTATGGAGCCGGACATGCTGCTCTTTGATGAGCCGACTTCCGCCCTCGATCCGGAGCTGGTGGGCGAAGTTCTCAGAGTGATGCAGGATTTGGCGGAAGAAGGACGCACGATGCTGGTGGTCACACATGAAATGGGATTTGCGCGAGACGTTTCCAGCCGGGTTATCTTTTTAGACGCGGGCCTGGTCGTGGAAAACGGAACCCCGGATCAGGTTTTCAATCATCCCAAGTCGGATCGCTTCCGGGAATTTTTAGTCGGCGTTTTTTAATGTTCCGGGAATTTTGCCGGATTTTTTAAATCGTTACTATGGAAAAATGGCACCTGCACAGTTGACCCTATACCGCCACCGCAACGTCATAAAGCAGATGCGCAAAGCAAGCGCATTGTTGATTGCCGTGCTGATCTCCATCGCATTCCTTGCCCAGGCATTCGCCGGTGATTGGAAGAAAATTAAAATTGCAACCGAAGGCGCTTACCCGCCCTGGAATTATTTTGATGCATCCGGCAAACTGGTCGGATTTGATATCGAGCTGGCCAAAAATCTGTGCGGGCGCATAAACATACAATGCGAAATCGTTACCCAGAAATGGCGGGGCATTATAAAGGGACTGAATCAGGGACAATATGATGCCATCATGGCGGCCATGTCGATAACCGAGCCGCGAAAGAAACTGGTCACATTCTCGCGCAGTTATGCCGACACACCCAATATATTTGTGGTGCGCAAAGACAATCCCATCGCTAACTTTCAATCAGAGCTCGAGCATTTGACGCTGGATGATATCAGTCCTGCGGAACAAAAGGCACTGGATGCCCTTATCAATGCCTTTAAAGGTAAAGTCATCGGGGTGCAGGTCGCGACGATCTTCCAAAAATTTGCCGATGCCTATCTGGGCGAGCATGCTGAAATTCGGATATATGACTTTCAGCACACCGTTGACCTTGAGCTATACCAGGGCCGCCTGGATGCGCTGGTCGGGGGCATGGCCTATTGGGTGCCGATAATTAAATCTGAGCAGGGCAAGGAGTATACGATCATCGGCCCCCAGATGACCGGCGGGCCCTTCGGCAGTGGTATTGGCGTGGCCGTCCGCAAAAAGGATCAGGATCTGGCCGATATGTTTTCAACGGCCATTGACGCAGCGCTTCGTGACGGAACCATCAAAAAACTGGCCATCGAGTGGTTTACTTTCGACACCTCAGCACCGCAATAGCGGTTTTGATTATAGAACCCTAACCGAATTCGCTTATTCAGCTTAATTACAGGAAACCTGTATGTCTCAGGTAGTTGCCTATTTTCCGCTGATCCTCAAAGGAATGCTGCTGACCGTCGAAGTGGCCTTATTATCCTTGCTGATTGCGGTTTTGCTCGGATTGATCGGCGCGGTTGCCAGGCTTTCCAAATCCCGCATTGCCAGGGGTATCGCGGGCACCTATACCACCATCATCAGGGGCATACCCGATCTGGTCCTGATGACGCTTATCTTTTTTGGCGGCCAGATTCTGGTCAACGATATCGGTGAAAAAATGGGGTTAGACTATATTGATGTGGATCCTTTTATCGCCGGTGTCCTCACCATCGGTTTTATTTTCGGTGCCTATTTCGCGGAGTCTTTTCGGGGCGGGATATTGGCCGTAGCCCGGGGCGAAATCGAGGCCGGATACG
>Ga0265303_10003225_pt1 | contig 10218 bp, 10 predicted proteins | sample Helome_2_FD_192494 | JGI IMG/M metagenome (GOLD analysis project Ga0265303, IMG submission 192494) | Marine sediment microbial communities from subtidal zone of North Sea - Hel_20160317 (Illumina Assembly) | ecosystem: Environmental > Aquatic > Marine > Subtidal zone > Sediment ... | reverse complement strand
TGCGTCGTTGTCGCGATTCCAGCTGACATGACTGGCCCCGTATGGTGTACCGCCAGTCGTTGTCGCTGACAGCGCAGCTTCGGTGTACGGCAGTCCAATGAGCAGCATTCCGTGATGTAACAGTGGTACCGCCATCGTTAGCAGCGTCGACTCCTGGCCGCCGTGTATCGATGACGTCGACGTGAAGACACCGGCGGGTTTACCTGAGACAGCGCCCGCCAGCCACTCGCTCACGGTGCCGTCCAGAAAATATTTTAATGGCGCAGCCATGTTGCCGAAGTGCGTCGGGCTGCCCATGACCAGACCATTGCATTCGATCAGGTCGCGAACCGACGCATACGGTGGACCTTGATCCGGTATTGCGTCTTTCGTCGCTTCAGCGACCGTCGATACCGGCGCGACCGTCCGCAAACGCGCTGACATCGAATCGATCGAGTCAACGCCTTGGCAGACTTCGCGCGCAAGTGCCTCCGTGGCGCCTTTTCGCGAGTAATACAGGACCAGTATCTCGCTCATCAGCGTAGGAGCTTCGCGACATTCTCGGGCGGACGTCCCATCACCGCGATGCGATTGGCATCGTCAACGACAATCGGCCGCTCCAGCATCTTCGGATGAGCCGTAACCCAGGCCGCCAGCGCCGCGTTGTCATCGAGATCGGGCAAATCGGTGGCGTTCTTAAACTCGGCCTCATTACGCCGCAGCAATTCGCGTACCGGAAGATCAAGTAGCGCCGCGAACTCGAGGACACGCTGGGCCGACGGTGGCGTGTTCAGGTATTCGACAATCGCCGGCTTTACGCCGGCTTCTTGAATTAATTCCAGTGTTTTCCGCGACTTGGAACAACGGGGATTGTGGTAAATCGTCAATGACATGTCATCCTCAGCGCTCGTTACCGTGCTAGGCAGGCCGAACTCTAGCAGGCTGCGGGGACAGCGTCAGCGCCGCCTTGACGCGGTAGCCTGACGCTTGGTAGCGTAGATCGGCTACTTTGTGCAATTAGTTGATAAAACTATAAAAATCTGATGTCTACGCTCCGTTCAATCTTACTGCTAGGTAGTGCGCTGTTCGCGACGCTGCTTCTGGCAAGTGCCTGTGAGACAGCGCCGCCGGTGCAGGAAATGAGCGATGCCCGCCAGGCCATCGCGGTCGCTCGAGAGGCCGGCGCCGAGGCGCATGCTGCGGCGGAATTGCTTGAGGCGGAGCAATACCTGCACAGTGCCGAACAAGAACTCAATGCACAGAATTATGCTGAGGCGCGTCGAGATGCGCTGCAAGCGAAGTCGAAAGCCTTGGCGGCGCGGAAGCTCAGCGAAATCAATCAGCCTGACGGCAGCAACTGATTCCCAAATGTCTGGCGCACGTCTTTTTCGGGTCAAAGGCCGCGTGCAGGGCGTCTTTTTTCGTGATAGCACAAAGTCTGTTGCCGAGTCGTTGGGCCTGACGGGCCAGGCGGTCAATCTCGCCGATGGTGATGTCGAAGTGCTCGCCTGCGGCGACTCAGATGCGCTCGACAAACTCGAGACCTGGTTACACGAGGGACCGCCGCTGTCGAAAGTGACAAGCGTGTTGTCCGAAGAGATCGAAACGCCCCAGTTCACGGGCTTCAGAACGCGGTAATCGGGCCCTTACGCCTTGAACCACTTCCTGCTTAGCTTATCGATAACCTTGTTCGGGTACTTACGTCTGCCAAGGCTGCCGTTATAACGTCCGAGTGCGCGCCTCAAATCGCCTTTTTCTTTGTCGAGATAAAAGCGCAGGATCGTGCAGCCGTAACGCAGATTGGTTTCAAGATGTAGCAGGTTGTCGTTCGGGCGGCCGATTTCGTCGAGCCAGAACGGCATGATTTGCATCAGGCCGATCGCGCCAGCCACCGAGATTGCGTACCGGTCGAAATTGCTCTCGACCTCGATGATAGAAAGGATTAATTCCGGCGGCAGATCGACACGGTTCGCCTCATAGTGCACTCGGGTCAGGATATTGATGCGCTCTTCCGGATCTTTTACCTGGCGGGCAAGCCGTGCGGACATGTCCGTCAGCCACACTTCCGCCTCAAAGCGGTCCGGGAAACTGTCCGCCTCTGACGCCGCAGCGATCAAAGCTTGTCTCAGTTCCGGATCCACCTCAACCTGGGCGATAGCGCCTGCCGGCATAGAAAATGCCAGAGATAAACCAATTAAAACAATAATTTGAGTCAACTTCTTGATTCAAATTCTCCCGAATGTCGCAACCACCGTATCATGTTACAGCGGCACTCTTTAGCAGATTGAGAGCTTCCTCACGTTTCAGGTTCCGCGCCTCGGCGTCCCGCCGGTGTCGATATTCGAGTTCGTCATTGCCAAGTCCCCGGTCGGATACGACGATCCGGTGCGGAATACCGATCAGTTCTGCGTCGGCAAATTTCACACCCGGTCGCGCCTCGCGATCGTCGAAAAGGACCTCGAGGCCCGCATCGGCCAGCTCCGCATAGATTGCTTCGGCGGCCGCGCGGACCTCATCCGATCGCTGCATGTTAATCGGCACTATCACCACGTCAAACGGGGCGAGCGGATCGGGCCAGATGATGCCTTTGTCATCGTGGTTTTGCTCAATGGCAGCGCCCACGATTCGGGTAATGCCGATGCCGTAACTGCCCATTTCGAGGAGCTGTTCTTTGCCTTCCTTTCCCAATACGGTCGCGCCGAGCGCTTCTGAGTACTTAGTGCCAAGCTGGAAAATGTGACCGACTTCGATGCCACGCGCAATACTCAGCGTACCTTTGCCGCCCGGGGCCGGGTCTCCGTCGACAACGTTTCGCAAGTCGACCGTCTCCGGCGCATCGAGATCACGTCCGAAGTTAACGCCGGTGTAATGCATATCGACTTCGTTGGCACCGCAAACGAAATCGGTCAGGGTGGCCGTCGCGTGGTCGAAGTACATCGTCATGTCGAGGCCCACCGGACCGATATAGCCAGGCTCGCAGCCCGCTGCTTTCCGGACTGCGGCGGGAGCGGCCATCATCAACGGTGATGCGACACCCGGCATCTTTTGCGCCTTGATCGTGTTTACCTCGTGATCGCCGCGCAAAACCAGCGCGACCGGCTGTTCGGTACCTTCAACGATAATAATCTTGATCGATTGCTCAGCCGCAATGCCAAGCATGTCCGCAACGGCATCGATGGTTTTAGCGCCTGGAGTCGCTACCTTCTCGAGTTTCTGTGTCGGTTTCGCAGGACCCTTGGCCGGGCGCTCGGTTGCCGCAGTCTCGATGTTGGATGCGTAGTTGTCGATATCGCTGAATGCGATCGCGTCTTCACCCGAGTCGGCCAATACATGGAACTCCTGCGAGCGGCTGCCGCCGATTTCGCCGGAATCAGCGTCGACGACGCGAAACTTCAGCTCCAAGCGTTCAAAAATTGCAGAGTAGGCGGCGTGCATACTCTGATACGAGGCTTCGAGGCCTTCGGCATTGAGATCGAATGTGTAAGCGTCTTTCATAATGAATTCGCGCGAGCGCATTACACCGAAACGCGGCCGAATCTCATCGCGGAATTTGGTCTGAATTTGATACCAGTTGATCGGCAATTGCTTGTAACTACGCAAATCCTTGCGTGCGATGTCGGTAATGACTTCTTCATGCGTCGGTCCGAAGCAAAAGTCGCGATCGTGACGATCCGATATCTTGAGGAGTAGGTCGCCGTACATATCCCAGCGGCCGGACTCCTGCCACAGCTCTGCCGGTTGCACGGCCGGCATCAGCATTTCAAGCGCGCCGGCGCGATTCATTTCCTCGCGGACGATGGCCTCGATCTTTCTGATGACGCGCAAACCAAGCGGCATCCAGGAGAAAATGCCGGACGTCAGACGACGGATTAGACCAGCGCGCAGCATCAGCTGGTGGCTGACAATCTCGGCTTCTGCTGGGACTTCCTTGAGCGTGGTTAGACCGAATTTCGAATATCGCATAAAAAAACTAAATATCTGCTTCGATTAGCCGCGCATTCTAGCCTGAAACACGGCGGATTGGCGCATACGTATTGACTCGAGGGACAAAGCAGGGGATCGTCGCGAGTCTTTGATCCTCTGAGTAGCCCCGCCGTTGAAAGGTAGACGAAACCCGTACATCGCTCGCGAGGGAATTCCGTTTCTACTGTTGTCGTTCTTGCTTTGTTGGCTCGCGTTCTATTACCGCGAGTTGCCATGGTTCATTGCGGCGGCAGTACTCATCGTCTTGCTGTTTATGATCTTTCGGGACCCGCGCCGCCGCATTCCGGCTGTGCCGCTCGGCGTCGTAAGTCCGGTCGACGGACGTGTCGTCGAGATTGGCGTCACCGACAAGGCGGTGCTGCACGGGGAGGCGTTACGCGTCGTTCTTCGAATCAACAGCCTTGGAACCTACACCGCACGCTGCCCGGTCGAGGGCAAGATCATGGACCTGAACTCCATTTCCAGTGAGAAGATCGTCGACTACAAGACCAATGCGTTGTGGGTGCAGACGGATGAGGGTGACGACGTTGTGCTGCAGTTCGCCGGCTATCGCCTGGGCCTGGCGCCGAAATCCTTTCTGCGATACGGCGAACGTCTCGGACAGGGCACACGCTGCGCATACCTTCGATTGACGCGCTTTGCGGAAGTCCACTTACCCATCGACAGCAAGATCCTCGTCGAGGCGGGCCAGCGCGTCGTCGCTGGCAAGGACGTGCTCGCCAGGTTGCCGCCCCGCTAGCAGGTTGTGGCAAACTATCGGCTAGTCATGACCTGGCCGATAAAACGATGAACATGAGCGAACATCAGCGCCGTGCGTACCTCGAGGCTATGGGTATTGATGTCTGGGTGCCACGTGGGCAGGAGGATATCGAGCCCGATATTGAGGCTCCGGTCGTCAGTGCCGACGGTTTGGACTGGAACGCATTGCGCGACTGCGTGGCCGGCTGCACCCGCTGCGACCTGCACGCGAGCCGCACGCAAACGGTTTTTGGCGTTGGCAATCCAGACGCCGATTGGATGTTCATCGGCGAAGCGCCGGGCGCCGAAGAGGACCGCCGTGGCGAACCGTTTGTCGGCCGTGCGGGCAAGTTGCTGGACGAAATGTTGCGCACCGTCGGTCTCAGTCGCGACGGTGTTTTCATCGCCAATATTCTGAAGTGCCGTCCGCCGAATAACCGCGACCCGAAGGTCGAAGAAGCCGCTGCATGCCGCGGGTACCTTGAACGGCAGATCGAACTGGTCGCGCGGAAATTATCTTCGCGGTCGGTCGTGTCGCGGCGCAAAACTTGCTCGGAACGGATGCGCCGGTCGGACGAATGCGCGGCAAGCGGCATTCGCTTGGCGATGTGCCGTTGATCGTGACGTATCACCCGGCGTACCTGTTGCGCAGCCCGTCGCAAAAACGCAAGGCCTGGGATGACCTGTGCATGGCCCGTAACATTATTCGGGAATTGCACGCATGATCATGCCGATGCAGGAACCGCCGGTATTCATACGCGCAATGTCGCACGAGGACCTTGCTCATGTGTCGGACATCGAGCGCCGCAGCTACGATTTTCCATGGAGCCACGGCGTGTTTCGTGACTGCCTGCTGGCAGGCTATCAATGCATTGTGCTCGATCGGGAAGAGTGCGTCGCCGGTTACGGAATCCTGTCGGTTGCCGCCGGCGAGGCACACATTCTGAATTTGTGTGTTGAACCCGCCCACCGCGCACACGGTTACGGTGAACTGCTGCTTGACGAGATTTTGGCGCGAGCGCGAAGCGCCGACGTTGAGGAGATTTTTCTCGAGGTTAGACCGTCCAATGAAACCGCGATAGCGCTGTACCGAAAAAAAGGCTTCCATCAGGTCGCGAATCGGCCGCAGTACTATCAGGCTTCACACGGTCGTGAAGATGCCGCTGTACTGTCGAAAAAGCTGACCGGCAGCTATTAGATAGGTTCCAGTTGCGCTAGACTTCGCGGCCGTCCAAATTTCCAGGCCGCATTGATCAGGCCGTTACCTTCCATGACCGACATCCAACAACAGGTCGACAAGCGCCGCACGTTTGCGATCATCTCGCATCCGGATGCCGGCAAGACGACCTTGACAGAAAAATTGCTGTTGTACGGCGGTGCGATCAAGCTCGCCGGCACGGTCAAAGGGCGCAAGGCGAGTCGCCATGCGACCTCAGACTGGATGGCGCTGGAGCAGCAGCGAGGCATTTCGGTGACATCGTCGGTCATGCAATTTCCCTACGCTGATCACGTCGTAAACCTTCTTGATACGCCGGGACATGAGGACTTCTCGGAAGACACGTATCGGACGCTGACGGCGGTTGATTCGGCGCTGATGGTCATCGATTGTGCAAAGGGCGTCGAGCGGCGCACGATCAAATTGATGGAGGTCTGCCGCTTGCGCGATACGCCGATTATGACCTTCATCAACAAACTTGATCGCGAGGGTCGCGAACCGATCGAACTGCTCGATGAGATCGAGGAAATTCTGAAGATTCAGTGTTCCCCGATTACATGGCCAATCGGCATGGGCAGCTCGCTGAAAGGTGTTTATCACCTCGCACAGGATCGAATCTATCTGTACGACAAGACGGGTCGTGAGACGGCCTCGGACATTCGTATCGTCGACGGGCTTGATTCGGCTGCTGCATCGGAAGTGCTCGGAGAGTTTGCCGCGGAATTTCGCGATGAGATAGAGCTCGTCAAGGGTGCGTGCCCTGAGTTCGACGTGGCCGAATACCTCGCGGCCAGGCAATCACCGGTGTTCTTTGGTTCGGCGTTGTCGAACTTTGGCGTTAAGGAACTGCTCGACGAGTTCGTGCGCTATGCGCCGGCGCCACTTGCGCGCAACAGTGAGCAACGCATCGTCAATCCGGGTGACAGCGACTTTACCGGATTTGTTTTCAAGATTCAGGCCAACATGGATCCGGGCCACCGGGACCGTATCGCATTTATGCGTGTTTGTTCGGGCGAATACAGGAAGGGTATGAAGGTGACGCATGTGCGCTCCGGCAAGGAGATGAAAATTCCGGAGGCAATTACATTTCTGGCCGCTGACCGCCAGCACGCCGACAACGCGTATGCCGGCGACATTATCGGCCTTCACAATCACGGCACGATCAACATCGGCGACAGTTTCGCTGAGGGCGACCCGGCACGGTTCACCGGTATCCCGAACTTCGCACCCGAGATATTTCAAAGAGCCGTGCTAAAAGATCCGCTACGCCTGAAAGCGCTGCGGAAAGGGCTCGCGCAGCTTTGCGAAGAAGGCGCGACACAGTTGTTTCGGCCGTTACGCAACAATGACCTGATTCTGGGCGCCATCGGACCGCTGCAATTTGACGTGGTCGCTCATCGTCTGCGCGATGAATACAAAGTCGAATGCCAGTTCGAAAGTATCAATGTTGCGACCGCGCGCTGGATCGACTGCGACGATCCGAAAATGCTCGCGGAGTTTGAAAAGAAAGCCCATGACAACCTCGCACTGGATCATGGCGAGCAGCTGGTCTACATTGCTCCAACGAGAGTAAACCTGAACCTGACCGAGGAGCGCTGGCCCGATATCGTGTTCCGCAAGACCCGCGAGCACTAGACATGTCTGATCGGCCGCCGGTCGGAGATTACGCTTGTCTCAATCCAGAATACTGACTAAGAAGGTTATTGCCTGGGCGTTCTACGACTGGGCCAATTCCGCGTTCGCACTGTCGGTGCTGGCAGTGTTGTACCCGCTGTTTCTTGGTAGTTACTGGAGTGTGGGTGATTCGGGTGCCGCGGTTACACAACGGCTCGCGTGGATAACGGCAGGAGCGAGCGCGATCGTATGTTTAGTCGCGCCGTTGTTCGGCACTATCGCTGACACCGGCGGCTACCGGAAGCGGTTTCTATTCATACTTGCGATGCTCGGTGCAACAATGACGGCCGCGCTCGGCTTGGTTGGCGAAGGACAGTGGCCGCTCGCTTTAGCACTGTACCTGTTAGCGTCTGTCGGTTACTACAGTTCGACGGTTTTTTACGATTCACTGATCATTGACGTCACCGAACCGCGCTACTACTCATTCGTCTCGACTCTGGGCTTCTCGATTGGATATCTCGGCGGGGCAGTACTACTCGCCCTGCACGTATGGATGCTGTTGTCGCCGGGGATGTTTGGCTTCAGTGGTGCGACGGGCGTCATCAAGTTTGCGTTTGTGTCCGTCGGTGTCTGGTGGGCCGTTTTTCTGCTGCCCTTGCTGCTATTTGTCTCGGAGAGCACGTCTGGCAAGGTTGCAACCGGGGGCGTCATCAGGGCCGCTTATCTCGAGCTGAAATCGACTATTGGCCACATTCGCCAATATCGCAATGTCGTCATCTTTCTGATCGCCTATTGGCTATACATTGGTGCAGTTTTTACGGTTATTTTCATGGCCGTCAATTACGGTCAGCGTCTTGGCTTCGGTCAGCAGGATCTGGTTACGGCATTGATGATTACGAACTTCGCCGGTTTTCCCGCAACCCTCTTATACGGCTACTTCGGCCATCGGTTCGGGCCCAAAAAGGGAATCTACTTTGCTCTGGCGGTTTACATTGCTGTGTCGAGCTGGGCCGTATTTATCGTCGATGTCCGTCAGTTCTACATCATGGCGGTAATTATCGGTTGCGTGCAGGGCGGCGTTCAGGGCCTGAGTCGCTCGCTATATGCGTCATTGATCCCGCCCGACCAACCCGGGGAATTCTTTGGTTTCTACAACATGATAACGAAGTTATCGCACGTACTTGGCCCGTCGTTGGTCGGTATCGCAGCGATGATGTCGGATAATCCGAAAGTGGTACTACTCGCGTTACTACCGCTTTTTATCGGTGGCGCGATGTTGTTGACCGTCGTGCGCGGTGGCAACGCGCCGCCTAGCGAATAGCGGCGACCTCTCTCTCAAGGCGTTCAATTGCGGATGGATCGATGACACCGTAGCGTGCTTCGAGATAGGTGTCCGTTATCGTATGGATAGCGTCATCGCCCAAATTTGATGCCTCCCTCGCTCGCAGCGCAAACGCATCAGGTGTCTCGCCGATTTTCGGTGAGACTCCGGTTTTATTGACGAATCGTTGGTACAGCACCGCCGCGCGATCGCGAGGTGGCGGTCGATAACGCAGCATGAGAATTAGGCTGATTATTAGCGTAAGAGCGATGACCAAGCCAATGAGCGTCAGAAACTTTTTGCGCCAGCTCGGGTCTTCCATGCCTAGCGCTTCCATTAGGCTGTTTTGATTGTCGGGGCCGTAACCAAGAACCCATTGATTCCAGCCGGCGTTCATCGCGTCCCATGTCAGTTGTAGCTGATGCAGTAACTGGGATGGTGCGGACAAGCCCCATTCCATTCCAATGCCATCGAACATTGAGCCAGTGAATCCCATTTCGATGCGTTCCGGCGCGACGGCGGCGGTCGGGTCCACCCGCACCCAGCCTTGGCCAGCGAACCATACTTCGGCCCACGCATGGGCGTCGGACTGCCGGACAATCATGTACTCACCGATCTGATTGATTTCACCGCCCTGATAGCCGAGTACAACCCGTGCCGGTATGCCAACCGCGCGCATCATCACTGCAAACGCCGAGGCATAATGTTCGCAGAATCCGCGTTGTGATTCGAACAGAAATTGGTCAACCGGATCGCGGCCAAGCGCCGGCGGCTGCAGCGTGTAAAAGAACGATTCGTCGTGGAACTTCTTGAGCACCGCATCGATGAAGTCGCCGGTGGAGCCGGACTCCGAGCGCATTTTTCGCGCGAGTTCGGCGGTGCGAGGGTTACTGCCATCGGGCAGCTTCGCGAATCTGTCACGAGCGAGTTTGGTCATTTCGACGTCGGCGCGATAGCTCGAGTACGACTGGACTTCATACGCGATTCGCTGATCGACGGGGAGAACGCGCTCGAGCTCCTGCATGCGACCCATGAAAGTCTTTCGAAGATCCCACTCAAATGGAAGCTCGAGTGCCACAATCCAGTGTTGCCGTGTCGGTTCCATTGTTACTTGGTAGCGAATCGGATCGCCGATAGGCTGTATCTGCGTTGACGCGCGGCTCATTGTTGGCTCGCTGCTCGACCAGGAACGACCGTTGAACCGATACAAAACGATTGCACGCCAATACCGGTCTCTAGGTTCTGGTGTCGCACCGAAAAAGCGCGCACGAAATGCAACTTTGTTCGACAGCGACAACGAGCTGATGTCGCCGGGGCTCATCGAGTTGCTGAGGCCGGAGACACCAGAACTCGTATCGACCGGGAC
>Ga0265303_10003224_pt1 | contig 10218 bp, 6 predicted proteins | sample Helome_2_FD_192494 | JGI IMG/M metagenome (GOLD analysis project Ga0265303, IMG submission 192494) | Marine sediment microbial communities from subtidal zone of North Sea - Hel_20160317 (Illumina Assembly) | ecosystem: Environmental > Aquatic > Marine > Subtidal zone > Sediment ... | reverse complement strand
GCGCCGTTATCGCCAACGTTGTTTTTGACGCCATTGGTGTGCGGCTTTTTGAATTGCCGATGACACCGGAGCGAGTCAAAGCGACGTTGGTCTAACTGTGGCCCGCTTCTTTGCGACCGGGAAAGGACCGACAGGAAAAACCCGGCCAGACTAAATGGAGATCGCGTTGCAATTGAAACACTGGTTGATAGTTTTTGCCCTCATCACCGCACAATCGGTGAGCCATGCCATGCAGGAACCGACATTGTTGATACAGAACCCCGGGGCCCGCACCCATATCAGTCTGAACGGGTCATGGAATGTAATTGTTGATCCCTACGAGAACGGATTTTACAACCACCGGTACCAGGAGCATGACAACGGCTACTTTAAAAACAACAAGGCAAAAGAACCTTCAGACCTGGTCGAATATGATTTTGAAAAAGGTATGAAGCTACAAGTGCCGGGCGACTGGAACACCCAGCATGACATGTTGTTTTTATATGAGGGCACGGTGTGGTATCAAAAGGACTTTTCCATTAATAAAAAACCGGGTAAACGTTACGTTATTCACTTCGGCGCTGTGAATTACAGTGCCGTTGTCTATTTGAATGGTGAGAAAATCGGTCGGCACGAGGGCGGGTTTACGGCCTTCCAGTTCGATATCAGCGCAGCGCTGAAAAACGGCGCCAACTTTGTTGTTGTAAAGGCGGATAACCGCCGCGAGCGTGACCAGGTTCCCACGGTGAATACTGACTGGTGGAACTACGGTGGTATTACGCGGCCGGTAAAAATTCTGGAATTGAACGAGACCTATCTCGCAGATTATTTTATTGAGCATGGCAGCGCTAATAACAAGTGGATCAGTGGTTGGGTAAAACTGGCCGGTAGCGAACAGGAAGACTACGGCGCTGTAAACCTGGCGATACCGGAACTGCAAATTGAGCAAGAGTTAAGGCTCGACAAAAACGGCAAGGCTGTATTTGATTTTGCAGCGAGCCCGGTTTTGTGGTCTCCCGGGAACCCGAAACTTTATGACCTGAATCTGACTTACAAGGATTCGGTGCTCAAAGACAGGGTTGGTTTTCGAACCATCCGAACAGACAACGACAACATCATCCTCAACGGCGAGCCGGTTTTTCTAAGGGGTATCAGCATCCACGAAGAGTCACCCAAAGAAGGTGGCCGGGCCTGGAGTGAAGATGACGCCCGTACCACGCTGCGTTGGGCCCGGGAACTGGGTTGTAATTTTGTACGTCTTGCACATTATCCGCATAACGAAACCATGGTCCGTATGGCCGACGAGATGGGCTTTTTGGTCTGGTCGGAAATACCCGTGTACTGGACCATCCTGTTCGAGCGGGAGGATGTTTACGCCAAGGCTGAAAAGCAACTGGAAGAGATGATAAGCCGTGACAGGAATCGCGCCTCGGTCATCCTCTGGTCGGTCGCCAACGAAACACCCAGCCACGAGGCGAGGCTGGTGTTTTTGAATCGCCTGGTCAGAAAAGCACGCTCGCTGGATTCATCACGTCTTATTACCGCTGCACTCGATACGCAAACATCGAGTCAAACCGGCAGGCTCATTGACGATCCATTTGCCCAAGCCGTGGATGTGATCGGTGTGAACAGCTACTGTGGCTGGTACAGCGATACCCCGGAAAGCTGCGCTAGCCTGCGATGGCAATCAGAATATAACAAACCCATTATAATCAGTGAGTTTGGTGCCGGCGCGCTACACGGAAACCACGGTGATAAGCAACAGCGTTTTACCGAAGAGAACCAGGCGCTTGTCTATAGACACAACCTCACCATGCTGGACAAAATCAAATCACTGAGAGGGGTGACACCATGGATTCTCAAGGATTTCCGGTCACCAAGGAGACCATTACCCGATATCCAGGATTTCTGGAACCGTAAAGGTCTGCTTTCCGAGAGCGGTGAGCGTAAAGCGGCCTGGTACCTGATGAAAGACTGGTACGAAAAGAAAGAGACCCAATACACGAGATAGAAACGAATCCGGTAACATGACAACGTCGTCTGCTCATATTACTGCATATCAATTGATTCACAGGTAATACTCATGAGATCTCTTTCGCTTTTCTCCCTGGTCATTTTTTTGCTTACAGCGTGTTCGCCTTCTGATACCGGGACGACTCCTGAAACCACTTCCCCTCAAGCTGAAACACGGGCAGAGGAAGCTCAACCACAGGAAGCGGAAGATGTGCGATACACCTACGTACTGGTGCATGGTGCTTCCGGCGGTGGCTGGGACTGGAAAACGATGGATGAACTTCTGACCGCTGAAGGTCACACGGTTTATCGCCCGACGCTAACCGGGCTTGGTGAAAAGATGCACCTGTCCAATGCGGATATCGATCTCACCACCCACATCACCGATATTGTCAATGTCATCCTGTTCGAGGATCTGCATGATTTTGTGCTGGTGGGCCACAGTTACGGGGGTATGGTGATTACCGGTGTCATGAACCAGGTACCGGAACGAATCCGGCACGCTGTTTATCTTGATGCCGCGGCGCCGGAGGATGGAATGTCGGCCCAGGATCTCTGGGGAATCGTGTCCGACTCCTCAGGACATGAAATCGTGAATGGCATTGTTTACTTTAACTGGCTGGATGCCAGTTCCCCTGTGCCACGCGATGTACCACAGTCGCTCAGGACCCTGACTGAGCCCGTATCGTTTGATAACCCAATGGCTTTGCAGCTTCCGGTTACGTTTATAGCCTTCGTTCAAACCGGTCAGAGCCTGGAAGCGCGCGCCGCCGACCCTTCATGGCAGAACGCCAGTGCCCGCAACTGGACAATTAAAACTCTGGAAAGCGACCACAATGCGCAGCGTTCACACCCGCAGGAGTTGGCAGAAATGTTGCAAGCCGCACCCAATGACCGTAACCAAGATTAGTTGTCTGGAAATCATTTTGCGAGTGTAAATAACTGGAAGATGCATGAATAATAACTCACTAATCTACTAATGGTGCAGGTGTCCGGGTCTTTCTGCTTGCAGGGCGAACTAGCGTGTTGTCCACGCGCATCGGCTCGCGTTCAAGGTTGCCACTTTATAAAGCACAAACAAGCACCATGTATATAATTCAGACTGGGTCCGGGGTGAATATTTTTTGTTCTGGGTTGGTTGCATCTTAGTGGGTTGGGGAAAATCGTATATGCGTTTCATCTGGATCTTACTCATCAGTCTCCTGATGCCCGTATCACTTTGGGCACAGACGGCAGTCAATGTTCGTGCCCGGGATCTGAATGAAGTCCTGGTAGATTTTGAGCGCAGGGCTCCCGCAGAGGTGCTTGCGCTGAACGACTCAACCCTTGCTTCTGAAGTTTCTTCCATCGTGCTTTCATTACACGCAGATGTCGGGCAAGCGGTTAAAAAGGGTGAACTGCTCCTTGAGCTTGATCCGGTTGATTATCAACTCAACTTAAAGCAGGCCGAGGCGAATCTTGCTTCCAGTAAAGCCCGCCTGAGCCATGCAAACGCAAGGTTAAAAAGCGCTCAGACGCTGGGTGTAAGCCAGTATATTTCGGCAGATGAATTGCTTGAGCGCGAAACTGATGTGATGGTTTTCAACGCACAGATACAAGGTAATGAAGTAGCAGTCTCGATTGCCCGCAGAAATCTTGACAAATGTAGCCTGGTTGCACCCTTTGACGGGGTGATTGGAGAACGCATGGCACAGGTGGGGAATTTCGTCAGAAATGGTGACCCGCTCATTGCTATAACCCAGGTCGACCGGTTTGAACTGGATGCTGAAATCCCGGACGGCCAGGCTGATGAGGCTCTGAGTACAGATGCGATCCGTTTTGAATCACGTGGTCAGAGCTGGCCGGTAACATTATTGCGAATGTCTCCGGTTGTTAACAGCCAGGGAAGGACACGCAAGGCAAGATTTGCCTTTGACTCCGCTGATGCACCCGCGGTGGGGCGCAGTGGCGAACTGGTATGGCGGGTCGGGGAAGGCATGTTGCCATCCAATCTGATCAGTCGCCGCAACGGTGTGCTCGGTGTGTTTTTGCTGGATTCCGGCAAAGCCAGCTTTGAACCATTGCCGGGTGCCCAGGAGGGGCGTCCGGTGTCTGTCAATCTTCCGGCCACCACCCGTGTTATCACCCTGGGCCGGGAGCGCTTGCAGGACGGAATGACACTGAATGTTCAGCAATAAGCCGCCATTCAGATGAAACCCCATGTTTAAAAGCCTGTTAACAAATCACCCGCTGGTCAATATCCTGTTTACCGTTGTGCTGGTGATGGGTGCAATGTCTTATTTTGAACTGCCACGCGAACAGGATCCGGAAATCAATTTTAACTGGGTAATGGTGACCACGGTTTTGCCGGGTGCATCTGCCGAGGATGTTGAAGAACTGGTAACCGGGCCGCTTGAAGATGCGATAAGAAACGTTCAGGACATCCGCTGGGTGATCAGTACCACACGTGAGAGCTCCTCAAGCATACTGGTGCGTTTCAGGGACATTTCGGAAACGCTTTTCGACAAACGGATCAACGATGTTCGCCGTGAAGTACAAAACAAGGCGAACGATGAGTTACCCGAAGACGCAACTGACCCTTACATCCTTGAAGTCACCACGTCGAGTGGTTTCCCAACAGCGATGGTCGTGGTTGAAGGACAGGCCGATGACGAACAGTTGCGTCAACAGGCCAGGATCGTCAAGGAAGACCTGGAGCGTATCAGCGGTGTTGATGCCATTGTTTCCATCGGCTTGCAGGACCCTGAGATGCACGTCGAGTTCCTGCCCAGGGAACTGGCTGCCCGTGGCCTGGTTGCCACCGATATTGCAGACAGCCTGCGGCAGGGCTTTGCCGATACCTCTGCGGGTAAAACCCGGGTGGCCGGCAGTGAATGGCTGGTGAGGGTAGAGGGCACGACAACCGACCCTGAAGTATTGTCATCCTTTCAGCTGGCACCAATGTCCAGCCCCAATAGTAAAATCGCCCTGAACGAAGTAGCGGAGATCAAACGAGGCCGGGAGGAAGCGACACAGCTGGTTTCCTTCGGTGGCCAGGCTGCCGTTGCTCTTTCGGTGATCAAGGTTCCTTACAGCAACACGATTGACCTTGTCGAACGTGTCGATGCTTATATTGTCCAGAAGAACATCCAGCTTGATGGCTCGGGTATCAACCTCGTGCTCGCGGACGACCAGACCTCGCAGACGCGATCCGCGCTCACCATCATGCAGACCAATGCCATGCTCGGCCTCGGTCTTGTGCTGGTGATGTGCTGGCTATTTTTGGGTTTACGAATAGCAGCCATGGTCACGTTGGGTATCATATTTTCCATAGCCGGCACCTTGTGGGTGCTGAAGTTCAGTGGCAACACCCTGAATGTATCTGTCTTGCTCGGTATTGTTATCGTTCTGGGTATGCTGGTAGATGACGCCGTGGTGGTTGTGGAGTCGATTTATTATCGGCTGCAGCGTGGTATGAATGGGCTGGATGCGGCCATTGATGCTTTGAAAGAAGTCGGAAGACCGGTTACATCAGCAGTATCAACCACCATGGCAGCCTTTCTGCCGCTGATGCTTTTGCCGGGTATTGTTGGCAAGTTCATGTTCGTCATTCCATTCGTGGTAACTGTCGGTCTTGCGGTCAGCCTGGTTGAAGCGTTCTGGATACTGCCTTCGCATGTCATTTCTTTGGGTGGTAAACGAAAACGCGGGCACAATGCCTCGACTTCCTTCGAGCGTGACCTGCGCACCCGCTGGACGCACCTGATTCGTCTGAAATATACAAAAATGTTGTGCTATGTCATGCGTCGGCCGGTTCGATTCCTGACCGCTGGCGCCCTGGCCTTTGCACTGGCAATTGCTGTCGTTTCGATGGGGCTGATCCAGATGAATTTTTTCGTGGCCGATCCGATCCGATTGTTTTATGTCAATCTGGATATGCCCTCGGAAGCACCGCTGGAGGAAACCCTGCGCCAGACGGTATTGGTTGAACAGGAAGCTTTGAAACACTTTCTGCCCGGGGAAATCAGGGCGGTCACTGTCAATGCGGGTATCAAGTTTACCGATGCGGAACGCCTGTTCGGTGACCAGTATGGCCAGGTGCAGGTTTCGTTGGCTCCCGCGACGGGTGATTCACGACAGGTAGGTGAGATTGTCGATGCATTGCGGGAGCCCCTGTCAAAATTGCCGGTTGACGGGCTGATTTCATTTCAGGAACTCAGTGGCGGGCCACCGGTAACCAAGCCGGTCAGTGTGAAGGTCCGTTCCGATGATTTTGCCGAGTTGCGTAGCGCCAGCGATGCGATGATCATACTCGTAAAGAACATTCCGGGCACCAAGGATGTCGTCGACAACGATGTACCAGGAAGACAGGAACTGGTCCTTGACCTGGATTACAAGGCCATCCGTAATGCGGGTCTGACACCGGGCCAGGTGGCGCGGCTGTTACGTCTTCACCTTGATGGTGAGGTGGTGGCCTTTATGCGTGACCGTGGAGAGAAAGTCGAATTGAGAGTACGTGGTCTTGACCGGGCACGACAGGATATCAGCTCGGTGTTGAATGACCCGGTCGCCTTGCCCGGTGGCGGTTCAACAACCTTTGGCGCACTCGCAAAAACCCGTGTCAGGCAGGGTCGTGGTGTGATCAGCCATCATAACTACCGGCGCGCGATTACGGTCGAGGCGGATATCGATGTGGAGGTCACCGATACGGTACTGGCCAATGATACCGTTCGTGAAGAATGGAACAAAATCAGTGCGGGGTTTCCCAATACCGACATTGACCAATCCGGTGAACTCGATGACATCCAGGAGAGCCTGGATGCAATGTTCGGCTTGTTTCTGCTTGGCATTGGTCTGATCTACCTGATCATCGCTGCGCAGTTCCGAAGTTATTTTCAACCGATGTTGATCCTGGCGACCGTCCCGATGGCATTTACCGGTGTGATTTTCGGCCTTTTACTGACAGGTAACCCGCTAAGCCTTTACACACTTTATGGCGTCATTGCACTAACCGGTATTGCGGTCAACAGTGCCATCGTACTGATCGATGCGGCCAACGCACGTATCCGTGCTGGTATGCGGCCATTGCATGCGACTATATATGCGGCCAGGCGACGTGTTATTCCCATTTTAATGACCACCACCACCACCATAGCCGGACTGTTCTCACTGGCTGTCGGTCTGGGTGGTAAATCCCTGGTGTGGGGACCCGTCGCATCGTCGATCGTTGCCGGCCTGGGTGTTGCCAGTTTGTTGACCCTGTTCATGATTCCCACTTTGTTCAGGACGTTCCAGCGTGGTCACGGCGGTCAGAAATTCCTGGAACATCACGGTTAAATTTTGAGCGTAAGTTGCGGGTTTTTTCAATACATGGTATTACCATTTTTTGATTCGTCAGGTACTTCCTGTATCGAATCCCAGTGTTCGATAATTTTTCCTTTATCATCGAACCGGAAAAAATCCATGGTCACGTATTGCTCATTTCCCGGCCACGTTTGGAATGTATGCAGAGCAACCAGATCACCCTCTGCAACCGCGCGGACAAACTCAATTTTCTTATCGGGGTAATCCCTTGCCATTTCCTCAAAGTAATCGATAAACGGCTGCTTGCCGTCTCCAACCAATGGGTTGTGCTGTATGTACCGGGCACCTACATACGTTTCGACTGCTTTGGCGGGTTCCCCCAGGTAGGCGGTTCGATAAAATGCAATGGCATTGCGTTTGTTTGATTCCAGGTCATTTCTCATAACAGATACCCCGTTTAGCAAGTGAGGGAGCAAGCTTAAACGCTTCGGGCACCATGTATGAACCTATTTATAGATGAAGCATAATTAGAAAATAAACCTGCCTCCGCAGTGCTATTGTTGCGTAATAACTCCAGGGAGACAAAGATGACCACCAGTAAGACAGCCTGCATTCTATGCTCGCGCAATTGCGGACTGGAAATCGAAACAGATGACGGCCGCTTCGTCAAAGTCCGGGGAGATGTCGACCATCCGGATTCCAGGGGTTATATCTGCCAGAAAGCGGCCCGCCTCGAGCACTACCAGAACCACGATGACCGTCTGACACAACCCCTGAAGCGTTTACCCGACGGAACATTCGAGCCGGTTTCGTGGGGCGTAGCCCTATCGGAAATTGCAGATGGCTTAAACCGGGTTCGCGAAACCCATGGCAGCAATGCCTTTGCCCTGTGTGGCGGTGCTGGCCAGGGAAATCACCTGGGTGCGCTTTACAGTCAACAGATGCTGACAGCCATGGACACTAGATTTGTCTACAGTTCGCTGGCCCAGGAAAAAACGGGTGACTTTTGGGTCAACGGGCGGTTGTTTGGTAAGCAAAATTGCCATGTTTCCGAAGGTGTCGAACACGCCGATTACGTGGTTTTCATCGGCACCAATCCTTTCCAGGCCCATGGGATTCCCAACGCGCGTGAAACCCTCAGAGCCATTAAGAAGGATCCCGGTCGAACCATGGTGGTTATCGATCCCAGGCGAACGGAAACAGTAAAGTGGGCCGATATACATCTGCAATTGAAACCCGGCACCGATGCTTTTCTGATCAGTGCGATGCTTGCGGTTATCGTTCAGAACAACTGGCATAACAGGGCATTTATTGAAAATCATTGCACCGGTTTTGAGGCTGTGGAATCTCAATTGCGTGAGATCTCTGCAAAGGACTACGCGAATCGTGCAGGTATCGCCTTTGAAGATATAGAGCGTGTTGCCAAAGGTATCAGCCAGGCCAAAACCGCGAGCGTGCGAGTGGACCTTGGTACCCAACAAACCTTACATACCACGCTAAACGCCTATCTTGAAAAGCTGCTTTATCTCATCACTGGTCAGTTCGGGCGCAAAGGCACTAACAATCTGCACACTTCCCTGATCCCGTTGATTGGCAATACAGACGAGCGCCGGGTAATCAAAGGTAAAAGCCTTCGCCTCACCAAGCACCACAATATGATGCCTGTCGCCGGGATGTATCCACCCAATATTTTGCCTGATGAGATTGAGTACGGTGGCTTGCGGGCGATCATGGTCGATAGTTGCAATGCCCTGGTTAGCTGGCCCGATACGCAGGCGCTGACGCGGGCATTCGGGAAACTTGACCTGCTGGTGGTCATAGATGTTGCAATGACCGAAACTGCCAGGGCTGCCGACTACATACTTCCTGCTGCATCACAGTTTGAGAAATGGGAAGCAACCGGCTTCAACCTGGAGTTTCCGGACAACTATTTTCACCTGCGTGGCCCAATTGTTCCGTCGAAGGGCAACACTTTGCCGGAAGCTGAAATCTACACGCGTTTACTGGAAAAAATGGCCAGAATTCCCACCAGTTTTCCGCTGCTCGACAAATTGGCGCAGATCGAACCTGGTTTCAGCCATCACACCCTGTTCATGACTGCATTGATGCTTATGTTCAAACGTCGTGGCAAGCTTCGGCGCTTCGGGGCGTCGATACTCTACCGGACTTTGGGTAAGCACTTTTCCGGCAATGCGGCCAGTGCCGCACCGTTATTGCCCCTGGCCATGCAGTTTGCAAAAAATTACCCTGTACAGGTTCGGCGTGCAGGAAAACTATCCGGTTTTGCCGGAAACACCCTGACCCTGGGGGTAAACTTGTTCCGCGTTATCATGAAAGAAAGATCAGGACTCATCATCAGCAGTCATACCTACGAAGAAGGCTGGAGCCTGATAAAAAATCAGGATGGCCGTATTCATCTTGAAATAGCAGAAATGCTGGAAGAGTTGACCGCTCTTAAAACCGAACCGTTACCGGTCGAGGATTACCCGTTTATCCTGATGGCCGGTGAGCGCCGCAGCTACAATGCCAATCAGATCTTTCGCGATCCAAAATGGCGGAAGATTGACCCGCATGGCGCTCTCAGAATGCACCCCCGGGACGCCGCCGGGTTGAGTCTTGAAAACGGAGACGCCGTCACCTGCCGAAACGCAACCGGGGAGGTTGAATCGGTGGTAGAACTGGATAACGGCTTGCTTCGGGGTGTTGTTACCCTGCCTCATGGTTACGGAATGAGCTACAAGGGCAGTGACCCTGTCGGCCCACAGATCAATCGCCTGACGGACTCTGCACGTTGTGATCCATTGACTAAAACGCCATACCACAAGTACGTGCCGGTGCAGATTGAAAAGGTTGTGAACTGAAGGAGGAGCAAGTGCGCTGGGGTCAGAGTAAAGTGCCAGAGTCGTGACTCTGGCACTTTACTCTGATAATCCCCTAGCCGCC
>Ga0265303_10003223_pt1 | contig 10218 bp, 9 predicted proteins | sample Helome_2_FD_192494 | JGI IMG/M metagenome (GOLD analysis project Ga0265303, IMG submission 192494) | Marine sediment microbial communities from subtidal zone of North Sea - Hel_20160317 (Illumina Assembly) | ecosystem: Environmental > Aquatic > Marine > Subtidal zone > Sediment ... | reverse complement strand
GCCGAGGCGGCTATGCGGTGCATCTTCCGGCGGTGCGGGGACGAACCGATGTGTGCGGCTGCTTTCCAACGGGGCGCCACTATCCAGGCATTGCCGACCTGATCGCGGACGCGATCCAAAACGTCGAGGGCCTGTGCAAAGAGTTCGAGCCAGGTGCTTCCTGGGCGGACATTCCAATTACGGTCATCGACTTCGAGACGACCGGTCGGGACTCGGAGACCGACCGGGTCATCGAGATCGGCCTGGTCACGTTCGAGAAAGGCCAAGTCAGCAAAAAGGAGAGCTGGTTGGTCAACCCCGGCATCCCCGTGCCGGAAGAGTCCCGTGCGGTGCATGGCATCTCGGACGAAGAGCTGCGGGGCGCGCCCGACTTCGCGACGGTGATGCCTAGGCTTCTAGAGTTGCTGCAGGGCAAGCTCCCGGTTGCTTACAACGCGTCGTTTGATCGCGGGTTCCTGCTTGCAGAGATCGCGCGCGTCGCACCGGAAGGAATGACGCCCGGCGACATGCCTCCTGCAGCGCGCGACGACGTGGTCTGGCTGGACCCGCTGGTCTGGGCGCGAGAGATTCTCAAAGAGCTCAAGAGCCGCCGGCTCGGCGATGTGACAAAGCACTTGAGCATCCCCCTCGAGCAAGCGCACCGCGCAGCGGGTGATGCAGAGGCGACTGGAAAGGTACTGCTTGCCCTGGCGCCGCAGCTGCCGCGAGTCTACGGGGAGCTCGTGCGTCTCCAGAAACGCTACGCAGCGTTTCAAGATGCAGAGCTCGCAGCGTGGAAACGCTTTCGTTGAATCCGAAAGTCACCAAATCACGCTTGATTTGGGTTCCGTTCGCCCTGATGGCGATCGGCAGTTGGACACCGGTCATCGGCATGTGGCTCAACGGGATCGAGTGGTCGGGAGCCGCCGGACGCGCCGTCTCGTTTTGGTACACGGTGCCAGCGCTCGTCACGATTCTGCTCGTTCAGGGACCCTGGTTGAAGCAGCCCATCTTAAAGCCACTCGGGATTCAATTTTCGGTGAATCGATGGTGGGGCATCGCCTGGCTGCTCCCTGTCGCGATCCTCTTCGTCGGCATGCTGGTCACCTGGGCCGCAGGCTTCGATCCAGTGCTGACGGTCGAGCAGCTGATCGAGAACAAACGTTCGGCCGTGCCGCCCGACCAACTCGCGCAGTTCGAAGCGTACCTGGCGGAGAGCCCGCCGCCTCATCCCCTGACCCTGATCGCCATGGGGATGCCCGCAGGCTTGACGTTCAATCTCATCCCCGGTCTCTGCGAAGAGATTGCATTTCGAGGCTACTACTTCCGCGAGGTGCCCGGCGGATTCTGGAGCCGCTCGACCAAGATCGGTTTCCTGTGGTGGCTGTGGCTGGCCCCATCGGTGGCGATCGGAAACCTCTACGGCGTGCCGGGCATCGAAAGTGTTTTGCTCGCCCTTCCCTGGTGCATCGTCGCCTCCTGGGTTCTCGTCTACCTGCGTGTTCGGAGCGATTCGGTGATCCCCGTCGCGATCGCACGAGGGACCATGCTGGCCCTGACCGCCGCCGCGTACGATCTCACCTTTGGTGCGCCGACCTGGATCGCACCGTTCTACGGACTTGGCGGCATCGTCGGGCTTCTCCTCATCGGGGTCGCCTTCTGGATTCATGATCGGAGTCGTGCGAACGGCCGACTGACGACGAGCTGAGGAGAACCACGTGACAGACTCGGACAAGCTCGGGCTCCACGCCCGCTATGGAGGCTACGCGCTCGTCACCGGAGCGGCGCGAGGGATCGGACGCGCGTTCGCCAGCCATCTGGCGGCGGACGGCTTCGACCTTCTGCTCGTCGATCGCGAGGGCGAAGAGACGATCGCGCTCGCCGAAGAGCTGAGCTCGGCACACCGAATCGATGCGCGCTCGCTCATTTGTGACCTCGCGGATCCTGGCCTCGAGCGCAAGGCGCAGGAATGGGTCGACGGATTCGAGATTGGGCTTCTGGTGAACAACGCGGGCATCTCCCCGCTCGATCCGTTTTTCGACATTCCACTGGACGCCCACCTCAAGACCCTCGATTTGAATTGTCGCGCGACGCTCGTGCTGACCTACATCGTCGGTAAGGCGATGGCGGCCCGGGGTCGCGGCGGGATCGTCATCGTCTCATCGGCGTCGGGGCTCTCGGGCTCGCCTTACTTCTGTCACTACGCCGCCACCAAGGGCTATGGCTTGAACCTCGCCTGTGGCCTTTGGTCGGAGCTTCGAGGCAGCGGCGTCGATGCGCTCGCCGTTTGCCCCGGCATGACGGACACCAGGCCCGTCCAAGACCAGAACCTCAGCAAGGACCTGCCGTTCTACATTCCAATCAATGGGCCAGAGCCCGTCGCACTTGGCGCGCTCCGCACACTCGGCAAGCAACCGGCTCTGATCCCCGGCCTGGGCGACCGAATATCTGCCGGCTTGCTCTCGAAAGTGCTTCCCAGAGGCTGGACGCTCTCCATCATGAAGCGGTCGATTGAAAAGATGCGCGGCAGCTAGGCGCGCCCTCAGCCCTGGCTCGGCGGCTTTCGCACCTTGAGCCTGCCTGCACGCCAGCCGTCGACCCCGCTCGTGTACCACTTCGAGAATCGGCGATCCGAAGGGCCACCGCAAAGTGCAGAGTGCAGGACCGGCGCGCTCATGTCGGCGACGAAGCGAAGTGATGGCGTGAACGACGTGAGCCTGCCGGCGGAGCTGTAGATCTGACCCTGATGCGGCGTTGCGCGTCCGCCGGGGATCGGAATGGGGCCATGATCGAAAGCGAGGAAGCGTGGGAGCTTGCCGCCAAAGAACATGTTGCTCAGGGTGAGTCGATTTCGTTGGCCCCAGGGCTCGGGCCGCTCGTCGGGCACTCGGGCCAGCGCGGCCCGCCAGACCTCCTCGCGCGTTCGTGAGCCGAGCCAGGGGGACGATTCAGCCACGAGAATGCGGTCGAAGTTCTGATAGAAGTCGATGAATGTACCCGTGGCGTCTCGTAGGTGCTCGATCACCTGCGCACCGGATGCCGGACCGAACATCTCGACGAGCAGCTCCCTGTAGAAGAACTCGAACGCGGTCGGCCCAGTCGAGTCGAGCTCGTACCGGCAGTCCCAGGTACGAAGGGCGTCGCCGACGGGACCCGTTCCGAGAAGCGGCTCGAGAATCTCGAGAATCTCGGCCGCCTGGATCGAGTACGTGTCCATTTGAATGGCGCGAAAAGACTCCACGTCGTGATCGTCGCGCGCCTGCAAGCGCTCGGTGATGCGGCGCGCGCGGTAGTCGCCCATGGGTGCGTTGATCGGATTGGCTTGGCCGAGGTGGTTAAGGTCCTGGTTGGCGGTCACGATGACACCGTCTTCGGGGTTGTGGGCGCGCGGTAGCTGGTCGGCAGGCATGAACCCCTTCCAGTCGAATCGCTCGTCCCAGCCGGGTCGGGGCGCGAAACCCGACCAATCGTCAGGACGCGTCGGCATCAAGCCGGACATCTGATAGCCGATGTCACCTGCGCTGTCGGCGAAGACCCAGTTGAAGGACGACTCTACGTCCGCGAAAGCCGCCATTCCCTCGGTCACGGTGCGGGCCGTCCACATCGGGATCAGGACGTTGATCGACTGCGACCCGCCATCGGCACCTGTCCACCGTGTGGCGAGCCGGTGCCCTGGCCGCATCGCGTCTCCATCGAGGACGCCGTGTTGGTTTTCCCAAAAGGTCTCGACGATGGCTTCGCCCTTCTTTCGCTTGATCGTCTCGACGCGTCGATCGAAGTCGACCCAGACGTCGGCGCGACGAAATTTTCCGTCGCGGCACTCCTCAACCCAGGAGTCGATCGAATCCATGAAGGTGTACGTCGCGCCCCAAGACAGGTGCTCGTTCCGCCCGACCAGCGGTGCTGGCAAACCGGGCATGGTCATGAGAAGCGCGTAGCCATCGGGCCAGCGGAAGCTCTGTTCGACCCATACATTCGGAAGACGGTTCGTTTCGAGGTGCGGGTCGTTGCCGAGCATCGCCGCCCCGGATGCCGTTCGTGCGCCCGAGACGCACCAGTTGTTCGAGGCCATCATCCGCGGCGCGGCGACTCCCCATTTCACAGCTTCCGGGACCATTCGTTCGCCGAGCTCGACCCGAGTCAGCATCGAACGGTCGAGCCCTTGCGTGCTTCCCGGAAACAACGCTTCGAGGTGCGCGTCGTCGATGCCGGCTTGAACCATCTCGACGAAGAGCCGCTCGACCTCTCCCTGCGACTGAGCCAGGGTGAGAAATCCGGCCATGCGAGAGAGCAACAGGCTGTCTTCAATCGTCCATGGCTCGGGCCGGACCCTCACGAGCTTGAGCTCCCAGGGCATCGATTCGGAAAAGCGCGCGTTGACCCCGTCACGATAGGCCTCGCATGCGGCGCGGGCCTCCGGGCTGAGCGTGTTTGCTGCCTTGGCGGTCCCGCCGCTCCAGTTCATGCGCCGAAAGAACCGGTCGACCTCCACCATTTCGTCGCTTCCATCGAGCAGCTCCGCCGCCCGGCCTTGGCCGAGGATCCGCATGATCAGCATTTGCAAGCCGCGATCCATCGCGTGGCAGTAACCCATGCCCCAGTGCAGCCCGCTGATGTCGTCGGACACGATCTGCGGGATTCCGTTTTCGTCCCGGGTCCAACGGGCTCCTGGCTGTTTCGCAACGGTCACGATTAGAACGCGTCCTTGGCTCCGCGAAGCGCGGTGAACGAGGCGACTGGATCTCGTCCGGCGGCGACGGCCGGGTCGTCGAAACGCAGAAATGGATTGGTCGCGAGCTCGCGATCCAGCCGCCCAGGCACTGTGAATCGTTTTGCGTCGCGCGTGGCGATCGCTTGAGCGAGCGCACTGGCTACGTCTTCGTTGCTCGGTTCGACGGTTGAGGCAAATCGAAGGTTATTGACGGTGTATTCGTGGCCGCACCAGACCTTGGTGTCTAGCGGCAGCGCACGAAGCTTCGAAAGCGAGTCAGCCATCATCGCCATCGTGCCTTCGAAAACGCGGCCACAGCCAGCGATAAACAGCGTGTCGCCGCTGAAGAGGTTGCCTTCGGAGATGAACGCGATCGCGCCCAGCGTGTGGCCCGGGATTTCGACGATGTCGACCGAAGCACCGCCGAAGTCGAAGGAGTCCCCGTCGGACAGGGCATCGGTTTGCCGTGGGATCCGCTCGTGGTCTGCGTCGTACTTCGAGCCGCGAACGTGCTTGATGGGACACTCTTCGATCAGCGGCTCGATCCCGCCGATGTGATCCCAATGATGGTGGGTAAGCCAGATCTCGCTGAGCTTGACCCGGGCCTGGTCGATCGCCCTCAATACGGGGTCGGCCTGAGACGGGTCGACGACGGCTGCCCGGCCATTCTGGATGACTAGGTACGCATAGTTGTCGCTCAAACACGGAACTGGATCCACCTGCATGCCCGGGAAGATACGACCCCGGGGTCGGGCTGGCTAGGCGCATTCAAACGCCGCGGGAGGTCTGGATCCGTCGCCGTTCGGCCTTCTTTCCCAACCGCCTTCGGGTTATATGAGGCCGATGGAGTTGAAGTTTGCGATCGAGAAAGGGATTCCGTTTGCCGGACGAACGGAGGTCAAAGTGCTGAAGCTCGAGCCTGGTTACGTGAAAATGATGATGCCGCTCGAACCGAACATCAATCACGTCGGGACGATGTACGCTGGCGCGCTCTTCACGCTCGCGGAGCTCCCGGGGGGCGCGATCTTCCTCTCGACCTTCGATGCGAGCCAGTTTTTCCCGCTCATCAAAGGTATGGAAATCAAGTTCCTCAAGCCCGCGACGACCGACATCGTGGTGGAGGTGCGGCTCAGCCCCGAGCTAGCGGCGAAGATCCAAGACGAGGCCAACGAGCATGGCAAGGCCGACTACGACTGGGACTGCGAGCTAAAGGACGCCAACGGGCAAGTCGTCGCCGTGTCGTCGAATCGCTACCAGCTACGCCGAACGAAACCAACGGGTGCTTAGGGCCGACGACAAACTGCGCACCCAGATCACCGCAAACCTCGGTGCTCACGATCGGTCCGCCGAGACAGATCCTTCCCTTCACCCCGCGGCGGTCGCGGTAACAATCCTGGCGAACGCGGTCGGTGAAGCCTGCTTCGTCATCACGCGCCGAGTGTCAACGCTTCGCAACCATAGCGGCCAGTGGGCCCTTCCCGGCGGACGTATCGACGAGGGAGAAGATGCAGCGCGCGCCGCTCTACGAGAGTTGGATGAAGAGGTGGGCTTGCAGTGTCAGCCCGATCGCGTGCTTGGGCTTCTTGACGACTACCCCACCCGGTCCGGCTTCCGAATCACGCCGGTCGTCGTCTGGGCCGGGAACGACGCGGTTCTGCGACCCGACCCATGCGAAGTTGCCGAGGCGTATCGAGTCCCCATCAAAGGTCTCGACGCGCCAGGTATCCCCAAGGTCTTCGACATCGAACAAAGCGATCGTCCCGTGCTTTCGGTGCGGATTCTCGGCCAGGACATTTTCGCCCCGACCGCCGCGGTCGTGTTCCAGTTCCGAGAGGTCGCCATCCACGGACGGGACACGCGCGTCGTCGACTACGATCAACCCGTGTTTGCGTGGCGTTAGCCGTTCGCGCTAGCGCTCGACGGTGACACCCTTCCAAAAGGCGACGTGGTCCTGAATGTTGGCTGCAGCGTCTTTGGGTTGGGGATAATACCAGGCGGCATTCTCGTTGCGCTGACCGTCGACGACGACGTGATAGTAGCTCGCCGTGCCCTTCCAGGGGCAGACGCTTTGATGGGCGCTCGACTCGAGAAACTTTTCGTCGATGGCGCCCGGTGGAAAGTAGACATTCCCCTCGACGACCTCGAACTCATCGGACTCCGCGACCACCTGCCCTTGCCACAGCGCTTTTGCCATCCTGCCTCCTGATTCAGGCAACTTAGGGCGCGCGGCTACCACGTCGAGCCCCGTTGACCGACGCGGTGAGAGCCCCACAAACTCTTGCAAAGCCATGGCGAACCACCTTGTCCATGAGACGAGCCCTTATCTCCTCCAGCATGTCGACAATCCGGTCGACTGGCATCCCTGGGGTCCAGAGGCGATGCGGCTCGCCGAGGAGCGGGACAAGCCGATCCTGCTCAGCATCGGCTATGCCGCCTGCCACTGGTGCCACGTGATGGCCCATGAGTCGTTCGAAGACGACGCGACGGCGGCGCAGATGAATGCCGACTTCATCAATGTCAAAGTCGATCGCGAGGAACGCCCCGACGTCGACAGCATCTACATGCAGGCCGTCCAAGCGATGGTCGGTCGCGGCGGCTGGCCGATGACGGTCTTTCTCACGCCAGGCGGCAAGCCTTTCTACGCCGGCACCTATTTCCCGAACGAGCCACGCCACGGGATGCCGAGCTTCCGGCAGATTTTGACTGGGGTCACGCAGGCTTGGAATACCGACCGCGAGAACGTCGTTGGGAGCGCCGGCGAGGTTGCCCAACAACTTCAAGCTCTATCCGGCGTTGGATTCGAAGCGCAGGAGCTGGACCCGGAGATTCTTCGAAGCGCGGTTCGCGGCCTGCAGGGGCGATTCGATCCGAGCTGGGGTGGTTTCGGCGATGCCCCCAAATTTCCGCAGCCCATGACGATCGAGTTTCTGCTGCGGGAGCGCGTCCGCGTCGACGACTCCGACGCCCTCGAGATGGCGGAAGTCACGCTTCGGAAGATGGCGCAGGGTGGGATGTACGATCAGCTCGGTGGCGGCTTTGCCCGATACTCGGTCGACCATCGCTGGCTGGTTCCGCATTTCGAAAAGATGCTCTACGACAATGCCCAGCTTGCGCGCGTCTACCTTCACGCCTGGCAGATCACGGGCAACGAGCTGTACCGCCGAATCACCGAGGAAACCCTCGACTACATCCTGCTTGAAATGCGCCACGAAGGCGGCGGTTTCTACAGCAGCCAGGATGCGGATAGCGAAGGCGTCGAGGGCAAGTTCTACGTCTGGTCCGCCCAAGAGATCCGCGAGGCTCTGGGCGAGGACGCGGACACCTTCATGCGAATTTATGGCGTCTCGGATGAGGGCAACTGGGAAGGTCACAACATTCTGAATCTGCACCTCGATCCGGATGCACTTGCGGCCCAGCTCGGAATCGATGCCGGGCAGCTGCAGGCACGCATGGCTGCAGCTCGCTCGGCGCTCTACGGGCTTCGCGCGAAGCGAATCTGGCCCGGTCTCGATGACAAGGTCCTGACCTCCTGGAACGGTCTGATGCTCGCCGCCCTCGCTGAAGCCGGGCGGGCCTTCGACCGTCCCGACTACATGGAAGCCGCCAAGTCGAACGCCGAGTTCCTTCGACGCACCATGCGGGGCGAGTCCGGGCGGCTCTTCCGAACCTGGAAAGCGGGCACAGACGCCAAGTACAACGCCTACCTCGAAGACTATGCCTTCCTGGCCGATGGCCTGCTGGCGCTGTACGAGGCGACGTTCGAGCCGCGCTGGTTCGACTGGGCACGCGAGCTCGGGGAGCTGATGCTGACTCATTTTCGCGACGCGGAAAATGAAGGCTTCTTCGACACCTCGGACGACCACGAAGAGTTGATCCACCGACCGAAAGACCTGCAGGACAACGCCGTGCCCAGCGGAAGCTCGGTAGCCGCGACCGTGCTGCTCAAGCTCAGCCTACTGACCGGCAAGGGCGATTACTGGCAGATCGCCCAACGAAGCATCGCGACCATGGGCAAGTTCATGAGCCAATATCCCTCCGGCTTCGCTCAATGGCTCAATGCAACGAGCTTCATGCTCGCGGAACCGAAAGAGGTCGCCCTGGTCGGAAGCCAAGATCAGCTCGGGCCCTTGCTCGCCGTCCTGCGCACCGGCTACCGGCCGTTTCAAGTGCTGGCTGCGGGCGACGGGGGAGCGGATTCGCCGGTGCCTCTTCTCGCGAGTCGCGGCCAAATCGATGGCAAGGGAACCGCCTACGTCTGCCGTCAGTTCACCTGCCAGGCTCCGGTGACCAGCCCAGACGCGCTTTCCGACCAGCTGGAGCCCGCTTGAAGCGTCGCTGGATCTTGTTCGCCGTACTAGCCCTCGGTGTCACCATGACCCTTGCAACGACGGCGAGAAGCTCGAATGTGTGGAAGGCTTTGATCTCCGTACGCTTTCCGGATGTTCGCTGGGTCGACGCCGAAACGCTGGCCAGCTGGATGCGCAGTTCCGAGAGAAGCGAGCTGGTTCTCCTCGACGTGCGCAATTCGGAGGAGCAGGAAGTGAGCCAACTGCACGGCGCACAATACCTGGACCCCGTGCATCCCAATATCGCGGCCCTGAGGATTCCGGTAGACGCCACGGTCGTCGTCTACTGCTCGGTCGGCTATCGAAGCGCTGCGATCATCGAAGACTTGGAACGCGCTGGAATTCAAAGCGTCTACAACCTCCAAGGAGGTCTCTTCGACTGGGCCAACCAGGATCGACCCGTCTATCGGGGAGAAGAGCGCGTCGAGGAGGTGCACCCCTTCAATCGTCTCTGGGGACTGCTCCTTCGCACGGATCGTAGGTCCGCGCAGTAGCGGAGGGAAGCGCGCTACGGCGACGGTGGTTCGTCGATGACGACAGGATTGCGCGCCGGAGCATCGGGCGTCCCAGTAGGCGGCGCCGGCTCTTCGGGAAAGTCCGGAACGGTCCAGTCGATGCCGTCATCAGGCTCAGGCGCCGGTTCGGCCGGAGGCACTGGCGCTGTCACTGGCTCTGTCACTGGCGCTGGCACTGGCACTGGCGCTGCCTTCTTCTTCCTCGGCTTCGTGCGCTTCTTTTTCGGCTTCGGCTTGCTGGGCTCGGGTACCGGCTCCGGCGGGGCTTCCTCGAGCTCCACCGCCTCGACCGGGGCCTCTTCCAGAACGGGTTCCTCGACCGCCGGGGCCTCGCGGAGGACCGTGTCGGTGCCGACGTCGGCGACCGTGGCGTCTTCTTCGACCGGAGCCGGCGGCGCCGCGATCGGCTCGGGCGCCTGCTCTTCGGTGACAGCACGGGGACCGCGCTGCGACCACCAGGCGCCGGCTACGATAATCCCAAATACGAAAACCAAGACGCCCAATGAAGCCCAAAGCCAGGCGTACTTCTTTCGTTTGGGCCGGGTCACGGCCGGCAGCTCGTGCGAGGTGGTCCCAAACGGCGTGGGCGCCGACGACAGAAACGCTTCGTCGTCGGGATCGCGGGTCACTGCGACCGGCAGGGTGGCGGCCAAAGGAGATGGCGAGC
>Ga0265303_10003222_pt1 | contig 10220 bp, 4 predicted proteins | sample Helome_2_FD_192494 | JGI IMG/M metagenome (GOLD analysis project Ga0265303, IMG submission 192494) | Marine sediment microbial communities from subtidal zone of North Sea - Hel_20160317 (Illumina Assembly) | ecosystem: Environmental > Aquatic > Marine > Subtidal zone > Sediment ... | reverse complement strand
TACAACGATTACAATGCGGGCGGCACACCGCCCGGAACCTCATCGACTTCAGTTGATTCCGGTCGGCACCGGCTTGGGCTGTTTCAGGATAATGGTGGGGTTTATCTATGGAAGGGGTTGATGGCACTGGGCACCAGTGGCACATCAATTACTTTTACTGACTCAAACGAAACGATCCTGATTGATGACACGCCAAGCACGTATGCGGCGTTCAACAAGATTGAGATTGATAACGCCTCCAGTTCTGTTACTTGGACAAACGTTACCATTACAGCAACGGGGACGGTTGCTCCCGGTAATTTTGAAATGCTTGCCAATGCAACAGTGGCGTTAACTGGTTGCAGCTTCAATAGCATGGGTACCTTCATCCTTGATACCAATGCTACATTCCTTGGGTGCACGTTTAATAATTGTCAGGCTGTTACGGCAGCAGGTGCTGATCTGAGTGAATCAAGCATTCTGGCGCCCAACGTATCGGCCAACACATCAGGGCTTATATGGAATGTGAACACCAATCCCACTGGTCTGCTTGATAATATGACGTTCACAAAAACGTCAGGCACGGCGCACCATGCAATTGAGTTTGGCACTGCGATTGCAGATGCCGCCAGCTTCACGCTCAACGGTTGTGCTTTTGGGACTGATTTCTCGGCAACCGAGGGTGGCACGACAGGTGATGAGACCTTCCACTTTCTTGATACAACCGGGACTATTACGCTCAACCTAGTTGGCTGCAGCGGTAACTTCGGCTATCGAACGGCAGGCGTATCAGTCACAATCGTCGCTGACCCGGTAAGTACCGAGATTACAGTGACGGACTCCGCAACTCCCCCAGTCGCAATATCGGGTGCAAGGGTATTTATAGAGGCATCGGATGGAACTGGACCTTTGCCTTATCAAGAGTCGGTGTCTATTACTCAAACAGCAGGCACAGCAACCGTGACGCACACAGCTCATGGCATTCCTGATGGGACTAATGTGGTCATCAGGGGTGCTACGCAAAACGGCTACAATAAGGTCGGGGTTATTACGGTAAATAATGCCAACGAATACACTTACGCAGTGGATTCTGGAACGGTCAGCCCTGCCACGGGTTCGCCAGTTGCGTCAGGTGTTTTAATATCTGGCACGACGAACGGTAGCGGGGTTATTTCAGACTCGCGCACATTGAGTGGCGATCAACCGTGGACTGGGGTGGTCAGGAAGTCATCGGGATCGCCGTACTACCAGTCTGCACGGATCAACGGCACTACAGATAGCGTCGACGGTGTTTCAGTAAATGTAGCGCTTTTGTCGGACGAATGACGTGGCTATCACCATAAATGAATCCACCCAGGTAATTACTGTAGAGCAGTCAGATCTGTCATTAGTATCTGGAACTCTCTATGACATGGATACAAATGCTGTTTTCAGATACGCCGTTGGTGCGTTGTTAGATGATGAGCGGTATATATGGATGGATCCTGCGTTCAACCACAATACTGAGGTGACTGTAGCAGGCACTACGTATGCCAGAACGATAGAGCTTATTAACGGCTATAGCCTAGAGTTTAGTCCTGACTCTCAATGGAGCGTTCGTCTGACGGGGTCCAACAACAATCTGTTCGATATAGAGAGCGGGATTCTTAACCAGAACCAAGTGCAGGTGATCGCTACTAACTCTGCCGGACTGGTCGTAACCAGCGGTGTGTCACCGACTCAGCAGCAGATACGTGACGCGATGGAGCTGGCTGCTACCAGTGGTGAGGATGATATTGACACCAAGCTGAATAAGAACAAAGCACTGATACAGGCGGGGTTGTGATAACTACCAATTTAAAACAGGTAGGGACTTGGGTTTACGACCGCATGGGTGACAACACATGGACACCCATAGGCAAGGCCGCCATAGGAGGGGGCTATCCGATATTGAGATGGGGCGTCGTTTATGAGCGGTACACCGGGCGATCAGTTCACATGCATACGGCCATCGCTAAGCCACATGCAGTAACTAAGAATGTGTTACGTATGGTTTTTAACTACCCATTTAACCAGCTTAAAGTTACTAAAGTGGTCGCCACGGTGGACAGCTCAGATCGACGCGCTAAGCAGTTTGTTAGAGGACTAGGGTTTCAGGAAGAATGCTGTATTAAAGACATCTATCCTGATGGTGATTTGTTACTATTTACAATGACTAAGCCACAATGTCGGTGGCTAGTGAGGAATGAAAATGGGCAGCAAAGCGAAAGCCCCCGAGCCGCCTAATCTAAAGCAGGAGACAGCCAAGCTGATGAAGCTTGGTGACTTCTCTATGAACATGGCGCAGCAGGTTCTGGACTACGCAGACAAGACTGACCAGTTCATGAACGAGCAGTTTCAAAGCATGCTCGGCTTTGTCATGCCCGCCATCACTGATCAATTTCAATGGGCTAGGGAAGACAGGGCGCGGCTAACTGGTACGTATCAGCCGCTTGAAGAACAGATCATAGGGCAGGCGCAACGCGAGGCATCACCTGAAGCTGAGATGGAAGCCCGTGCCCGTGCCAAGCAGGATGCTATGGCTGGGGTTGAGGCAAGGCGCAATGAGTTAAAGCGTGGCTTGCAACAGTATGGCATCGGTCCTGATGACCTACGTTATACATCTCAGGAACTAGAGATGGCATTGTCTGGCGCCAAAGATGCGGTGCTAGGTGCCGAGACTGCTGGGGATATGCAGCGGCGCTATGGCTTTGACACTCTTACTGCAGCACAACGCATGGGCGAGCCTTACCGGGCAGGTGCTCAGACCGGCCTAGCTACTGGTATTGATGCCTCACAGATACCAGTAGCCGCCGCTGGCAACGTTGCAGCTATCGGCCAAGCAGGTCAGCAGCTACCTATTCCTTATATAAGCGGTGCCGGAGCAGGTTACACCGGCTCAGCTAACGCCAAGAATGCTGCTTACGCTAACCAGATGGAGGCCGCTAAATTTAACGCCAACCAGACTGGCATTGGAGATGTACTAACTAGCGCTGCACTTGGCGGGGTGACTTCAGCTATCGGCGGACCTGTTACCGCAGCCGCTGGTAATGCAATTGGCGGGGCGCTAGGTCTGCCAGATTACTGGAAAACTATGCAAGGCGCTGCGGGCGGCGCTACTGGCGGTGAAATCATAGCGCCGGGCGGGCCAACTTCAGATAGTGGTGCTTTACGGGTATCTGATGGTGAGTATTTACTACCAGCAGATGTTGTTAACAAGCTAGGTGCGGCGCAACTGGATAAGTTTGTTGAGAAACAAACCGGTCAGTCGCCTAGTGCCAAGAAAGCCTTACCGGTGTAAATATCATGGCATTTAATTACAAACCTACCGCCTTCGCTGCTGGCTACGATGCCTCTAGTAACTATATCCAAGGGCAAGGCGAGCAGCAGCGACAACGATTACTAGGTGAGCAGACTGAGTTTCAACGCCAAGCTGCTGATAAATTAAAAACACCGGCACTTAGTTACGAAGACTGGAGTGCTCAACAATCTGTATCTGAGCCTGTAACTACTCCAGAAGCTATACCTACTGATCAATCTTTAACAGCTAAAGGTCCAGAATCATACCGCGATTACCAGAATCAACATTGGGCTGAAGTTGAGTCGGCATTTGTAAAAGGCTTTGGGGCTACAGCTATGCCAATGGTTAAACAGGAGCGCGAGCGGCAGGATTGGATGCGAGCTAACGGCTATGCAATTAATGCTGTTAAAGCACTAGAACAAGGCAACCCAGCGGCGGCGGCGCAACAGCTTAATATTTTTGCTGAGTCTCTGCCAGTACCATCACCTTTTGTTTTTACAGTAGACCCAGAAACTGGTCAGGTTGTAGATCAGGATGGTAATCCTTGGGATGCTAGAGCTATTGCTGGGTTCACTGAAAAGAATATGGCTACGCCTGAAAACTTTACTGAGTTGCTACGCCAAGACACACAGAAAGAGCAATGGGGTAAAGTGTTTGATGAAAACGTCAGTCAATATGAAAAAGACAGGTCGGATAGTAACTACTGGAAAGCACAAGAGCAGGCATTGAATAAATTTAAAGCTGAGCTATTAAAAACTGAGCTTTACATGAGTCTTATAATGGATGGTTCTGGTGACCCGCAAACTATGGAAGATGCTATAGGTGTGTTCCTAGACCTTGATGATGCTGGTGTACTAGCAAACATGAACCCACAACAGAAGTCTGCAGTATTAATAGAAGCCTTTGTTAGCGCGCAAAAGAACGGTGTTGAGTTTGGTACCCAGTTGCTGCGTAATATGCTTACTGATGAAACATTAGAAAGTATGTCACCAGAAGTACGCCAAAGTTTCATGGGTAAAATGATGGCTGCAGAAGATAGAGAAATGCGCAGCCAGCAACCAAGAACCCGAGATACTAAGGTTGCTGCTCTCCCGCCTGTCGGCGGTGAAGGACCAATTCCGGGTGGTACTGGTAAACCTACACCACCACCTACAGGTGGTGTAGGCCCCGGAGCAGAATATGGTGCTACCCCACCAGCAACCACAGTAGAAGGTCAGGCATTAGAGTTTCTTAAACGCCAGCCACCCGGAGCTAATATTAATCTACAGCAATCTTATGAAGCTTATCGCCGCGAAGTAGGTGCTTTTGAAGCACTTACTCTTGAACAGTTTGAAGAACTCGCGTTGGCAAATGACGCTGGGGTTAGAGGATCACAACTAGGTACGACCATAAGCAACAGTGGATCTAGTCAATTCGGTAGAGGAATCAGGTAATGGCAACTGGGCCTAATCCGTCAGGATTACCTCCTAGCGTATTATTAGAACAGGCTAATAGCCGCATAGCCGCTTTGCCTGTCAATACGCCTGAAGATTTACGTGCGCGTATATCTGCGGCTGGGTTTAATATACCTGATTCTTCATCTCAAAATATTATGTCTCCTAATATGGAGGCATCCAGACTAGCTACACAAAATATTCTTAACCCGCCCCGTGAGAAAGGTGGCGCGTGGAATGCCTTAATACGTGGCTGGACTAGGTTCGGCATGAACATTGATGCCTTACAAAAAGATGAAAAAGAACTAGCAGAGGGGGCGTTAAAATTGGAAGAATATGGTCGTACTGATGATGAGATCAGGCGACTGCAGGAGATAAACCAGACTGAAACATGGGGGGATGCCATTGCATCATGGTTAGGTAACCCTGACTTGATGTGGCAAATGATTGCAGAGTCTATGGGTCAGTACGGCCCTGTGTTGGCAGGCACAGGTGCTGCCATGTTAATCCCCGGCGTTGGGCAGGCAGCAGGTGCTGGGCTTGTTGGTACAGGTAGTTATTTCATAGAACACTTCAACTCCGTTACAGAAGCAATGGAAGAAGACGGCTATGATCTTACTGATGAAACATCAATTATCAGAGCCTTCAATGATAAAGATCTCATGGAGAAGGCCCATAAAAAAGGTTTTGCTCGTGGGGTACCAATCGGCGTTTTTGATGCTTTGTCTTTCGGTCTTGCTGGTAAAGTTGTTAGCGCAATGCGAGTTGGCGGTAAGCTCACTGCTAAGCGAGCGTTAGCTGGCGGCCTTATAGAACTCGGTGGTATTCAAGCTCCTTTAGGTGCAGCAGGCGAAGCGTTAGGTCAAATATCTGACGTGGGTAGGATTGAATCAAAATCAGAAGTTGTTGCTGAGTACATTGCTGAATGGGGACCGGGCGCCGCTGAAGTTGCTATTGGTAGCATCGTTAATAGAAATAAAGCGGGAGCACAAGTAGATGATATAGACCCGGCTATAAAACAAGGTTTAACAGAACAGTTAAACCTGCCGCCAGCTACACCACAGGAAGCTATAGCTACTGGTTGGGGCAGTACGCAAGGAGTCGAACAAGGAGCACCACCCGGAGGACCGCCAACTGCACTACCCGGAGGATTACCGATTGCACCGCAAGAAGCTATAGCTACTGGCTGGAGCGGGCAGGCACAACCAGCAGCGCCGCAAGGTGTACCAACCCTGACTGAAGCAATACCACCAGAGCAGGGACAACCTAAGTATGAAGGTGTGATCCCCCAGCCGGGGCAGTTACCACTGCCGGGCTTCGTTCCGGTTGAAGCACAGTACCCGCCTGAAACTGATAGGCGCCAGCAGGAAGAACCAGCTTATGGGGCTGAAGCTCCTATGGCCTCGCCGCAGCAGCTTGAGAAAAAAGGCGGCCAGCGCAGGCTGGGGCTACGCCGTAAGCCAATTAAGAAAACTAAGCCTGCTAAGAAGGCTAAGCGTGGTAGACCTAAACATAAGCCCGCTGAGAAATCAGACCAAGACTTGGTAACTGCACTGCTGACTACTGAGAAAGGCAAGTTCCTTGCTAAACATAACGAGGCAGAGCTTCAAGACTTTGCTTCAGTTTTAAGTGAACCAGTTACTGGCAGTAAAGAAGCTATATATGAGCGGTTAGTTGACCGCGCACAAACCTTGGCCCCGCCTAAGCCCGTTGAAGTCACTAAGCCAGATGAAGCTACGCTGGCTGCATTGACTGAGAACATTGCTGGTTACTCACTGGCAGAAGAAGAAACTACAGCACGGGGTGAAGAAATTTCGCCGCAGCTTATTGAAGAATTGGGCAAGCCAGAGGGTGTATCTGAGATAACGGAAGCTACTAAGGTTAAAGAAACAGGCACGCTTAAAACAGAGCGGGTTAAGAAATCAGAACGCAAGGCGGCCTCACAGTTCGTACCTGCTGGTAAAGCCAAGCCGAAAGGCAAAGCAGTTGTTAAGGCTGTTAAAGTTCCAGTCATTGAAGAATTCGCTGGTAAGCCCAGAGCCAAACGTAAAAAAGGCAAGGTAGTTCGACAGAAGGTTAGGGCTCCAGTACAGGAATTTGAGTCGCAGCCGGTTAAGCCTGCAAAAACACCAGTCAAGTTGTCAGCACGTAAGCCCGGCATTGGAGTTAAATCTGCTAAGCAGCAGGCCGCTGAGAAAGATACTCGCTACAAGGAGCCGGGGCCTACTCGTACTGAGCGTAGAGAACGTACCGCCGATGAAATAGCTGAGACTGGTGAAGCTAACACGTTTGAGCGTTACAGCCAGCGAATGCAGATGCGGACGACGGTTGAAAAAACCACGCCCAGTAAGACCCGCTTAGAAGTTGAAAAGGCTGACAAGGAGTACATCAATAATAAGTATAAGAAAGGTGATCGGCCTAAGATACCGCCTGTAACTGAGCCGTTGCGCCGTAAAGGTGAGTATGCTTTGGAGGATATCCGCAAAGCGCTTGATAAAGCTGCAGAGACTTTCAACTACATGATCCAAGAGGAGAAGGTACAACCCGGTGAACTTTCTTATAAGTTGCTCAATGAGCGTATCCAGATTCTGGATAGTATGTATCGTAAGTACTACCGTACCCGATCACAGAAACATATTGATAAAACAATCCCCGCCCAGAAAAAAGCAGCTAAGCACCGTCTGCAGATTAAGCATGGGATGAAGTCTGCGCAACAACGGGTAAATTTTAAGCCTAAGCCTGCTACTCCTGCATATATAAAAGAACTGGCGGCTGAGTATAAGCGGATTGAAGATGCTGCTGGAATTATTAGGCAGGATATAAAAGCCTACTTAGATATGACTCGGATGAAAGTTGATACAGTAACTGATAAATTTGGTGTAGAGCGTGAATCAGTTACAAAAAGCGGCGATTTCGTTACACCATTACAAGCGTATACTAGAGAGCAACGCAAGGCAGCTACAGATCAGATAGCTGAAGCGGTTATTGCAAAAGGATTTGTTTTAGGTAGAACAGTAGCTAGACCTACTGACTTTGCTTTTGAGCAGGAAAAGGTTGCTACACCAGAAGCAGTTCCACAGCAGCAGAGTTTTTTTGGGGGCTATGACCCTGCTATGGAGCAAGCACAAGCTGAGTTGGATATGCCTTCAGCTTTGACGCTAGAACAAATGCGTAAAGCTGGACAACAACCAATGTTGTTTACGCCTGAACAACAAGCAGCGTATGACATTATTGATTTACTGGATAAGTACCCCGCTGAACGTGGTGTGCGTGTAGGTAAGTTCCTAGTAAAATCATTTGGTGCTAACCAGATCCGTAAATTTGCTAAGCAGCTAGGCTATAAAGCACCCCGCGCTGCTAAGGCTAGTGATGTTGCAACCGAGTTATACCAGTACGCTATTAAAGTTGAGCAGGCTCGCCGCCGTGCGGCTAGGGTATCGCACGTTTTCCAACAGCGCGCAATTAAAACCAAAGACGCAGGCATGATTAACTTCATGCTAGACGCTGCAGGGCATAGCTTGGCTGCCCGTTTAAAACAAGGGACTATAACTAATACCGATCAGGCTATTCAGTTTTTAAGAAGCCGCATTCCTACTAGCAACCCGTTGCGTGAGATACTTGATGCTATTGGCTACACAGATTTGTATCTACCAATTAAGCTTGTAAGCTCAGAAGAAATCGGCCAGATAGTTGGTGGGTCGGGCGAAGAAACAGCAGGTGTTTACTATTTTGAAACGAATTATGAAGGTGTGATGAACCCTGCTACAGCATCTATTTTCATGAATGAGGATAAGGTTGGTGAAGATACTGCAGTTAATGTAATACATGAAATGATCCACCCAGTTACTGTCCATGCCTATGACACGAACGCAGAATTTCGTAATAGTTTCGATGCCTTGTTTAAACACATAAGCTCTTATGTAACAGCCAACCTGCCTGAAGAAGCGTCACGCCACGCATTTACTAGCCCACAAGAACTTATGGCTGAATTATCTAACCCTGTAATTCAGCAAATACTGCAGTCTATACCGCTGCCAAGTAATGCAAACCTTAGCGCTTGGCAGAAAATAGTAAATTGGATAGCTAAGCTGTTGGGCCTTTCTAATATAGGCACTAACACATTAGATGTAGTTATGGATACTACTACATCTAACATGATGCACGCGGATACTCTTGGTGAACTTGACCTCGCTGGCTATAAACCTAACGCTGCTTCTCAGGTACTTGAATCTAGAGTAGAAGCAACTGCTCGTAAGATGTTATCTACTACCACTGCTGATGAAGTGCTTGAGTGGCGGGGTAAGCTACGCAATTTCAGCCTAGGGTTTTATACGTTGGATCAGATTGCTCGGCAGTTTGAAAAGAGATTCCCTAGCTCAGCGTTAACTAAGTACCTAACTTCCATACGTACTAAGCAGCTCACTGCTAACATGGTCCACCATGCTGGTGAGAAGATTATCCGCCAGTGGAATGCGCTTACCCCTGCTGAGCAGGATATTTTAGGTAAGCTAATGCTGGATAGCACGTATAACCGCATTGACCCCACCGATGCTAATTTTGTGCCTAGTAAGAGGGAAAAAAGTACTGAAAAAGAACAGATGCGCCTGTATCAGAAACTAAAAAATACCTATGGCGGCCTTAGTGAAGAAGCACAGAGTATATACGTAGATGCACGTGAGCATTTCCGTTACCAACGAGAGTTGCTACGTAAGGCTACTGTAAAAGCCGCGTTGTTTGGGGATGAAAGCGCCTTAGTTGCTGCTAATACCAGTGTTAAAGAAATTGCTGAGCTAAGCAGCCTGAGTGAGTTTGATAAGTTTGCTAAAAGTCAGGGCCTTGAAAACGCTTTAGGTGCTGATCAGTTCAGTTTGCTACGTAATGCTTTTAAAGCTACTGCTACAACTGCTCCATACTTTCCTGTACGCCGCTACGGTGAATACGTAGTTACTGCAGCCGAGGAAGATACTAGAAGCTTCAACGACGAAGCTGATGCTCGTGCTTTCGCAGAACAAATACAGGATGAGACATTCGCTACCAATGCTGTAGTCATACAAGCTAACAATAAATGGTTTGTGCAATACGAACGCCCGTTCGTTGCCTTTGTAGAAACAGAGCCAGAAGCACAGCGGATGGTTGATGAACTAGGTGGCCCCGCTTCAGCAGAGTACTCTGTTAAACAAGAGTATAAGACTCGCCCCGGTGCGCATGCCACTGCAGTATTGGATAAGATCCTTAATAAGTTTAAAGGCCCAGCGAACCAAAACATACGAGAGCAGTTAACACTGGCATTTATTGAAGTGCAGGCGCAGAACTCCTACGCATCCAGTAAGCTGGAACGCGCGGGGTTTGCTGGTGCTAACCCGGTTGACATGAAGCGAGCGTTCGGTGAAAACGTATGGGCTACTGGTTGGGCCATTGCAGATATAGCTACTGCTCCTGAACACTCAGCAGCTATGAACGAATTGCACGTATCCACTACGAGCGACTTT
>Ga0265303_10003221_pt1 | contig 10220 bp, 15 predicted proteins | sample Helome_2_FD_192494 | JGI IMG/M metagenome (GOLD analysis project Ga0265303, IMG submission 192494) | Marine sediment microbial communities from subtidal zone of North Sea - Hel_20160317 (Illumina Assembly) | ecosystem: Environmental > Aquatic > Marine > Subtidal zone > Sediment ... | reverse complement strand
CCGGTAACCGCAGCCTGAACCTGTCGAATGCGGCGGCTGTCGCGGTATATGAGGCGTGGCGCCAGAACGGTTTCGATGGCGGTGACTAGCGGTTGGCAGATGGCCCGGGTGTCCAGGCCGGGTCCGCCTCTTCGCGCAGGTCACGGGTCAGCAGTTCCGTAACCGCGTCGCTCACCGGCAGTGCTGCATACAGGATCCCGTATACCTGTTCGCAGATGGGCATTTCGACACCGAGCTTCTGCGCCACGCCGTGCACGGCTTTGGCCGCATACACGCCTTCCACCACCTGGCCGATTTCAGCGGCTACCTCGTCAACGGCACGCCCGGCGGCAAGACCCAGGCCCATGCGGCGATTGCGACTCTGATCATCGGTGCAGGTGAGAACCAGGTCGCCCATCCCTGACAGGCCCATGAAGGTTTCCAGCTGCGCACCCAGGGCGACGCCGAGCCGGCACATTTCCGCCAGGCCCCGGCTGATCAGCGCAATGCGCGTGTTCGCGCCGTAGCCCAGACCGTCTGACAAGCCGGCGGCAATGGCCAGCACGTTCTTGACGGCACCGCCGACTTCCACACCCGCGAGATCCTGTGAGGTGTAAGTGCGGAAGGTCGGCCCGGCGAGTCTTTCGGCCATTGCGGCGGCAAATTCCGGATGCGTGGCGGCCACGGTCATGGCGGTGGGCAGCCCGGCGCCGACTTCGCGGGCAAAGGTCGGGCCCGACAGCACGGCCAGCGGCGGTTCGTTGCCGAGCACGTCGCGGGCCACCTGGTGCGGCAGCATGCCGGTGTCCTGCTCGAAGCCCTTGGTGGCCCAGGCCACGCGATGCTCGGGGCGCAAACTGTCGCGCACCTGCGTCAACACCTGGCGGAAGGCGTGGCTGGGCACCACCAGCAGCAGATCGCGACTCGCCAGCGCGCGCTGGAAGTCGGCTTCTATTTCTAATGCAGCGGGAAACTCCGCGTCTGGCAGGTAGCGCTGATTGCGCCGTTCGCGCGCGAGCCGCTCCGGTTCGTCCTCCGCCCGGCCCCACAGCCTGGCGGTGCGCCCACCCCGGGCCAGCTGGATCGCAAGAGCCGTACCCCACGAGCCGGCACCGAAGACCGCAATGTCGGGTGCGTCAGTCAAACCTTTTTCAGACCTGGGTTTCCTGTCTGGCCGCGGCCTGCTCGTAGAGCGCCTCGAAATTAATGGGCTGCAACATCAGCGGCGGGAAACCGCCTTTGGCGACGGTGGACGAAATGGCTTCGCGCGCGTACGGGAACAGGGTGTTGGGACAGTAGACACCCAGCAAGCGTTTCAGCTCTTCGTCCTGGTAGCCGCTGATCACGAACAGGCCCGCCTGGTCGAGCTCGGCAAGAAACACGGTCTTGCCGGCAATCTCGGCGTGGATGTTGAGGTGCAGCACGACCTCGAAGGCGTCGTTGTCCAGGGCCCGGGCCGAGTGCCGCAGGTTGAGCTTCACTTCCGGTTCGCCGCCCGCGTTCTGCAGGGTCACCGGTGCGTTCGGGGCCTCGAAGGACAGGTCTTTTACGAACAACTGCTGCAGCAAGAACTGGCGGGTGCCGGCACCGTTGCCGTTCGTCGCAGGGTTGGCAGGTTCATTCATGAGCTAAGTCTCGTCAACTGGCGTTGTCGCCCGACAGCAGTGGGTCCAGTTCGCCTGCGGCTTCCAGGGCGGCAAGATCGTCGTAGCCGCCGACATGCTGTTCGCCGATAAAAATCTGCGGGAAGGAGCGCAGGCCCGAACGCTCGACCATCTCTCTGCGCAGCTTACTATTGAGCGTGGCATCGAGCTCGGTAAATTCCACCCCTTTCGCCTTCAGCAGCTCGCGGGCAGCGGCACAGTAGCCGCATAGTGCCCGGGTATACATTGACACTGGGGGTGCGGCCTTCGCCACGCTCAGTCCTTGTCACCGCTGATCAATGGCAAATTGTCCTGCTGCCACGCGGTCAACCCGCCTTTCAGGCTGTAGGCGCTTTCGAAGCCGGCGGTGCGCAGCTGGCCGATACAGCGGCCGCTGCTGATGCCGTTGTCGCAGACCACAATGACCGGGCGGTCTTTCTTCAATCGCTTGTCGTCGGCCAGCGCATCAGGTGCCGCATGGATGGCGCCGACGATATGCCCCGAATCGAACTGGCCCTGGTCCCGCACGTCGACGATCCGGGCCCCCTTGTTGATCAGCTGGACGGCCTGGGCCGTGGCCAACGCAACGAGGCCGCGCGTGCGCATGCGCAACTCATAGAACATGACGGTCAGCGCCATCATGATCGTACCAGCGACCAGCAGCGGGTGGTTGTTGGTGAATTCGACGACTTGGTCCATCGGCGGGTCCATCGGCCGGTGCTTCGGCGGGCCGCGGATTATAACCCTGCCCGCGGCCCGCGCCGCGTTACACTGCGGCCCCGATGCGATGGCTGCCTGTCACACTCCTGGCCTGCTGGCTGGTCGGCGCCACTCCCCCGGCGTTGGCCGAGCAGGATGCTGCAACGGCCGAGCTGCAGCTGGACCGCGTGCGCGAACAGATCCAGGCGCTGGAAGAAGCGGTGCAACGATCCGTTGCGGACCGTGGGGAATCCCAGCACGCGCTGCGCGAAGCGGAGCTGTCTGCAGCAAAGGCCAGCAAGCGCGTGGAGGCACTGGCCCGGGAGCGCCAGCAGGCCAGCGAGCGCCTCGCCGCGCTGCAGGCAGAAGAGCGTCGCGGTCGGGCCCGCCTGGCCGCTGAGCAGGCGGTTCTCGCGCAGCAGCTGCGGGTGGCGTACATGAGCGGCCGCGAAGAATGGTTGCGGTTGGTGCTGAGTCAGCAGGACCCGGTAAACGCCGGCCGGCAGCTGGTCTACTACGGTTATCTCACCCGGCAGCGCAGCAGTTTGATCGACGCGGTGCGCCAGACCATTGCCGAACTCAATGCCACCGTAGCCGCCGCAACGGCAGAGCGTGAGCGGCTGGCAGCGCTGGAGTCGGAGCAGCGCAAACGACTGGGGCAGCTGGAAGCGGCGCGCGCCGAACGGGCAGTCGCGGTAACAAAGAGGGAACAGGAACTGCAGGGCCGCCAGGGCGAGCTCACCCAATTGCGTGAGCAGGCCGCAGACCTGGAGTCACTGGTGCAGGAATTGCGCCAGGCCCTCGCGGAACTGAACCTGGGTGGCGCCGAGCCGTTCGCGGAGCGCCGCGGTCAGCTGGTCTGGCCGGCCGATGGCCGGGCGCGCCACCGCTTCGGTCAGCCGCGGGCCGACGGCGGGCTCCGTTGGGACGGCACCCTGCTGGCCGCACGCACCGGCAGCGAGGTGCGCGCCGTGCACTATGGCCGGGTGGTCTTTGCCGACTGGCTGAATGGCATGGGGCTGCTGGTAGTGCTGGATCACGGCGATGGCTACATGACTCTGTATGGCCACAACCAGGACCTGGTGCGTGACGTGGGCGAGTGGGTCGGGCCAGGTGAGGTGCTGGGGCACGTGGGAGATACCGGGGGGCAGGCGGAGGCCGGGCTCTACTTTGAGATTCGCAAGGACGGCAAGCCGGTGGATCCCGGGCGGTGGATGAAGAGGTAAGTGCCTGATAAAAATGCACAAATTTCTAGACCACCCAGCTGCGAATACGGGCTTGTGTCAATGTATAGTCCCAAGACCCTGTGCTAGAGTTTTTTCCGGGTCCTAAGCGCTTGCATTCGATGTCATTGAAATTCCGCAGTTTCCTCGTGCTGGCCGTCGGCACCGTGCTGGGCCTCAGCCTGTCGCTGGGCGGCGGTGTGCTGGCCCAGCGGGACGTGACGGCGGAGTCCGAAGACCCGCGCAAGCCGCTGCCGTGGGACGAAGCCCGGTTGCTTGCCGAGGTGCTGGAGCGGGTCAAGCAGGAATACGTGGAGCCCGTGGATGACCGCCAGCTGATGGAAGCGGCGGTGCGCGGCATGGTCATGGACCTCGACCCCCACTCGCAGTTTCTCGACTCATCGGAGTACGAAGAAATTCGCATCAGCACCACCGGCAACTACTCCGGGGTGGGGCTGGAAGTGAACACGGAAGACGGCGAAGTCGTCGTTGTCTCGCCCATTGAAGGCACGCCGGCCGATCGTGCCGGGCTGCAGGCGGGCGATGTCCTGCTGAGTATCGATGGCGTGCAGCTGGAAGTAGAGAGCCTCGGCGATACCATCAACCGCATGCGAGGCAAGCCCGGCACGCGAGTGGCGCTGACCGTGGCACGGGAGAGCGAGCCGGGTCCGCTGGAGTTTCAACTCGTTCGCAGCCACGTGCAGGTGCACAGCGTGCGGTCCGAGCTGCTGGCACCTGGCTATGGCTACCTGCGCATTACCCATTTCAGCGAGACGTCTTATAAAGACTTGCGCAAAGCCATCAAGGCACTGGAGCGCGCCAGCCCCGTGGAACTCGCCGGGCTGATCATCGACTTGCGCAACAACCCGGGCGGCGTGCTGGACAGCGCGGTGGAGATCAGCGACGCGTTCCTGGACAGTGGCGTGATCGTATCTGCCAGCGGCCGCGGCCGCGACGCGAATTTCCGCCACGAGGCGCGGCCGGGCGATCTGCTGGATGGTGCGCCGATAGTCGTGATGGTGAATGCCGGCTCGGCGTCCGCGTCGGAGATTCTGGCGGGCGCCCTGCAGGACAATTCCCGTGCGCTGATCGTCGGTGACCGCACCTTCGGCAAGGGTTCGGTGCAGACTGTCATGCCACTGTCTAACGGTCGGGCAATCAAGCTCACCACGTCCCGTTACTACACGCCGTCAGGCGCCACGATCCAGGGCGAGGGCATTACTCCCGATGCGCCGCTGGAAGACACCAGCCTGGCAGACGCGCTCGCTGCCGCCACGGAGCACCGAACGGAAGCAGGCGCGGCCCTGCTGCAAAAAGATGGACAACTGCGCCAGGCGCTGGACATGTTGCGCGGCGGCCGCGTAATGCACAGCAAGGCACAGTAGGCGGACCGACAGCAACGATGGCCGCCGCGTACCGCTGGCCCGTTCCGCTCCGGATCTTCGCCATTCTTATGTTATGGCTGTGCGCCGGCGTCACGCTGGCGGATCCGCGCGTCGCTGTGATCATCGACGATCTCGGCAACCTGCGAGGAGCCGGTGAGCGGACTGCCGCGTTAAACGGCCCGGTGGCCTTTGCGATCCTGCCCCACACGCCCCACGCGGCTTACCTGGCCAACCTGGCCAATGCCAGCGGCAAGGAAGTCTTGCTGCACCTGCCGCTGCAGCCGCTGGAGACGCTCAGCGTGGGCGGCATCGGCAATATCGAACTCGACCTGAGCCGGGGACAGTTTGCCCGCATCTTTGGCGCGAACCTGGCATCGGTTCCGTACGTCACCGGCGTGAACACGCACATGGGCAGCCTGATCACGCAGCACCCCGGACACATGTCGTGGCTGATGCGCGAACTCAATCAGCGCGGCGACCTGTTTTTTGTCGACAGCCGGACCACGGCAGCGAGTGTGGCGCTACAGATGGCGCTGGAGTATGGCGTACCCGCTACGCGGCGCGACGTGTTCCTCGATGACGACCCGGACCCGCGGGCCATCGCGGCGCAGTTCGACCGGTTGAAGAACCTCGCCCGCGTGCACGGCAGTGCGGTGGCCATCGGCCACCCGCGTGCGGGCACGCTGAGTTTTCTGGAACGCATGCTGCCGCGCCTGGTGGACGAAGGCATCGAGCTGGTGCCCGTCCGGGCGATTATTCGCGGCCAGCAAATCCTGGCTGCACAGTGAGCCGGGCATTGCAGGTTGACTCTTGGATTTGAAAACCCTGGTTTGGGTAGGCTTCGGCGGCGCTATCGGGTCGATGCTGCGCTTCATCGTCGGGGGTTGGGCACAGCGCTTCACGCCCTTCGGCCAGTTTCCGCTGGGCACGCTGACAGTGAACGTACTGGGCTGCCTCGCCATTGGCCTGCTCGGCGGGCTGGCCGATTACCGCCAGGCCCTGGATCCCGGCCAGCGGGCGTTCCTGATGATCGGGGTGCTGGGCGGCTTCACGACCTTTTCTGCCTTCGCCTTCGAGACCCTTGGCCTGGCCCAGGACGGCGCGCTGCTGCGGGCCGGCGCCAACGTGGTCATGCAGACGCTGCTGGGACTGACAGCCGCGACGCTCGGCTATCTGGCCGCGCGCTTCCTGTGAGGAAAGCTCATGAACCTGACTGACGGATTGCTGTTGCGTATCTTCATCGGCGAAAAGGATCGCTACGAGAACGAACCCTTGCACCAATGGCTGGTTTCGGCGGCTCACGACGCAGGGTTGGCTGGCGCCACCGTGCTGCGCGGGCTGGAGGGCTATGGCGCCGACAGCACGTTGCACACCGCCCGCGTGCTGCGTTTGTCTACCGATCTGCCGCTGGTGGTGGAGATCGTGGATACGCCGGAAAAAGTCGAGGCTTTTCTGCCGGCGGTCGATCAGGCGCTGGAAGTGGGCCTGGTTACCGTAGAAAAGGTGCGGATGCAGTTTTACCGCAAAGAATAGCGTCCCGCCCCACGCGGGACAGAACGCTGCTGCTAGCTCAACACATCGCCCTTCAGCAGGGTCAGTACATCCATCCCGGTGGACACGCTTGCGACCACAATCAGTGCGCGGAACAGTCGCTTGTGGGATTCGTCCACGTTGTCGAGCCGGTCGTTCAGCGCCTTGATCTCCCGGCGCAGGAACTGTGCCCCATCGCCGGCGCGGTCACGCGATGCGGCCGTCGCGGTGGCCACCGCCGCGCTACCGGCGGCCAGGGAGCCACTCAGGCGCGTCACAAAATCTCGTCGGTTCATGGCTAAGCCTCTCCGTTGGCGGCAGCCGGGGCGGGGACGTTCATTGCTGCCCGTTCTGGTGATTTTAGCAGAGCGTGAACGAGGCCCCACCACCTGCCGGACAGGCTGGCGCGCCGGCCGCCGCATCGCCCGTGAATGCTGAGGCAAACGGCACGGGCACAATAGACTCACACGCAAACCCCGTCTACCGGTAAGCGAAGCAATGAGCATTCTGGACAAGTTCCGCCGCAGTACTGTTAACGAGCCGTTCGTCAATAGCCCGATGCGGGACAACTGGTACCAGGCCAGCTCCTACTGGCCGTCGTCGTTTTCACTGGTGACCACGGTCAGCGAGGACGGCGAAACCAATATCGGTCCGTATCAGCTGACCTTTCCCTTCGAGATCATCGGCGGGCGCGCGGCGATGATCATCAGTCGCCAGGGTTCCAACACCGATCGCAATGTAAAGCGCACCGGTAAGTGCGCACTGAACTTTGTGGAATTCAACCGGCGCAACCTGAAGAAGATCGTCAACCTGGGTTATCCCGGGCAGACCACTGCCGAGAAGATGCAAGACAATCCCTACACGCTCATAGACAGTCCGACCCCGGGCCGGGAGTCGGACGGCGAGCGCCTGCCGAAAATCCTGAAGGAAGCCTTCCAGGTCTATGAATGCAGCCTGGACCAGGAGCAGCACATCCGTGACGACGGCAAGACGCCCGAGTACCTGATTCTGCGCATGGAGAACATCCTGCTGAAGGAAACCTGGGCCCGAAATATAGAAGAAGGCACGACCCGGATGCCGAACATGCCCATCACCTTCGGCTTCCGCGACGGCGCGAAGTTCTGGTTCACGGAGATCAGGAAACCCTTCTGGTTCCCGACCCCGACCGACAAGGGCCCGAAAGAAGAGTCGATCCTCTATGAAGCCAACCGGCTGAATCCGGACGTGCAGTTCACCCGGGAAGCCTGCAAGCAGCTGACGGGCATACCGCGCCCGTTCGTCAAGACCGCGCTGAAGGGGATCATCAAGCGGGCGCTGGAAGAAGGTATCACCGAGGTAGACCGTGACTTCGTGGAGCGCCTGAATAAAGAACGCGACGGCTGACGTCCGGGCTAGCAGATAATCTCGCTGCAGGTCAGCGTCTATAAGGAACGTCGCGGCGTGGCGCTGGCGCGCGGCCAGCACCAGGCGGCTGATCCGGTTGCGCGCATGAATGCGCGTCAGTCGAGGGCTTCCAGCACCCCAACGACATTCTTGCGCAGTTTGTCGATGGCCTGGTCGATGGCAGCCACCGCAAGGTCGCTCTTGCCGAGCCCCATCCAGTTGTCGTTCCAGGCCGTGTGCAGCTCATCGGCGTTGGCGGCAATGGATTCTGGCATCAGCATCGCGAGGTCACGAAGCACCAGCACCTCCACCCAGCCGTTGCGCGGATTGCCGCCGTCCGGGTCCTGCTCGAAATGGGCGAGATAGGTAACTCGCTGGAGCGCGGCAACATGCACCAGCATTTCGAAGCCGGCCCGCCGGATGTTGCGGTTGAACTCCGACTGCTCGTTGCGCCAGCTGTTGTAGCCCAGCGCGGTAAAGGCGACTACCAGGCTGACGATGGCTACGAACAGGCCGCTGCCGGGCCGGACTAACTTGCGCTCGCGACCGGTCATGGTGCACCGGCTTCCGCTTTCAGTTGTGCTTTCCAGGCCTTGCGCTCGGGCGAGGCCGATTCGTATTCCAGTTCCACGAGCATTTCAGCGCCCTGTTCTGTGCCGCGGTAGAACACGATCAGCGCATAAGGTCCCTGCCGCAGGCGACTCAGCATCGCACCGCCGGTCTTGCCCATCGGAATGGGTGCTTTCAGACGTTCCCATCCCGAGTAGATTTCCTCAAGGCGAAGCTGGTAATCAGTAGCCAGGGCTTCTGCGGCCGCAAGATCCGGGAAAGCCCGCTGGTACAAGATCTTGCCAATGATGTGCGTGCCAGGGGTGGCGTAAACGTAGACCTTTTGAATGTCGCTGGGTTTCACCGGAGCCTGCGACGTGATTTTCAGCGAGCCGTCAGCGGCCGTCTGAAATTTCGTGTCAGCGTTGAACGGGTACTCGTTGCCCAGCCGGTAACCGCCCAGCTCGCCGCGGCTTGCGTCGGCAATGCTGCTGGCCGGTGCCAGCGCGGCGGTCAGCAAAACGATCCAGATGAGGGCGCGGCACGCATCGCCGCGATGGCCCTGGCCGGCTGACGTCACAAGCGCTCCAACGCGGCGCGCAGCCGCTTTGCATGTTCGGCCAGCACCGCCGGGTCTGCCATGGAGGTGGCGTGCGGCGTGCGCGGTTTGCCTTCCACGCAGGGAATAATGTGCACATGCAGGTGAAACACGGTCTGTCCCGCTGCCGGCCCGTTCAGTTGACTGATGCGGATGCCATCGGACGGAAAGGCCTCGCGCACGGCCCTGGCAACCTTCTGCACCGTGCGCATCAGGGGGTCAAATGCGCCGGGATCGAGCTCAAAGATATTCTCGGCCGGCGTCTTTGGCAGCACCAGGGTGTGGCCGTCCGCCTGCGGCATCACGTCGAGAAATGCGAGGGTGTGCGCGTCTTCATACACCGTGTGAGCGGGCGCGTCGCCGCGCAGGATCTTCGCGAAAATATTGTTGTCGTCGTAGGCCATGTTCACCTCGCTCGTGTCACTTAGAATGCGTGAAGGCCGGCCGGCACGCAACGCGCCGGCCGCAGGAGCCAGGGTATGAGCGAAGCCAGGGGCCGCCCGGACGCGAACAAGTGCTTCGTGTGCGGGCCCGACAATCCTACCGGACTGCGAATCGCATTCCGGATGGACGGTGACATCTGTCGCGCATCATTCACGCCCGGCCCGGACCACTGCGGCTACGACCAGCAGTGTCACGGCGGCATCCTGTTCAGCGTGCTGGACGACGTAATGGCGAACTGGCTGTTCCTGCAGGGCAAGCGCGCACATACCGCGAAATGTGAGGTTCGCTTCCGCAAACCCGTGGCCATCGGCACCCACCTGGAACTGGAAGGTCGGCTGACAAAGAGCAAGGGTCGGCTGGCCGTGCTCGAAGGCCGCGCATTGCGCGATGGCGAAACCGTGGCCGAGGCCGAAGCAACGTTTATGGTCGTGCAGGACTGACGCCGTCAGCTCAAGTCATTCGTAGATGGCGAAATGGTATTCGCCCGTGCCCTCGCGCAGCGGTGCCACGTCGTTCACGTACTCCGGATCCGCCAGCATTTCGGCAATGGCGTCCTGAGACGGCCACTCCGAGATGATCACGATTTTGCCTTCCAGTAGATCGCCCTTGAGGACTTGCTTGGCCGGGCCGCGCACCACGTACTTGCCGCCGTGTCTTTCGATCATCTCCGACGAACGGCCGATGTACTTCTTGAAATTCTCGTTCGGATTGGTGACTTTGCAGACTGCGAGCAGGTAGGCCGCCATCGGACTCTCCAGGTTATTGTTATTGGAGGGGAGATTATCCG
>Ga0265303_10003220_pt1 | contig 10221 bp, 5 predicted proteins | sample Helome_2_FD_192494 | JGI IMG/M metagenome (GOLD analysis project Ga0265303, IMG submission 192494) | Marine sediment microbial communities from subtidal zone of North Sea - Hel_20160317 (Illumina Assembly) | ecosystem: Environmental > Aquatic > Marine > Subtidal zone > Sediment ... | reverse complement strand
CGGCTGGCGACTACAGCATCGACGCGTTTGTGTCGGACTTGCTCGGGGTCATCGACGAGGTGGGGGCTACGCCGGTGCTGGTGGGGGCGTCGATCGGGGGGATCGCCGCGCTCATGGCGGAGACCCAGTCGGACGCCTCCATTGCGAAAGGCCTCGTCCTGGTCGATGTAACGCCCAGGATGGAGAAGCGGGGGGTTCTTCGAATCTTCGACTTCATGAAGGGGCACTCGAACGGCTTCGAAAGCTTGGAAGCGGCTGGGGATGCCGTCGCCAGCTATCTGCCTCATCGGCAAAGGCCGAAAGATCTAAGCGGGCTCAACAAGAACCTTCGACTCTCGGAGGACGGTCGCTATCGCTGGCATTGGGATCCCAAGATGCTCGAGGCGTGGAACCCGGACGGCCACACCAAGGAAGATGGCGAGCGGATCGTGAAAGAACGCGCCAAGGCTTCGCGGCGTCTGACGATACCGACACTCCTAGTGCGCGGCCGCATGAGTGACGTGGTCACCGAGGCGCATGCTCGAGAGTTTTTGGATTTGGTCCCTCACGCCGAGTACGTCGACCTCGAGGGCGCTTCGCATATGGTCGCTGGCGACAAGAACGACGTGTTCACCGAATCGGTGAGCCACTTTGTTCGAAAGCACTTCGAGGCTTCCAGGCAATAGCATGCCGATCAACGAGGAACGATTCAGGGACGTGCTGAGAAACTGGGCCAGCGGGGTGACGGTCGTGACGACGCGCGCCGGCGACAAGATCCACGGAATGACGGTGTCCGCGTTCTCGAGCGTCTCCGCGTATCCCCCGCTCGTTCTGGTCTGCGCGAATCAGTCATCGACGACCCACGGGGTCATCGAGCAAGGTGGCGTCTTTACGGTCAACATTCTCGCTGCCCACCAGGCAGACATTTCCAATGTCTTTGCGTCCCCGGAGAACGAGGACACGCGACTCGAGTCCGTGAGTTGGTCCGTGGGGGAGACCGGTGCGCCGCTGATCGACGAGGCCTTGGCCTGCCTCGAGTGCACGGTCACCAGCGCCCATCAAGAAGGAAGTCACACGATCTACGTAGGTCAGGTCGAGGCGGTGCATACCAGCAACGCCGAGCCCCTCATCTACTATCAGGGCAGCTACCGAGCCCTGCACGATGACGACTGAGTAGCTCTATTTGAAACGTACGCCCCTGCAAAAAGGGGCCGTTCCCTGCTAGCTGACGACTTCGAGGCGAACTGTTTCGGGGTCGGGCTCGACGCGTGGAGCCGGCGCCTTGATGTACTCGAAGCTCGTCGGGATGTCCGGGCCTTCTTCGGCGTTTGGAATCGCGCGCTTCATGAGCTGTTCCCAGGCCTTCTTGGGGGCGGGAACCTTCTCTTTGAGCTCGGTGTAGATCAGGCGCCCGAGCGACGGCAGGTAGGGCGCCATCTTGCCGAAGGTTTGCCTCGCGTGAACGAGGTCCTTCTTGAAGAAGGCCTTCGTCCGCGCAGCAGCACGACCGGCGTGCACCTTCGCGCGGCCGGCGGGGCCCTTGCCTACGAGAGGCCCAATCTCGTGAATGATGTCGGCGCTCGTGCCGGCCATGACGTGCGGCGCTTTGTAGAAAGTCTTGCTGTACCGAGATCCCTTCAAGAATTCGCGGGCCTGCGCCTCTGTGATGCCGTATTTGTCGAGCGCTTCTTGGTGCTCCTTGCGGGCCCGCTGACGCGCTTTGAACATGTACATCTGGACCCGCGAGTAGAAGTTGACCGCACCGTCACCACTGGTTTCGACCGGACAGTAGATCGCATCCGGATGAAGCTCGGTGATGACCGTCTGAATGCCGTCGGATACGCCAGAGCTCGGCATACAACCAAACGGCTTTACACTCAGAGTCATATTCGCCTTTTGCTTGGCGACGTTGAGCACCAGCTTGGCAACCTCCATGTGACCTTCGCCGCCACGCAGCTCGTTGTTGTAGAAGCTGTGACCAACCTTGGCGATTTCATCCATGTCCGGGACCTTGTGCCCACGGAGCCCGGCCACGCGTGAGAACGTCGCGAACGTGGCACGAAGCGCAAGCTCACCAAGCCAGACACCAGCCATCTTGTAGCCGACGTCGACGCCATCGAGGCCATAGTACGACTTCTCTTCAGCTCTCAGCGTCATTCGAAGCTCGGTATCGTGCCGCATTTCCCAAAGTGTGTAGAGCAGCCAGTTGACTAGAGTCTGGATGTCGTTCTCGCCGCCCTCTGACTCGATGAACCGTTGAAGGTGGTAGTTGCCGTCACCCTCGGTCGTCATCGCCCAGAACTCGCCGATGATCGCAACCTTGGGTTTCGTGCGAAGGCGATCGACCTCGACTGCCGCCAGATGGCGACGGCCGCGCCACAGAGCCTTCAACACGCTGGTGTTGTTCTCGAGAGCGTCGCAAACCTCTTTCTTCACTGCGGCGATCGCGCGATCGGTGGCGCCCTCTTCGACCTCGTAGGGGCGGATGCGGTAGCTGAGCACGTTGAGTGCGTCGCCTGCGAATAGCCCGCGAGCAAGCGCCATGAAGAACTGGGGATTCAGCACCAAGCCGATTTCGTCACCGGTTGCCTGCTTGAAACCCGACTGCTGCTGAAAGAGAACCACCCGAAATCCATCGAAGCCGGCATCTCGAAGGGCCTTGCGATACTCGGTGACGTACATACCGAAGCGGCAGGGCCCGCATGCACCGGCAGTCAGGAAGACGTATCCGTCGATGATCTCTTGAGGCGTCATCCCCTCTTCGTCCCGCAATCGCGAAAGCTCTTTCACGAGGTTGCCCACGGTAAAATACGTAGGGTTGCACTGCGCTTTGTTGCCGAACTCCTTGCCGTATCGAAGCGACTCGGTGTCGGCGCACTCCATGGCACGCGTGTTGTAGCCGACTCCCTTCAAGGCCGAGGCGACGAACTCATCGTGGGCCATCGTGAGGCCTCCATTGAGGATCGTCGTGGTCGGACGCTCGGCAGCCGAGAAGAATGGATCGATCATGGAGTCGGTCCATTGCTCGCGCTTGTCTTCGAGCCCGAGCTTTGCGCGCTCTTTCGCTTCGAAGTCCGCTAGCTCTTTCTCAATATCGATTTCAAATCCATCAGCCATTGTTCGGCCCCTTAGACTCGGACGATGTTACCGTCCTTGGTTTTCTTACCGAGACGAATCAAACTCTTCGACATCGCTGCTGCAACTTCGTCCTCCGCGGACTTCGCAGCGTCGATGCGATAATTCATTACTTTCTCCGCGAGCTCATTGATCTGTCGCTCGAGCTGCAGATCGGCGCGACGGTGCTCTGACAGTTGCGCCCGCTTCATGCGAAGGAGCTCCAAGCGCTTTTCGTCGATGCGGCGCTCGAGCTCAGCCTTGCGTGAAGCGACATCCTGGAGGTGCTCCTGACGGAGCCTGAGTGAATGCGCGTATGTTTTGACCCGGATCTTGATCGAACCGCCAGGCTTGTTGGCGTCGATGTCGTGGAGGGAGGCTACCGGCAAGCCACTGCTCGAGACGATACTGTCGATGATTCCGTACGTGGGCGCGTCGTGCCCGCACTTGAAGCTGCTGAGGTCGAGAATCGCAATGTTTGGATGACGCGCGGCGAACTTCACGGCCCACACCTTTTGTGCCGAGTTGGAAGAGTAGTTTTCAGGCCAGACGTCGTTGATGCTGAGCGGGTCCTCACCTTCTTTGTAGAACCGACCGAGCCATTCCGGGTCTTTCGGGATCGAACGAATGCTTAGGATCGGATAGCCGAGAACCTGAAATTCGTCGGGGATGTTGTGGTGAAGCCCGGGATCGAGATGGTATGGGCGGCCCACCATCAGTATCGCGATCTTGTTGTCGAACTCGACCTGGTCGAGGATGGCCTTGCCCTTCGCTTGTATGTCCTCGTCGAACCGCTCGAGCGCGGCAAGCCCCTCGGTGACCGCAAAGTCGCTCTCGTCTTCGGTGACTTCGAGCACCTCGCGAAACGCTTCGAACATGCTCCGCTGCAGGAACGTCGGCTCGGTGAAGCTGAAGGCCGGGGCCATGTACTTGATCCCGCGGGTCTCGAAGTAGTCTTGCTCTTTCGTGAACGCAGCCTTCATGACGTCGGGCGTGCCGGCGACGATCGGACAGCTCGCGTAGTCGACCGCATCGGTCACGAACGATGGGACGTGCGTCAGGATCGGAAAGAAAATCGCGTCGAGCGGGATCTTCTCATGCTTATGAAAGAACAGCTGGTGGAAGTGTGCCTGCGCGACCTTCGACGGGTAGCACGGATCGATCGAGCCATACTTACCCCCCTCGGCAAACATTTCTTCGGAGCTCGGATCACTGAACACGATGTTTTTCGGACGGACCCCGAGCACCTCCAAGTAAGTCCGGAAGAACGGCGCGGTCGAATACATATTGAGGACGCGCGGAATACCTACGCGCCAGCTCGCCCGCTTTTCTGCGGACGCCTCGGATGAACGCTCGAAAGCGCGCTTGTACTTCGTTCGTTCGATCGAGCCAAAGAACTTTCGGTCGACCTTGATATCCTCGACCTCCGTTCCGGCGTCGGGCAATGGCTGTACGCCGGAAACGCGCTTGAACACCTTGAGGCCCTCGTGATTCACGAGGTTCGGAAACTCCTTCATGATCTTGCGACGCTCTTTGACGAGGTCTTCCATCGCGTCTTTCGATTCCACCATGCCTTTCTCACAGGAGAAGCCGCTGATGTAACGGCTGGTCGTGCCATTTGGACGGAACGCATCGATGAAGGTGCGCGAGCATTCGTTCGCGCAAAAATGACAGGTCGTCGTCTCGTCGTTCTTTGTCTCGTATTTGAGATCGATCGCGGCTTCCAAACCGATGAAGGTAGAGTGCCCCCGTCGCTTCACGACGCGCAATGTCTCCATCGCCGCGCCGATCGCGCCGGCCTCGCCACTATGCGGATGGACGAACACCTCGGCGTTGGGCACGCGCTCGTTGATGTAGTCGACCTGCGCCTTGACCGCCGCCATGTTGTATTGGGTACCGCCCTGCAGCACGAACTTGCGCCCGAGCGCCGCCATGCGCGGCACGCCGACGACGTACTGCCAAACGTTCTTCGGAAGCACTTGCGCGAGCCCGGCTAGGAGCTCTTCTTTGCCAAACCCCTCCTTTTGGAAGTTCACGCGGTCGGTGTCGAGGAAGACCGCGCAGCCATAGCTGAACTTGGGCGCCAGTTCCGCTTTGAACGCGTTTTCGGCGTACTCCTGCACGGGAAGGCCAAACTGGTCGGCCATCGCCTGAAGCAACATCCCGTTGCCCGCCGAGCACTGGTTCGACAGCTTGAAGGTCTTGATGTCCCCGTTCTCCATGAAGAGGACTTTGATGTCTTGGCCACCGATGTCGCAGATGACGTCCACGTTACCGAAGTAGTTGGTGGCACTCATCATGTGGGCGACGGTTTCGACGACGTTGACGTCCGCACACACACACTCTTCGAGGACGTCGGCCGCGTACCCTGTCGCCCCAAAGCCCATGATGTCGAGCTCGGCTCCCTTGGCGCGAACGCGGGTGCGTAAGTCGTCGAGGAGCTCCTTGGCGTCTTGGATGGGGTTACCCTTCGAAAGCGCGTACGACTTCATCAAGACTTCGCCGTCTTCGCCGAGCAAGACAGCCTTCGAAGAGGTGCTGCCCCCATCGAGGCCGATCACGGCCTTAACCGTGCCGCCATTGGGCAGCACCGGCTCGGCGAACTTCGGAATGCGATACGCTTCGAGAAATTTGTCGAGCTCGGCGTCGTCGGCCGCTAGCGGCGGCCCGGCATTCTCGCCGAGACGCTCCTTGCGACCTTCGTTGATGTAGCGCTTCAGGCCGTCAAGGCCATCGTAGACGCCGACCTCCGGTGGCTCATGCAAGCCGTACATGACGGCCCCATACGCGGCATACAATGCGGCATTGTCGGGCACGGGAATCAGCTCTTCGATCGGGATATCCTTCGGGTAGTCGTACCCGCGTTCGTCCCAAGTCTCTGGGATACGTTTCCGCCAGCACTCCTGAAGGAACGGGAGAAAGGTGTTCGGGCCGCCGAGCAGGAGCACTTTGTGCCGAAGCGTGTTGCCGCGAGTGAGCACCGAAAGGTTTTGCATGACGATCGCATCGGCCAGCGAGCACATGATCTCGTCGGACGGGATGCCTGTCTTGACCAAGTTGACGATGTCGGTTTCAGCAAACACGCCGCATTTTGCCGCGACGTGGTGGAGGCTCTCGTCGTTGAAGTGAAGGCCGAGGGTCTCCTCGGAAGGCATGCCCACCTTGATCATGCATTTGTCGATGGTAGCGCCGGTTCCGGACGCACATTTGTCGTTCATCGAAGCGATCGCGGACTTGTCGCCGGTCTGCTTGTTCTCTTTGAAGATGATGATCTTCGCGTCCTGACCACCGAGCTCGACGACCGACCCCGCATCAGGATGGAGCGTCTCGACCGCCAGCGTCACCGAGTTGACTTCTTGGACGAATTTCGCGCCGAGGGGCTCTTCCAACGGCGCCGCCCCGGATCCGGTGATGAAAACGCGAATGTCGTTGCAGCTGCGCTCTTTCAACACTGCACCAATGCGGACCATGAAGTCGAGAACGCATTCCGCCTGCTTTGTGTGATGACGCTGGTAGTCGTCCCAGAGAATCTCTTTGGTCTCCGGATCAACGATGACCGCCTTTACGGTGGTCGAGCCAACGTCTAAGCCCACAATCGCTCTTTGCATCAGACCGGCGCTACCCTTCTTGATTGGCGCGTCCCAGATAAACACATGCCCACATGAATGTCACGCGGCTTGAGCCGCCGAAACGCGACTTAAAAGTCACGCCTCGCCCGGAACTCGGGAAGATCGTATAGAGCGCCGCGGAGGGTGTCCATGGGCAGGGTCTTGATCATCGGGGCGGGGGGCGTTGGTGGGGTCGTCACGCACAAATGCGCGGACGACCCGAACACGTTTTCGAAGGTCGTGCTTGCAAGTCGCACACTCGCGCGCTGCGAAAAGATTCAGAAACAAGTCCGGGAGCTTCGCGGACGCGAGATCGAGATCGCGCAAGTCGACGCGGACGATGTCACCCAGACCGTGGCGCTGATCACGCGGGTCGAGCCAGCCCTCGTGATCAACGTCGCCCTCCCTTACCAAGACCTGCCGATCATGGATGCCTGTCTCGAAACCGGAGTCGACTACCTCGACACTGCCAACTACGAGCCGCCCGACGAAGCCAAGTTCGAATACAAGTGGCAGTGGGCGTATCAGGACCGGTTCGAGCGCAAAGGGATCATGGCATTGCTCGGGTCGGGCTTCGATCCCGGCGTGACCAACATTTTCTGCGCGTACGGACAAGAAGAGCTATTCGATGAAATCGACACGATCGACATCCTCGACTGCAACGGGGGCGATCATGGCCACCCGTTCGCCACGAATTTCAACCCCGAGATCAACATCCGAGAGATCACTCAACGCGGGAAATACTGGGAAGACGGTGAGTGGATCGAGATCGACCCGATGTCGCAGTCGCGCATGTACGACTTCCCCGAGGTCGGCGAGCGGAAGGCGTACCTGCTCTATCACGAAGAGCTCGAGTCGCTGGTCAAGCACATCAAGGGCCTCAAGCGCATTCGTTTCTGGATGACGTTCGGCAACGAATACATCACTCACCTGAGGGTCTTGCAGAACGTGGGAATGACGTCGATCAAGCCGCTAACGTTCGAGGGCCGTGACATCGTTCCGATTCAATTCTTAAAGGCGCTGCTTCCCGACCCCTCGACCCTGGGCGAAAACTATAAAGGCAAGACCAGCATCGGTTGCCTGATCGAAGGGCGAAAGAACGGCGAGCCGCGGAAAGTGTTCATCTACAACGTGTGCGACCATGAGGAGTCGTGGAAGGAAGTCCGAGCGCAAGCGGTGTCGTACACCACCGGTGTGCCGACCATGGTCGGCGCCAAGATGATGCTCACCGGGGCTTGGCGAGGTAAAGGCGTGTTCAACGTCGAGCAATTCGATCCGCGTCCCTTCCTCTCGGAGTTGGCGGCGAGGGGACTGCCTTGGCACGTGAAGGAAGTCTAGTGCCTGCATGCGACGCGCTCGACCTGCAGCGAGTGGAAACGCCGGCGTTCGTGATCGACATTGCTGCGCTCGAAAAGAACCTCGAGCTGCTCGCCCACGTGCAGGAAGCGGCAGGGTGCGGAATTTTGCTCGCCCTCAAAGGCTTCGCCGCGTGGTCGACCTTCCCACTCGTTGGGAAATACCTGGTTGGAGTCTCTGCCAGCGGCGCCGATGAAGCGCGTTTGGGTCGCGAAGAGCTTGGAAAACAGGTGCACACCTATTGCCCCGCATTCGATGAAGCTTCCCTTCGACAGGTGATTCGAGACTCGGATCACGTCATTTTTAACTCACCCTCCCAGCTGGAGCGCTTCCGCCATATTGTCTCCGAGGATCGGTCCGGGACGAGCTTCGGCTTGCGGATCAACCCTGAGCATTCCGAGGTCGAGGTGCCTCTGTACGACCCCTGCGCCCCTGGCTCTCGGCTCGGCACGACCAAGAGCGAGTTGCTGAAGACCAACCTCTCCGGCATCGAGGGGCTGCACTTTCACACCTTATGCGAGCTCGGCGCTGACGCACTACATCGGACACTCGCGGTCATCGACGATAATTTCGCGCCGTGGCTCGATGACATGAGCTGGGTCAATTTCGGCGGCGGGCACCACATCACCAAACCCAACTATGACGTTGGCCTATTGGTCGACCTGGTGAAAGCCTTCAGAAGAAGCCACGGCGTCGAAGTCTTTCTCGAACCTGGAGAGGCGATCGCGTTAGACACCGGCGTGTTGGTCGCCTCCGTGCTCGACATCGTTCACAACGATGGCGCGACCGCGATCCTCGATACCTCCGCGACGGCGCACATGCCAGACGTGCTCGAGATGCCATATCGTGCGCATGTCCGAGGCGCCGGTGTGCCAGACAAGCTCACCCATACATACCGCCTCGGGGGTCTGACTTGCCTGGCCGGCGACGTCATTGGCGAATACTCCTTCGAGTCGCCACTCGAGATTGGTGACCGATTGATGTTCGAAGACATGGCGCACTACACGATGGTGAAAACCACCACCTTCAACGGGGTGAGGCTGCCTTCGATCGCGTTGTTCGACCCACGTGACGACTCGTATCGCGTGCAGCGGCAATTCGGCTATGAGGACTATCGTAACCGCCTGTCTTGAGGCTTGGACGAATGGAGCTCATTCGTAGCAATCGAACCGAAGAGTTAGCGGACGCGCTCGCGTCCTCAGTCAGAGACGAGCCCCTCGGCCCCTTCGATTCCGAAGCGATCGTCGTGCAGAGCCGGGGCATGGAGCGATGGCTCACCCTCGCGTTGGCCAGCCGACTCGGAGTCTGGAGCAATCCATCGTTTCCGTTTCCCCGTTCAGCGATCGAGCAGGTCCTCGATGACGTGGACTTGGGGCCTTCCGAACGATCGAAGGCGTACGACCCGGCCCGCTTGAAATGGACGATTGCGGAGCTGCTGCACGAAAAGGCTCCGCCGGAGCTCCACGCATATCTCGGAGAAGTGCCCGATCCAGATCGGGTGCTCCGCCTGTCGTCGAGTCTCTCGGTCGTGTTCGACGAATACGTTGTTTACCGCCCCGCCATGCTCCACCGCTGGCTCGCCGGCTCGGATTCCCACTGGCAGGCCGAGCTCTGGCGGCGCATCGCGAATCGACTCGGTCCGCACGATCTCGCATCCCGTATCGACCGTGCATGCGCAACCCTTCGGAGTGGCGACGAGGCACACGAGATTCGGTTCAAGCGCCTGCACCTGTTCTCGCTCGAAACACTGCCGCCACTTTTTCTCGATTTTTTCGCGGCGCTGTCGCGATCGATTCCGACTCACCTCTACCTCTTGACGCCTACCGCTGAGTACCTCTCGAACGTCGACAAAGCAGGCCAGCTCTCCCTCGCGATCGACTCGTTGGCGAGAGACGGGCACCCCTTGCTGATGTCCCTCGGAAACCTCGCCCGCGACTTTCAAGAATTGTTGCTCGAGTCCGATTCGAACGTCCGAGGTGACGAAGACCGGTTCACGATGCCGAGACGGGCGACTCTACTCGGCTCTCTTCAGGCGGACATTCTCGAGTTTCGAGGTCCTTCGGAGGGTAGCGAAAAGACTTCGATCGCGGCTTCCGACGATTCGATCTTGGTCCATGCGTGTACGAGCCCGATGCGCGAGGTTCTCGCCCTACACGACATCATC
>Ga0265303_10003219_pt1 | contig 10221 bp, 9 predicted proteins | sample Helome_2_FD_192494 | JGI IMG/M metagenome (GOLD analysis project Ga0265303, IMG submission 192494) | Marine sediment microbial communities from subtidal zone of North Sea - Hel_20160317 (Illumina Assembly) | ecosystem: Environmental > Aquatic > Marine > Subtidal zone > Sediment ... | reverse complement strand
ACGATATCGAGCTGCCGGATAACCAGCAGGACCGGGACATGATCGCGCGCGAGCTGCTGGTGAAATTCCAGATGGCGAGTGGTCACCCGATGGTGGACTTACGCAAGGCCTACGAGAAATTCGCCTGACGATATTGACAGTTTGGAATACCGGTGGTGCCGTGCGGTTTGTCGGCACCATCATGGTGCATAATATGTGAGTTAAAACAGGACCATAGCTATCGTTTTATAGATTGGTTATGATTGCGACAGTTTTATCCACGGGCGGATAGAATCAAACAAGAATAACGCGAACCAGGGATTAACCGCGGTTCCCGAAAGACGGGGAAAAGTTTAGGAAATAAAACCACAGCTGCAGGGATGCGGTTGCAACATCTGTTGGAGAAACAGGCGTTTTAAAACCTACTCTCAAAGGGGGAGATCTGAAATGACACCTGCAGAACTAGAGGCCGCGTTAACCTGGGCCAACACGATAAACCTGGAGGTTTATTATTACTGGTGTACGGCCATCATGATCCTGATTCACGCGGGGTTCATGATGTACGAGATGGGAGCGTCTCGAGTCAAGCATACGCTGGCTGCCGGAACCAAGAATGTCCTGGCATTCGCCTACATGATTCCAACTTTCTGGATGTTCGGATGGTGGATCTACCTGGCAATGTACAATGGCTTCACGCCCGACTGGGAAGCCGGCGCTGGCGGCGTACCCTGGGGCGAAAGCATGGGACCGAACCTGCAGGATAATGCCTCCGGCGTTTTCTATGGCGCGTTCACGCTGTTCGCCTGTACCACGGCGTCGATCATGTCCGGTGCGGTAATCGAACGCATCCGCATGACCGCGTTTATCATCCTCGCGGTGATCCTCGGCTCGGTTGCGTGGATCCTGTCCGCGGCCTGGGGCTGGCACTACGCCGGCTGGATGGTGGTCGAGTGGGGTTACCATGATTTCGGTGCCTCGGGCGTGGTCCATATTATTTCCGGCTTCTTTGCACTCGGCGTGCTGATCCACCTCGGCCCGCGCATCGGCAAGTTCAATGCCGACGGGTCGGCCAACGTGATTCGCGGGCATAGTCTGCCGATGACGATGGTTGGATTGATGCTGATCGTCACCGGCTTCTTCGGTTTTCTTGGCGGCTGCCTGTTCTACGGCGGCGGCGGACCGACCGGCATCGGCCAATGGACCAACATCTACGGTATGCCGACAACCCTGTCAGCGATCTGTTTCAACACGCTGATGGGTGTGGCCGGCGGCATGATCGGTGCTTACACCAAAACCCGTGATCCTTTCTGGATGATGTCCGGGGCGCTCTGCGGTGTTATCTCGGTTGCGGCTGGTATGGATCTTTACTACCCCGGGCTTGCCTTTGTGCTTGCCTTCGCCGGTGGTGTCATCGGACCGATGGCGGCAGGGCTCATCGAAAAGATGGGTATCGACGACGCGGTTGGCGCGGTCGCAGTGCACGGTGTCTGCGGCATGCTCGGCCTGCTGTTTGCCGGAATTTTTCTCGGCGGCTACCCGCAGTTCGCCGACAACGTTCCGACCATTACCTTTGGCGGCCAGTTCAAGGGCATGATCGTGATGATATTGCTGGGCTTCGTGCCAGGTTTCGTATTCGCCTGGTTGTTCAAGGTTATGGGTATCCTGCGCGCCAGCGACGGGGTTCAGGAAGTCGGTATGGACGTCGAGATCGAGGCCATGGCCTATCCTGAAGACATCAAGACAATCAACTGAGGAGTAGCAAAATGTTTAATTCAAGTCCAATAGAAACCTGGGAAGGCGCAGGCGTTTTCTACTCCTTCGCTGGATCGGCTGGTATCTGGTTCTGGATCGCGGTTATTTTATGCATTGTTCCGTTAATCGTAACCCTGAAGACCGAAAATCATCACGAAAATATGCACAAGTTCAGGAGTGATGATAGCGACAGCACTCACGGCGTTGAAAAATAGCGCCAGCGGGGATATCCGAAGTAAGGCTCTGCCTGGTGACGGGTGGGGCCTTTTTTTTAAGATCAGTCGGTGAACAGATAACGGGAGATAAAAACGTGGCCTCGATAATTGACGGCAAAGCTTTCTCGGCAAACCTGCGGGGGGAAATCGCGCGCAAGGTCGCGTTGTTGAAACAGAATCATTCGCTGACCCCGGGATTAGCCGTGGTACTGGTGGGTGAAGATCCCGCCAGCCAGGTATACGTACGTAGCAAGGGCAAGCAAACTCAGGAATCCGGGATGAATTCCTACGAGCATAAGCTCGACGCGAGTACCAGCCAGGAAGATTTGCTGGCGTTGATAGACCAGTTGAATAATGACCCCGATGTGCACGGTATCCTGGTGCAGCTGCCGTTACCCGACCATATCATTGAAGAAGCGGTAATCAACTCGATTTCGGTCGATAAGGACGTCGACGGATTCCATCTGTCCAACGTTGGTCGTCTGTCGATCGGTGCCGAGGGCATTGTGCCCTGCACGCCCCTGGGTTCGCTGATGATGCTCAAGGATCACTTGGGTGATTTATCTGGTATGAAGGCGATTGTTGTCGGACGCTCTAATATAGTTGGTAAACCAATGGCAGCACTGTTGTTGAAGGAAAGCTGCACTGTCACCATTGCGCATTCGCGCACGCGTGATCTGCCGGGTGAATGTCGCCAGGCCGATATCCTGGTAGCCGCGGTCGGTCGCCCCGAAATGGTCAAGGGTGACTGGATCAAGCCGGGCGCCACGGTTATCGATGTCGGTATCAACCGCATTGAAAACGAGGATGGATCGACACGGCTGGTGGGTGATGTCGAGTTTGATAGCGCCGCCAGAGTCGCGGGTGCCATTACCCCGGTTCCGGGTGGTGTCGGCCCGATGACAATCGCATGTTTGCTGCATAATACGCTGCAGCAGGCTTGCCGAATTAACGGTATGGCAGTACCCGAATAAAAAATTGTTAATCGGCTGTCGAGCCGGGATCTTGAAACGGTGGTTTAGTTGGTGGATTCCGATACGTCGGACCGCCGCTTTCGCGGCAATGACGTTGGGCTTCGGGAATGACGTTAGGCTTTAAGCTCGTCTTCGCTGAGAGACCGGTTATTGCCGCGCAGTATTACCAGCAGAGTGCAGCCATCCACTGTCTGTGAGCTGTGCTTCGAACCCGGCAGCAGGCGCACGAAATCGCCACTGCGGTAAGTCGTTCCATCGCAATCGACAAGCTCTCCTTCCATGACCAGGAATTCTTCGAAGCCCATATGTTCATGCGGCCTGGATTGCGCGCCGGCCTCCATGCGCAACATGAAGCACTCGAATTCACCGTTTAGAAGTTCTCCGCTCAGGGTAATCCATGACATGCCCGGGATCGGTTCGCCATAACGGTTGTATGGCTTGAACGCGTCGGCGTCGGTGCTGATTATCTGTCGCAGCCTGGTATCTAACATGATTTTTTAACTCCGCTCGGCGAACTGACACACTTTTATTTGTAATATGCGAGGCGCACAATAGCACATTCGCTCCTACATATTCAGGCATAAGGGAGGCGGGAAATGAATAGAAGACTGGCGAGCATTGGTTACCTCTTACTGCTCTTGCTTTCGATCGATTCAGCACTGTCGGACGCCTACACGGGCAGTTTCACCGGGATGCTGGATGGCGAGCAGTACCAGCTTTCTATCTCGCAAAACGAAAGTGGTCAATACAATGGCGAACTGCGGGCTGCCGGTGTTGTACTGTCACTAAATGCACGGCGTTTTGGTGATCGAATTGCCGGGCAAATCGGCGGTGCCGATGACTATTTCGATTTCGTGGCTCATCTGCAGGGCAATGCGTTGATTTTTCAGGATGAAGAGGGTGTATCGATCCTGTTTCGACGAGACGACAGTGCTGCGAGTAAGGCAGGCTCTAGTCAGGCCGGCGGCGATATGCAGCCAGGCCAACGGCAGGTATATGTCAATCGCGTGCAACTGGATGCTGCCGCGTTAGAGGCGCTCGAATCACAGAACAATCTGCCGATTGCGAATGGTCGATACTGGTACGACGTCAACACGGGTGCCTGGGGTGTCGAAGGAGGACCAACCGCGGGCCTTATATACCCCGGCCTGCCGTTACCGGCCCCGATGCCGGCCGATATCTCCGGCGGTGGCACCGGCATTTTCATCAATGGGCGAGAAATTCATCCGCTCGATCAGCAGGCGCTGTATCAATTGTTCGGTGTCACCTACCGGGGTGACTTCTGGATGGATTCACAAGGCTATTTAGGTTATGTCGGCGGCCCGGCAATCGCCAATATCCTGCAGGCATCGCAGGCAGCGCAATCGGGTGGGGGTGGCGGCTCGGTGACACATGGTTACGATTCAACCTACGGTGCACGCGGCACGGTCGGCGGTGGCATGTACTCGGGTCGCAGCGCCACCGGCAAGTCGGTCTTCTGGTACCCGGGAATGTAAAAAAGCGTGGTCTCAGGGACCACAGCTTTTTATTAGTTTACTCTCATTGAGTTTGTCAGGTTTGCAGGTAAGCTTCCAGCGAATCATCGAGCGCGTCTTTCCATGGCGTGTGATGTGCCGGCGCCATGGTGCCGGTCAACGCTGATTTGTAGCCGTTATCACGAAAGGTCATGATGTTTTCCTTCTTGTGCTTTTTCCACTGGAAGAAGGCTTCATTCGCACCGGCACAATCGAACTCGGGATAATCGGTCAGCGCCATTAAATCCATCGTGTACTTGCCCTGGAACTCGATGCAGGCGTAGTCATCGGGCAGGTTATCTTCTGCCTCGCGCCATTTATCGATATCGGCGTGCATCTCCGCCTGCGAAGGAACATCGAGCCGTCCCAGGATCACGTCGCGCGCATACCAGGCCTGGGCGTCGAACATGTTGAAGGTATACCACTGGTCCTGCATACCCAGGTACATCAGCTTGGGGTTGTACTCCCAGACCACGCCGTTATAGAGATTGACCGGGTAGAGTCGATTGTTGGTCTTGAGCTTCAGATTCTCGGCCATGAACGGGAAGTGGTGCAGGTAGCCGGTGCACAGGATGATCGCGTCGATCTCGGCGGTAGTTCCATCCTTGAAAGTTGCGGTATTCTTGCTGACCTTCTCCAGCAAGGGTACTTCCTGCCAGTTGTCGGGCCACTTGTAGCCCATCGGCGCGGTACGGTGAGACACTGTGACTGACTTGCAGCCGTATTTCCAGCATTGCGAGCCGATGTCCTCGGCCGAATAGGAAGTGCCGATAATCAGGATATCCTTGTCCTTGAACTCCATCGCGTCGCGAAAGTCGTGGGCGTGCAGCACGCGCCCGTTGAAGGTATCAAATCCGGGAAACTCGGGCACGTTGGGGGTCGAGAAATGGCCGGACGCGACGATGACGTGATCGAATTCCTCGGTGTACTCAACATCTTTTGTCTCGTCCTGTGCGGTCACATGGAACATGCCTTCGTGCTCGTCGTAGGCCACGTGCCGTACCGGCGAATTGAAGCGGATCCAGTCGCGCACCCCGGCCTTCTTGACGCGTCCTTCGATATAGTCGTAGAGCACGGCGCGTGGTGGATAAGAGGCAATGGGTCGACCGAAGTGTTCTTCAAATGAATAATCGGCAAACTCCAGGCCTTCCTTCGGGCCGTTAGACCAGAGGTAGCGATACATGCTGCCGTGAACCGGCTCGCCGTACTGATCGAGGCCAGTGCGCCAGGTGTAATTCCACAGGCCGCCCCAGTTGTCCTGCTTCTCGAAACAGACGATATCGGGAATATCGGCTCCCTTTTCCTTCGCCGACTGGAAGGCTCTCAACTGGGCCAGGCCGCTGGGGCCGGCTCCGATCACTGCAACACGCTTGCTCATCTAATCCTCCAACTAATTGATTTTGATAAATATTATTATTCGAAGACGGTTGTAATTGCTAGCCGTCAAGGTTAGGGAATTACAGTGCGATGGTCAACCAAATGGCCCATATTCAATATTAATTTTTAGCGGACATGCACTAACGCCGATTTGCATTCGAATGCCCGGTGCGGTTTGATATGTCTCCCACAATGGAGCGTAACCAAAGTCGATGCCTGATCAGGATAACCAGCAAACCGAGAACGATTTGACGCAGCAGCAACACAGTGTCGAAGCGCTGGAAGTTGCGATTGGTAAACAGGTGCGTACTTCGCGCAAGCGTCTGAACCTGACCGTTGCTGCGCTCGCCAAACAGGCGCAATTATCGGCCGGGATGCTGTCAAAGATTGAAAACGGGCAGACATCACCATCGCTGGCGACGCTGACTTCGCTCGCCAACGCGCTGCAGGTACCGGTGACCTCGTTCTTCCGTGGTTACGAGGAACAACGCGATGTAACTTACATCAAGGCCGGCGAAGGTCTGTCGATCGAGCGTCGTGGTTCGGGTGCCGGGCACCAGTACCAACTGCTCGGGCACACCATTGGTAAACCCTATAATATCGAGCCCTACCTGATTACGATCGACGACGAGTCGGAAGTGTTTCCTGTGTTTCAACACGCCGGGACTGAGCTGATTTACATGCTCGAAGGCCGGGTTACCTACCGTCATGCCAATAAAACCTACACGCTCGAGCCGGGAGATACCCTTTTCTTCGATGCCGAGGCCTCTCACGGTCCGGATGAGATACAAAAATTACCCTGTCGCTATCTTTCGATTATCGTTTCAGAGGCAACAAGCTCGTAAATAGTTTCCTGATAGGAAACAAAATTTCATTTCAGTTGACAGCCCAAGTCTGCTTCAGTAAGCTCAATCGGTTGATAAACCCTGGCCCAGGAGTGAATGACATGTGCGGTATAGCGGGTATTTTATACAAGCAGGCGGGCACCCACGAAATCGGCAAAACGCTGATCGACATGCTCGACGGCTGCCAGCATCGCGGCCCGGATAGCACCGGTTTCGCATTATATGGTGAAGACAAGGACCAGCTGCAACTGCGTTTCATCGTACCGACCGAGGCGGCAGCGCGACAGAACGCGATCGATAATATCGCCTCGCTGCTGGCACGTTACGACGCGACCATAGAATCTGAGCAATCGGTTGGCTGCTCGTACCAGATCGCGGTCAATTTCGAAGGCGATCTGCTTGATTTCACCAAGCATATCGAGGAACACGCCAAACTGGTTTCGGTAGGGCATACGCTCGATATCATCAAGGACGACGGTACCGCGCACGAACTCGATGATATTTACCACGTTGGCGAGGTCAGGGGGACCCACGGCATCGGCCACGTGCGTCTCGCTACCGAGTCGGCGGTACGGCCCGAGGCCGCACACCCGTTCTGGGCGACCGGTTTCGAGGATATCGCGATCGTGCATAACGGCCAGATTACCAATTACTGGAAGATGCGCCGCCGCCTGGAGCGCCGCGGTTTCACCTTCCATACCGACAACGATAGCGAGCTGGTCGCGGTTTATCTCGCCGACAAGCTTGAACAGGGCGAGACGCTCGACAGCGTGCTCAAGACCGCGATCGACGACCTCGACGGCACCTTTTCATTCCTGGTATCCACCCCGAATGAAATTGGTTATGCCAAGGACAACCTGGCCGCGAAACCGATGGTGTTGTACGAAACCGATGACATGATCGCGATCGCTTCCGAGGAAGTCAGCCTGAACAGGCTGTTTCCCGGACAATCCATCAATTCCACCGAACCGGCCCCGGGGACCCACCAGACATGGTCACGATCGATTTAAGCCGGGTCAGCATCACCGAGGCAAACGAACAGATTTGCGCCTACGGGCGCGATCGTCTCGATGTTGAAATTATAAATCCCGATGCGCGCCACAACATCGGCGTCGGCCTGGTTGAACCGATCACGGTGCATGTCAAAGGTTCCGCCGGTTATTTTTGCGGTGGCCTGTCCGACGGCGCGCATTACGAGATCGAGCACAATGCCGGTTGGGCCGTGGGCGACAATATTTACTCCGGCTCGGTCGTGGTCGGCGGTAACGCCGGCGCAATTCCCGGGGTCGCGATCCGCGGCGCTGAGATCGTGATACGCGGCAACATGGGCAGTCGCGCCGGGCAGGTCATGAAGGCCGGCACGCTGTGCTGCGGCGGTAACGCTGCCTTCATGTCGGGTTACATGATGTATGGCGGGCGTATCATCATTCTCGGTGACGCCGCCGCCAAGGTCGGCCAGGACATGAGCGCGGGTGAAATTTTCGTCGGTGGCAAGATCGAAAGCCTAGGCAACGACACCATGATTGTCGACATGGAGTCCCATGAACGTGATGACATCATGGAATTCCTGGAGCGCTACAAGCTTAAGTTTAACGGTGACTTCACCAAGGTCGTCAACGCCGGCAAGAAACTGCGCTATGCCAATGTCGAGCCGCGCTCCCGGCCGCAACCGTTTTTCGTGTCGTCGAAGTCCAGTAATTACTGGAATCCTAAAGTGCAGGAAGATATCTGGATCAAGGGCGAGGTCGGGCGTTACCGCATTCGCGGTTACGGAGCATCCAAGCCGGTGCCGCACCTGAATGACATCGCTTTTACCAGGGACGTTTCCACGGTCGCACCAAATCCCGATGAATTAACCGACATCAACCTCAAGACAACGGTCGGCGGGCGCTTCGGCGCCAAACCGCTGCGCCTGTCGATGCCCGTCATGATCGCGCCGATGAGTTTTGGTGCACTGAGTCGCAAGGTCAAGATCGCGCTTGCGCGTGCTTCACGCCTGTCTGGCATCTCGGAAAACACCGGCGAGGGCGGTATGCTCGACGAGCAGCGCGCCGAGGCCGACCAGCTGATCTTCCAGTGCCTGTCAGGCCGGCTCGGCTGGAACGTCAAGGACATGCAGCGTGCCGATGCGATCGAGAGTTATATTTCACAGGGTGCCAAGCCGGGCCTCGGCGGCCAGCTGATGGCGAAGAAGGTCACCCCGGAACTGGCGGCGATTCGGGGTATCCCGGTGGGCATTGACCTGCGCTCACCATCGCGCCACCCGGACGTGCTCGGCGCCGATGACCTCGTCATCAAGCTGCAGGAATTTCGCGAAGCGACCTTTCACAAGGTACCGATCGGCATCAAGATGGGCGCGGGCCGCGTCAACGACGATATCAAGATTGCTTACAAGGATGGTTTCGACTTCGTTGAACTCGATGGCCTGCAGGGTTCGACCGGCGCCGCCAGCACCGAGGTGCTCGAGAACGTCGGTATCCCGACCCTGTCGGCGGTGCAGGAAGCGGTCGATGGCCTGCATGAAATTAATGCCGGCGACGACATGAACCTGGTGATGATGGGTGGTATCAAGGATGGCGTCGACGTGGTCAAGATGCTGGCGCTCGGCGCCAGTTGTACCTCGGTCGGTACCGCGGCGATTATCGCGGGCGGCTGTATCGCCTGCATGCAATGCCACGTTGGTACCTGCCCGGTTGGCATTGCCACCCAGGATCCCGTGCACGAGGCACGCTACGACCTCGATCGCCAGGCGATGAATATCCACCGTTACCTCGAATCGCTGCGCTGGCAAATTGCCGCGATCACGAAGGCGCTCGGTTACGATGACGTGCACCGGGTCAACCGCGGCGACCTGGTCGCGCTGACGCCGGAGGCGGCCGATATCACCGGCCTGCCATATGCGCCCGAACACAAGGAAACCCGGCGACCGATGACCGGTCTCGAACTACTCGACAGGAAAGCCGGATGAAACTGAATCCCGCCGAGTACCAGTTTTCGATTACCGCGACACCGGACCTCGATGACGATACCAACGACATTCATTTCGTGCCGGCACCGTGCCAGGTTGCCTGTCCGATCGGCACCGACGCGCCATCCTACATCGCCTACATCTGGGAAGGTAAGAACGAGGAAGCGCTGGAAGCCATTACCGCGACCAACCCTTTTAGCGCGATCTGCGGCCGCGTCTGCGATGCACCCTGCGAGCCGGCCTGTCGCCGCGCCGACAGCGACGGTGCAATCGCGATCCGTAACCTCAAGCGCTACGTGCTCGAAGCCCTCGGCCCCGGTTTTGCGCTGCCGCCAGTCGAGATTACAGAGGACAAGACCGTTGCCATCGTCGGCGCCGGCCCGGCCGGGCTGACCGCGGCGCATGACATCGCCGAGGCCGGTTACCAGGTGCACGTTTACGAGGCCACCGACAAGCTCGGCGGCATGATGTACTGGGGTATTCCGCGCTTTCGCCTGCCGGCATCGGCTATGCAGCAGGATATCGATCGCATGCTGGCGCATTGTCCCGGCATCAAGATTCATCTCGACAGCGCGCTCGGCGAACAGGTATCGCTCG
>Ga0265303_10003218_pt1 | contig 10222 bp, 8 predicted proteins | sample Helome_2_FD_192494 | JGI IMG/M metagenome (GOLD analysis project Ga0265303, IMG submission 192494) | Marine sediment microbial communities from subtidal zone of North Sea - Hel_20160317 (Illumina Assembly) | ecosystem: Environmental > Aquatic > Marine > Subtidal zone > Sediment ... | reverse complement strand
CTTGGCGACGATCCTCCTGGCTTCCGAAGGATGCTCCTCAAAATACTGCTCTAACCGTTCACCTATTACGCTCTCGACAACCGGCCTGACTTCCGAGGAAACCAGCTTGTCCTTGGTCTGGCTGGAAAACTTGGGATCGGGCACCTTGACCGAGAGGACGCAGGTCAGTCCCTCGCGGGCATCGTCGCCGGTCAGGGTTACCTTCTCCTTCCTGGTCAAGCCCTTGGTGGTCGCATAGTTGTTGATCTGACGGGTGAGGGCGCCGCGGAATCCAGCCAGGTGCGTACCGCCATCGCGCTGTGGAATGTTGTTGGTAAAACACAGCACCGACTCGTGATAGCTGTCGGTCCATTGCAGCGCGGCTTCCACCGTGATGCCGTCCCGCTCCGCCGACAAAACGATCGGCGGATCAATCAGCGAAGTCTTGGTGCGGTCGAGAAAACGCACGAAAGCTTCGAGCCCTCCCTCGTAGTGCAGTTCCACCGCCTTGGGTTCGGCCAGGCGGGCATCGATCAGTGTGAGATGAACCCCGGAATTGAGAAAGGCCAGTTCGCGCAGGCGATGCTCCAGAGTGTCGAAATCGAAATCAATATTGGTAAAGGTCCGCGGCGAGGGCTTGAAGGTGATCTCCGTGCCGCTCGTCGTGCCGCAGGTGCCCGTGACCGCCAACGGCGCTTCCGGCTCGCCGTCCCGGAAGCGCATGAAATGCTCCTGCCCGTCTCGCCAAATGCGCAGGTCCAGAATCTCGGAAAGCGCATTGACCACGGAGACGCCAACCCCGTGCAAACCACCCGAGACCTTGTAGGAATTCTGATCGAACTTTCCGCCGGCATGCAGGTGGGTCATGATCACCTCCGCCGCCGACACGCCTTCCTCGTGGTGGATGCCCACAGGTATGCCGCGGCCGTTGTCGATCACCGTGACCGAGCCGTCGCCGTTCAAGGTCGCCTCGATGCGGTCGCAGTAGCCGGCCAGCGATTCGTCGATCGAGTTGTCCACCACCTCGTAGACCATGTGGTGCAGGCCGGAGCCGTCGTCGGTATCGCCGATATACATGCCCGGGCGTTTGCGCACGGCGTCGAGCCCGCGCAGCACCTTGATCGAGTCCTCGCCGTAACTCTCGTCGTTCCCGTTCTTGCTGGAACTGTTCTCGGGCGGTTGGCTATCGCTAGGTGGTTGCATCATGCTTTGTCCAACTCAAAATCCTCAGAGCTTCTCAGGCGTCCGGCCGGCTGATTTGCGCGTCGTGAACCTGGAAGAACTGCGCCGCATCCCGCAGTTCATCGAAAACCTCGATATCGGTGCCGGTAAGCCAGACCTGGGCACCGAGCGCCAACAGCTCCTCGAAAAGCGCGCTCCGGCGTTGCGCGTCCAGGTGGGCGACAATCTCGTCGAGCAGCATCAAGGGCGCCGCCGAGCGTTCGAGCGCCAGCAGACGACCGTGGGCCAGCACGATCGAGATCAAAAGCGCCTTCTGCTCTCCGGTCGAGCAGAGCTCGGCCGCCACGCCCGTTTCCAGGTGCCGCACGGCCATGTCGCTGCGGTGCGGGCCGACCGCCGCGCCGCCGGTCTCGGCATCCTGGCCACGCGTCTTCGCCAAGCGGTCGCGCAGCCGGTCCTCGGCCTCCAGTGCCGAAGTGCCGTCGAGCCACGACTCGACCTCGCCGACTAAGCCCAGTCCGGCCCTCGGGAACGGACCGGCACCGGCCTCGCAGGCGCCCGCCAGGCGGACTAACAAGGCACGCCGGGCCGCGGCGATGGCAACACCGCGGCGGGCCATGGAATCCTCCAGTGAAGCAAGCCACGCGGCATCCCCTCCAACGGACCTGAGCAAGCGCGCCCTTTCGCGCATTACCTGCTCGTAGGCGCTGACCCGGCCAGCATGGGCGGGATCGAAGCAGTAGACCAAGCGATCAAGGAACCGCCGCCGCCCCGGCGCGCCTTCGCGGAACAAACCATCCATCTGCGGTGTCAGCCAGATCATGCCGACCACCTCGCCCAGCGCCTGCTGTCCCCGGGCAAAAATCCCATCGACCTTGACCAGTCGCCGTTCGCGCCCATTCGAACTCTGGCCGGCCGGGTCGCGACCGGTTCCCAGATCGCGCGGCCCGTCGGGCGTCATCACCCTAGCCGCCACGGCCCAGGGACGATCCGGCCCGGCAAATTCCGCGTCCGGCGCCACCCGGTCCATCTCGCCAAGACGTGCGCTGCGCAGCCCCCGGCCCGGTGCCAGAAAAGAAACCGCTTCCAGCAGGTTTGTCTTACCCGCACCGTTGGGACCGGTTAGCACCAGCGGGCGGGCATCGGCTTCCAGAGTCGCCTGGCCATAGCAGCGGAAATCGCTCAAGGTCAGTCGGGAAATCCATATAGCTGCCGCGCCGCGCCGCAGCGCCGTTGGCGACTCCGCCCCGGCGGCACGCAGTTCCGTGGTTTCGGCCCAGTTCACGCTAAGGACGGCGCACCCAACTCAAACCCGCATGGGCATGAGCACGTAGAGAGCGCTCGCGTCATCCACATCGCGCACAATGGTTGGCGAGGATGCGTCGGACAGAACGAACTCCGCGCCGTCGCCCTCGATCTGTTGGGCGATATCCAAAAGGTAACGCGAGTTAAAGCCGATCTCCAGGGCGTCGCCACCGTACTCGACCTCGATCTCCTCGACAGCGCTGCCGCTTTCCGGACTTGTGGCCGAGAGCGTCAGGGTGCTGCCGGCAAGCGACAGTTTAATCGCACGGCTCTTCTCGGTCGAGATGGTCGAGACGCGGTCCACCGCCGCCGAGAACGCCCGGCAATTGACTCCCATCACCTTGTCGTTGTCTGACGGAATAACCCTTTCATAGTCCGGGAAAGTGCCGTCGATCAGCTTTGAGGTCAGCACGGTCGAATCGAAAGCAAAGCGCACCTTGGTGTCAGAGAGCGACACCTGCACCGACTGGTCGCTCTCCTCGATCAGTTTGCGCAGCTCGCCCACGGTCTTGCGCGGCACGATGACGCCCGGAATTTCTTGAGCACCCGATGGCAGTGGCATTTCGAAGCGCGCCAGACGATGGCCGTCGGTCGCCACCGCGCGCAGCACGGCCACTTCGCCGCTGGCCGCAGCGTGCAGGTAGATGCCGTTCAGGTAATAGCGGGTTTCCTCGGTGGAAATGGCAAAGCGCGTCCGGTCGACCAGATTCTTGAGCTCACCGGCCGCCATCGAGAAATTCTGCGGCAGCGCATCGGCGCCGCCGGCTGGGAAGTCCTCTTTCGGCAAAGTCGACAAGGTAAAAGTCGAGCGGCCAGAACTGAGCGTCATTTGCCCGGCGTCACCGCTGGTCACCAGTTGGACCTGAGCACCCTCGGGCAGTTTGCGCACGATGTCGTAGAGCGTGTGCGCCGGTGCCGTGGTAGAGCCCGAATCACCTACTTCGGCGGCGACCTGTTCGACGATGGTGAGGTCCATGTCGGTCGCCGTCAGCTCAAGGCGGCCGTCGCCCGCTTCGATCAGGACATTCGACAGAATCGGAATGGTGTTGCGGCGTTCAACCACGCTTTGCACATGGGCAAGCGACTTCAGTAGCGCCGCACGTTCGATCGTCAGCTTCATGTTTCTCTGGGGTTGATCTCGGGTATGGGTGAACCGTTGAAATTGAGCTGGCCGGCACCACGCATAGCGCGATATGACCGCCATATTAACCAATACCGTGTCGCTAAGGGAATCGCGCGAATCCAGCCTCCGCGAGACGGTTGCGCACTATAGCATAGACGCCCTGAAAGGTAAGCTTTAATGCCGTTTTGCACGGCCTTTCTCAGGGCCTCGATAAAGTCGATTTTGGGTCGCGCGGCAGCCGCCGAACAGGCTCAACCTTCGAGCATGCGACGCAGCAGTTCGACATCCTCGGCAAAGCCGTTGTCGGTCGCCTTGAGCTCTTCGATTTTGCGCACCGCATGCATCACCGTGGTGTGGTCGCGGCCGCCGAACTTGCGGCCGATTTCCGGCAGCGAGCGGGAGGTAAGCTGCTTGGAAAGGTACATTGCGACCTGACGGGGCCGTGCAACGGCACGCGCGCGGCGCGCAGAATGCATGTCGGCGATACGTACGTTGTAGTGCTCGGCGACGCGCTTTTGGATCTCCTCGATGGTGACCCGGCGATCATTTGCGCGCAACAGATCGTGCAGCAGCTCCTGGGTGGTCTCGAGAGTAATCGAGCGGCCGACCAAGGTGCCGTGAGCAACGATGCGGTTCAACGCGCCCTCCAGCTCGCGCACGTTGGAGGTAATCTTGTGGGCCAGGAACTCGAGAACCTTGCCCGGGATCTCCGCCGCCATCTGCTCGGCCTTGGTCTGCAGGATACCCAGGCGCAGCTCGTAGGTCGTCGGGTGGATATCCGCCACCAAACCCCAACCAAGCCGGGAGCGCATGCGCTCCTCCACGCCCTCCAGATCGGTCGGACTCTTGTCGGCCGAGATGACCACTTGGCGGTTCTGATCGACCAAGGCGTTGAAGGTGTGGAAGAACTCTTCCTGAGTCGCCTCCCGGCCGCCAATGAACTGAACGTCGTCGATCATCAGCACGTCGACCGAACGGAACAGTTCCTTGAAGGCCATGGTGTCCTTGGTGCGGAGCGCCCGGACGAACTGGTACATGAACTTCTCGGCGGACAGGTAAATGATCCGCCGGTCCGGCTTGCGTTTTCTGATGTTCCAGGCGATCGCGTGCATCAGGTGGGTCTTGCCGAGCCCGACCCCGCCATAAAGGAAAAGCGGGTTGAACGGCACGGTGCTGGCCTCGGCAACGCGGCGGGCGGCGGCATAGGCCAACTCGTTCGGCTTGCCGACCACGAAGTTTTCGAAGGTGAAACGCGGGTCGAGCGGCGCGGAGATATCTCGCTGCCCGGCGGCTCCGCCGCCGCCGTAGAGGCCGCTGTCGGCCGTCTCGGGCCGGCTGCGCGTGCGTGCGACCGTCTCGCGCGCCCTCACCGGTCCGTCAGGCGAATCGTCCTCGGCGCCCGGCTTGGGGTTGGGTCGCGCTGGCGGCTGAACGACGATTTCGACCTGGCGAACGACATCGTCCTCCTCGCCCCATAATGCGAATATTCGCTCGGCATAGTTACTGCGCACCCAATCGCGCATAAAGCGGGTCGGCACGGCCATGCGCACCACGCCTTCCTTCGAGCCCACCAGTGTCAGGGGTTTCAGCCAACTGCGGAACGCCGCTTCACCGACCTCGGCGCGCAGACGGCCACGCACACGGGCCCATTGTTCGCTCACAAAGGAATCGTGCTGACCACCTTGCATTGCCAAAGCCCTCACCCGCGGTAACAACCAGAAACGCCGACAGTGTGCCCGGATCTCCCCGACCCGCCAAAATCGACCGGCCCCAAGTCAACATTCCGGAAAAGCATGCTGGAAATGCCAGACAAGACAAAAACACAGGCGTGGTTCATAACGTGAAGCCGCTCCTCTAAACAACATCTACTGCCGTAGTCGCCTATTCGAGCGGCCCGATGCAAAGACCGTCCGCAGTTTGGGTTTGGCAGATTATAGCAGGACCCGTTTCCCAGACTCACACCCAAGTAAATACCCTTATGGGCTTAAGTTAATTTTTTACCCAGGACGTTTTTTACTTGAAAATCCCAAGTTTTTACTTTTGTGAGCTCTCCCGGCAGAGCATGGTTAATTTACCTCTGTTGGAGGACTGTGGCAACAGGTCCGAAAGGAGAACGCCCAATTTTTTGTCGGGGTTTCGTGTCTGGCAAGCCGTCGAAACAAAACCGCGCCCATAGAAGAGCGCGGTTCAAAACGTTTTCCCGACCCAAGGGCGGGATGTGACGCAGGCCGGTCAGCCCATCGCCTTGATACGGGAGGAGAGACGGGAGATCTTCCGACCGACGGTATTGCGATGAAACACGCCCTTGCTCACACCACGCTGCATCTCGGGCTGCGCCGCTCGGAGCGCGGTTTCGGCCACCGCCTTATCGCCCGCGCCGATCGCCTCTTCGACCTTCTTTACGAAGGTGCGGATGCGGCTGACCCGCGACCCGTTTACGTCTGCGCGGCGAGCATTTCGCCGGATCCGCTTTTTGGCGGATTGATGTTGCGCCATCAAGATTGACCTATTCCAAATGGACTGCTGTCCGGGAGGCCGGGGTTATAGCCCCCGGGCCCCGTGCCGTCAAGCCATGGAGAGCGCCATAAAGCATCGATTTTGGCGGCAAATCATACGTTTTAGCGATGTTTCCAGTCGGGTTTACGCTTTTCGGCGAAGGCGCTCATGCCCTCCTTGCGATCCTCGGTCGCAAATGTCGAGTGGAACAGCCGCCGCTCGAATTTGATGCCTTCGGCCAGGGTCGTCTCATAGGCCCGGTTGACCGCTTCCTTGGCCATCATGACCACTGGGCGGGACAGCGAGGCGATCTTGACGGCGGCCTTCATGGCCTCGTCCATGAGTTGGTCCGCCGGAACGATCCGCGCGACCAGCCCGGCCCGTTCGGCCTCCTCCGCGTCCATCATGCGCCCCGTGAGGCAAAGGTCCATGGCCTTCGACTTGCCGACGAACCGGGTCAGGCGCTGGGTCCCACCCGAACCGGGAATCGTACCGAGGGTGATTTCCGGCTGGCCGAACTTGGCGCTGTCGGCGGCGATGATCATGTCGCACATCATGGCGATCTCGCAGCCACCGCCCAGGGCGTAGCCGGCGACCGCCGCGATCACCGGCTTCCGAGTCTCGGCCAGACGCTCCCAGCCGTCGGTGATGAAGTCTTGCTGGTAGGCCTCCATGAAGGTCTTCTCTTGCATCTCCTTGATGTCGGCGCCCGCCGCGAATGCCTTCTCTGACCCGGTCAGCAGGATACAGCCGACCTCGTCGTCGGTCTCGAGGGCATCGAGCGCATCGCTCAGCTCGGCGATCAACGCGGCGCAGAGGGCGTTGAGCGCCTGCGGCCGATTGAGGGTAACCACGCCGACGCCGTCGCGCTTTTCAACCAGGATGTTCTCGTAGGCCATGCTTCTCGATCCTCCAAAATTCAATTTGTCGCGACGCCGGTTTCACTCGGGTGTCAGCGTAAAGCGCACGATCAGGGCGTCGCCACCATCCAGGAAATCCAGCTTCAGATTCTCGCCCTCGCGCTGGAAAGCGTTTCCGCCGGCCGCGCGCCAGCCGAGTTGTGGCAAGGCCTTGCGGTAGAAGGCTAGCACCGCCTTTCGCACCACCGAGCCCTGGGCATAGGCTTCCACGATACGACCGGAGGGCACGTCGAACACCAGACCGGCATCGGCGATTTCACTCAAGCCCGGCATCAGCGGCAGATCCTCGACCTCTGTGACATAGCCGCCGTCCTGCGCACGCGGCAACGCTGTCGCGGTCGTCGCAAACAGCGCCGCCAAGAAAAGAATCCGGAAGACTGGGCCAATAGCGTTCATCATGACGCGCCTACCTACCTCAGCGCTGGCGCTTCGGACAATAGAAAGTCGAGCGATTCGACTGAACCAACCGCCGAATCCCACCACCCCGGCCCCGATCGCAATCGCACTCCGGGCAGGCCTCGCCAAAACGATCGTAGACCGCCCACTCGTGCTGAAAATAACCCAGCTCCCCGTCAGCCTGAACGTAATTCCGGAGGCTCGATCCGCCGGCCGCGATCGCCCGGGTCAGAACTTGGCGAATTGCCGCGGCAAGACATTCCGCCCGTCCACCCTGGACACTATAGGCCTGGCGGCGTGGCGAGAGCCCGGCGAAATAGAGCGCCTCGCAGGCGTAGATGTTGCCGACCCCGGCGACGACCTTCTGGTCGAGCAGCGCAGCCTTGATCGGCGTGCGCCGGCCCTTGAGCGCCGCGGCCAGGACCGGCCCATTGAATTCGTTGCCCAACGGCTCCGGCCCCAGGTCTCGGAGCAGCCGGTGTTCCGAAACGCGCGAGTCCTCGACCAAGTCCATCATGCCGAAGCGCCGCGCATCGTTGAAACGGATCTGATCGCCGGTCTCGGTGGTGAAGATGATGTGGTCGTGCTTTTCGCGCGGCCCGGCATCGCCGTTGCTCACGACCATGCGGCCCGACATGCCGAGATGACAAAGCAGAACCTCGTTCCCGTCGAGCTGCGCGAGGATGTACTTGGCCCGCCGCTTGATCGAGAGAATCCGCCGGCCTTGCAGGCGCCGGGCAAAGTCGACCGGCAAGGGAAAGCGCAGGGCGTCGCAATGCTGCTCCACGCGAGCCAACACGCGGCCCTCCAGACGGGGGCGTAGACCGCGGACGACTGTCTCGACTTCGGGCAGTTCGGGCATGGCACTCGGAATGCTTGATGGGTACTAGAGTAGCGCGAAGCGGGAGCGCGCGCTATGTTCCGCCCATGACCGCCAAGGATCAACAGGAATCGCCCGGGCCGACGACCCACTTCGGCTTCGAAGAGGTGGCGGAACAGCGGAAGCCCTCGCTCGTGCGCGGCGTCTTCGAGAGCGTGTCCGGCCGCTACGACCTGATGAACGACCTGATGTCCGGCGGCGTGCACCGCTTGTGGAAACAGGCGATGGTCGACTGGCTCAATCCACGTCCCGGTATCAGCCTGCTCGACGTGGCCGGCGGCACGGGCGATATCGCCTGCCGCGTACTGGAACGCCTCGGGCCGGATGCCGCGGCATCGGTCACGGTCTGCGACCTGACGCCGGAAATGCTGCTGACCGGCCGCGACCGTGCGCTCGACCGGGGTATCCTGAACGGCATCCAGTGGGTCTGCGGCGACGCCGAGGCCCTGCCGCTGCCGGACCGCAGCGTCAGTGCCTACACCATCGCCTTCGGGCTGCGCAACGTCACCCACATCGAGCGGGCCCTGGCCGAGGCGCGTCGGGTGTTACAGCCAGGCGGCCGGTTCCTCTGCCTGGAGTTCAGCCGGGTGGTCGTGCCGGTTCTGGCCGAGCTCTACGATCTCTATTCCTTCAAAGTGCTGCCGGCCATGGGCGAAACGGTGGCCGGCGACCGCGCCGCCTATCAGTATCTGGTCGAAAGCATCCGGCGCTTCCCGCCGCAGGAAGAGCTCGCGGCCAAGATGGCCGCGGCCGGGCTGGAACAGGTACGCTTTCGCAACCTGACCGGGGGCGTCGCCGCGATCCATTCGGGCTGGCGTCTTTGATGGAACACAGGCCGCTGCCCACGGCCCGTCCAAGCAGCCGCCTGGGCCCGCTGCGCCTGTTGGTCCGTCTGCTTGGCATTGCCCGCACCCTGGCGCGCCACGACGCCCTGACGCCGTTGGAGGACCTGGGCGTCGCACCGGGCGTGGTCTGGACCGCCCGCCTGGTGTCCCGCTCCAGGACGGACGGACGGCCCGGACAGAAGCTGGCCCGCGCCCTTACCGAACTGGGGCCCAGCTTCATTAAGTTCGGCCAGTTCCTTTCGACCCGCGCCGACCTTCTGGGTGAGGTGATGGCCGCCGACCTGTCGGATCTGCAGGACAGCTTGCCGCCCTTTTCCAGCGCGGCGGCACGCGCCACCATCGAGCAGGAACTGGGCCAGCCTCTGGACGCGCTCTTTGCCAGCTTCGAGGATACACCGGTCTCAGCCGCCTCCATCGCCCAGGTCCACTATGCGATCACCAAGCCGAAGGGAGATTCCCAAGCGACGGGCCAAGAGGTCGCGGTCAAGGTCCTGCGCCCGGGAGTCGAGCGCGCCTTCGTCCGCGATCTTACGATGTTCTATTCCCTGGCCGAATTTGCCGAACGTACTCAGCCAAAGCTGCGCCGCTTCAAGCTGGTCGAGGTGGTCCGCCTGTTCGAGGCCACCGTGGCAATCGAGATGGACCTGCGCATGGAAGCGGCCGCCGCCTCGGAACTGGCCGACAACTTCGCCGGCGACGCCAGCTACCGTGTGCCGTCGGTCGACTGGCAGCACTCCTCCCGCCGGGTGCTGACCGCCAGCCGCGTGACCGGCATTCCGCTCGACGACCGGGAGGCCTTGCTGGCCGCCGGACACGACCTGCAGGCCGTGCTGACCAAAGCAGCGGCGATCTTCTTCAAGCAGGTGTTCCGCGACGGCTTCTTCCACGGCGACCAGCACCCGGGCAACATGGCGGTCGACCCGGAAGGCAACATCGTCGCGGTCGATTTCGGCATCATGGGGCGGCTCGACCGCAAGACCCGCTGCTTTCTGGCCGATATGCTGCTGGCTACCCTGGCCCGCGACTATCGCCGCCTGGCGGAGGTTCATGTGGCGGCCGGCTACCTGGCACCGGCGCAGCCGCTCGACACCTTTGC
>Ga0265303_10003217_pt1 | contig 10226 bp, 10 predicted proteins | sample Helome_2_FD_192494 | JGI IMG/M metagenome (GOLD analysis project Ga0265303, IMG submission 192494) | Marine sediment microbial communities from subtidal zone of North Sea - Hel_20160317 (Illumina Assembly) | ecosystem: Environmental > Aquatic > Marine > Subtidal zone > Sediment ... | reverse complement strand
ACTGTCAGGATACGCTCCTGTGATTACGCATGACAAGCGGAGCGTCGGGATCGTCGGTGTCGATGTGGCAGCCTGGCGTCTGACTGCCATGCAGCATAGCGTACTTGCCAACGCGGCCATCGTCTTCGGAATTGCCATGTCTTTGTTGGCCCTGGCGGCCATCTTGGTTGCACGCAATGTACGCAAGCCGCTCACCCACATCATCGATGCCGCGACCGCAATCGCTAAAGGCGACCTCAGTACGCGGATCGGTCTTAACCGAGAAGATGAACTCGGCCTGATGAGCCGGCATATAGACTACATGGCTGAGCAACTTCAGGAGCGCGAATTCATTCGCGAGACCTTGGGCCGTTATGTCAGCGAAGGAGTGGCTTCGGAACTACTAAAAGACGGTGCTCGGCTCACGCTTGGCGGCGAGGAACGCGTGGTTACGGTGTTGTTCATCGACCTGCGTGGTTACTCAAGCATCAGCGAGCGAATGCCGCCGGTGCGGGTAGTGGAGATGCTCAATCGTTACCTGGGTGAGATGACCGAGGTAGTCGATGACCACAACGGCTGTGTCATCGAATTTCTGGGCGACGCCGTTTTCGCTGCGTTTGGTGCGCCCAATTACATCCCTGATCATGCCGAGCAGGCAGTGCGCAGCGCCATCGAGATGCGCGCGCGCTTGGTCAAACTCAACCAAGAATGGCACGAATCGGGGTTGGCACGTTATTGGAAGGAGAATGACATGCCCGCCGTCACTGCGCGCATCGGGATCCACTCCGGCCGGGTGGTGGCCGGAAACCTAGGCAGTAGCACACGCATGAAATACGCGGTGATTGGCGACACGGTCAACGTGGCGGCGCGCCTTGAAGCGCTCAACAAGGATCTGGGCACCGACATCCTGCTGAGCTACGACGTCTACTCTCAGCTACCCGAAGATCTGACGCGCGATGTCGTCGAGCGTGGCGAGCACACGGTAAAAGGCCGCCAACAAGCCGTTAAGGTCTACGCGGTGGACCATACCAAACCGACGTTGTCCGTAGTAAGCGGGTAGTATCCTGGCGCTCCCTATCCTGCCGCCTGTGCCTGAAAGATACCCCAGCGCCTGACGGCTGTGGCCCTGGTCAGCGCACTGGGGCCTCCCGATGACGAGGAGGCCCTCGCCAGGATGCCCCGTCTGAACCGGGTCTTGTTGGCCCTTGCGAAGTGGGGCGAGGGACCGGTATCGCTGCCGGCGGCCGCCCTGCTGGCCCTTGCCCGCTATCGACTGGCCTGAGTTCTGGCAGTGGTGAACGCCCACCTGCCAGGGGTGGACCGTCTGATCTACGAACGGCCCGACGTCCACGTGGCTCTCAAGGAAGACATGGCCGAGGCGATTCGGCCCGGGAGCCAGGGTGCCGTTCGGGACATGGCCTGCGTGTTTTCTCAGTGCGGCTTGACGAGCGTCTCCGCTCGGCGCAAGCTGTTGTTTACTAAGAGCGGTTAAGTCTCTCATCCTTGTTTCCTGGCGACGCCAGGGGCGTGATAGGCAGGTGGCGTCTCACTCCGTGTATCGTGAGAACGACTCCCAGGCATCGTCTGGTGCCAACGCAGTCAAGTCTTTAGGCGACGCCGTCTGCCGCCTCGGTGAGAAGTCCGGGTTAAGTGCATTTTCGTCTCCACGATCCCGGGGCGAGGCACGTGCCGTCCTGGGCCTGGCCGACGAGGGTGCACACATACTGGAGCTTGCCAGCGAGGTGGATCCTGCATGTGTGAGCCGCAGAACTATTCGAAATAGCATGGTGGGGAGTCGCTGATGAAGACAATCACAAGAATCGCTATCCGGTGTGGCGGCGTGTTGGCAGCACTCTTGGTTGGATTGCCGGCCCTGCAGGCTGACGAAGGCCTGCGAATTGAGCTGAACAAGCTCGAGCCGCGCAGTAGTGCATGCCGTGCCTATCTACTTTTCAAGAACGGCACTGACCGCACCTTCTCTGATTTCAAGCTAGATCTGGTGCTTTTTGACCACGACGGCATCATTGCGAACCGCATCGCGGTGAATATCGCACCACTGCGGGCGGGAAAAACCAACGTCAAGCTCTTCGACATAGACGGGATGGAGTGCAGCAATATAGGCCGCGTCTTGCTCAACGATGTGATCGCCTGTCAGGACGATAAGGGAGAGCGTACAGACTGTGTCACCTTGATTGAGCCGGCGTCACGGGCCAAAGCGCCCCTGGTGCTGTAATGCCTTGTCATTATGCCGGTTCGCGTCGGGATTCCGCTGGCTCACCCCGCTGTGCGGCTGGTCTGCGTTCACACGCGGAGCTGGCGGCCGATGTGACCCAGTGCGCAAATGAGATAAGGCGATTGCCGGAAAAGAAGATACCGGATTGCGCCGGATTTTTGTTTGGCTTCAAGCCGCGACAGCAGGCGCATGGCGAGCTATGTAACTGCTGGGGCAACGCCGAAGCCGAACAAAAAGACCAGCAAGATGGTATTTTCTTTGACAGAAATCGCCTAAGTCTGTTTCCGGAGGCTTGGCGATGAACGAGACGTTTCCAGATTCTGTCGGGTCCTGGCAGCAGCTTTCTCAGTTGATGGAGGCGGGCGGGCCGGTCATATTGATTTTGCTCGGCATGTCCGTGGTCGCCCAAGCTATCGTGGTGCTCAAGCTCTGGCAGTTCGCCGTCATACGCATCAGCTCGCGCAGCTTCATCAGCGAGGCCATCCGTCATTGGGGTGGGGACCGGCCAGAAGAGGCGCTGCAGGTCCTGCAGGCCTCTCGGAACCCGGTGGCTCGCCTGATGCAGATTGCCATCCAGGGGCAAATTGACGCCGACGTCCCGGAGGCGATCGTTAGAGAGGAGGTTACGCGTGTGGCTTCGGGTGCCCTCGAGACTCTGCGTAGCTATCTTCGCGGGCTGGAGGTGATTGGAAATCTCAGCCCATTACTGGGCCTGTTAGGTACTGTGCTTGGCATGATCGAGGCATTCCAGCAGCTCGAGCTCGCCGGCAGTCGTGTGGATCCTGGGATCCTGTCGGGTGGCATCTGGGAGGCATTACTCACGACGGCCGCTGGCCTGGTTGTCGCCATCGCAGCCTTGTTGCCCCTACACTGGTTCGAGGGGACCATCGAACGCCTCCGCCACAGGATGGAGGATGCGGTTACCCAGGTGTTTACCCAGTCTCTGGGTGCCACGGCGAAGTCCGGAACCGCGGCGCTCCAAGCCGCGCCGCGACTGGACGATGCGCCCCATGCGAGTTGAGAGCCCGCGGCGGCGCAAGCCATCGACCAACCTAACGCCGCTAGTCGACGTCGTGTTCATTCTGTTGGTGTTCTTCATGCTTGCCTCCAGCTTCATGGAGTGGCGCTCCATCAACCTGAATACGCCGCCGCACGGTGGCGGCGCCGGAGGGGAGAGGGCGCTGCTCGTCCGTCTGTATCCCGAGCGAAGGCTGGACGTAAATGGCGAACCGGTGACGATGTCACAGCTCGTCGCACTGATCGAAGACCGCATGAAGGAAAGCCCTGAGACCCGGGTGTTGGTGCAGCCGAAAGCGGACTTACCCCTCCAAGAGGTTGTCACGGTGCTCGACTACCTGTCCATGGCGGGAGCCAGGCAAGTCTCCCTGACGCATTGAGAGAACCGATGAGACTGCCACAGAGTGAGCGTCGTGAGCGCACCCCGCCAGTCATCATACCGCTGATAAATATCGTCTTCCTGTTGCTCATCTTCTTCATGCTCTTCGGGAGCTTCAGATACCCAGAGCTATTCACCGTGGCCCCGCCCATTTCCGAGGGCCAAGAGCCGGCAAGCGAATATGAAACCGTGTTGCTCATATCAGCCGATGGCCGGCTGGCCATCGGTAAGAAAGCGCTTGATCGCGAGTCCTTGCGCAAGCATGTTGCAGAGCTGTTGGCCGAACACGACAACGCCCCCATTAAAATCAAAGCGGATGCGGCTGTCGGTGCCTATTACCTTATCGGGATCATGGACCTGGTGCGCGATGCGGGTGCAAGGCGGGTCGTCTTGTTGACCACACCAACTGAGTCGTAGTCCCGAGTGGAGCTGCAGGCCCGCCACTGGCTCTTGGCCTTGGCCTTCGCCTTTGTGAGTCACGCCGGCCTCCTGTTTATCGCTCAACGTCCTGCTGTATACGGTCCGGTGGTTGGCCCTACCATGGTTGAGATCTCCCTGGAGCCCTCGGCATGGGGCCGCGATCAGGCGGTGCTGCAACCCCTGAGCGACGCAGGACTCATCGAGGCCACTGAAGCGCCCCCAGCGCGGGTGGAAGCTGAAGTGCAGGCGAGAGTGAGGACAGTGGCCCAAGAGCTGGCGCCAGTGGTACAGGCGTCGGTGGAGACGAGCGCTGTGCTCGGGCAGATCGAGGTTGCCCCGGCCGAGCTGCCGGAGGTCACCGAAGTTTCCGCCGTGCCATCCGGGGAGGGCTTGGAGCCTGTCGAGCGGGTCATTGTGCCCGAGACGATCCGCGCAGCACGGGAACTTGGCCCCACGCCAACGGTGTCTGCAGCGCCGGAAGTCAAGCTGGCGGCGGAGGCGACGCCCCAGGAGGCCGCGGGGGTCAGGCCCGTGTCGGTATTCGATGAGGTGACCGCAGAGGTCGAGTCGATTGCGGACAGGCTCTCGGCTGTTCCCCTGGCAGGACCGATGGAGACGTTGCCGATCCCCGCAGCGGTTCCAACGGTAGCCGACGAAGCCCCTGCGGAAGTGGGGGTGGAGCCAGTCGCGCAGACTCCACTCGTTGCTGACGAGCTCCCTGAGGCACCAGCGGTGCATGACACGGACACCCCGTTGGCCGTCCTGGAACCCGCTGGGACACGCCAACCGTCTGTCGCCGTCACGGAAGTGGGTGACGAGATGCCCTCAGAGTCCACTACTCCGGTCGTACCGCGTGCCGCGGCTATCGAGACCAGCGCGGCGCAGGCTGGTGCAGCAGTCCCGGTGCCGCAGGTGGGCGAGGAGATCGGGGCAATCCAGGGGCGATCCGTTGAGGTCGCATCGCCATCTGTCAGCGTCATTCAGAGCAGTGGCTTGCTGCTCGAAGAAGCCCTGATAGTGGAATCGCTTCCCGAATTAACAGGAACCGAGCCCCGGCTGGCCGACACGTCTCTGGGCCCGGGTAGCGTCGCCCAAGCCCGGTTGGTGCAACGCCATGCCGCTCCGGCGGAGGCCGTCGGCGAGATTCCAGAGGTCGAAGCCAGTGACGAGATGCGGCCTGTGAAGCCGCTAGGCATCGCCGAGACGGTTGAAGCCCAGGCTGTCGAGTATCCGGAGAAGACTCTCCTCGCCAGATTGGAGCCGACGCCTCGGCTCGGAACCTCCCCATATGGCACCCTGGGCCGGCGACTGGTGCGGGCAGGTCAGCTCACGGAAGGGAAGAGGCTCCTGCAGCGCGCCCGGCGCCACGAGCCTGGTCACCCGGACCTGACGGCAGTCGGCCGGGCCCTGGAGAAACGCAAGGCGCGGGCCCTTGCCGCCTATCGACAGCACCTGCGGGCCCTGGCCAGTGGAAAACTGGACAAGGCCGAGCGTTCCCTAGACCAGGCACAGGCCTTGTGGACCGACAGTCCCGACCTTGCACACGCCCGGCAGAGGCTCGAAGAGCGCAAGTTGGCCGCCGCCAGACCAGTGCCCACGCCGATTCCGCGGCAGCACTGTAGATCCAACTATGCGGGATACGGCAAGCTCAGCCGGGCTACCTGCTATGACACCCTCTCGCAGGGCGAGCTTGGCCCGCTGCTGGTGGTCGTGCCCGCCGGCGATGGCCTTAGCCGCCCCTATGCGATTGGGAAGCACGAGGTGTCGGTCGCGGACTACAACAGGTACTGCCGCCTGAGTGGACGTTGCCAGGAGATCACTGACCGACATGACCAGCTGCCGGCGACGCAGGTGACCCTGGAGCAGGCACAGGCCTATGCGCGCTGGTTGAGCGAGAAGACCGGCTACACTTACCGCCTGCCCACAGACCGGGAATGGCTGCATGCGGCCTCAGCCGCCGGCGCTCAGCCGAGGCAAGATTTCAATTGCATGGCTCGTCTTGGCCGACAGGTATTCAAGGGTTCAGGGTTGATCAACGTCCGTGCCGGAGAGGCGAACGGTTGGGGTCTGCTGAACTACGTGGGCAACGCCCAGGAGTGGGTCGTGACGCCGTCCGGCATCCCCGCCGTCCGGGGCGGCGCGTTTCGCGATACTCTGTCGCGTTGCCACATTGGCCTGATTCGCACGCATGACGGCCGTGCTGACGACATGACGGGTTTTCGCCTGGTGCGCGAGCTTGCGCCGAGCTCGTGAAGCAATGGGATGGACTCCTCCTTGCCTAATCGGCATCTCGGTTCTGCTCGAATTGCTGGCGTGACAACAGTTCCCGCTGTCTGGATCATGCGTGATCCGCCCTTTCACTTCAGTTTCTGAGTATAGTGGCGGGTCAAAGACGGTGAGCGTTAAAGAGCCTGACACCGTCCGCACATTCGACTATACAAAATCGGAAGCCTGCCCCCTTCCCCTTCCTTCTGCTCACTCGTAGTGCGTCCACATTCTGATGACCTTTACCGCACGTTCGTCCCTAATGACCTCATACACAAGTCGATGCTGAATGTTGATTCGCCACGAATACGCCCCATTCAGATCCCCGACAAGCTTTTCGAAAGGGGGAGGTGATTAGAAAGGATCCCGTCTTAACAACTCAAGGAGAACATCTGCTTTCGGTTGCAGACCGCTAGTCGCCAACTTCCTTGCGTCTTTCTGTGCCTGTTTCGTAAAGACAAGTCGCCAGGTCACCAGCCTGGTTCCTCGTTGCACTCATCGATGGGCACCGCCATACCGGCTTTGATCGACTCACGCATCCCAGGGATAGACAGCAAATAAAGCGTCGCCTGAATGGCCGCCCAATCCTCCTCGGAAACAAGTACGGCATTGTGCCGCTTGCCAATGATCAAGATCGGTTGATGCGTTTCGGCTGCCTCGTCTATCAGGCGGTAAAGAATGGCGCGTGCATTACTTGCGCTGTGTACAGGCATGGTGTTTCCCCATCAAGTCGCTGACGCCAGGAAGCGTACGTTACGTCAAGCGGTGTCGCATCCTGTCCCTGACGTGATGAGGGGCACCCAATACCAGACAGCCACGCTTCGGCACCGTCATAGGTGTCATAGGTGTTCGCTCAGCGAACTGTTTGCCACCCCCGGCGTACACGCCAATCTCGTTCCGGATGCGCATCTCGCCGCACTCGCCATGGAGCACGGCCTCACGCTCTGCTCCGCCGACAGCGACTTTGCCCGGTTTCCCGCGTTGCGCTGGCTGAACCCCCTCGCCACCTGAGCCTTTTCCCCGACGCTGAAACACCCAAGCGCCCACATGCGGTGTGTCTGGGTCTTGCCAATGTCACCCAACCGCCGCTCTGAGGCGGCTCAGGCGATCGGCCAGTGTCTTGGAATCTCGCATGCGTTCGGTCAGCCGGCGCACCGCTGAGCTCATCGTCCCGACATCGCGGTTGAACCGCTCCCCGACCTCCGTGAGGGATGCGCTGCCCAGCTGGAAAGCCAGCCACGCAATGGCCGCCCGGGCCTCCGACACCCGGCGCTTACGGCCTGGGTCAGGCAACAGCGACGTCGTGACATCATATTCCCGACACACGACTCTCACCACGTCGTCCAACGGCGGCACACGGCGACGAACCTTATCCTGCTGGGCTACCCGCTCCATGAAGCGGTCATCACCCAGCACCCGGGGATCCTTGGGACCACGGTGGAATTCTTCCTGGTATCCCTGGTTCCGGCCCTCGAGCACAAACGTCTCATATCGGCGGCGGGCGGCATCGCGACGACGCGCAAACTGCCCCAGTACCCATTCGGTCGTCAGCCAGGGCAAGGTCTCTTGACCGAGGTAGGCCCGATGCCCGCTCCAGGGGTAGTCACTCGGATCCTGCACCAACCCTGCGCGCACCGGATTGAGATGGATGTAACGGACCAGCTCGAGCAGATAGCTGTCCCCATCGACGAGTATCGCCTTGTATCTGCCCTGAAACAGGTGCCCCATGCGTTTCTCACGTCGGTTCACCCAGCGGGTGTAACGGAATGCCAGGTTCTGCATACCGCGCGACAGAGGAACGTCGCCGACCTGCACCGCCAGGTGCAAGTGGTTGGTCATCAGGCAAAAGCCGTGGACGCGGTAGTCGAAACGCTCCGTTCCCTCCTGGAGCAAAAGATAGAAGTGATAGCGGTCCTCGTCCGTGAGAAAAATGTCCTGGCCGCCGTTGCCACGGAGTATTGCGTGGTAAACACCGCCGGGCACATGGATTCGTGGTTTCCGTGCCATGGGCTGAGTCTAAAGGCCGAAGCGTAATAATGCAATATTGCAAGCCTGACCCCAATCCACCCAATCCCGCAATCCAATCTCGCCGCGGGCTAGCCTGCTGGACCGAATAGTGCCTGGATGTGTTTCGGCAGTTGCCTGACTGACTTCATCGCTTCTGTCTGCCACTTTTTGCCGCGTCCGACCAGGTCCCCCCAGGCGTCCAGGACATCATCTGGGCTGTCTTCGAGCAGCACTTCGAGCAGCGTTTGTACTTGTCCCAGATCTTTCCGCACCTTGTCTCGTGCGTTGGCATCCCGACGTTGCGCGACGATCAGCTTGTGGAGGGCGTATCGTTCGGGCGTTGGCACGCGCACTAACACTCCGCTGCCCGTGAGCACAGCGGCACGCACCGTCTCGGCCAGCAGATAGTCCAGAAATCGAAGCGGTTTTGCGTGTACACCCAGCGCTGGCAGCTCCACAGTGCCTCTTGTTGGTTTTCCCGTGAGCGGGGTGAGCACGTCCACTCGCAACTCCCGGTCTTCGGTTCGCCAGCTGGTGGTGGGATCTTTCGCATTGAGTGCTGGGATCGCGATGAACTTCTCGGCCTTCGCGAGAGCGGCACTGAGGCCGGGATCGGCTGTGTTCGTTATGGCAAGCGGCACCGCCCTGTCTTGCGCGATGTCAACATCGCCGGTCAGCGCGAATTGTTGCTCCAGCCGCACCCCCAGCAAGGCGGAGTAGCAGCGGAAGGCATGGGTACCAACCAGCACGCCATTTAGTCGGAAGACACCGGCCCGAGCCAGCTCCTCAAGCACCCGCCCGGTGCGACGGTCAGTCATGAGGTAGCCCCCGGCTCGGAGCTGGCGAATAAGCTCTCGTCGCTGCTTGGCAGCATCTTTCGCTTCTTCCGACTGCCCCTTCAGTGTCTCAATTTGCACCAGTAGCTCAGGGGTCTCGGGGCCCACGTAGCGGTCGGCATCCTTGTTTCCAATCCGACGCCGGAAATACCAGTGGTTCTTGCCTTTGCGCTTCTTGCACATGAACCACCCCTCGCGCTCCATCAGGCCGTCGATTTCGGCGATCTGTAGCTGCTCTACCAGCTCTGAGCAGGCCGCCTGAAGCGTGGCGCTGTGGCGTCGAATCGTCATGCGGGCGTTGCCCCCCAAAAACAGCAGTTGGGGGACAATGATACCGGTTGCCCCCCAAAATTCACAATCGGGGGGCAACCAAGCGTGTTCGCGCGAATTGACTTTGAGGTCGTCAGCTATTTGCGGGCAGCGATAAGGGGTAGGTGAATGGCGCGAATCAGTACAGTCTGCCACCAAAACGAACCAGAACCAGGGCGCGTACAGCCCAATTTAGCCTCCGTGGGTTGGAGAGGCCGAATGATACGACACGCGAGGAAGCGATCGCACACGCGGAGGCAATGGCCGCTCGGGCCTCCGACACCTGGCGCCGACGGCCGGGCTCACGGTTCGTGCCCCCCCTTCTTCGAGCTGGGACACCGGAAACCCGTGCCATGGATGGCTGATCAGCGGCTAGGTGTTCCCGGCGAAGCGTTGCAATGCTAAGCTGTCCATGAGTTGAACGGCACTGCTGAACGCGCCGCCATGAGCCCACGGGCCGCCAGAAAGCCATCTCTTTACGAGCAGTTAATGTCCCTGCCGGAAGGGCTGACCGGCGAGATCATCAACGGACAGTTGCGCACACAGCCCCGCCCGGCCTGGCCCCATGGCCTCGCTGGCTCGCGGCTAGGCGCCGATATCGAGGGCCCCTACGGACGTGGGCGTGGCGGACCGGGGGGTTGGTGGATCATCGACGAACCCGAGGTCCACTTTGTCTTGGATACGGAGGTACTGGTTCCGGATATCGCAGGCTGGCGCAGAGAGCGCATGCCATCCCCGCCGGAGGGGCACAAGATCCAGGTCGTGCCGGACTGGGTTTGCG
>Ga0265303_10003216_pt1 | contig 10226 bp, 8 predicted proteins | sample Helome_2_FD_192494 | JGI IMG/M metagenome (GOLD analysis project Ga0265303, IMG submission 192494) | Marine sediment microbial communities from subtidal zone of North Sea - Hel_20160317 (Illumina Assembly) | ecosystem: Environmental > Aquatic > Marine > Subtidal zone > Sediment ... | reverse complement strand
CCCGCGTTTGCCTTGGCCGGCCGGTTCATTCCGCCGCCCTTTCCGGCGTCCTGCGGTTCCGGGCGATATCGAGGAAGACCTGTTCCAGATCCTGGCGGCCGTAACGCTCGGCCAGGGTGGCCGGACTGCCGCGGTCGACGATGCGGCCGCGGCTCATCATCAGCACCTGATCGCACAAGCGCTCGACCTCGGCCATGTTGTGGGAGGCCAGCAGGATCGCCGCGCCGCTCTCCGCCTGATAGGACTCGAGATAGCCGCGCACCCAATCCCCGGTGTCCGGATCGAGCGATGCGGTCGGTTCGTCCAGCAACAGGATCTCCGGCCGGTTGATCAGGGCCTTGGCGAGCGAGACCCGGGTTTTCTGACCGGCCGATAGGTTGCCGCTGCGTTGCGCCAAAAGCTCTTCGATCTCCAGCTCCCCTGCCAGTTCCTGAACCCGCCGGGGCGCGTCCGGCACGCCATAGAGGTGGGCGAAGAACATCAGGTTTTGCCGGACGGTCAGGCGACGTGGCAGATCGACATAGGGCGAGGAGAAATTGATCCGTCCCAACACCCGGTGCCGGTGCCTGATCATATCTTCCGCCAGCATGCGAATAGAGCCGGCCGAGGGCAGCAAAAGGCCGAGCAACATGGAAATCGTCGTGGTCTTGCCGGCGCCATTGGCGCCCAGCAGGGCAACGGTCTGGCCGGCCGCGACGGTAAATCCGACATCGATCACAGCGGGCGTCCCATTGAACGCCTTGGCCAGCCCCGCCACCTCGATGACCACTTCTTTCATCCGTTAGATTATGGGTGGCGCGAGGGTGCAAAACCAGAGCCGGGGTTGGCTGCCACGCGATATTCCCAAGGTGCGCGTGGCAGGCCGGTCTGGCAAACTGCCGGCGTCATGGTGCAGGACCACACTCCCGAGAGATTCGAAGGCGCTATCGCCGTGGCCGGCCCGCGTCGGCAAATCGTCGTGGCCGGCGCCGGCGCGCTGCTGTCCTGCCTGTGCTCGCTAATGCCTGGCTGGCGGTTCGGACCCGCCACGACCGACGCGGTGCCGGACCTGACGTTGCGCCCGATCGCCAGCGGTTTCCAGCTCGAGGGTGACGCTCTGCCCGATGGTCCAACGACGGCGAACGACCCGGCCATGGCGGCGCAGCTCGTGATGATCGCCCTTGCCCTCTGCTACATGCGCCAGATGCCCGGCCTGATTCAGGTGCATGCCGGCGGGGTAAGGCTTTCCACCGGCGTGATCGCCTTGCTGGGCGATACCCAGGCGGGAAAGACCAGCGTGGCACTGCATCTGGCTCAGCTTGGGTTCCGGCTCTACGCCGACGACCGCCTGTTGCTGCGGCTCGGCGGCCCGAGTGCTTCGGGTCCGGCGGTTGAAGCCGTCGCGCTTTGCCTGGCACCCCGGGTGCGCCTGCCCTTGCCGGCCGACGCCGGTGATAACCTTGCGCGGCTGGTCGCCGAGCGCACCGTTCTAAAGCTGAAAGACCGAGCTGTACTCTCCTTGCCGGACGGCGAAGTTGCGGCACGCGGCGAGGCCGCCCCCTTGGCCGCATTGATCCGGCTTCAACGGCGCGGCTCAGCGGGTGTAACGACGCTGCGGGCGGCCTCCGCGGCGGAGACCTTGCGCGCTTTGCTGTCGAACTGCCTCGCACCCGGGATCGACCCTCAGGAGCTTGTCGCGCGGGCGGCTGCAGAGGTGTCGGCGATGCCTTGTTTCACAATCGATTTTGCCAACAGCCGTGATGCGGCTCGGGTCATCGCCCGCCGTTTCGGATCGCGTTGATGCGGTATCAACGAAGTACCGCGGTGCGCGAGACCGAGGTCGAGGGAGACTTTTTTCTGGTCGAACCGAACAGTGGAGAAATTTACTACCTGAACGCGATCACCAGCGGCGTCTGGCGGTTGCTCGATGTTCCAAGAGACCGCGGCGAAATTCTCGATGTTCTTGTGCAGGCATTTCCGGAAGCATCGACCACCCGAATCGCTCGGGATCTTGATCGCGCGCTTGCCGACATGCTCAAGGGAGAATTGATTTTTCCAAGTAAGTAAAATTACTTAGCGAGTTCTAAAGCGGGTGATAAAAATTCCAACAGCTCAGCTTTTAGTGTGGCAAAGGGGTCGACTTACCCAAGGCGCATAGGTTAAATGTTTCACCGGTTAGGTAACTGGTACATAGATGTAAGCTATAGGGGTGTAGCGAGGTTGCGGTTTGCGCAAGGGTTTTTGAGGTCGCGGCTGGCCGGCCATTTGCCATTTTTGGTAGTACTTTGGCTGGCTACGCTGTTGTCAGGGGCGCTGTTCACGGTCGAAGCGAGAGCCCAGAACACCGCCAAAGACGATTCGGTGATGAGCCGCGCGCAGCCGGATGACGAGGCCTTGGGTATCGATCTTTTCAGCAAGACGAACGAGCCGGGCGGGCCCTTCGCGCTTTTCCCAAGCCTGGCCTTTACATCGGGTTACGACGACAACATTTTTTTTGACCAGACCGGCACCGAGGATTCTTTCTTTTTCGTTGTCCGGCCCGAGGCGGTGATCTCTTCCAACTGGGACAACCACGCTGTCAATCTGGGGGCGTTCGGCGAGTTCGGCCGCTATGTCGACAACGGACACAACGATCACGACGATTGGGAAGTTTTCGCTGACGGTGTCATTGACATAGACGAGGAGAGCCGGCTGTTTGGCCGCGGCAGTTGGGGCCGGTTTCACGACACACGCGACGATGTCGACGCCGCTTCCGGCGATTTCGATGTGGACGAGTATTATCGTTCCCAGGGCAATGTGGGTATCGAGACCAAACCCACCGACCTGCTGCTGCGTCTCGAGGGTCAGTTCACCGACCTCAATTACCGGGACAACGAGTCGATCAACAACGACGACAGGGATCGGGAGGAGTATCTCATCACAGGACGCGCGGGTTACGAGTTTCAGCCCGGCGTGGCGGTTTTCGTCGAGCCGAGCTACGAGTGGGTGAAATACGACGACGATGTCGATGACTTCGGCATCGACCGGGACAACGATGGTGTCAGCGTGGTTGGCGGTTTCGTCTACGAACTGACGGGTGTCACCTTCGCGGAGGTCGGTCTCGGCTATTTCTACCGAAACTACGACGACTCGGAATTCAGCGATCGCGACGGCATGGACTTCACACTCAGCCTGACCTGGAACCCGACGGATCTATTGACCGTGGATGCCAGCGGCGGTCGCGTTGTCGGTCAGACATCTCTCGATGACGCTTCGGGCAAGGTGACAAGCTTTGCCGATCTCATCATCGACTATGAGCTGGCCGAAGGGTGGGTGCTCTCGCCGTCCGGCGCTTATCGCAATGACGATTTCGGCGACAACAACCGGATCGATGACACATATCTGGCCCGGCTCGGCTTGACCTATTTCCTGAGTGACCAGATTCGCATCGAGGCGAGCTACGAATTCAGCCACCGGGATTCGAACGCCGGCGGCGAGGATTACGATCGCAACGTGGCCATGATAACGTTGACCGGGAAGCTCTGACCGGGAGCCCGGCGAAATGAGTGACTATCGATGACTAATGGTATCAGGCTGACTTTTGCGGCGCTGTTGTGGGCGGTTGCCGGGCTGGCCGGTCCGGTGCTTGCCAACGAAGCAGGCGAAGGTCAGGACCGGAACACGGCCGCGACATACCGCTTGTCTCCGGGCGACATCCTGCGGATACAGGTCTTCGATCATCCGGATGTCTCGGGTCAGTATGAAATAGACGCCAGCGGGTCGATCACCTTTCCGTTGCTGGGCCGGGTTTCGGCCAAAGGCCAGAGCGTGACCGAGCTCAAGACCGAACTGGCCACGGCACTTGATCGTGACTACCTGGTGAATCCCAGGGTCAGCGTCGAGGTGCTGAATTTCAGGCCGTTTTTCATATTGGGCCAGGTCAACAAACCGGGCAGCTATCCATTCCGCAACGGCTTGGATATTCGTCAGGCCGTGGCATTGGCCGGCGGCTATACCCGGCGGGCACGCAGCTCCTCCATGACGATCCAGCGGATAGTCGAAAACCAGCGGCTCGAGGTCGAGGCCACCGAAGATACGCCCGTGCTGCCTGGCGATACGATCGAGATCAGCCGCCGGCTTTTCTAGCCGCGGCACGCTCCTAGGCCAAGCCCTTGAAAACGTGGTGCAGCCCGTGATCAATGCTCGGACAGGCTCCTAGATATGCTAAACCTGAAAGTGGAGAACACCGGCCTCGAAGCCGGCGAGGCCACGGCCAGCCCCCGAGACGGGCGCCCGGGGGCTCGAGTTGAGCGGGTTGACGACCGGATGACAAATGACGTTCAGCGGCCTCCGCAGCCGATCGACCGGGCGGATCGGGCCAACGCTTCAGGCTACGCCGCGGACTATGGCCCCGACGCCGGTGGACCGTCCGATAGCGATGTCTTGGAGCCGCGTTTGCTGTTCAGCATTCTCAGGCGGCGAAAGTATCTGATCCTTGGCATCGCCTTCCTCATCACCACGGCGGCCACGCTTGTGGTCGGGCAGCTCACCCCGCTCTACTTCGCCGAGGCCGAGGTAGTTATCGATCCGAACCGCCAGAACGTGGTCGACATTGACCGCGTGGCTCAGGGCCTGTCCAGCGACTGGCTAACAACCAGGACCGAGGCCGACGTGTTAGGCTCGCGCGAGCTGGCCAAAAGAGTCGTGAGGCAGTTGAACCTCATCGAGCATCCGGCGTTCAATCCGGCTCTGGACAATCGCGAGCCCAACCTCCTGGACTCCTTGGAAAAGATCGCCGACGGGCTGCTGGTTTCCCTGGGGCTTCGTGAACCGCCGCGGGCATCCGCCCCGCCGGACAGAGAGCGGCTGGTCGAGCGTGTTACCAGCCGCTTCCTCCGCGGCCTGACGATCGAGCCCAGCCGATCGAGCCGGGTGATCGCGATTCACTACGTGTCCCATAATCGCAGGGCGGCGGCCATGGCGGCCAATGCGGTGGCCGATAGCTACATAGAAGGTCAGCTCACGACCAAGGGCGAGGTGACCTCGCAAGCCTCCGTCTGGCTCGAAGGCCGGGTCAAGGAACTGCAGGAACGGGTCATCGAATCGGAACAAAAGCTGGCAGCCTTCCGCCGTACTTCCGGCCTGACAGACGTCGACGGAACATCGATCCCCGCGCGCCAGATGGCGCAGTTCAACACGCAGCTGATCAATGCCCGCACCGCGCTTTCCGAGGCCACGACCCGGGCCGATCAAATTCAGCGCCTGTTGCGCAACGGCGGCGACATAAGTTCGGCGGCGGCGGTGCTCAACAGTGCCTTGATCCAGAACCTCCGGGTCGAGGAGATCACCCTTAACCGCAAGATCGCCGAGCTGGGCACGAAGTACCGAGCCGCCCACCCGAAAATGATCAATGCCGTGGCGGAGCTCAAGGATCTGCGGGAGAAGATCGCCGGCGAGGTGCGCAAGATCGCTGCCAACCTGCGGAACGAGGCCGAGGTGGCCCGGGCACGGGTCGACAACCTGGAAATCGAGATCGCCGGCCTACGGACGCAGCTCAACCAAATGAACCAGGACGAGGTCATTCTGCGCTCCCTGGAAGTCGAAGTGGGTGCCAACCGCCAGCTTTACGAGACCCTGCTTCAGCGGCTCAAGGAAACCGGTGTTCAGGATGAAACGACCCAACGGGCGGATGCTCGTGTGATCACGCGGGCGATCCCGGCCTCCAAGCCCTTCTACCCGCGCAGCAGGCTGGTCATCGGCATGGCCTTGATGGCGTCGCTTGTTCTGGGTGTCGGCCTGGCCCTGGTTCTCGAGTTTCTCGATACCGGGTTCCGCAGCCTAGCACAGGTTGAAAAACAGACCGGACTGCCGACCCTGGGCATGATCCCCTTGATCAAGGGCCGGCGCCGGGATCGTTCGGTCTTTCTCGGCGCGGCGACGTCCCAAGGCGCGATCTACACCGAAGCCATCAGGGCGCTGCGCACCAGTCTTATGCTGTCGAACGCCGAGACGCCGCCCAGGCTGGTACTGGTGACCTCCGCGGTGCCCAACGAGGGTAAGACCACGACGGTCCTTTCGATCGCCAGTCAGTCGGTGCAGAGCGGCCGTCGCTGCATCGTCGTCGACTGTGATCTACGGCAGTCGAACATCGGCGCCGCGCTCGGCCAGCCGCAGCGGCTCGGGCTCAGTGACTACCTGATTGGCGAGGCAAGCCTGGACGACGTGATCGCCGTGGACGACCGCACCGGACTGCATTTCATCGCTGCCGGTTCGGGCTCGGCGCGTCCGGTCGAGATGCTGGGATCGCCGCGCATGAAGACGTTGCTGGAAAGCCTTTCCGACAGCTACCAGATGGTCTTCCTCGATACCCCGCCGTTGCTGGCTGTGTCCGATGCCCTGGTGCTGTTGCGCGAGGCCGAGGCGACGGTTTTCCTGGTGCGTTGGGAGAAGACCAACCGGGATACCGCCAAGGCCGGTCTGAAGCGCGCCCTGGAGTCGGGCGCCAGGATCGCCGGCGTGGTTTTGACCCAGGTCGACGTTCGGCGCCACGCCCAGTACCACTACGCGGATTCCCACTATTACTATAGCAAAAGCTATCAGAAGTACTACGCCAACTCCTGAGGGGAACGGCCGCCGCCGTATCGCCGCCGCTGCCGTTGCGGTGCTGGCCAGCGCGCTTCTCCTATGGCTGGCCGTGCCGCGTGTGGTGGGCGATATTCTGGTCGCGCCACAGGGCGAGCTGTTTCAAAGACTGGAGCGATTGCACCCGGACTACGACGGCCGGCGCCGCTTTGTGGAAGACACCGGCAAGACGCCCGTGACGTTCGATGAAGTTCTGGCCGCCATAGAGCGCTACGAAACCGCGCTCGGCTGGTACGAGTCCACCGGCTACCGTTTGAAGCTCGGCCGACTTTATTTCGTCGCCGCCCGTTTGATCGGCGGCAGCACGCTGGCCCGGGAAACGCTGTTCCGCCAAAGCATGGCAAGCTATGCCGTCGGACTGGCCAAGGCGCCGGCCAATCCGACTGACTGGACGCGCCTCGCCGTCGCGATCTTCTCCGTCGAGGGGGGCACGCCGCACTTCTCCTCCGTACTGGCCCAGGCAATCCGGGCCGCGCCTTACGCACCGGACCTCGTCCCTTTGCGGCTCCGATTGGGCTTGGCGGCCTGGTCGGGACTTAACGCCGAGACACGGGATCTCCTTGCCGGTCAGGTGGCGGCCGCGGTCGAACTGCTGCCGGAACGGCTCTCCGATATCCTGGCCAAGGCGGCCGATCGCCGCTTGGCGCGCGATCTGCTGGTCCGCCGGCCGGATCTTCTCGCGCGCTTCGACCGGGCGATGGCGGGCTAGGACGTGACCGCGCCCTCGTGCCGCCGCCGGTGCGACCTAGACTGCGCGACGGCGACACCCATGATAAAGCAGTAGGTTACGGCCACGCCGGGCACCTGCATGCTGAAATCCACCAGCGAATGGACCGCGACCAAGGCTGTCGCGGCAACGCCCATGCAGGGGTATTGAACGGCGCGCCGGCGGGCGATCACGCCGCGCAGGCAGAGCGCCAAGATCGTCGCCAGCAAAAGCTGCAGGACGATGAAGGCCGGCAGACCCATTTCGAGCGCCAGCTCCAGGTAGGTATTGTGGACGCGGCGATAGGTCTTCGAAGAAGCGCCGAACCCGGCATCTCGTTCGGCGAAGAAAACGCCGGGAAAGGATCCGAGCCCGGTGCCGGCCAGCGGTCTTTTCGCGATGCTGCGGGCGGTCAGCTCGAACACGGCCATACGGCCGAAATCGCCGCTCTCCACCGTTTCCCGACTGGGCTCGGCAAACGCGGTGAATCGCTTCATCACCGTCTGGCCGCTGAAGCTCAAAAGCAGCAGGCCGACCAGAAAGACCGCGAGAGACGCGGCCATCCAGCTGCGCCGCCGTGCCAACCTGGTCATGCCGAAGCTGGCAAGCGCGGCGATCACACCGGCCGCGGCCGATATCACACCGCCGCGCGAACCGGCAAGCAGCAGGGCCGTTCCCAGGGTCGCCAGGACGGCGGCCAGAAGCCAGGGCCCGAAGCCCGCCTCGGCCAGGCGTATCATTGTTGCGCTCAGCCGTCTGCCGCCGCCGACTTGCCTCAACGCATCCAGCAGAAGCAACAGGGTGACGACGAGGCCGAGACCGGCATAGGTGGCGTAAGTGGCGCGGGCCACGAAGCTGCCGGTCACATAGCCGCGAAAGGTCCATTTCGGATACCAGAGAATCAGGTCGTAGCCGCCCAGTACCATCAGCAGCCCATAGGCCGCATAGGCGAAGCCGGCCAGGGCAATGCACCAGGCCATGATCCGGGCATCGGCTTCCTTGGCGCCGTAGTGCAGGGCCAGCCAGAAGACCCCGGCATAGCTGACGATGCGCATCAGGGCCGCGTTGCCACGCTCCGGCGCCAGGGCGATGGCGCCGCCCGGCGCACCGCCCAATGCGGCAGCGGCTTGGTCCCAGACCGGGTGATGCCAGGCGGCTGGTGTCTGGGTGCTCAACTGAAGCAACAGCCACAACACCAGCAGACCGAAGATCGACGCAAGCACTAGGGTGAAACGCCTATTCATGACGGCCAGATCTTGCCGCCGGACCATGTCCAAAGCCCATGCGGCCAGCAGCAGGCCGACCCAGAGCCCGAGCAGGCTGGAAGCCCAGGGGCGATCGGCACCGAACGGCAGCGGCGCCAGACAAGCCAGCGCGATCAGCGACCAGAAGATCGGGCGCGTCAGCGCCATGCTTTTCACGTTGCCCCATAAGGTGTTGGAGGCATCAGTAGGCGTTCTCGTTAATGAATCCGACCAGCAGCGTCAGGCAGAGGATCTTGAGGTCGAACAGCACGGACCAGTTGTCGATGTAGTAGAGATCGTACTCGACCCGTCGGTTCATCAGCCCCGGCGTTTCCGTCGCGCCGCGCAAGCCGTTGACCTGGGCCCAGCCGGTCATCCCGGGCTTGACCCGCTGGCGCCCGAGATAATGGTCCAGCAGGTCGGCGTAGTGGGCGTCGTGTTCGACGGCGTGGGGTCGCGGGCCGACCAACGACATATCGCCCTTCAGCACGTTGAACAGCTGAGGCAGCTCGTCCAGGCTGCTGCGCCGCAGCCAGGCACCGACTCCGGTGACCCGCGGGTCGAAGCGCTGGGCCTGTTGCGGCTGCTTTTCCGCCTCCGGCTGGTGCGCCATGGTGCGAAACTTCAGCATCCTGAAGCTGTTGTTGTTGAATCCGGCCCTTTCCTGGCGAAACAAAATCGGCCCCGGGCTGCTCAGCTTCACCGCGAGTGCGGTCAACAGCATGACCGGTAAGGCCGGGACCAGAAGCAGGGCGGCGAGAATACGGTCTTCCAGGCCCTTCAGGACGAGATCCCAGGCGCTCAGCGGCCGGTGCCACAGGTCGAGCACCGGTAGGCCGGCGATCATGCCCAGGCCCCGTACCGGCAGATCGAGCGGCAAGGGTTCGGTGCAGATACGCACGTTCACCGATAGGCGCTGTACCTGGGCCATAAGCCGTTCCAGCTGATCACGCGCGGTCCAGGGCAGGGCGACGATTAACTCTTCGACCTGGCCGGCGCGGACCGCCGCGGCGATATCGTCCAGGCCGCCCAGGATTTCCTCGAATTCAACCAGCGGCGGCAGCGGCTCCCCGGCCGCGAAGAAACCGACCACCAAAGAGTCTTGACCCTGGGACAGGCGAAGCTGCTGGGCCACCCTGGCCGCGGCTTCGCCGGTGCCGACGATGGCGATCCGGGTCAGGCCTCGTCCCGTGGCATGCAAGTTGGTGACCTGAACGGCAACCAGAAGGCGCACCATGAAGAAGGCGAACAGGCCGAGCAGAAACCAAATCACCAGCCAGAGACGCGAGAACTCGGCGGAGGTCTTGGTCAGAAAGGAGATGATGATCAGTGTCGCCAAAACGCCGAGCCATGCTGCTGCAATCCGGCCGAAACGCCGGACCGGCCGCCGCAGGCTGTCCGGGCGATATACTTTCGCGAACTGCATGATGTTGAGGGTCAACAGGCAGGCGAGGACCAGGGCCGCCATATAAGTCGCCGGCGGATCGACACGACCCTCTCTCAGGCCATAGGCGAGGTACCCCGTGGCCGCTACCATGAGGACGTCGATTAGTCTGAGGGCTCCAGCCAGAAGAGTCTGGCTATCGGTCGTCATGCTTTGCGGATGGGGCATCATGGGGGTCAAGGTATCCCCGGCCGGTCGGTGCGGCAATATAAAGGCAACGGGATTACAACCT
>Ga0265303_10003215_pt1 | contig 10227 bp, 8 predicted proteins | sample Helome_2_FD_192494 | JGI IMG/M metagenome (GOLD analysis project Ga0265303, IMG submission 192494) | Marine sediment microbial communities from subtidal zone of North Sea - Hel_20160317 (Illumina Assembly) | ecosystem: Environmental > Aquatic > Marine > Subtidal zone > Sediment ... | reverse complement strand
GCCCGCAAAATCAGCAAGATGCTGGACGTGAGTTCTCATCCGGACTCGGCCGAGGTGCAGAACATCCTCAATCGCTGGGAGCTGGAGGCCGACGGTCCCGACTCCGGCTTCGACTACCTGACGGTGACGCGGTTATGGCTGAAGGCGGGACAGGCGTCGGAAGCCGAGCTCGCCCTCAGGCGAACGGGAGGCACAGTACCACCCGGTCTGCTGCTACTCGACCAGGCGCGCGTCGCTTATCTGGCGAGGGATTACGTGATCGCCGATGCGGCGTACTGGAAGGGCTGTGCGCTGGCCGACCAGGCCGCTTCCATCGAGTACTGGCTGGACATAGAGAACCTGGCGACGCCGGAAGAGGTGGACGACTGGGAGCGCTTCGCCACGCTCCCCCCTCACGAGCGCCGGATGTGTACGTTCCTGCGCGCCTTCTGGAATGAACGCGCCGCGGCTTCAGCGGTAACCGTGAGTCGGAGGGTCGTCCAGCACTATCAGCGCCTGCGCTACGTCCGCCAGCGCTACCTGCGTCGCTCCGGAAAGAAAGGGCCGTCGTTCTCCAACCGCATTGGCCGGCCGGTGAACTCGATCGTCGATGACCGGGGCCTCATCTACCTGCGGATGGGCGAGCCGCACCGGAAAACGAGTTACCTCGCCGGTGAGTGCTTCCAATCCAACGAGAGCTGGGCCTATTACTACCCCGACCAGACCCTCATCTATCACTTCAGCAGCGGCACGGGCGTCGATGACTGGTGGTTGATCGACAACCTCGCCGATGTGTACATCTGCGGGAATCCGAACGCCGGGATGTCGCCGGTCAACACAGTGGGCCCATTCATTCCGGGGGCATCGACGATCCCGGTATTCAACGAACTGTACGCGTCGCGCGCCGGGCTGGACTCCCGCTACATGCAGATGGCGTTCAACATGAAGCCGGGGAATCCGCTGCGCTTTCAGCAGGAGTTCGGGCGCGAGCGCAACCAGACCTACGCGGACGCCGAGTTCGCCATCGACTCGGTGCCGGAGCGGCCGGCCGTGGACGTGGACGCCCGTCTCATGGTCGAGGACCTCCAGTTCCGCAGCGGCGAGATCGGCAAGACCCGCGTATGGCTGAACGGCCTGATCGAGGCGAGGCGTTTGACGCCCGAGAAGCTGCCGGACGGAACCTTCAGATACGAGGTGGAAGCCGTCTACAGCCTGATCGATTCGCGAGACCGGCTCATACAGGGCCGGCAGCTGTTCGAGACGACGAGCGAGGACAAGCTCGGCAAGGACGAGAGCATCCCGGTTCGCATTCCGCTCCAGCTGCAGCCTGGCAATTACCGCTACACGCTCATGGTGCGGAGCACCAGCCGTAAGCGCGGAGAGCAGCCCGTGGGCAACTACCGGCGCGACGTTCTCACCGTGCACGAGTACGATGCGACGGTCGCGCAGCTATCGAGCGTTGCGGTGGCCCCGGATTCGGGCGGCAGCTGGACAGCGGGTGGAGGGGTCTTCATCAAGCCGAGCCCGGCGCACAACACCGGCACAGATCAGATCGCACATATCTACTACGAGGCCTACGGGCTCACTCCGCGCGGGGAGTTCGTCACGACCGTGCACATGGATCCCGAGGGCTCCGGTCAGGACTTCACGCTCGAGTTCCGCCGCGTGTCCGGACCGAATCCGGCGGCACCGACGCGAGGCTACTTGCGACTGGATCTGCAGAAGACCCCGCCCGGGCGCTACGAGATGGATGTCGTGGTCACCGACGCCGCGACCGGTAGCTCGACGCTTCCAGTGCCGCTCGACCTCATTGTGAACAAGAAGAAGTGAAGGGGTGGTCTCGCCAGGAGACCACCCCTTTCGCATCCGCTGGTGAAGCGCGACCGCCGACTAGTTCGGGGAGTGGACCCCCGCACCCTTGTAGTTACGGTCCCGTCCGATCGTCGGGAAGCGGTCATCGACGTCGCGGTCGTTGTCGATCGAAGCGATCCACTGCTTGATCGATCCCTTGAACGGCTTCTGGCGCGCGTTCCTGCCGAGCGGGTCCGAATACCATTCCTCGGGACCGCCCTCATTGGAGATGTCGTTGCTATTGATGTCGAAGTCGCGGCTTGAGCCATCAAACGGTGATCGCGGGGCGTCGTACGCCACGTTCACGGTGCCATCAGCGGTGGCCTCGTCACACATTCCAGCGATACCGGAAGTGAGACCGACGTAACAGAGCTCGATCGGCCGACCGGTGAGATCGGCCTTGCTCGGGTCGTAATGCCGGCTCGGCTGGTGCACGTTGAAGTACGGATTGAAGCTGGCCAGCCGCTTACCGTCAGTGGTGCGCACCGACTGAGAGATCTGCCAGCTCTCGCGCGCGCTGTGGCCCGCCTCCAGGCACTCCCGCGTCGGGATGATTCGTTGCCCGCCTCCCGACGGCGAGTTGGCCGGTGCTGCGACTCCCACGAAGATGTGGCGATTGTCACAGTTGGCGACGAACTCACCCGGCGTTCCGATGGCCGTCAGCGCCGTGATGTGCATCTCGGTGCCGTCGCTGCAACGCAGGTGGTAGATCACCTCGTGCATGTTGTTGGTGAAGGCGTCCTTGGAGTGCGAGCCCTGGTGCATCTTGATCAGCGCGTCGCAGCGCATGGACAGCAGCGTTGATGCCGCTCCGTCTCCAAAGGTCACCTCGAAGTCATTCTCCCAATCGACCTTGTGGCCGACGTGGTCCTCATGCCGGCGCATCGACGGGTCGTACTCGTCCAGCTGCTCGTTGGCGTAGCCGAAGAGCAGCGGGCCCCACTCACCCATCAGGTCGGAGCCATCCGGGTTGCGGCCGTGCTCGTGTCCAAAGCGGCAGCCGTTGGAGTCGGTCGGCGGGTGCCAGGTCGGATAGATCTTCCCGTCCGGTCCGATCACCGAGTACTTGTTGTGATTGGCCGGAGTGCAGGTGTCGTTGGGCCCGGGCGTCCAATTGTCGAACGCTACGCTGGCCACCACCTGTCCGTTCGGACCGCCGATGTTGGAGAGATCGTCCGATCCGCACCCGGCAGCGAGCAATGCCACCAGAGGTGCCACCAACAACGATCGACGTGTTTCGAGGAGCATCGAGATCATGCACGCCTCCCTTAGTGCCAGGTCAGACCCAATCCCACTTGGATCAGGGTGAAGCTGGCGTTGTCACTGATTTCGTTGCCGTTGAGTCGGAGATTTCCGAACGCGGCAAACATCACGCTTGAGTAGGGGGTGATCGACATGCCCTGCGAGACCCGAAAGTCGTAGCCCAAGCCGACTTGGGGACCCATGGCGGCTGACGTGAACGTCTGATCCTCGTCCAGGCTGTCGCTGGCTCGATACGTCGTGAGCCCGAAACCCGCCTTCAGGTAGAACGCTCCGCTCACACTCGGATACCACTGCGCGATAGCGCTCACTGACCCGAACAACTCGGTGACGGGGTCATCGCTGCTGTACCACCCGTTCAGCTCACCACCCAGCAGGAGGTTCTGGCTGACCGTGCCGCCGAGCTTTCCGCCCAGCGTCAGTCCCCCTCGCCTGGAATCGCTGCAAATGTCGCAGTTGAGCTGATTCCACGCGGTACCCAGCCCGGCGCCCCACCAGAAGCCGTCCCGTACATTCGAGTAGCCTCCCAGGGAGACCTTCTGAGCCCGAGCCTCCGTCTGGTCAGCCGCCAAAAGCGCGGCAGCGACCAGCACGACGCTCGCTCCGCGCCGCATCACCGACATCGTCCGTTCAAGCCTCATCACATTTCGCGGGTTGAGTGAACCTCCAAACGCCCCCTGGCGCACCGAATCCGGGCGTATTTCAGCCACAATCGTGCCAAGAGCTAAGTAGCTGGAAATCCAACCACTTGAGGGATACATGCCTGCTACTGTGCAACTATTTGTTGCGCATTCCTGCATTCGGTGCCCTATCCGCGACCGCGGGATTCCGGTCCCGCGACTTGCCAACACCCCGGGCCCGCCCGGAGATTTGGCCGCTCGCTACGACCAGTGCTCCAGGAAACCTCGAAGGGAGTCGTTCGAATGCCGGTCCCGCTCGCGCGCAGTTGGTGGGCACTCGTTCTACGCGGCATCGCCGCTCTCCTGTTTGCGGCGCTTGCCCTTCTGTGGCCGGGGCTGACCTTCGGCATTCTGCTCGTTCTCTTTGCCTCCTTCGCCATTCTCGACGGCTCCCTGGCGATGGTGGCGGCATTCAAGGCCGCATCCGAGAAGCGGCGCTGGGTGGCCCTCGCGCTCGAGGGTCTGGTTGGCGTCGTGGTGGGAATCCTCGTGTTCACGTGGCCCAGCGTGAGCGCCGTGACGCTGACCTACCTCATCGCCTTCTGGGCCATCGTGACCGGCATCTTCGAGCTAGCGGTGGCCATGCGCATGCGCCGCCTCATCAAGGGCGAATGGACCATGGCCCTCGGCGGCTTCGCATCCCTGGTGTTCGGCTTCCTGGTGGCTGCGAGGCCGGGAACCGGAGCGCTGGCGTTCGTCTGGATCCTCGGCGCGTATGCGGCGTTGTTTGGCGTGTTGCTCATCGGGTTGGGGCTGCGCCTGCGTGGAATCACCGACGACGGATTGTTGGATTCGTCGAAGCGGGATATCATACAAACGTATGACTGATGCTCTCCCCACTGCAGCCGCGCTGGTAGACGCCGGCCGGGACCTGTTCGGACGCCATGGCTACGACGGGACATCCGTGCGCTCCCTGACCCGGCTGGCGGGCGCCAACCTGGGTGCCGTGACATATCACTTCGGCTCCAAGGAGGCACTGTACCGGGCCGTCCTGGCCAGTGGCCTCGAGCCGTTGGCGGCCGGGGTATCCGAGATCGCTGCCCAACCTGGTCCGGCGCTCGACCGTGTGGAGTGGGTGGTACGCCTCTGCTTCGACTACCTCGCCGAGAATCCGGACGTGCCCCGGCTGCTCATACGGCAGGCGGCTGGCGATGGCACCCTGCCGGAACCAGCCCGAACGGCGTTCGCGCGCATTCTGTCCACTCTGGGCGCGATCATCGAGGACGGGCAGAGCACCGGCTCGATTCGGGCGGGCGATGCCCAGCTGCTGGCCATGAGCGTGCTGGCGGAACCCATCCAGTTAAGTGGCGTCGACAGGCCCGATGTGGACGAGCACACAGTCGAGTTCGTGCTCGCCGGCCTGCGCGCGGAAAGGCAGGAACGCGGCAGGGGCAGGCGCCGCTAGACGCTCAGACCGGGTCTCGACAAGAAAACGCCGGGTCCGGCGTCCAGCCGAACCCGGCGTCGAGCCGGTCAGAGCCGCGTCGGGTCAGCGGGCGCGGTTCAACTCGATGCTCCCATTCACGGTCTGAAGGTCCAGCTCCCGCCCTCCGTCGCCGATCGTACCGCTCAGCTTCTTGGAGGAGAACCGTCCCTTTACCGTGAGCGGAAAGTCCGTGTGGATGCTGCCGTTTACGGTCTGCGCGGACACCGTCGCACTCAGGTCGGCCGGCAAGTCGAGCACGATACTCCCGTTCACGGTGTTGAAGTCCAGGTCCCCGCTCCAGTCCGCTCGACCGAGCGCGGCCCTGATCGTCCCGTTCACGGTTATCGCCCGTGCCACTCCACTCGTCGACACGGTCACATCGCCGTTGACGGTAGTCAGCATGACATCCGCGGTCAGGTTCTCGGCCTCGACCTCGCCGTTTACCGTCGATCCGTTGAACTCGACGCCCTCCGGAACGCGGACCGTGAAAGCGACCTGTACGTCGTTCTTGTGGGTGTTCAGGCGCCCCTCATTGCCGGGAGCGCACTTGTTGGGCTTCTTGCCCTCGGCCGTGGGATACACGGCGCAAATGGTCACGCCGCCGTCGTGCTCGATGACTTCGATCTGCACCGTCGAGGGGTTCTGTTTCTTGCCCTTCTTCACCGCAGAGACCGCAGCCTCGTCGCCCGAAACGCCTTCAGCAACGATTCTGCCGTTGACTCCCTTGACCTCGAGGGTCTTACCGGGCGCGATCCGTCCGTTCCACTCGAATTCCTGCTTGGACTGCTGCTCCTCGACCACATCGGTCTCGGCGCCCTGAACGGGCGTTACACCCACGGCGAGAGCGATCAGACAAGCGCCCGCCAGGGCAGTCATGTTCTTATACACTTGGTCCTCCTGACCCTTGATAGTTCTCATAACCCGGCTCACTGGCGCACCAGCTCAATTGAGCCATCGAAAGTCTCCAGCTCGGCCTTCGCCTCGCCGCTCCCCAGCACGAACTTGAGTCTGTGTCCACCGTGGTAGTCCGTGACCTCGATCGGGAAATCTGTTTCGAAGTCGCCGTCCACCGAAGCCACCACGATGGTCGCGTTCGCATTGGCGGGAATCACCATCCGGACATCGCCGTCGTGCGTGGTCAGCCGGTACCGGCCCCCGTCGTGGACCGTCCCGTTGTAGTGGATGTCCCCGTCCAGCGTGCTTCCCTGGACGTTCCCGGAGTCGACGTCGTCGAGCACGATGTCTCCTTCGAATGTCTCGGCGAAGATCTCTCCAACCGCGTTGACGATCGTGATGTCGTCCTCCGCCGTCGAGGCGCGGATCGTACCCCTGGCGTCGCGGATGGCGATTTCACCCTCTACGGTGTGGACGTTGATGATCCCGTTGCCACCCTGCACGCTGATCTCGCCTTCGATCGTCTCGACCGTCACCTCTCCGCGCACGTCCTCCAGGTAGACATCGGTGCTCACGCCATGGAGGTTGAGCGCCATCGTCTTCGGCACTGAGATCACGTAGTCGACGTTGGACGGACCGTACTTCCATTTCGTCTTGATCTTGATGGTTGACCCCGACTTGTTCAGGCTCAGATAGCCCTCTTCGTCGTCGATGTCGGCCACGATCCGCACATCGCTCCGGTTCCATCCGGTGACGTGGATCTCACCCTCCATGTTGTGCAGCTCGAGCTTGTCGCTTCCGTCCACGGCGAACGTGGTGTCCATCTGTTGAACGGGAGCGACCGCTGTGAGCAGCCCCAGTGCGAGAGTTCCCAGCATCACTCGGCCCTCCGATCTAGCTCTGAGCGGTCGCGAAGTAATTCGCGTACCGCAGAAGATCCATCTTTCGTCGCATCGTGTCGGCCAGATGCGAGTTCAAATATCTGCTGCCCGGGTCGGCCGCCAGCGCGTCACGGGCTTCGTCGATCGCCCGGTCGATCACGGCCAGACTGTGGCGGAGCGTGGCGATCGTCTCGACCTCCAGGTTGCCCTCTCCCAGCCGCAGCGCCTCCTCGAGATCCTCGATCGCCGTCTCGTACTTGGTGATCAGCGGTACGTCCGTGCCCGTGAGCGTCACGCTCGGAGGCAGCGCCAGCATTCCAGGCTGGTTCGCGGCCATGGGTGCGTCGGATCCTGCCGTGCTGGCGAGGCTTGTTCCCTCACCACCGCTCGAGAGCGCGATCCACGCCGCGCCCGCCGACATGAGGATCGTTGCAATGCCTGCCGCCGCGAGCTGCGGGATCGAGAAAGAAAGGCGACGCTGCCAGGGACGGAGCTCAGCGCGAACACCGACCCGACCGCGAATGTCGACCACGTCGGCCGCGGCTGACTGCCCCGAACGGCGCTCGGCCTCAATCCGCTCGGCGATGCCGGACCACAGCTCATGAGTCGGCGGCTGATCCTCCAACCCGTCTGCCCGAGCCACCACCTGCCGAAGATCGGCGAGAGTCGCCGTGCACTCGGCGCACTCATCGAGGTGGGCCTCGAGTCCGGCCTGGTCGTCCCAGGCCAGCGCTCCGTCCAGGTACTCGGAGAGTCGCTCAGTCCATTGATCGTGCATTGTGCTCATCCGATTCGTCTTTGGTTCTCGTCGCCCGGGTCCGTCATCAGCCCAGGTAGCTCCTCAGGAACATGCGAGCCCTGTGCAACTGCGACTTCGACGTTCCATCCGAGATTTCCAGCATCTCTGCGATCTCGTGGTGTTTGTAGCCTTCCACATCGTGCAACACGAATACCTCTTTCGCTCGTGGCGGCAGCCGTCCGATCGCCGCTTCAAAGTCCAGGGCCAACCCCGGCGTCTCCGTCCGCGAAGCGCGCCGGCTGACCACTTCGTCTCCGGCCGCGAAGCGCTCCCGTTGGCGTCCCAGCTGCTTCCTCCGGGCCAGGATCACGTTGATCGCCAGCCGGTGCAGCCATGTTCCGAACGCCGCCTCGCCGCGGAAGCTTCCCAACTTGCTCCAGGCGCGGATGAACACGTCCTGCGTCACATCATCCACCACATCCGCGTCGAGCATCCTCCGGACCAGACTGTGGATCCGGGCGACGTGCGTCTCGTAAAGCCGCTCAAACGCCCGCGTATCCCCAGCCGCGGCTGCCGCCGCGTCGGCGATCTCAGAGCGCGAAGTCATCGGCCCATGCCGTTCGCTCTGCAGGCTGATCCTCCTGGCTCCGGAAGTTCTCATGCATACCGTTGGATAGCGCCCGGACCCGAAAGGTTCAAGGCGGTTGGCAGACATTCCTCCACTCGTCGACACGGGAAATCAGAGATTTACGGTCTCCTCGTGGAGATTGTCTGCCCGGGAGGGTGGCTCTCGATGGCCCCCTGGCCCCCGATCCTTCCAGGCCAAGCGGGGATGTCCCGGTTCAGGAGGGTGACTGCCCAGCGCCTTTCGGCGAACGTTCGGGTTCAGGCGCATCTCGGGCACGCGCCGGCGACGAAGGGCAGCTGTGAGAAACGGGCCCGCGAAGCCGGGGCGTCAGGAGGAGCGACCCACCATCTAGAACGGCATCCAGTAGGTAACTTTGACGGCGAAAAAGCTCTGCCCTGGCGAACTGATAGCGTCGAAGTAGTTGCCCGGGTTGGCCCGGCTCGGGTCCGTGACTGCCCCTCCATCGGCCCGATTGAGCTGCCAGACCAGGAACAGGGTGCTGCCCGGCCGCCACTGCCACCGCGCCACCACGTTGGTGCGGAAGGACAGGAAGGCGAAGTCGTCCCGGCTGAAGCTGAACTGCTGATTGCCGTCCGTAACCGTGATTTCTTGCGGCGCCTTCGGCTCAGTGACATCGATCGTCGTGCCGTCCGTGCCGTAGATCCGCAGGTCGACGCACTTCCAGCACTCGAGCTCGCCGTATTTGCTGTAGCTGCCCGTGGAGACGAACGGCTCGGCGTACGCCTCGAGGCTGAAGTCCGAGGTGAACGAGTAGTTGAGCCGGAACTGGGTCGACACGGTCGTCTGGTCGATAAAGCCGAACACGTAGCGCTGGCCGAAGGTGCGCGGGTTGTCACGATCGAAGGTGCCGACGTACTGCCGCGTGTCGAGACCGGTCGACCAGCTCGGCCTCAGGCTGAGCTGCCACGAACCGCCCGGCCGTAGATCGAAACCGGCGTCGAGAAATAGATCCCAGCCGCCCGTCCCGTCCTTCCGGTAGAAGGCGAAACCGTTGATCTGCCAGTTCTTTCGAAAGTCGCTCCAGAAGCCGCCGTTCACGTTCCACGAGGAGGCACGCCCCATCGAAATGCCGCCTCGCGTCAGGTTGTCGCTCTGGGCCTGCGGGTTGTACTCGAAGCTGGTGTGGAAGCCCCAGAAGCTCTTGAGCGTGAATGAGCTCTCGAGGTCCAGAAAGCTGTACTGTCGCGACCAGCCGAAATTCCAGCCCGTGCCCACGTAGGCACCGAGGTCCCAGCGATGGAACAGCTTGCTGGGCTCATTCTGGCGGTAGCGGACGTAACCGAAGCCGTCGATGTCGTCGGTGGCGTTGAGTCGCCCCACGTCGTTGAGCTCGAAGCCCGGCGACTCGGCGCCGAAACGGCCGCCCCACACCAGGCTGCCGGCCGTCTTGTCGAAGCGGAGCTGGCCCGAGTATCCCGTCAGCGACGTCCGATCCGGATCAAAGCTCACGTAACAATCCGGCAGAGGAACCTCGGCGTTGCAGTCGGCGTCAGGCCTCTGGTAATAGCGGGCGCTCGAAGTTTGCGTCGAGCTGATCGACGGCCTGCTGCCCTGGACGTACGAGCCACCGGCGTACCCCCGCAGCTGGTACGTGCCCCCACCGAAGCGCAGGTTCCAATCGACGCCACCCGTATAGGCCTGGTTACGCAGGATGGTGCGCAGCGGATCGACCTGCTCGAACTGGCGCCGTGTGGCCGTTCCGACAACTCCAACCGTGTGGGCCGAAGCCCCGAACTGCTGCTCGAGCCGAAAGACGCCGTAGCCCGTGGGCGGCTCGACCCGGGTGCTGCCGAACTGGTTACTCGGATCGTCGACGTCGAGCGTCACCGCGTTCATGGCCGGCGTGAAGGCGAGAAGGCCGCCGATCG
>Ga0265303_10003212_pt1 | contig 10230 bp, 6 predicted proteins | sample Helome_2_FD_192494 | JGI IMG/M metagenome (GOLD analysis project Ga0265303, IMG submission 192494) | Marine sediment microbial communities from subtidal zone of North Sea - Hel_20160317 (Illumina Assembly) | ecosystem: Environmental > Aquatic > Marine > Subtidal zone > Sediment ... | reverse complement strand
CTTGAAAAGGTGAAGGGATACCATCCCCGAGCGGATACCGATCTGATCAACAAGGCATACGTCTATGCCTCGCGCATGCACGACGGGCAGACGCGGAAGTCAGGCGACGAGTACTTCATCCATCCGGTCTCGGTAGCGGACATCATCGCCGACATGCGTCTCGATGCGTCGAGCGTTTGCGCCGCGCTGCTGCACGACGTCGTCGAAGATTGCGAAGTCAGCCTCCCCGAAGTGAAGACCGTCTTCGGTGAAGAGGTCGCGTTCCTCGTCGATGGGGTGACCAAGCTCGGGAAGGTCAACTTCGCCTCGCGCGAAGATCGCCAAGCGGAGAGCTTCCGAAAGATGCTCGTCGCAATGGCGCGGGACATTCGCGTGCTCTTGGTCAAGCTCGCCGACCGCCTCGACAACATGCGAACGCTCGAGCACATGTCGACGCCCGCACAAGAGCGCATCGCGCGAGAGACGATCGAGATTTACGCGCCGCTCGCCGGACGTCTAGGGATCCAGTGGCTCAAGGCAGAGCTCGAAGACTTGAGCTTCAAGTTTCTCGAGCCCGAGGCCTATGCGGTCCTCGATGAGCAGGTTCGTACGGTCGCAAAGAGCACCGACAGCTACATTGGCGAGGTCACCAGCAAGCTCAAGAAGATGTTGCTCAACCGCGGCTTCTCCGTGAACGTGAGCGGCCGCCGCAAGCATCTCTATTCGCTCCATCGCAAGATGAAGTCGAGCGGGATCGGTTTCGAGCAGGTGCACGATTTCGTGGCGTTCCGGGTCATTACCGAGAGCGTCGCCGATTGCTACGCCACGCTTGGCGTCATCCATTCGGACTGGACCCCCGTACCGGGCCGCTTCAAGGACTACATCGCGCTACCGAAGTCGAACATGTACCAGTCGCTGCACACGACGGTCATCGGTCCGGGCAATCGGCGCGTCGAAATCCAAATTCGCACCCACGAGATGCATCGGACGGCCGACTACGGCATTGCCGCGCACTGGCAGTACAAAGAGCACGGCGGCGGCATCGACCCGAAGGACGCCGCACGCTTCGTTTGGCTTCGTCAGTTGATGGAGTTTCAGAAGGAAGTGGTCGATCCCGAAGAGTTCTACGAGAGCGTAAAGGTCGACCTCTTCCCGGAGGACGTCTACGTCTTCACGCCGAAAGGGGATGTGATGACCTTCCCGCGCGGCGCGACGCCGGTCGACTTCGCCTATGCGGTTCACTCCGAAGTTGGGCACCGCTGCTCGGGCGCCCGGGTCAACGGCGCCATCGTTCCATTGCGGCACAAACTTCAAAACGGTGACGTGATCGAGATCCTCACGAGTAAGAACCACCACCCCAGCAAGGACTGGTTGGAGTTCGTCATCACGAGCCGCGCCCGTTCGCGCATTCGCCTTTACCTCAGGGCCGAGGAGCGCAAGCATGCGGTCAAGCTCGGCAAGGAGCTGCTCGAAAAGGAGATGCGAAAGAACACCATGTCGCTCTCGCGCTTCCTAAAGAGCAAGCGCGCGAAGGAGGTGCTTTCGCGATTCCATGCGGGTTCCGAAGAGGACCTCTACGCGCGAATCGGCATTGGCAAGCTTGCGCTTCCCAGCGTGATGCAAGAGGTGATGCCGAGCGAGGACGGCGAGCGCGACAGCCTCCGGCCGGGTTTCATCGAGCGCGCCGTGCAGCGGGTTTCGGGCGATGTGGAAGGCGCCGGCATCCGCATTCAGGGCATGGACAACATGCTCGTGCGTTTCGCGCAGTGCTGCAATCCCGTTCCGGGCGACCCGGTCACGGGCTGGATCACGCGCGGCCGCGGGGTTTCGGTGCATCGAAGGGGCTGCCCTCGGGTCCTCGAGCTCGACCCCGAGCGTCGTGTCCAGGTGAGCTGGGCGGACCACGTCGATGTCGACCTGCCGGTCTCCCTGCGGGTCATGACCGACGATCGCGCCGGAATTCTCGCATCGGTCTCGTCGGTGTTCTCGACCAACGGCGTCAACATCAGCGAAGCGTCGTGCCTGTCGAAGGACGGACGCGCCGAAAACCTCTTCCACTTCAGGGTCGGCGACATCGACCGTCTCCGCGAGATTATGCGCGGGGTCGCGAAGGTCAAAGGCGTCCTCGACGTCGAGCGCGTGTAGCGGCGAAGCGCTCAGCCGCTCCGGTCCGTCGTCGCCCGCCATACGATGGAGAGCGCTCCGGCGGCTCCTGTGAGCGCGAGCAGCACGAGCCACCAGCTGATGTGCTCGACCTTCTGGCTCAAGGTGTTGAAGCCTTCGACCCGAAGCACAGTCGCGGGGAGCAGCAGAGGCAGCGCGTTGACGCCCGCGTGCATCGCAATGCTCGCCAAGGTCGACTTCGTTCGCAAAGCCACGGCGCCGAGCACAAAACCCCCGAGCGTCGCGTAGACGATCGCAGAAAACCCAGCGCCGACGTGAACCAGGCCAAAGAGCACAGAGCTCCAGATCAATGCGGGCGCATTGCCGTACGGCTCCTTCAGATCCTGGAGCAGCCAGCCTCGAAACAGGAGCTCCTCGGTCACGGGGGCGACGATCACCAGCGCGACGGAGATCGAGATCCCGGCCCACCAGGTGCTCGGATTCACCATCCGGTAGCGCCGCGCCAGCTCGTCGAAGCTCAGCGGCCAGATTTCTTGAACGAGGTTCCCGACCTCCGCGAGCGGCAGCTGCATGAACGCTCCGGCGAGAAAGCAGAGGGCGACAATCCCCCCGACCAGCGGCCGAACTTCCACGGATTCGAGCAGCCCGCCCTCGCGCCGGCGGTGCGGGAAGGCAACGATGAAGAGCACCCCGGCAGCAGCCGCTTGGACGAGGGCGAGGTTGAGCGGCGAGTCTCCGGCGGCAGCGATCGCCTCGCCCCAGGATGCCGAGCGGCTCCGAAGCTGGAGAAATCCCCCCAGGGCCAAGAACAGATACATCAGGGCTGGGAACGCCAGAGCAACGAGCAAAGCTTTCAGATACCGGCCCAAGACAACGCGTACACTGACACGTACCAGCGGCGGATGGCCAAGATATGAGCCTTCCCTGTTCGTCCTACCCTGCTATAGCGCCAGAGCAGCATGAGGATCCGCTTCCTGTTCATTCTAGGCTTGCTGAGCCTCAGCGTCGCCTGCGCGCATTCGAGGTCAACCGGCGGAAGCGCCCGGCTGAAGGGCGCAGAGCCAATTCCAAGCGCCGAGTATCCCGATGAGACGCGGCGCTTTCTGATGATGTCTCTCGACAACCCCGAGCGTATCGCGCTTCGTGATCGCCTGATCGCAACGGTGCTCTCGCAGGCGCAGAGCCTTGCCGACGTCGGTGATTACGAAGGCGTCGTGCTCGAGATGAGCCGCTTGACGTCTTTCCTGAAGCCGTCCGACTACGCGTCCGCCGTGCTTCCGCAGCAGGTCGAACCGATCGCCAAGTACATCACGGAGCGAGGAGGTCGGCTTGGCGAAGAGGGATACGTGCTCGCTGCCAACTTCATTCTCGAGCGCTCGACCGGCGACGAAATTTACAAGAAGCGCTACGATGAGATCGCGGCCTGGGGACGTGAGGCGCGCTCCAACCTCGATACCGTTTCCGAACAATACGCCGGCCTCATTTCGGTCTGGACCGACCACGCCGACTTGACGCCGGCGCCTGAAGTCCTCGACACCCTCGCCGACCTGCACGTCGCGGGGCGCGACGCGGTTGCGGCGGAGTCCGTCGAAGTACGTCAACGGCTTGGCATCGGGGGCGAGCGTCAGCTCAGACTTGCTCCGTTGAACGTCGCCGCGGTCTACCTTTCGCACGGCGACATCCAGTCGGCCGTTGCGAAAGTCGACTCGATGGGGCAGGGCGGCGAGCTCCAACTTCGCCTCCTCGATCTCATGCGGGCTGCCCAAGGCTTGGACGAGCAGGGCGCTGCGTCCACGTTCGAGCTGGTCGAGGGCTACCGCGTGGCGCGGCCGGACGTTGCTGCCGGCCTATGCCAGTCTGCGCTCGTTCGTTTCCCAACCGACTACCGTTTCCCGACCTGCATGGCCCGGGTTGCCGCAGATTCAGAGCGATTCGCGGATGCGACCGCCTGGTACGTCATCGCGATCGGGCTCGCAGCAGAGATGATCGAGCTCTACGACGAAGCGCTCGGCCAGCTCGACGAGTTCATCGAGACCCGGCTCGGTGACCCACACCCCGAACGCTCGAGTGCGCTTGCCCGGGGCGCCGAAACGATCTTGGCCGAACGGCAGAGGCGATGGCCGGATTCGACGCCGCCCATCGCACCCAATCAGCTCGAGTTCTTGATCGGCATGTTGGAAATGAATGCTGGTCATGCGGACGAAGCGCAGCGACGCTTCGAGAACAGCCTCCAAGCAGACGAGAACATCGAGGCCTTGATGCAGCTTGGGCTTCTGCTCGAGCGGACCGGCCGGCCTGCGGAAGCGGAGAAGCGATTCCGAAGAGCCTTTGCCCTCAGCCCTTCGGCGACGCTTGCGGACGACGTTCGTCGCGCCGAGATCCTGGAAAACCTCGGCAACACTTCCCTTGCTCAGGGCAAGACCGTCGAAATGAAATCTCAGTACAGAGCTGCGCTCGAGGCCTGGACGGAGGCCCGCGACCAGGTGGAAGGAGCCACCGGTGCGATCGTCGAGATGCGGCGCGGCGTGCTGCTCGATCAGCTGGGTCGTCACGAAGAGGCCGTCGATGCCTTCCGGAGTGCGATGACGTTCGCGCCGCAATGGCGGGACGTCTACGCGGGCATCCTCGCTCACCTCGTCTCGGCCCCGGTTGACATCGAGCTCGCTTCTTCGGTCTGGCGGAGGTCTCAGCTGCATCTCAACCTCGCGCCCGAGTGGAAGGTGTACTTCACACTTTGGATTCAGTTCATCACAGCGCGCGCCGGCAAGCCGCCAGTCGACGAACACCGTGAGCTTCTGCGGAGCCTCGGGGGCAGCTCCAATTGGTGGGGCAAGCTCGCGAGCTTTGGTGCCGGCGAGCTCGACTACACGGGCCTGCTGAGCGTGGCGGCGAGCTTGGGAGAGCGGACCGAGGCGCTCTACTACGAAGGCACACGACTCTTCATCGAGGGTGACGAACAAGGGTCGCGCAAGCAGCTCCAACAGGTGCTCGACACGAATATGGTGAGCTTCTTCGAGTTCGAGATGGCGCGGAAGCTGCTGCTCGAAGAGAGGCGCTCGGGAGACCCGACCCGGTGATCGACTTCGAGAAGCTCGGTAAGCTCTACCTCGGCAGAGAGCTCGACCCCGAGGGCGGCGAGCCAAATGAAGTTCCGGTCCTCTACGATTCGAAGGACCTCACCACCCACGCCGTCTGCGTCGGCATGACCGGCAGCGGCAAGACCGGGCTCTGCCTGTCGCTCCTCGAAGAAGCCGCAATCGACGGGATCCCCGCTCTTTGCATCGATCCCAAGGGTGACCTCGGAAACCTGGCTCTCACGTTCCCTGAGCTCCGTCCGAGCGACTTCGAGCCTTGGATAGACCCTGCGGAAGCCGAACGAAAAGGGCGCACGGTCGCCGAACACGCTGCGGCGGTGTCCAGCCTCTGGCGCGAAGGTCTGTCCAAATGGGGACAGGACGGTGCGCGAATCGCACGCTTCCGGGATGCGGTGGACATCGCGATCTACACGCCGGGCAGCTCTGCGGGTCGCGGGCTTCGCGTCTTGGACTCGTTCGACCCGCCCGGCGAGGACGCGGACGTGGACGAGCAGCGCGACCAGATCATGGGCGCCGTCTCGGGGCTGCTGGCGCTCCTCGGCATCGACCCCGACCCGGTGAACAGCAAGGAGCACATCTTGCTGTCGAATCTCCTGGCGCACGCCTGGTCCAACGGGGAGTCGCTGCAGCTTGGGGACCTCGTCCGCGGGATTTCAGAGCCTCCGTTCGATCGGATCGGCGTCATGGACTTGGAGACCTTCTACTCGGCGTCCGAGCGACAAAAGCTCGCCATGCAGATGAACGGACTGCTCGCGTCTCCCGGTTTTTCTACCTGGTTGGATGGAGAACCCCTCGACATCCAGCGACTGCTCTGGACCGAGGACGGCAAGCCGCGAATCGCGATTCTTTCCATTGCGCACCTGAGCGAGCCCGAGCGCATGTTTTTCGTGAGCACATTGCTCAACCGCGTCGTCTCCTGGGTGCGGCGCCAGTCCGGCACGTCTAGCCTTCGCGCGCTCCTGTACATGGACGAAGTCTTCGGCTTTCTTCCGCCCGTCTCCGAGCCCCCATCGAAGAGGCCGCTGCTCACCCTGCTCAAGCAGGCGCGGGCATACGGAGTCGGCATCGTCCTGGCGACCCAGAATCCGGTCGACCTCGACTACAAAGCCCTTTCGAACTGCGGCACCTGGTTTCTCGGGCGCCTTCAAACCGAGCGCGACGTAGCGCGCGTCATCGATGGGCTCGAGGGCGCATCGTCGTCTTCAGGAAGCTCGCTCGACCGGGGCGAGATCGAGCGCTTGTTGGCTGGGCTTCGCAGCCGCGTCTTTTTGCTGCACAACGCACACGAAGAGAGGGACGTCTTGTTCCACACGCGCTGGGCCATGTCGTATCTTCGCGGGCCGCTCACGCGCAAACAGATCAAGCTCCTGAGTCCTGCCGCCGGCCGAGCGACCCCTGCTGCGTCCGGGGCGGCCAAGCCCAAGCATAGGTCGGCCGCGGCCAAAGGGGCTCGACCGGTCGTTGCAGCCGGTATCGACGAAGCGTTTTTGAGCGATGCGCCGGGCACCTATCGCCCGCACGTGCTGGCCTCGGTCTCTCTGCACTATGCACGGGCGTCCCAGGGTCTCGACGAATGGGAAGAGCTTTTAATCCTGGCATCGCTCGATGAAGACTCGCCGTGGGAATCGGCGAAGCTCCTGGGCGCGGATGCGCTCGACTTCGACCACGATCCGCCGGACGAAGCCGAGTTCGTCCCGCCGCCGTCGGGCTCGGTCGGGAAGGCTCGGTTTCGGAGCTACGCGAAACAGATCAAAGACCATCTCTATCAGAGCCGCCCCAAGACGCTCTGGCGAAACAAGGGCCTGAAGCTTCGGTCGAAACCGGGGGAAACCAAAGCGGAGTTCGCGGCGAGGCTTCAGCTTGCGCGACGCGAAAAACGAGATGAGGCCGCCGAGAAACTTCGTCAGCGCTTCGACAAGAAGGTCAAAAGCATGGAAACGCGAATCGGCCGGGCGGAAGACAAGGTCGCACGCGAGAAGAGCCAGTACGACCAGCAGAAGCTGCAGACCGGGATCTCGATGGGTGCCACCGTCTTGGGCGCAATCTTCGGAAGCCGCGGCATGGGTCGTGCAACGACTGCGGCGCGAGGAGCGGGCCGCATTGCCCGCGAGCGTGAAGACGTGAGTCGTGCCGAAGAGGACCTGCGGGATCTCCAAGACGCGCTCCGCGAGCTCGAGATCGAGGCCGAAGACGAGGTCCGCGCCCTCGACGCCGAAATGGAACGGGAAGAGCCCGAGCTCGAAGAGGTGCTCGTCCGCCCGAGAAAATCCGACATCCGGGTGTCGGAGCTCAGGCTTGCTTGGAAGCCCGACTGACCTGCTCGAACGCCAGGCGCACCTCCGGAGGAGCCTCGACGAGCTCGATCAACACGCCTTCTCCGCCAATGGGCGCGTCCTCGTTGCCCTTGGGATGAATGAAGCAGACCCGATGGCCCGCGGCGCCAGGGCGAACCCCTCCGGGCGTGAATCGGACGCCTCGATCACCCAGCCAGTGCACCGCTGCGTCGATGTCATCGACCCAAAGACCGATGTGGTTGAGGGGCGGCGTGTCGACCCGGGGCTTCTTGTCGGGGTCGATGGGCTGCATCAAATCGACTTCGACCGTAAACGGGCCAGCGCCCATCGTCACGATGTCCTCGTCGACGTTTTCCTTCTCGCTCTTGAAGTTCCCGTGTGGGGTCAGACCCAGGGTGTCGACCCAAAGCCTGCGCAGCGCGCTCTTGTCGGGTGCGCCGACGGCGACCTGTTGGATTCCCAAAACTTTGAACGGACGACCTGTCATGTTTCCTCTCTTCGGGCGGTCGAAGATACCCCGGTTGCCGCCCATGTCCACATGGGACAGTCTCACGCCCCGTGAAGACCTCTCTCACCGGAATCAAGCCCACGCACCTTCCGCACTTGGGCAACTACTTGGGGGCAATTCGGCCCGCCCTCTCGCTGGTCGACCAGTACCGGACGCTCTACTTCATCGCCGACTATCACGCGCTCACTACGGTCCGCGATGCGGAGGCGCTGCGGGGTTACGTTCGCGACGTAGCCGCGACATGGCTCGCCTGCGGGCTCGACCCCGAGCGCACCTTGCTCTACCGGCAGTCCGACGTGCCCGAGGTGTTCGAGCTCACTTGGGTCTTGAGTTGCCTCATTGCGAAGGGCCAGCTCGAGCGGGGTCATGCCTTCAAAGACGCCCTGGCACGCGGGGAGTCACCCAACGCAGGCATCTTCAACTACCCGGTGCTCATGGCGGCCGACATCCTGCTCTACGACACCGACGTCGTCCCCATCGGCAAGGATCAAAAACAGCATCTCGAGCTCACACGCGACGTCGCAACGCGGCTCAATCACAGCTATGGGGAGGGCACCTTGGTCGTCCCGGAAGCCCTGATCGGCGATGCCCCGCTCGTGCCGGGCACCGATGGTGAAAAGATGAGCAAGAGCAAGGGCAACGGGATCCCCCTCTTCGAGCCGCCGAAGAAGCTACGCAAGGTCATCATGGGGATCAAGACCAGCTCGGAATCCCTCGAGGACAAAAAGCGTGCCGAAGGCTCGACGGTCTATGAGCTCTACGCTCTAGTTGCTCCGGACGAAGCTTCCGAGATGAAGCGCAAGCTCGAAGCGGGCGGATATGGCTGGGGCCATGCCAAAGAGGCGCTCTTCGAGGCCGTTGAGGCGGAAATCGGCCCCAGGCGAGAAGCGTATCTATCGATTCGCGCAGACGAAGCTCAGCTCGACGCGCTCCTCCACGCGGGGGCCGACAAAGCGCGCGAGATCGCACACGCGACGATTCAGCGGGTGCGAAGCGCCGTCGGTATCGACTGAGTCAGTAGACGCTGCTCCACTGCGAGTCGTCGTCGAACGAATCGTACTGCTCAGGCGGAGCCGCGGGTTGAGTCTGTCGCTGGCCTTCGGGGATCACCAAAAGGCCGGGGTGCCCGCTCTCGATCGATTCGTTGGTGAGCACGAAAGTCTGCTTGTGCTTCTGCCAGATCTGCCGAATCACGGTGTTGGCCAAGACCATCGTGCTCTCGTCGTACCAACGCACAGCGACACGGGAGAACGCGCCTTGGCCCTCGTCATCGGTTTCGGGGTTCATGCCGAGTATCTCGGTATCCGCAATTTGAATGTCACGGCCCCACCGCATGTGCGAGAGCTTGTACTGGGTTTGGAAAGTCGGCGCGACGTGCCCGCTCGCGACGTCCATTCGGCCCCAGCGGGCACCTTCGTTGAGCTCGATCACCGAATCACGCATGCGCGTTTCGGGGCTCAAGTTCTGTATCAAGCAGCCACTGATCCAAATCAGCGCGGCCAGCCCGCAAAATCGTCTCACCATGGCCTGACGCTAGGCACGAGGCTCGATACGGGGCAACTAATTGGCGACGCGCTTGCCGGTCTGTGCAAGCCGGGCTTTGGCAGCCCTGTTGTTCGGGTCGATCGATAAGGCTTTTCGCCAAGCTTTGCGGGCGGCGTCGGTGTCGTCCTCCAGCTGCAGCGCATCGCCGTACAGGACATGGTATTCGACGCGGCGCGGACGCTTTCGGACCGCTTTTTTGGCCCATTTGGTCGCTCGGCCCGGGTCCTTCTTCGCGATGAAGAGCGCCGCGTAGCCGGCCATCGCCTGCGGGTTCTTCGGATCGAGCTCCCAGGCGCGATCCAGGGTGGCTTCGGCCAAGGAGACCTGGCCTCTCCGAATCATGGGCATTGCGCGATGGACGAGCACGTCCGAAGCCTTCGCCGGATCGCGCGGCAAATTCTGGGTAGGGACCCTAGGGCTGACCGTTGCCGCCGCTGGCGGCTTCGTTTCAGGCTTGGTCTTGGCTTTGCGCGCGGCTTTTGGTTCGGCCTTCGCCTTTTTGACCTTCACTTCGGCGGGCGGGTCCGGGTCGAGCTCATCCTCGCCGAACTCCATCGCCACTTCTTCGCTTTCGGGCTCTGTCTCCCCGGCCGCCGGAACCGCGTTGAGTGGTCCGGTGATGGGGCCCTTGCCGAGCTCCGCGCCCAATGCCGCTTCCGCCGACTCTGGCGCGTCCGTGCCGCTG
>Ga0265303_10003211_pt1 | contig 10232 bp, 7 predicted proteins | sample Helome_2_FD_192494 | JGI IMG/M metagenome (GOLD analysis project Ga0265303, IMG submission 192494) | Marine sediment microbial communities from subtidal zone of North Sea - Hel_20160317 (Illumina Assembly) | ecosystem: Environmental > Aquatic > Marine > Subtidal zone > Sediment ... | reverse complement strand
CGAGAAGTCGGGACTCCGCGGCTGCGGCGGTGCCGGTTTCGCCACTTACAAGAAATGGGATATCTGCCGTTCTGCCGGCGGCGACCAGCGATTCGTCGTCTGCAATGCCGACGAAGGCGAGCCCGGAACGTTCAAGGACCGCGCGCTGCTGAACAACTATATCGATACGCTGATCGAGGGCATGACGGTCTGCGGAATTACGATCGCCGCCACGCAGGGCTTCATCTACCTGCGTCACGAATACGAATTCCTGCGGGAACGCATTCAACGCAGGATCGACCGTCGCCACGACACCGGATTACTCGGAAGAAACATCAAGGGGCATCACGGCATTCACTTCAACGTCGAGATATTTATGGGAGCCGGCTCTTATGTCTGTGGCGAAGAGTCCGCATTGATCGAGTCTCTCGAGGGGAAACGCGGTATTCCGCGAATCCGGCCGCCCTTCCCCGTGACGAATGGGTATCGCGGCAGACCAACGGTCGTCAATAACGTCGAAACGCTGTGCTTCGCGGCCCGCATCATCGAACATGGTGCGGCGTTCCTGGACCACCCGGGCGACGAACCTGGATGGAAAATGCTCAGCATCAGCGGCGATTGCCGTGCACCGGGCATCTACGAAATCCCGCTGGGAACCACGATCGCAGAAATCTGCCACATGTGTGGTGCCAAGCACGTCAGGGCAATCCAGGTCGGAGGACCGGGTGGCATACTGGTTACCCCCGACGAATTCGATCGAAAAATCTCGTTTGATGACTGCAATTCCAGCGGTTCGTTCATTATCTTCGACGAGGCGCGCAACATGGTCGATGTAGCCGTGAATTTCACGCACTTCTTCGCACATGAGAGCTGCGGCTTCTGCACACCGTGCCGTGTCGGTACCAAGCTCATGGTGAAGATGGCGGACAAGATTGCCGAAGGACATGGCGCACGAATGGACATCGAGCAGATGGAGCGCCTGCACAAGCTGATGACGAAAGCGAGCCATTGCGGGCTGGGGCAGCGCGCCGCCGTACCGCTTCTCACAACCTACGAGAAGTGTCCACCATGCTTCCTGGAGCGCATGGAAGACGTCGAGTACACCCCGGCATTCGACGTAGAGGCGGCAATTGAGCGTTCAAGACAGATAGTCAAAGAAGAAGGACGACCACGGTGACAGGCAGAATCAGGATCGATGGCCAGTCAATTCCCTTCGCGGATGGCCAGACCGTCATGCAGGCAGCCACCGATGCGGGCGTTTTCATCCCGCATCTCTGCTACCACCCGGACTACGAGGCGAACGGTAGCTGCAAGATGTGCACCTGCAAGATCGACGGACGCCAGGTGTCCAGCTGCACGACGCGTGCCACCGACGGGCAGGTCATCGAGAGCAACACCGAGGAATTGAACTCCGAGAGACGCGCTCTCGCGCAGATGCTGTTCGTCGAAGGTAACCATCACTGCCCGTCCTGCGAACACAGCGGCAACTGTGCCTTGCAGAGCATGGCGTACAAGATGGGCATGACTGCATTGATTTTCCCGAGCTTTACGGCCGGCCGTGAGACCGACGCAAGTCACCCTGACCTGCTGATAAACCGCGATCGTTGCATCTACTGCGAACTTTGCGTGCGCGCCTCCCGGGACTCGGATGGCAAGGACATCTTCTGCATATCGGGTCGTTCCGAGAACAAGTCGCTCGCGATCAACTCCGACAGCGGTTTGCTCAAGGACTCGGGGATATCGATCGATGACGCTGCGGCCAACGTCTGTCCGGTGGGCTGCATCATCAAGAAGCACGAAGGATTCATCAAGCCCATCGGTAAACGCGCGTTTGACGAACGTCACGTGCACCACAACAAGATGCGACGGGACACTCTGCCCGGCCTGACCAAGGAACCCGGCGAAAAAGTAATAGTCGCGACTTGTTCGCTTGCAGGTTGCTTCGGATGCCACATGTCGTTCCTCGATATTGACGAGCGCATCGTCGAGCTCGTCAATCACGTGCAGTTCGACCGCTCGCCAATCAACGACATCAAGAAATGTTCCTCGGACATCGATATCGGGCTCATCGAGGGCGGCGTCTGCAATACCGAGAACATCGAGACGCTGCGGCAGTTCCGCGATAACTGCAAGATTCTCGTCGCGGTAGGAGCCTGCGCCATTGGCGGCGGCGTACCGGCATTGCGCAATAACGTCGACGTGCGGGAACTGCTGGAAGAATCCTACGTCAATGGTGTTGGCATCGAGAACCCGCAGATCCCGACTGACAGGGAACTGCCTCATATCCTGGAAAAAGTCAGCCCGATCCACGAAGTGGTCAAGATCGACTTCTTCCTGCCTGGCTGCCCGCCGCCCGCCGACGCGTTCTGGCAGATCCTGAACGACATTATTGCCGGTCGACAGCCCGACCTGCCCTACGACCTGATGCACTTCGACTGATGAGTAAACAAATGACTTCAGATCTCGCAACGGCGAAGAACCGAGACAAACTCAAACGCTTCGTAATAGAACCCCTGTCTCGTGTCGAAGGGCACGGCAAGGTCACGCTGCTGGCCGATGATGACAACGTCATACACGAAGTGCGCCTGCACATCGTCGAATTCCGCGGCTTCGAGCGCTTCATCCAGGGACGTCCGTACTGGGATGTGCCGGTTGTCGTGCAGAGACTCTGCGGCATTTGCCCTGTCAGCCATCACCTCGCGGCGGGCAAAGCCATCGACCGCATCGTTGGCGCCCACAGACTGACGCCGACCGCGAAGAAGCTCCGTCACCTCGTGCACTTCGGGCAGATTCTGCAAAGCCACGCGCTGCATTTCTTCCACCTCTCGTCACCCGACCTGTTGTTCGGCTTCGATGCCGATGTCGAGAAGCGCAACATTATCGGCGTCATCGAGGCGCACCCGGACATCGCGATCCAGGGCGTGAAGTTGCGCAAATACGGGCAGGAAATCATCAGGGCCATCTGCGGCAAACGCATTCACGGCACGGGTGCGATCCCCGGCGGCATGAACAAGGCGTTGACGGACAAGGAACGTCAGAAGCTGTTAGCCGAGATCGACCAGATCACCGAATGGGCGATCGCCGCCGTCGAACTCAGCAAGAACTATTTCCTGAGCAACCAGCCACTCAGCAATACCTTCGGCAGCATGAGCAGCAATTACATGAGCCTGGTACGTTCTGACGGCGCGCTGGAACTCTACGACGGCAAGCTGCGCGCAAAAGACAAGGATGGCAAGGCAATCTTTGACCAGGTCAGCGACCAGGTTTACCACGACTACCTGCGTGAGGAGGTTCGCAACTGGAGCTACATGAAGTTCCCGTACATCACGGAGCTCGGCCCCGAGAATGGCTGGTACCGTGTCGGCCCACTCGCTCGCGTCAACAACTGCGACTACATCGATTCGCCGCTGGCTGAAGCCGAGAGACAGATTTTCAAGGAGCACGCCGGCGGCGGCATGCAGCATGCCGCATTGAGTTATCACTGGGCCCGAATGATCGAACTCTTGCACTGCGCCGAGAAGATCAGGGAACTGCTCAACGATCCCGAAATCCTCGGCACGGACCTGCTCGTTCGCGGCGAGCGCCGCAACAGTTCGGGCATCGGCGTCATCGAGGCGACGCGTGGTACCTTGTTCCATCACTACGAGGTGGACGACGATGATCTCGTTCGCAAGGCGAACCTCATTGTCTCGACGACCAATAACAACCAGGCGATGAACGAGTCCATCCGCAGGGTTGCTGCCGATCACCTGAGCGGCAACGAGCTCACCGAGCCACTACTCAACAACATCGAGGTAGCAATCCGGGCTTACGACCCCTGCCTGTCCTGTGCGACGCACGCGGTTGGGAAGATGCCGCTCAGCGTCGAGCTGCGCAATCTGGACGGTGAGCTTGTTCATCGCTTGCAGAAAAACAGCGATGGCAGCATCGACTGATCAAGCAATCACCGTACTCGCATGGGGCAACGAGAGCCGCGGCGATGATGCGATAGGTGCGATCCTGGCTCGCAGGATCATGGAGCTGCAGCATCCCGGAATCGACGTCGTTGAGGACCACCAGCTCAACCTGGAACACATCATGGACATCAGGGAAGACGTGCCGCTGCTGTTCATTGACGCGAGTGTCGCCGTGGACGAGGGCTTTCGACTCGAGAGGCTCATGCCTTTGAAGGATGAAAGCATCTCCACGCACTCGATTTCACCAGCGGCGCTGCTGGATCTCTACGAACACACGCTCGGCAAGACCGCGCCAGCCGCCTGGCTGCTGCACGTCGGCGGCAGCAGCTTCGAACTCGGTGAGGGAATCAGCGCTGCGGCAAGCGCCTCAGTGGACCAGGCGTGGCAGTTCCTCGAGGATATCTTCAGCCACCCGACCGATCAGTGGCTCACGTGCCTCGTCGCGGCCAGTTCGGGCTCATAGGCATAGTCTTCGAGCACGTACTCGATTTTCGTGCCGCCAAGCTCGATCGTTTCTCCAGGCTGCAGTTCATGCCGCCTGATCTCGCGTCCATCAACGTACGTGCGGTTGGTGCTGTTGAGGTCGACCAGGACAGCACCGTCCGATGAATAGCTGATCAGGGCGTGCCGCCGACTGACGGTTTTGCTGTCGATACAGACATCACAAAGCGTGCTGCGTCCAATCAGGGTATGGCCCTCTCGCAGTGTCAGTTCCCGAACCTCGTCACCTGTCAGTTGCATGACCAGGCGCGGTTCAGGGGGACGAAATCCCTGCATGTTGACGGTATCGGCATTATCGAAGAGCGTCGACCGACTGCACGCGTAGGCCCTTTGCACCAGTTCGTTCGTAATCAGGCTGATGCCCTCGGCGGCGGCGGTTTCCAGGCAGCGATTCACGAGTGCCGTTACTTCGTCCGGCACACCCTTGCTGAGTTCGTGGATGCGGTTTATCGCCTGGTACTGGAACAGCTGGTCGATACCGGGCTTGCCGGCGGCGTCGAGACGCTGGCGAATAAAATCCTTGCTTTCGGCTACCGTCAACGGCGGCAGGATGATGCGAATGCCGCCCAGCGCGTTGACGGCACTCAGTGGGCCGCTGTGCAGCAACTCCTTGAGGCCGGATTGCCCCATGATTATCAGCATCAGGCCGAAGCCCGTCTTAGCCTCCTGCTCGCTGAGGCTGCGAAGCTTGTCGAGTACCCAGAGATCCTGCTCCTGCGCCCTTTCGATGCAAAGCACGGTACGATGCCCGTGGCTTTTCTGAAACGACAGGAACATCGTGAAGATCCCTTCGAGATCCTCGAGACTCATGTCGTTCGGCTCGAACCCGACGCCCTCGATCACCTTGCCCATAAATTCGGTCGCATTGCTACAGGGTTCATCAATGCGCACGACGGCGACAGCGGCCGACAGCGCCGCGACAAAGCTCTGGACAACGACACTCGATGCCGATTGGCCCTCGCCGATCATTACCGCAAGAGGCCGCTGCTCCGCGAAAGCACTGTTGAGCTGGTCGACAGCATGTCGGTGCCGGTCCGTGAGAAACGTAGGCTCTGGTTCCTGGACAGCCTCCAGGTCGGCGATTGCTACAGAGAGCTCTTCTAGGCTCATTGTTGACGCGCCCCCTCGGCCTTATTCAAAAGGCTCTTCTTCGCGATGTCTTTTTAGTAGGAACCAGTCTAGGCAAGGTGCCGCCATATGTAAAGCAGCATCCGAAGTTACTCCTGTAACTAACTGATAGTAAAGTATTTCTTTTTTCACGAAACTTGAAGTTTGCGCAGTCGACCCACGATCTCGTCAACATCGCCATCCTGGTCGGTTGCGACCGAAATGCAGCGCTGACGCTCGTCTTCGGTCAATGCTTCGACGTGGTCCAACTGGTACTCGAGCACCTGCCGGTCCGCTTCGGAAGCCTCTGTGTCACCCTCGGCTCGCACGCGCAATCTGCGCACCAGCTCACCGTCGGCCGCGGTCGTCTCGAGAACGACAAACGCTGCCCCCTCCCCTGCAGCCAAACCGTAAGCTTCACGACGCAGCGCTCGTTTCAGAAACGCGGCATCGAGAATGACGCTGAAACCGGCTCGCAGCAGCGCTTTGGCCATCTCTTGAAGGTGCCTGTAGACGTCAGCCGTCGCCGGCTCCGTGTAGATCCCCTCAGCCACCCCTGATTCGCTGTCGTCCAGTTCGCCAAGCCCATGCAGCCGTTTTCGCTCTATGTCGGAGCGCAACCGAATTGCCGGCAAACGGGACAGCAATTCCGAGGATAGCCAGGTCTTGCCTGACGCTGAGAAGCCATGCATTACGATCAGGACGGGTGACGGTCGCTCGATCCACCCGACTGCTGTATTGAGGCGGTATTCAAGCTCTCTTAGGGATCTTTCGGTATTTCGTATCGCCGCGACCTTGGCCCGAATCAGGCAGTGATAAACGAAGTACAGACCCATCACACTCATGCCCGCATAATCGCCACTCTTTTCGAGATAACGGTTGATCAGTACATAAGCAAGATCCACGCGGTGGCGCGACACGAGATCCATGAACAGGAACGAGAGATCGCTCATGACGTCCATGGTTCGAAGCTCAGGAGCAAACTCCACACAGTCATAGGGGGCAATGCCGGTGGACAGTCGGACCAGGTTGGTCAGGTGCAGGTCGCCGTGACACTCGCGTACGAACCCGGCGCGGTGCCTGTCCACGAGAATATCCCGCAACTGCACGAGGGATTGATCGGTCCACGCGCGCAGCCGTTCGACTTGCCCGGCGTCGCCGAACTCAGCCAGCGGCCCGAAATTGTCGTGCATCGGTGAGCTGATGGTACGAAACACTTCCGTGCCGCTCATGGGTGCCGCGACATCGGCCTGCTCGTGATAGCCGTATATCGTCTCAGCCAGCTCGCGCACGTCATTTTCTGTAAGGCGACCCAGTGCGAGTTGTTTATCCAGCTGGGACTCCTGGCGGAACTGCAGCATTTTGACGGCGTACTCGATCGGCTCACCGTCTCCCAGCAGCGTCGGCCGCTCCAGGGTGCCGAATATCGGTACCACGTCCAGGTACAGCTCACGCGCCCAGCGTCGATTGAGCCTGAGCTCTTCCTCGCAGAAATGGCGGCGCAATTCGAGTGTGCTGAAGTCGAGAAACTCCAGCTTGAGCGCTTTCTTGATCTTGTAGGCGAATCTGCCGGTCAGGATGACCCACGAGATATGGGTATCCATCACCTGGAAATCGGTCACGGGATGAGGGTACGCAGTCGCCCGCAGCAGCGACGAAACGAGGGTCGCCTGGTTTTGCGCCTGCCCTGTACCGGACTTTTTCATTGGCTCTATGGCGTTGCGAGCTTCTCCGCAATGTAATTGTCTACTACCTGGTCCAGCAGCGCCAATGGAACACCGCCGCTGGTCAGCACGGCCCTGTGAAATTCCTTGAGGTCGAACAGCATGCCGAGTTCGTTGATGGCCCGCTCCCTGGCATCCAGGATGCGCAACATGCCCACCATGTAGGCCGTGGCTTGTGCCGGCACAACGCTATAGCGCCCGGCGGCACCTTCGGATGAGCCGCGTGACGCGCCGATGTTGTCCTGGTTGAACTGCACGGCTTGCTCGAACGACCAGCCCAGAGAATGTATGCCCGTATCCATAACCAGGCGTGCAGCGCGCAGGGCTTCGTATTGCAGCCTGCCCAGGTCGCCATAAGGATCGCCATCATACCAGCCGAGCTCGTATGCCAGTCTCTCAGCGTACAGCGCCCAGCCTTCGACAAAGGCCGTAAATCGCACGGCCTTGCGAAACGAGGGCACGCCCTGCAGTTCCATGGCGATCGCAATCTGCGTGTGATGCCCGGGCACGGCCTCGTGATAGCTCAACGACGGCATCTGGAACCAGGGCTGATCGACGCTGGTGCCCGCATAGAACGCGCCGGGTCGGGTCCCGTCGAATGAAGGACCAATATAGAAGCCGCCAAAAGGGTCCTCAGCCACGATGACGTTCGCTGCCGGGAATATATCGAAAGCGGCGACAACATCCTGCTCGGCCGCCGCGATGATGGACTCGTAGGTCGCCTTTACGTTGGCAGCGGGGATTATGCCGCCACCGTTCGCGACACGCGCATACAGCTGCTGCAACGTCTCGTTCTGAGGAAACCCGAGCTGATCAAAAATCAGCCGCATCTCGGCATGAATCCGCTGCAGTTCATCGCGACCGAGCTGGTGAATCTCTGCAGCCGTCAGGCCGGTGGTCGTGTGGTGGCGCAGCGTATAGGCGTAGTATTCGGCGCCGCGCGGATACTGCCCGACGCCAATTGCCGTCGGCGCGATGGCTCGGAGGCTCTGCAGTTTCTGCCGCAGCTCCCGATACGCCGGAATAACGCTTCGCTCGACGGCGACTAGCGCCGTATCGAACAATGCCTGGCGGTCGCTCGCCGTCAGTCCGCCAATGGCTTCGACCTTGTCGCGGAAACTCGTGTAGTAGGCGAGGTTTGCTGCAGTTCCGTCCGCCACCGCGCCAAGCCTGCCAATGGCCACATCCACGGTCAGTCGAGGTTCGACGATTCCGGCCCCACTCTGGTGTGTCAGGTGATTGACGACCTGGCGAAACTTCGGCAACACGGCGTTCAGGCGCGTTATATAGTCCTCCGCATTCTGCCGGGTCGCGAGCGGGTGTATGTCCGTGAAAAATAGCTCTGTGTCACTCTGCACGCCACTGAAATTATACGTGGCTATGAAGTTGTAGTAGATGAACTCGAGCCGACCGAACCAGTCCTGCAGGTACCACTCATAGAAGTCGTAGGTCAGTTTCTGATCGAAAGTGAACCCCGTCGTTTCATAACCACGCAATGCCTCAAGCACAACCGCAAGCATCGCGTAGGTCTCGCGCTGGTAAGCGTCGGAAAGATCATCGAGGCCAATGTCGTCAAGCGGACAGAGACCCTGCAATGCCTGCCAGATGATCGTCTCGGGGGATCGGCAGGTCAGCGCCTTGAGCGACTCTTCATAGAACTCATCGAGCGGCAGCCCGGCCAGGTCAATGGCTAGCTGCTCCGAGGCCGTGACACCTGGCGGCGGCGGTTGCGCGGCAGGCGGAGACCCACCGCCACTGCTGCCGCCGCACGACGCGACGAGTGAGAGTGCCAGTAATGCCAGGCCAATCCGCTTCATAATCCTCCCCCGCCGAACAACTCATCCGACCCCGGGAGCCATCGCGAGTTCCCCGTGCAGCTGCTCGACAGCGGCGTATCCCTCATCGATAGCTTCGGCGGCCCGATGAAAGTCCATCATGCTGAAGTCTGACAGCCGGGGCCTGATCACGACGTCGGGCGGATCTCCAACAAGGCGGCTGCGTGTAATCTGCTCCTGCATGATGATGATCGACGTGTACATCACCTCCATCATGCTGGCTTGCGTGTTTCCCGAATTCGCTTCATCAGGCCGTCCCACGAGCCCATCGGTCAGTCGTCGGTTGAGACCGACGGCGATGATATAGTCTGCGCCGAGCGCGCGGCACAAGGAAACCGGCACGGGGTTGACGACGCCTCCGTCGATCAGCCACCGGCCCTGATGCTGCACGGGCGTGAAAAGGCCCGGCATACCGCTCGACGCGCGCACGGCGCTGAGCATGGACCCGTTTCTTATCCAGACTTCGCGACCCGAGTAGAGATCGGCAGCAAGCGCACCGAAGCGGCAGTCCAGCGCCTCGATCTCGTGGTCCACGAGCTGTTCACGAACCGCACGCATCAACTTGTTGCCGGTCATGACGCCGCCGCCGCCGAAGTTCGCGTCCATGAGCCGCCAGACGTCTATTTTCGTGAGGCTCCGCACCCAGGATTCGAGCTCATCGAGCTGCCCGCTGGCACAGGCCGCGGCGACCAGCGACCCCGTTGAGGCGCCCGATACCACTGCCGGCCTGATGCCCCGTTCCTCAAGTGCGCGTAGCACTCCGATGTGCGCCCAGCCACGGGCCGAGCCGCTACCCAAAGCGAGGCCGATCTTTCCTGATCTGTGTTCAACCGGCATGTGATCCTCGATACCGGGATTTTCTAGAGGCTCTGGACGTTTGCTGGCGTGCTCCTGGCGTCGATAATCCCTGTTTCCTCGAGCGCCGTTACGAGCTGTGTCCAGCGCTGTTCGAGCGTTCCCGTATAGCCGATAGAGACGCGCACGAGTCCCGGCGAAATTCCGGCTTCCTGTTTGCCCTCGTCGCTCATTTCGCTCGATGTGCTGGACCCTGAACAGGACATGAGCGTGTCAAAGTAGCCCAGGCTTACGGCGAGATAGCCGAAGCGCTGCTCGTTCTGCAGGCAGGACAT
>Ga0265303_10003210_pt1 | contig 10233 bp, 7 predicted proteins | sample Helome_2_FD_192494 | JGI IMG/M metagenome (GOLD analysis project Ga0265303, IMG submission 192494) | Marine sediment microbial communities from subtidal zone of North Sea - Hel_20160317 (Illumina Assembly) | ecosystem: Environmental > Aquatic > Marine > Subtidal zone > Sediment ... | reverse complement strand
TTTTCTCGAATACGGCAGCGTCCAGATTCAGACCCACACCGGATACGTGCTCCTGCTCAAGGCAGATACCCCTCAGGCCCGTTATCCGATCCCGCTGAAACCGGATATAGCCAGCCTGTACGCACCCGAGCCCTGCAGTTTTCTGACCGTGCCCAAATCCGTTGACCCGGTGCCCCAATCAGCATCAGCGCGAATACCTGAACGCCCCGAACTCACCACCGAAGAGTCAGCGGCGCTGGAACAACTCAGGGCCTATTTCCGCAAGGAACACTGTGAACTGCCCAGCCTGCCTGACCTCGCACTGAAGATCGGCAAGGCGATCGACAACCCGGACAACGCCAACGAGGACATCGCGCGTCTGATCCAGCTCGATCCGGCACTCACCGCACGCATCATCAGCGTGGTAAACAGCGCAGCCTTCGGAGGCCTGAACAAGATCCAGAGCATCCATCAGGCAACCGCGCGTCTGGGACGAAGCAAGGTGCGCAGCCTGGTTTACAGCTGTCTGCTCAAGAGCATCTTCAAGATCAATTCCCCCACCCTCAAGAAGCACATGGAGGCGCTGTGGCAGCACTCGGCATACGTCGCCGCCCTGTCGTTCATGCTGGGACGCGAGACACCGGGCATCGACCCGGAACAGGCGCTGCTCGCAGGGCTTATTCACGACATCGGCTCCGTTGCCGCGATCGGTGGTGTCAACCGCTTCCCGGTGCTCGCCAAACGCGAACAGGTGCTGGATTACACGATTGCGAGCTCGCGGATAGAAATGGGTGTGCTGACACTCAAGCAATGGGGCCTGCAGGACGAATTGCAGGATGTAATCACCAACGCTGAAAACTGGTTCCGTATGGGGAGCGCAATCCCGGAGAATCCTGACGTGGTCATCCTGGCCCAGTTGCACGCCCTGATCGGCACACGGGATCAGTCCAGACTGCCGCGGGTCGATAGCATTCCCGCTTTTTTCAAGCTCGCACACGGCGAACTCACGCCGGATCAGTCGCTAAGCGTTCTCGCACAGGCCGAAGCGGACGTACGGGAAGTGCGCGCATTGATCAGTGCCGGCTAACGCTGCTAACCATATTTTGGGATAATTTGCACCCGCGGTCTGCGGGATTTCAAGACAATACTAACGGGTCAGACTTGCGTATCGCGATGCCGGTCCCGCTCGTTGATTCGGGCGTTCAACCGCGCAGAACGCTGCGCATCTCGTCAACCTGGGCCTTGGCCTCGTGCAGAATCTCCAGACTCTTTTCCGGTGTCGCACCCTCGCCCAGCACGCGTTGCATGGCCGTGATCTTCTCCATAGGGGGTAGCGTGGCGAGTTTCTGCTTGCGCAACAGCTCATGCACCTGGGCCACGATCAGCAAGTCCGTATAGTCGGGCTCGCCAATGCGATTTCGGGTCCAGTGCTCGGCGTCACGCGCACCGGCTATGACGGCCGAGGTGAATTTCCACTTGCGCAGAATCATGGCACCCAGTTCGCCGCGCATGCGCGTGATGGTTTCTTCCAGCTCGGCCTCGTCCTGACCCAGTTCCGGATACTTATGGATGTAGTTTAGGATCGCGATCGCGCCCACATCGTGTACCAGACCGATCAGCAGCGCTTCTTCCGGCTGCATGCCCTTGATCTCGCGCGCCAGTACGAAACAGATGGCTGCAATCTGGGCACTGTGTTTCCACAGCAAATGCATCCGGTCCTGAATCATCGGCACGTCGCTTCTGAAAATCTCTTTGAGGGCAAAGCTCAGGACCAGCTGTTTGGTCGTACCCATACCGAGACGCACCACCGCGGCCGGGCAGGTCTCTACCGCCGCAAGGCCTCCATACAGCGCGCTGTTCGCTGCCTTCAGCAGCTTGGCCGCCATCGCCGGATCGGCCTCCACCAGCTTGGCGACCGCCTTCGCGTCACTGACGTCGTCGTCGATCGCGCGCCGGATGCGCAGCGCCAGGTCGGGCAGGCTGGGCAGAATGCTATTGTCGTTCTTGAGATCGTGGTAAAGCTGGAAACTCAGTTTTGATTCGGATTCGCGGCGTTCCTCTTCCTCCTGGCTCTCCACCTGAATATCTTCGGGGTCACGCAGGCGTCCGTTGCAGCCGGCGGCACTGAGCACGATATCGGGTACACGAATACCACTCACGTGGCCCAGGGCCCTGACGCCAAAGATGCGCGGTCGCAGGTTTGCCACCGGGTTGCGCGCTGTTTCCGCCGTCACCTCGATCGCCTTGTTGCCACCGTCGGCCGCTTCCAGCGTCACCTCGCCTTCCCTCAGGAAGTAGGTGTAACCGTCGTCACTGCCACGTTCGACAATGACGGTTCCCTTGGCCGCCTCCACGGACTCGACGGCCTCTGCGACCACCTCGAGTTGCCAGGGCGGCAGGTTTGTCAGCATTGAGATTTTGCGCAATGCTTCAGTGTGTTGAGTACTAGCCATGCACCCCTTAGCGGCAACTTGGGCTGGGAGTTTAGGCCCTGATTGGGAAAAAAAAGCTGTGGGTTTTCCAGCCCCTGGCGGGTATCGTCAGTAGTTTAACAAAAAGCGCCTGATCGCCTAATCTTGGCAAGACCATGTCGCCAGAGGTTGCTTCGTGCTATCCGCCCGTCATCTGCAATGCGCCCCAATCGCCCTCCTGTTACTGAGTCTGTGTGCCCATGCCGGCGGTCCGCCGAAGATTGCCGACATCCATCTGCATTGGAAATGGAATCAGAAAGAGGTCATCGACGCGTCAGATGCGATAAAGATCCTGCTTGAGCAGAACGTTGGCCTCGCTGTGGTCACCGGGACCCCGCCCGAACTGGCCCTCGAACTGCAGGAACTCGCCCCCGATATCGTGCGGCCGATCTACGGCATCTACCGTATCCCGGGCGAATGGTCGAGCTGGCATCATGATAGTGGCCTGCTGAAACGCGTGCGCCGGGCGCTCGAGTCCGGGCGCTACTTCGGGATCGGCGAGATCCACATGATCGGTGGATTCATCAGTGACTGGAAAAACCCCGTGATCGCCGGTCTGTTCAATCTGGCCGCGGAGTTCGATGTGCCGATATTGCTGCATACCGAGTTTTCACGCGCCAATTACACCCTGGGCCTGTGCCGGGCACACCCGCAGACACGCTTCCTTTGGGCGCACGCCGGATCCATGCTGAAACCACCAGAAGTCGAACGGGTCCTAAACGGCTGTCCCAATGTCCAGGTCGAGCTCTCCGCACGCGATCCCTGGCGACACCGCGGCAATCCTATCGCCGACGAACAGGGACAGCTGCTGTCGCAGTGGCTGGAACTGGTCAGCGGACACGCCGATCGCTTCATGATTGGTTCCGACCCGGTGTGGCCGGTAGACCGGCTGAACCCCTGGGACGAGCCCGATACCGGCTGGCAGGAACTGCCTCGTTTTCTCGACTTCCATCGCACCTGGCTGTCCGCGCTGCCGGAAGAAAAGGCAGACGCAATCCGCTGGGAAAATGCCCGGCGTTTCTTTCGGCTCGAGGATCAACCCGGCCCGTAAGCCGGGCAGGGCCTGTTTCAGACGAGGGTTATCGGCTCCGGCTCGTCTGATCGCTCGTGCACCCGACCGACGATTGCGGTCTCGGTATAACCCAGTTCCTTCAACGCCCGGACACAGCTTTCCGCCTTCCCACCCGGCACGCCGGCCAGCAGGCCACCGGCGGTCTGGGGATCGAACATCAGGGGATAACGCGGGTGCCGGCCGACTTGCTCCAGGTCGCGTATCGCCCTGCGCAGGCGGAGGTTCTGCGGCTGCAGGGAGGACAATATGCCCGCCGCCACGGTCTCTGCGGCACCCGCCAGGAACGGGACATCGTCGATACCCAGCTCCGCATCGACCCCTGCCGCACGCGTCATCTCTACCAGGTGCCCGAGCAAGCCAAAACCGGTGACATCGGTACACGCGGTCACACCATAGCCCTGCAGACATTCAGCTGCCGCCTGGTTCGACACCAGCATCGAGTCGATCGCGGCGTCTATCCAGCGCCCTTTCGCCCGCCGGCGCATATCCGCGGCAAACAGGGTGCCTGTCCCGACCGGCTTGGTCAGGATCAGGGCGTCACCGGGTTGAAGACCGCCTTTTTGCAGGACCTTACCCGGCGCGATGAAGCCGTTGACAGTCAGACCGAAGGCCAACTCGGCACCTTCGCTGGAATGCCCTCCGGCCAGCACGGCACCGGTCTTAGAGACCACTTCCAGGGATCCGCTCATCACATCGTACAGCGTCTGTTCGACCACACGTTCACGCCCGTAAGGCACCGTCACGATCGCCAGCACCGACTGCGCCTGGGCGCCCATGGCGAACAGGTCGCCCAATGCGTGGTTGGCCGCAATCTGCCCGAACACATAGGGGTCATCGATAAAGGCGCGAAAATAATCCACGCTCTGTGCCAGCAGCATGCCATCGGGCACCCGGTAAACGGCCGCGTCGTCGGGTGAATCCAAACCAATAACAACATCGTCCCGCTGCTGTGGCGGCAGACGCTGGATGACCCTGCTCAATACCGTGCTGCCGACCTTTGCGCCACAGCCGCCGCAGCGCATGGCCAGGGTCGAAAGCTCTTTGATCGCCTGTTTGTCGGCAACCCCATCGGCCAGTGCAGGACCCGCATCCGCGGCCATGTCGGGCAGCTCATTGAAACGCTGCATGAATCGGTGGTCGATCCAGTCTTTCAGGGTCCATAGCCATTTTCCTTCGGTCGACCATCCGCCGCGCGACGCCACCGCATAGCAGTCACCGGAACTGATCAGACCAAGAAAATTGCGCTGTGGCCGATAGCGCTTTAGTGTCCGGCCGCAACTCGCACGGCGCAGATTCTCCGTCAGCACCGGCCCCTGGCGCACCGCGAATACCCCGGACTTTGGGCGAAGGTACGTCATCGAGGCTATGTCGCCCGCGGCAAACACCGCGGGATGGGATCGCGACTGCAGGAAGTCGTTGACCTGAATGAACCCATGTTCATCGACCGCCAGACCTGCCTCCGCCGGCCAATCCGGTGCCGATGCCTGGGTCACCCACTGGACGGCGTCGGCCAGGCGCGACGCCTCCCCTTCGCAGTGAACCGCATCCGCCGTGACCTCGATCACCCGGTGACCGGTATGCAATGCAATGCCCCGCTCGGCCAGTATGCGTTCGAAGCGTCGGCGCACTCCGGCATTGTGTGTAGTGAAGATCTCGTCACCGTCAGTGAGCAGCTCGTAATGCAGTCGCTCCGGATCATCACCCTGTTCGGCCAGCAGGGTACGCAGGCGATGTTGCGTCGAGAGCGCAAGCTCCACCCCGCCGGCACCACCTCCGACCACGACGATGCGGAAAGTCCCGTGGCTGTCCAGCACGCGCCGCTGCAAGGCCTGCCACTGCGTCAGCCAAGCGTCGATCGGCTTGACCGGCATGGCATGTTCCAGCGCACCCGGGACCCCGATTGTTCGCGGTCTCGAGCCGGTATTGATCGAAAGCAGGTCGAAATCGACCGGCGGCCGCCCCCGTGCCAATACCTGCCTGTTTTCGAGATCCAGACTCTCGACCTCGGCGTGGTAAAGGCGTGCACCGGCAAAGCGTGCAAGCGGACCGAGATCTATATGGCACTCGTCATATTCATAATGACCGGCGATATAGCCGGGCAGCATGCCCGAGTACGGCGTGTGGATATCGCGCGTGATCAAGGTCAGACGCACACCCGGGACAGGCTGCATGCCGAAGCGGCGCAGTACCGACACATGCGCATGCCCCCCGCCCAACAGGACCAGGTCTTTTGCCACGGGGGTATCTAAGGACAGCATCTTCTCTTACCCGCTCCAGAGCCTTCAGATTGCGCAGGTCCTGAAACCCGCAAATACGTCATTTCGTTGCGCGCCGTAGTAATTCCGCCAGGTGTTGCGGATCATCCGGCCTCGGGTCGCCCATCCGCCACCGCGCAACACCCGGGTTTCACCGAAAAGGGGCTGCGAATAGTCCGCGTACATATCCGGCTCGAAACCCGGATAGGGCTCGAACAAGGTATCGGTCCATTCCCAGACGTTACCGATCATCTGTCGACAACCGAAGGCACTGTCCCCGGCGGCCAGGGCCCCGACATCGATGGCACCCATAGCATGACCATCGAGGTTGGCGAATTGAGGTGCAGGCGGTTCATCACCCCATGGAAACTGGCGTTTGGCCTCCGCCAGTCCAAGTCCGTCGGCTGTCGGCTCACCGGCGGCGGCCACCTCCCATTCGAGCTCGGTCGGCAGCCGACGACCGGCCCACCGACAGTATGCCCGGGCCTCATGCCAGCTGACATGGATCATCGCAGCCTGCGGCTGCAGCGGCTGCCAGCGGTCAAAATGCCGGCTTTGCCAGCCATCCTCGTGCTTTCGCCAGTACACGGGGTGATCGAGCCCCTGGCCCTGCAGCCAGTCCCAGCCCGCATCGCTCCACCACTCGCGACCAGCGTAGCCGCCGGCTTCCACAAAAGCGGCGAACTGGGCATTGCTGACTGCGGTTCGCGCGATTCGAAAGGGTGCAACCTGTCGCTCATGCCCCCACTTCTCATTGTCAAATACAAAACCGTCGTGAGGACTGGCGCCCAGCATGAAGGTACCCCCGGGAACGGCAACATCCCCCGATACGTCATCAGACGCTGGATCCATGCGCCTGCCGGCCCGGATTGCAGGCGCAGGATACCCCAGCGTCTGTCGTGTATAGGTGAACGCTTCCGTGTGCATGTCCTCATGAAAAACCGCGTACTGCGCAAGATAATCGCGCTTGCCGTCAACGCCGCCGTCTTCCAGATGACGGCAAACGCGTGCCTGCACCTCCTGCATGTAGGCTAGCGTGTCGGTCAGTTCAGGCAGGGGGAGGTCCCAGCGATCTTCATGCGCAATGGTGATCGAGTCGTACAGCTCGTCCACATTCGGGAAAACAGGCTGCTCATCGAAGTGCTGGCGCAACACCCAGTATTCGTGGAAATAGGCCGCATGACCGATCTCCCAGCGCAGAGGATTCACAGTATCCAGGCGTGGCCCCATCATCTGGCGCGCGTCCAATCCCTGGATAAGACAGAGTGTTCGCTCCCTTGCGTCCTTTACCTGTGCAAGCAGTTGATCCGACATCTTGAGTGAAATCCCCGGAACCATGGGTTGATGTTCGCAAGGTTGGCCGGCAAAGTCACATCAGCCTTTGGTCAATCGGATCGAGCCATGTCACTGTGTCTATTCCCCAGCCCCCCTGCCCGCCCGCTGACGCCGGCATGCGCATCGAACTGATCACCCCCGCTCCCGCGCGTTCGCGTTCTGGCAATCGGGCCACGGCGAATCGCTGGGCACGTCTGCTGCGTGCGCTCGGACACCGCGTCAATGTAGTCGTCGACTACACTGGAGACGACGCCGACCTGGTGGTTGCATTGCATGCCTGGCGCAGCGCATCCGCCATCCGCAGATTCGCCGAGCTGCATCCGGACAAACCCCTGATCGTCGTCCTGACAGGCACGGATGCCTACCGGTTCATCCACAGCCATCCGGACGAGACGCTCGGCTCGATCGAGCGGGCCGACCGGATCGTCGGCCTGCACGGCCTGATCGGCGAAACGATTCCGCCCGTGCAGCGACACAAGCTCCGGGTAATCTATCAGTCGGCGCGACCACTGAGCGGGCGCGTTCCGCCCAAACGCATTTTCAGAGTCTGCATGGCGGGACATCTGCGCGATGAAAAAGATCCGCTGCGGCCCGCGCTGGCGGTCCGCGACCTGCCCGCATCCAGCCGTCTGCAGGTCGACGCCTACGGCAAGGCGCATACTCCGGAATGGGCCGCGGCGGCGGCCGCAGAGGTCGAACGAAATCCGCGTTACCGCTGGCACGGTGAAATTGGCCATGCACAGCTGCGCCAGGTCTATCGGCGTTCACACCTGCTGGCGCTGAGCTCCAGGATGGAGGGCGGGGCCAATGTGGTGTCTGAGGCGGTAATGGCCGGCCTCCCCGTCGTCGCCTCCGAGATACCCGGTTCCGTGGGATTGCTCGGTGCCGACTATCCCGCCTACTACCCGGCAGAGGACACGCGCGCATTGCGCGATCTGCTGTTACGCGCCGAATCCGACGGCGCCTTCTACGTTCACCTGCAGGAGGCATGCGACGCAAGACGCCGGCTGTTCAGCGAACAGGCGGAAAGACAGGGATGGGCAGACCTGCTGGCCGAACTGCAGCCTGGGTAGGCCTGCACATCCGCGGCTGACCATACGGCGACGGACGCAGGATCGGCGCCAGACCCCACAGCCAGTTAGCGCGTGCCCGGCATCTCACGCATCTGGCCCATGCTCTGTTGCATGAACTGCTCGAATCCCACACGCGGATAACGTGAAAGATCAAAACCCGGCATCGTGCCATTCCTGTCCACCCGGATCACCTTGGCCCCCTGCATCTTCTGCCCGCCTCCGGTGACGCCCATCTGGCTCGTGATCTGGATGCGCTGGGCTTCGGGCAGGTACTGCAGGACTGCGGGGTCCAATCCCGGCATCGCCGCCATCTTCTGCATGTCCAGCATGGGGAAACCGCGTTCAGCCAATTCGGCCATCGCCTTGGTTTCAGGGTTGTCGCCGCCCATTTCCCCCGCCGACTCGCCGAATCGCCGAAACACCTCCAGAAACGGGCTTTCCCCCATCTCATCCTTTATCTCGCGCAGGAGCTTTTCACTGATGCAGACTTCACGGTTGCCGCCGATCAGGTGGCACTCTGACGCATAGCCTGCGATCTTTCTGTCGGCCGATTTGGTGACGCTGGCCGGCGGCGCCGAGTTCTGCATATGCATTGCGCGCTCCATCATGGCGCGCTCTTCGGCACTCAGGCCGCCCATTGCCTGCTCGCGCATGGAACTGACCGACTGCAGCATCTGCTCGCAGGGATCAGAGACCACCTGCCGGTATTGAACGAACCAGCAGTTACCCTCGCGGTCGACGCCCATGGACGGTTTGTCACCGAGCATAAGAACGAACTCGCCCCGCTCGAAATACTGCGTGCTGACCTGGCCACCGCCGTCGCTGGTAACAACCACGGCGGCCTGGGCAGCCACGGACAGGCTGGCGGCCAATAGCCCCAAAAACGATGATCTGACCATGCGTTCCTCCGGTGTCATTGTGCTCAAAGCCTGAGGCCGAAGTGCCATTGTATCCAATGGTGGGCAAGAAGAATCCTTAATTAGTCGGGCTTTAAGACAGGACGGTGGGGGCTGGGTTTCCGGTGAAAGCCGAGTGCTCGGTGGGGTTTCGGAAACGCCACCCGAGTAGCCGGCTAAACACTCGGGCACAGGTCGGGAAGAAAGACAGACTACTCGTTTGCGGCGACGTGCCCGGCGATACCGCGGCGAACGTCCTTCAAGATACTCAACAGGTCGCTGTTCCAGCGGCCAAACTGGATCTGCAGTTCTTCATCCGGAAAAAAGGGGGCCAGGGCCTCGGGGTTCAACACCGCGAGCAGGGTCTCATCCTTCTCGGCGATAACCGCGATCTTCAGCGGCAGGTAGGAAACCAGCTCGGGATAACGCTCGCTGATCATGCGTACTTCATCGATCTTGCCGAAGAACACGACACGATAGATGTCTGACTTGTAACCGAAATCGGTCATCCCGCCATCACAAAGCTGAATATGGGCGATGGTGTAACCATGCTCCTCGATACTGCTCTTGACGTATTCGATCACTGTCTCGGCACGCATCGGGACCCGGCCCATGATCATGTTTTCTGCACCGGAGCCCCCTGCGAAAAACAATGAGGCCGCGAACAGCAAAGCCCTGGTCAGATTCGTGCTCATAGCGTCGCCTCATCGACGATCTCGGCGAATGTCTCCTCCATCCGATCCCAGAGGTTGACCAGTTCGTCGTTGCTGAACCAGCGCGAAACAACCCGCAGATTTGGCACCACCAGGATCACCTGACCATCCTTTCGTTCCATGATCGTGATCCGGCACGGCAGGACCACGCCAAGCCTTGGCTCGATCTTGAGCATCCCGTAGAGCACATTGAAATTACAGAACCGCACGCCGATCTGCCGGGAATTGACGCTGAACTCGTCGATCAGGCCTTGCTCCACGAGGCGATCCGGAAAGATTCGGAAGTTGGCACCCGTCAGCGATGCCTTGACATTTGCCACGGTGGTGTCGAAATCGTTGGGTGATTCATAGACATGTGTCGGGCGTTCCTGGGCGTCGAGCGGCTCCACCGCACGTTCCCGCTGTTCGAAAGAACGGACATAGGCCACCACATCCTTGA
>Ga0265303_10003209_pt1 | contig 10234 bp, 7 predicted proteins | sample Helome_2_FD_192494 | JGI IMG/M metagenome (GOLD analysis project Ga0265303, IMG submission 192494) | Marine sediment microbial communities from subtidal zone of North Sea - Hel_20160317 (Illumina Assembly) | ecosystem: Environmental > Aquatic > Marine > Subtidal zone > Sediment ... | reverse complement strand
CCGCATGATGATGACCGGATTCACGGACATGACGATCGCCGTCGAAGCCATCAATCGCGGCGAGATCTTTCGACTGATCACCAAGCCCTGGAACGATGAAGAACTGAAGGCCACCCTTCGCCAGGCCTTCGATCACTTCGATCTCAAAGCCGAGATCAAGCGCCTGAACCAGGTGACCCGAGAGCAGAACTTCAAGCTCCAGGACATGAACAAGAATCTCGAGGTGAAGGTTCGCGACCGCACCCGACAGCTCGACGGAAAGAACCAGGAGCTACGAACCGCCTACATCCAAACGATCCGAGCGCTGGCCGAGGCGATCGACGCCAAAGATGCCTACACGCGCGGGCATTCCGAACGCGTCGCCGTCTACTCCTCGCGCCTCGGACATCAGATGGGGCTGCGCAAGGAACTCATCGAGCGCATCTACTTCGCTGGCTTGCTTCACGACGTCGGCAAGATCGGCATCCCCGACGCCATCATCACGAAGCCGTCACGTCTGAATCACGAAGAGTACGAAGAGATCAAGAAGCATCCCGAGATCGGTGCGAAGATCCTCGAGCCCGTCGAGTTCCTGCATAGCATCGTGCCTTGCGTGCGACACCATCACGAATGGTTCGATGGATCACAGAGCGGCTATCCGAGCCGACTCGCCGGAGACCAGATCCCTCTGCCTTCGCGTGTGATCGTCGTCGCCGACACGGTCGAGGCGATGACATCCGACCGGCCCTACCGCAAGGCACTGCCGATCGATGTCGTCGTCAGCGAACTGCACAAGTACGCGGGATCGCAATTCGACCCCGTCGTGGTCGACGCATTCCTCAAACTCCTCGACGACGAAGGCGACGCCTTCATCTCGAAGAACCAGAAGTTCGACATCTACGAGTTCATCGAAGGCTAGACATCGAAGGTTGAAACTTGCGCTCCCCCCAAAAGCCCCCCAGACAGCCCGAGCTGACCAGTTCGCTCGAGATGCTGACCGCCCTTGGATTCGGCCCGGACACGGCGCTCATGAATGATCCGAAGTTGTTCGTCGACTCGCGGTTCCTGGCATCCTTGATCTCGGAACTGGATGACGAGCTCGGCGAAGAGCGTACCTCCCTCACGCTCTTTCAGATCGGCCTGCTGCATGGTCTTCGCGACGCAGCCCGACTCTGCCGGGTGCATGAACACGATCCTCTCGAGAGCGCCCACCCGATCGTCCCCGAGACGACTTCTCTCGTCATGGATTGGGTATCGGGAGCCGCGCGCGACGAGGCAGACTCCCTCTCGATCATGGGCTGCTGGCCCGAACGACACGAAGCGATGTCGCGATGCTCACGACTCGGGCCCGCGGTCGATCCGAGCTGTTGGATGAGCGCGGGGTACACGACCGGTTGGCTCTCGGGAACATTGAACCGCGCGCTGGTCGTTCGCGAAGTCGGGTGCGCCGCGACGGGCGCTGCCCAGTGTCGCTTCGAGGCCCGCGAAGTCGATGACTGGAGACACCGCGGCGACGAAACCGTCGAACGGATCCTCGCAGAGGTTCCCTTCGAGGCGTTTCGAAAGGTCGCCATCGCGACGCCGATCGACCGCGGTCCGACTCCATCGCTCGCCGCTGGCCAATTCGATCGCTCACAATCCGTCGTGCATATCTGGGGCCCTGTGATGGTGTTGCCGTTCACGACCCTCGACGAAGCCCTCGGCACCGTCGATATGCTGGGCAGGGACCCAGGGATCGGAGAGATTCGAGCCGTCGTCGTGGACTTGCGCGAACAACCCCTCGACGAAGGCTTCGGCGCAGCTGCCCTCGAGCAGATCCTCGAAACGATCGAATCCTGGAACGCGCAGAGTCTGATCACGGGCGTTTCGTCCTCCGCCGACGCCGCCGTCGCCAGCATCGAAGCCTCGCATCTCATTCTTCGCAAGGATCTCTCCGAGGCGATTGCGACCGCTTTCCAGATCGCGGATGCCCAACGCCATCAACTCTAGATCGGAGCGCCCCATGTGCGCAGACACGAGTTCGCCATCATGAGCGCCGCAACGCCAACGTCCGATGCGAAGGGCCAGCTCGAGTCGATCTCGGTCCCGCAGCTGCTCACCGAGGCATGGCGTGATCGGCGTTCAGGCGGACTTCGAATCCGCCGAGGCGAAGACGAAACGCTGATCCACGTCACCGAGGGGACGCCGATCGGAGCCGAATCGAATCGATCGGACGATGACTTCGCGCTGAAGCTCGAGGACGCGGGAGCGATCACCGCAGGGGACCGACTGAAGGTCGAGAAGTTCGCCGCCGAGCGGGATTGTTCCCAGGCGACCGCCGTGCACTCCCTCGGTCTGCTCGACGCGAAGCTGCTCTATCAGGCGCTACGCGACGCGACCCGCGCCCGGATCTGTGAGGTCTTCGATTGGCGTCAAGGCGAGTATGCTTGGGTGCCTCCGGGTCCCGATGCGAAGGCGAAAGGAAAACCCTTCGACGTCCTGAAACTCATCCAGGAAGAACTCCCGGCGACCTGGGGCAGCGAACGGCTCTTCGAGGCGCTGCTTCCGCATTCCGACAGCATCGTCGAACTCACGCCGAGCGTTCGACGCGTGAGCGAAAAGCTTGGAGCCACTGGCCCGATGGCACGTCAGGTGCTCGATGCACTGAACGGTTCGACGTCGATCGGTCGGATCCTCGGCACGGCGGCGGGCGATCCGTTGGCGGCCTCGACATTGTGGATTCTCGTGACGGCGGGTCTCGTCCACACGCGGACGACCGCGCGGGACGCGCAAGAACAGACCTACGACTTCGAAGTCATGGTCGCGGGAGACCCGCCGACCGGGCGCGGCGAAGCGCCGATTGCAGACTCCGCAGACGTTCCGGCAAGCGGCGCCTCCCCGTCCAGATCGAATCCCAGTTCCGAGCAGCTCCGCGCAGAGATCGCGGCGCTGCTCGCAAACCTCGACGAGTTGACGCACTACAGTGCGCTGGGCATCGACGAAGATGCGAATGCCGCACAGATCAAGAAGGCCTATTTCAAGGCCGCCAAGAAATATCATCCCGATGGCTTGACTCGACTCGAACTCGACGACGTCCGGGACCAGGCCGCCCAGGTCTTCGCGCGCATCTCGGAGGCCTTCGAAATCCTATCCAACGATGCGAAGCGAGCCGCCTACGACTCGAACGACGTCCCGACGACCGAGATCGACACCGCCCGCCTCGCCCAGGCCGAAACCTCTTTTCGCAAGGGCGAAATCCTGGTCAAGATGGGCAATTTTGCGAGCGCCCTCGAATATCTCGAACCAGCCGTCGAACTCTGGCCCGAGGAACCGGCCTATCAAGCCGAACTCGGTTGGGCGCTCTTCAGGCAGCCCAGCTCGGATCCGAGCCGAGCCAGGGAGCATCTCGAAATCGCCAGCGGCCAGCAGCCGGACGACGCGCTGTCGCTCTTCCGACTGGGGTTGGTCCTGAGCAGCCTTGGCGAGAGCGATGCGTCCGAGGATTGCATGGTTCGCGCTCGCGCCATCGATCCCGACGTCTCCGCCTGAGCGCGCTGATCCCGGCGGATTCAGCGCGTCTCGCGAGACCGCTTCGCCGTCAGCGCGGAACGGGTCAGCGTGCCCGGAAATGCCACGATGGCGTCGCCCCCGCGAAGCTGTCTGGGCCAGAACGGAAAGTGGAGACGCAACACTTCGCCGGCGCCGTTCGCCCATTCGATCTCGCCATGGCGATCTCCGACCTTGGCAAGCGGGCCCCCTTGCGGATCGCCCCGGCCGCCGACTCGCCGCTGGGCAGCGCGGACCCAACGCTGGGACTCGACCGACAGAGAGCGTCGGCCGAGGACCCGGCCCGGCTCCAGTCGATAGAGCGCCTCCAGGGTCTCGTCTCGCCAGGGCTTGCCGGCGAGTGCAGCCCTACCCGCTCGGCGCAGAACGGATTGATCGCGAACGAGGATCGATGGGCCACTTCGTAGATGACCCTGAAAACCCAGCGCATGACCGAGTTCGTGCATGAAGGCGCCCGTCCAATCTTCGGGGGACACCGACACGAGCTCGTCGAGCGGGTCCAGCACGAAGGAGCGCATCTGGATCTCGGCCGTACTCGGTGTCCCGAAAGTGGCATGCGCGCGCTTCGAAACATCGCAGGCAACGAGCGTGTCGCCGACACCGATGGGATGCTCGGAGGCTTCGGGGTCGACCTCGAAGACTTCGATTGTCTGGGCCGCCGGGAGCCCGCGTTCTGCTCCGGGCCCGACCGCTTCGGCCGCAAGTTCGACGTTCGGAAGTCCGGCCGACAGGCTCTCGATCGCGCGTTGTGCCCAGATCAACCGTTCGCTCGCGACATGGAGACGAACGTGGATCGGCCTATCCGAACGCCAGCGACAGCTGACCAGCTCGAGGCCGTCGGGAACGGGTACCGGGTACGGAATCAGGTCGCCGAGGCGGTGGTTCGAAAGATCGGCGAGCCGAGGCTCCTCGGCGACGAGCGTCGCTACGTCCCACCCGCCCAGCGGCGCCACGCACGCGACCATCGACGCGAGTCCTGATAGAGCGAACGCCGCTCGAGCTGCACGCGGTCGAAGCGCTCTTGCGATGCTTTCGATCGGGGCGAAATTCATTCGGCGCGGCCGCTGATGACATGCACCGGCCCCGGACGGTCGGCATCGAAACCGAAGACCCTCGAGTAGAAATAGAGCTCGCCGTCGACAGCGGTCCGGATGTTCTCCGCGCGCCGAAAGCCATGCTGCTCCCCCTCGAATGGGACGTAGGCATGGGCAATCCCACGTCGCGCGAGTACTTCGACCATGGCCTCGGCCTGATTCGGGGGGACGACGCGATCCTCGAGCCCCTGGAAGAAGATCACCGGGCAGGACAGGCGATCGTGATGATGGATGGGCGATCGAGCCACATAACGTTCGCGTTCCTCTGGCCAGACGCCCACGAGCCAATCGGTATAACGCGACTCGAATTTGTGGGTGTCACGAACGAGTGCTTCGAGGTCTCCAATTCCGTAGTGGCTCGCCCCGGCCGCGAAAACCGAATGAAACGTCAACGCGCACAAGGTGGTATAGCCGCCGGCGCTGCCGCCGCTGATCGCCAGGCGTGCTGCATCGACGAACCCTTCGGCGCCGAGGGCCTGAGCGACGGCGACGCAGTCTTCGACGTCGACGATTCCCCAGGCACGCTCGAGCCGGTCGCGATAGGCGCGCCCATACCCGGTCGAACCGCCGTAGTTCACGTCGGCCACGGCAAAGCCGCGGCTCGTCCAGTATTGAATCCGAGGATCGAAAGCCGCGCTCGTCGCCGAGGTCGGTCCGCCATGACTCTTGACGAGCAGCGGCGGGCGTTCATCCGGCCGCGCACGGGCCACCTCCGAAGTCGGTGGGTAGACGAAGGCATGAGTCTTCCGGCCGTCGGGCAATTCGAAGGATCGGATCTCGGCGCGACTGATCGCGCGTTCGGGGAGCGTGAGCTTCGAGCCCGCGCGAACGCACTGCAGGGCCCCTGCGTCGCTGCGCCCGAGATACAGACCCGGGGCTTCGTTCGGTGAGCCCGCGATGCAGGCGACCCACCCGTCTCGCGCCTCGACCCCGCCAATGCTGCACAAAGACGTCTGCCAGCCGGATTCGCCCCCGGTTTCGAGGTCGAGTCGAATCAGCTCGTCACAGCCGTTTCGCGTCGCGCTGGCAATGACCCCACCCTCGCTGAGAAAGTCCCAGGTCGACATTCCGAAGACCCATTGCGCTCGTCCGAGTTCGGCCCGCATCGAATGGACCGGCTCCGCACCGCGCTCACCAAAGCGCACGAGATTCCACCAGTTCGAAGCGTCGGAGACCGCGTAGAGCGAACCCGTCGACGAATAGCGTGGCTGAAAGATCGACTCGAGCGTTCCGCCACCGCGAGAAACACAATCGCCTCTCGGCCCGTCCGCGCTCCACGCGATCGTCTCGAGACAGGTGCCATTCCAGGGCATGTTCGGATGATCCCAGGCGATGAATGCGAGCTGCCCCGTGTCGTCCGACGAAGTCGGCGCAAACACCGGCGATGCATAGAAGTCATGGCCAGCAGCTATCGTGCGCGGGACTCGTGCTGCTTCGGCGCTCTGGCTCGCGACCCCGTCGACTTCGAAGGCGACCAGACGATTCTCTGGCTCTCGATCCGTTCTCGGGGCCTCTTCGACGGCGATCAGCCAGCGTCCATCGGGGCTGACGACGAGGTCGGCGAAGCGGGAGCCCGGGTGTGAGATCGGCGTGACGTGCTGCGCGGTTCCGCCTCTCAGATCGCCTCGTCGGATCCGACCATCGTGATCGTCGACGTAGAAGACGCTCTCGTCGGTGATCGCATACTCGCCGCCCCCGTATTCGTGGACGCGCGTACGGACATTCGCTTCTGGCGGACAGACTTCACGTACGGCGCGAACTCCACCCGAGTCGCTGAGATCCGCAGCCATCAGTACCTGACGCCCGCCCTCGGTGGGACGTCCTTCGAGCCAATACAAAACACCGCCATGGATCTTCGGGGCCGAGAGCCGCAAAGCCCCCTCGACCAGGTCGGCGGAGCCGATGGGTGACGGCCATCCTCCACAGGCTTTCGATTCCTTCACGGTCCTGGATCCTTGTCCTTCCCGAAACGCGGGGTCGGTATCTGGCGTTCTGCGTTGAGAGTGTGCATGCTTGGGCGCCGCGTGGCGAGCCATCCGTTCGTCCCTCTCGCATGCTCACCGACGTCGGAACGGGACATCGGACAGGACGACTGATGGACACAACGAGCGCCTGGCTCCTGCTCGCCGCCGGCGGGCTCGTCGCCGGCATCATCAATACCCTCGCAGGCGGCGGTTCGCTGCTGACGGTTCCGCTCCTCGTCATGCTGGGACTGCCTGCAACGACCGCAAACGGCACCAATCGCGTCGGTGTGCTCTTTCAGAATCTCGTCTCGACGCTGCGCTTTCGGCGGGAGGGACTCGACGGCATTCTCGGTGCCAAACCCATCCTCGCTGCGGTCGTCGTGGGCTCGCTCCTTGGGGCCACGATCGCATCGAGCATGCCCGCGGAGCTCTTCAGGCGGGTCTTCGGCATCGCCATGGTGCTGTTGCTGATCCCGATGCTTCGGTCCGGGGCGAAGAAGTCTGATGCGGCCGAAATCTCTCCGCGCTCGGGGTTCGCGAACCAGGCGATCTTCTTCGCGATCGGCCTCTATGGTGGGGCGATTCAGGCCGGTGTAGGGATCTTCTTGATGGCGGCCCTGTCCCGCAGCGGGCTGGATCTCGTCCGAACCAACGCGATCAAGGTCGTGATCGTGGGCATCCTGACGGTCGTCGCAGTGCCCGTCTTCATTCTCCAAGGGCAGATCGACTGGCCCCTCGCCTCGGCGTTGGTCGTCGGCTTCGCGCTCGGTGGCGAACTCGGTGCACGCGCCACCTTGCAGGGCGGAGAGCGCCTGATCCGACCGGTTCTCGCCGTCTCCGTGCTGGCCATGGCCGGGCGGATGCTCGGGCTCTATTGATCCTCGACCCCCAGCGCTCTCGGGGCACGCTGTTCCACGTGAAACAATCTCAATAAATTCAGATACTTGAACAAATATTTCAAGAATTTTGATGCACTTTCAAGATTCCGCCTCAGCGCGAATCCTGCGATGCAGAATCGTGGAGACCGGCCGCCAGGGCCTCGAGGAAATGCACGACCGCTTCCTTGTGATCGAGAAGCACGACGCGCGCGGCGCGTCCGCGACCGAAGATCGCTTCGCCGAGCTCGACCTCGTCGCATTCGAGGATGATGGCCTCGAGCCGCACTGCATGTGTCCGACAGAGCTTCTCGACGTCTCGATAGAGGCGATCCGAGCCATCGTCACTCAGGACGAGGAGCCGAGAGATCCGGCGCCTTCCGGCTTCGACCTGGGTGGCCGGCGCGTGCTTCAATCCCTCCTGTTGCGCGGCCAAGGCCTTGGCCGCTTCCTCGAGCCCCCGTACGAGCCAACGCGCGCGACGGCTTTCGAAGAGCGCGCTGCGCAGGGCGGGCGTGGGCGGATGCCGGGCGAAGGGCGGTTGGCTCGCAGCCAGCGCGGAAGCCCGACTCTTGCACCACCAACGAGCGAGACGCTCGGCCAACCCGATTGCGATCAGCGGACGCGGCCAGGACGCCGCGAGCGCTTCGATTTCGTCGGTCATCGATCCCGAATCCTTTCCCATCGCGAGCCAGCATCCTGCTAGCTTGACACGCTTCACCCCTCACCACACAGCCTGCGAGACGCTCCATGCCCGCCCGCTTCGACACGCCCTCCGATCATCCGCATGTCGCGGTCGTCACCATCGACCGACCGGACCGTGCCAACGCTCTCGATCCAGAGACGCTCCGAGACCTGGCGAGCCATTGGCGTCGCATCAACGAAGATGCGTCGATCCGCGTCGCGATCCTCACGGGCGCGGGCGATCGCATCTTCAGTGCGGGGATGGACATGCGCAAGACCATTCCGGTCTCGCAGGCCTTCGCGCGAGGCGAAGAGATCGATCCCGTCGATTTCGAGGGCCTGCGCGCCGTCGGCCATGCGACCCTCGTCAAGGACCCCCTGCGCGTGCCCTTGATCGCCGCCGTCAACGGTCACGCCCGTGGCGGTGGGTTCGACCTGATGCTCGCGGCGCAGATCCGATTCGCGGTCCCGACGGCCACCTTCGCACTCGAAGAGGTCGCGCTGGGCTTCTACCCGACGGGCCAGGCGACGGTCTTGCTGCCCAGGCAGATTCCCGCCGTGCATGCAGCCGAACTCATCTACACCGGACAGCCCATCGATGCCGAGCGTGCGCTCGCAATCGGCCTGTTGAATGCGCTCGTGGGCCCGGAAGAACTCATGCCGCGTGCCTTCGCAACCGCCGACCAGATCTCGAGAAACGCACCGCTGGCCGTCCAGGCGACGCTCAGCGGCATTCGCGAGCTCGAAGGACTCGACCTCGAAACCGCCTATCGGCGACAAGAAGAACTCGGCCGTCCCCTCCGCAAGACGGAAGACGCCCGAGAGGGCCAGCGCGCTTTCATCGAAGGACGCTCGCCCGAATTCAAGGGCCGCTAGTCGGGGCAGACTCGGGGCCGTGCCCAGGCAACGACCTCGCCCTTCGACTCGAAGCGCTCTGGAAACACGGCGACGGCACCGTCACGGCCCGTCCACCAGAGGCGTGTCCCCGACCGTCGAATGCGATCGAGGGTCTCGGAATTCGGTAGGCCGCGCCCGCTCCTGCAGGGTGCGCTGACGAAGGCATGGCGAGCGGCGATGAAGTCGAGGAAGGCTTCGCGCGTCCCGCCTCGACTTCCATGGTGTGAAACCTTGAGATAGTCGGCGCGAATCCGCTCCGGGGCCTCGCGACGCAGCGCGAATTCGATGGACGAGTCGACGTCCGCGAGAAAGAGAACCGATCGGCCACCGACACCAATGCGCAGGACCAGCGACCCCGCATTGCGCGAGCGCGGGTTCGAACCCTTGGGTGGCCAGAGCGTCTCGATCCGCAGATCCCCCCGATCCGCCGGCATCGCCTCGGCACTGCGCCACGAAACGCCGGTGCCACGCGCAAGCGCGACCTGCACCAGACGATCCAGGGCCCCGTCGCCCCGACCAACGGCCGGGAGCCACAGCTCGGCCACGTCGAGATTCTCGAGCACGCGAATCGCGCCACCGCGATGATCGAGATCCGCATGGGTCACGACGAAGAGATCGAGCTCGTTTCGTCCGAGCGCCCGCAGGCTCTCGACCAGCGCCTGCCCACCGGACCCATCGGGCGCACCTGGACCCGCATCGACGAGAACCGATGCGCGGCGGCCCTCGACCAGGGCCGCGTCGCCCTGCCCCACATCGAAGAACCAGACGCGAGGTGTCGCAGCGAAGCGACCTTGATCCGCGCGCGGAACACCGCCGGCCAACGCGACCAGGACCCAACACAGGACGGTCGACCCCATCCAGCCCGAGCGAAGCGCCACAAGCCCGAGAAGAGCTGCAACGCCGACCAGAAGTGGACTCCCGTTCGCCACGAGAAGCGATCGAGGCAGGTGAGCGGCACACCATGCGACGGCATCGACGAGTCCTCCTGAGGGCCAGAGAAGAACCCTGAGAGCGGGCGTCATCCACAGGTCTCGAGTCGGCATCGATCCGAAGGCCAGCTCGAAGAAGGACGCAATGAGGGCCGAGCCGAGCGCACCCGGCAACGCGACGATCGCTGTCCAGGGCACGGCGAGGGCGTTCGCGACCGGAGCCCAGAAGGCCGTCGAGAGTCCATGACCGGCCAGGACACCCGCCG
>Ga0265303_10003208_pt1 | contig 10234 bp, 11 predicted proteins | sample Helome_2_FD_192494 | JGI IMG/M metagenome (GOLD analysis project Ga0265303, IMG submission 192494) | Marine sediment microbial communities from subtidal zone of North Sea - Hel_20160317 (Illumina Assembly) | ecosystem: Environmental > Aquatic > Marine > Subtidal zone > Sediment ... | reverse complement strand
AGCAACCACTCGCTCCGGTGTCGAGCAGTGGGTCCGCGAGTGGGAGCCGCAGGGTTCGGCTCGGGCATCGATACTGATTTTGCACGGCATCGCCGAACACAGCGGTCGCTACGAACACGTTGGCTCCGCGTTTGCGGATGCTGGATACTTCGCTCGTTCCTACGACCATCACGGCTTTGGGAAGAGCGGCGGAAAACGTGGTCACGTACCGTCGTTCGATCACTATCTCGACGATGTGGAAGATCACCTCACCCAGCTGCGGTCAGAGGGCCGGCCCGTTGTTCTCCTTGGGCACTCGATGGGCGGCCTGATCGCGTCCGCCTATGCGATGAGCGGTCGACCCCAACCCGATGTCCTGTTGCTTTCCGGCCCGGCGTTCGGCGCGATCGTGCCTGCATGGCAACGAGTGGCCGCACCGGTCATGGGACGTGTGGCTCCCTCACTGTTCATCAAATCCGAACTCGACGGCAGCCTGTTGGCCACCGATCCGGATGTGGGTGTGGCCTACCGCGACGATCCACTACGGGTACCCGGAGCCACCGCTGGCCTGGGCAAGGCGCTCTTCGATGCCATGGACCAGGTCAACGCGGAGGTCAATTGCATTCGGGTGCCCACGTTCGTCGTCCACGGCGCAAACGACCGGATCGTGCCAGCGGAATCGACGGAGATCGTGGGCGCCCACGATCTCGCCACGCGAGTGGTTCTCGACGGGCTTGAGCACGAGGTGCTCAACGAGCCGTCATGGGCGGAGACATTGCAGATGATGATTGAGTTCGCCGACCATCACCTGGCCGCGGCTGAGGGTTAATCGCCCCGCTGATCGCGTAGAAACTGCTCGACTTCTTCCACCAGGTCATCGCTGTCCAACAACTCGGACTCTTCGTCGTGGCGCTCTTCGAGCTCGGCGACGAACTCGACTGTCTCCTCGTCCTCAGCGACGAGTTCGGAGACCTGACGTTCGTAGGCGACGGACGCAATCTCGAGATCGGTCGTATATACCGAGACGTCGAGCAGGCGGGTGAGACGTTCGACCAGCGCCAATGCGGCCTTCGGCGAGGTTGCGCCCGGAATGTACGCCGGCACGGCCGCCCACAGCGATGCCGCGGTGAATCCCTCATCGCGGGCCGCTGCATGCAGCACACCCACAACACCGGTGGGGCCTTCGTAGTTGGAGGGCTCGAGACCAAGCTTCGCCGCAGTTGACTCGTCGTAGGCGGTGCCCACCACTTGGACCGGTCGTGTGTGAGGTACGTCGGCCAACAACGCCCCAAGGGTGATGACCATTTCCGCGCCAACCGCACGGGCGGTTTCCAGGATCTGTTCGCAGAACGTACGCCACTTCATTTGTGGTTCCGTGCCGAGCATGAGGATGGCATCGAAGGGGGCGTCGCCGAGGCGGGCAGCGTAGAACGTATTGTCCGGCCAGTGAAGGGCACGGTCGAATCCGTCCACGATTTCGACAGTCGGCCGCATTGCGGTGAAGTCGAAGAACTCCTCCGGGTCGATGTCGGCGAAACGCTCCGCCGACCACCGATCGATGAGATGGCCAAGCGTCGTGGAGGACGCATCGCCCGCGTCGTTCCATCCTTCGAAGGCACAGATCAGAACGGGGGAACGCAATTCCGGGTCGCTGAAACCTCGGACAAAGGCCGCCGGTTGCTCACTGCTGGTCACGAACAAAACGGTATCGGTAGGGGATCACTTTTCCGATCTAGGATCTTGACCGTGCTTACGATTTCTGTGGCGACAACGGCTGATGATGATCTGGTGCAGGCGTTTGCTCGCCTCATCCCGCAACTGTCACGTTCCAGTCCACCGCCGGACACCGAGACACTGCAGGCCATCCTCGATAGCGAAGCGTCGACGCTGCTGGTAGCAACCGATGACGAAGGCACAATCCTCGGGTCCATGACCCTTGCGATGTTCCGCATCCCCACCGGACTCCGAGCCTGGATCGAAGACGTCGTTGTCGACGAAGCCGCCCGAGGCAGAGGTGTGGGTCGCGCGCTGAACGTGCGGGCGTTGGAGATCGCCGAGGACTCGGGTTGTCGCACCGTCGACCTGACCAGCCGCCCGAGTCGAGAAGCGGCCAACCGGTTGTACCAACGTCTCGGTTTCGTGGAGCGCGAGACCAACGTCTACCGCTACTCCTTCAGCGACTAGTCCCCGCCGTCGCTTTCGATGGCCATGAGCTGGTCGACACGACGTTGATGGCGGCCGCCCTCGAACGGCGTCTCTTCGAAGAGGATGACGATCTCCTCTACGACACCCAAACCAACCACGCGGGCGCCGATCGACAAGACGTTTGCGTCGTTGTGTGCTCGAGCCATACGCGCCGTGTACAGGTCGTTGCACAGCGCCGCCCGTACGCCGCGCACCTTGTTGGCCGCCAGCTGCTCACCCTGGCCTGAGCCTCCCATGACGATGCCCCAGTCGGCATCTCCGGCGACCACAGCCCGGCCGACATTCGCGCAGAACTCCGGGTAGTCGACGCTTTCGGTTGAGTCGGTGCCGAGGTCGATGGTTTCGTGACCGCGGCCAGCCAGGAAGGTCAGCAGGTGCGCCTTCAGGTCGTAGCCGGCATGGTCGCTTCCGAGTGCAATGCGCATGGCGACATTCTGGGCGAATTCGCGAAGGTGTGTCGAGGCGGAATCGGTCGGTATGTCGTTGGACCCGCTCCTATGAGTCGAACGGCCCGAAGTTGGGCCGCCTTGTACATGTTTCGTCCGATCATGCCGATAGCACGACCATGAATCGAATTCGCCTCGCGAGACGCGGGCGGCCTGAAAAAGGGCCGTCGTCACGCCGCCGCCGCAACCGATCCCGTGGCGCTGGCCTGGTGGAGTTCGCGCTCATCTCTCCGATCTTCTTTGCCATCATCTTCGGCGGCATCGAGATGACGCTCATGTTCCAATCGAACCTCGCCATCCAAGACATCAGCCGTAGCGCCGCCCGGGTCGCGTCCATCGCCCGAGACGATGCGAACGCCGATCAGCTCATCCTCCAAGAAATCGACGACCGAGCCGGCACCATCAACGGCGATATCGCGATGGTGATCATCTATGCCGCGGACACGCTCGACAGTCCAGTGCCGACACAGTGTTTCAACGGATCAGGTGCCGCACAAACATCCCCAGGCAACTGCAACGCCTACAACGCCGAGTGGGTAAACGTCGCTGCAGGAAGCTCGCCCGTAGTGCCTCCCGGAAGCGGGATCTCCGCCGCTCAGCGGCAACAGTGGCAAAACATCGGGATCTACATCGAATACGACTACACGTTCGTAACCGGCTTTCTCGACACCACCACCCTCTCCGCCACGACGGTCGAAGTCATCGAGCTCGACCTCTAACGCCCTGATCTGAGACTTCCGAATCATTTCCCGTCATCGGGGTGAAGGCCCACCGAAAACCCGCCGAGGACTACTGCAATGAGACGACGTAACAACAACCCGAACGGACCGTCCCGCCGAGAGCGCGGCGCGGTTCTGGTCGAAGCCGCGTTTGCGCTTCCCATCCTCTTGCTCGTCATCTTCGGTGCAGTCGAAGCGGGGTCAGCGTGGGAAGCCCGCAGCTCGGCCACCTCGGGCGTTCGTACCGGTCTGCTTCGTGCCGCTTCTCTCGGCAGCGCTCCCGAAACGGACCTCCGGGTTCTCCAGTCGGTCATCGGCGAAATCGGAACCGACCGCGTCGACGACGTCGAGTGGATCATCATCTTCAACGGCGACATCGCCGCTGGCCCCCATGCGACCACCATTGCCGACTGTTCGGCCACTGCCGGCTTGGCCGGAGGCCGCGGCATCGTCAACAAGTGCAACGCGTATGACAATCAGGATCTTGACGACATCATCGCTGGCACGATCACCATCGACAACTTTGACGATGGGACGGGCACGGCGACGCCCTACGTCTGCAGCACGAGCGCAACGCCAGCGACAAAGATCGACAGCAACTGGTGCTCAGGCAAACGTCTGGGCGCGACCGGCGCCGTCAACGTCGGTGTTGCCGTCCGGCTGACCCACGGCTGGGTGACCGGCGCATTGCCCGGCAACGGCGTCTCATTCCAAGAGTTCTCCGTGTCGTCGACACTTGTTGGTTCGCAGGCCGCAGCCCCCTACGTGGCACCGCCACCACCTCCGCCTCCTCCTCCTGCAACTCCTCCAGCGGTTGGTATTCCGAATCCGGTTCCTCTGGCCAGCACGCCGGTGAACGCGATTTCGCATCCGGACGTTGTTGCGAACATCTCGGATCTGAACTTCATGAGCGACAACAACGCCAACATCTTCCAGGAAGGGGCGAATGTTTCCCTCTCCGCTGACCTGACGTTGGATGCCGGCGGCGACGGTACGTTCCCACCGGGTAACTCTCCGGTGCCGATCCCGGCTGGTACCTCCGTGTGTTCAACGCTGATTCACGTCAACGACATTGGAAATCCGGGAACCACGACGTACACCGGCGAAATTGAGCTCGACCCCAACTACATGATCCTGGGTCTCCTTTACACCGACTCGTCTCTTGGCACCACGCCTGCAGATGAACTCGAGAACTTCTACACGAACTACGGTGCGTACGGCGGTCTGGAAGGAAGTGACTCGGTCACGGTCACCGGGCAGACAGTGAGCTGGGACCTCGAGGTCACTGGAAATATGGACCAGATCCGAGTCGTCACCACCTGCCCGATCGCGCCGTAGCGTTCAGCCGGTCGACGGCAAGGTCAGCGCCCAGGGATTGTCGACGAGATACTGCGTTGCGGTCTGTCCCTCCGCAGTGATGAACCCGACGGGCAGCCAGAGTGGCCCCTCGGTCGATCCGACATAGACCTCCCAGTGATAGACGGCCCGCAGGGCGGACAGGTCGTCGGTGAACATCTGGGCGTAGGTGAGCACGGCGTCCACGTAGTAGTCCGAGTTGTTGTATCCCCAGAGCCCTTTGCGGATGTCGTCGAGGCCACCGCGTCGCACCAGGTAGCGGGCGGCACCCTGTATGGCGTCGTGCGGGTCGTCGATATCGCCACCTTCGGCCACTTCTTCCCACGTGGTGGGGAGGAATTGCATCGGTCCCTGCGCTCCCGCCGTGCTGAGCCCGTCGATGCGGCCCATGCCGGTCTCGATCAGGTTGATCGCCGCGAGGATCTGCCAGTTGATACCGGTGGCCGCTTCCGCCTCCTGGTAGTGATCGATGAGCTGGTCGAGCGGTTCGGGTTCGATGATTTCCCACCGAGGCAGCTCTGGTTGTGGCTCGAATCCCTGGTGCAACAAGCCCAGCGATCGGCGGGCATCCAGATGGCGTTGTGTCAGCACGGCAAGGTCGGTGGGTAGTACCGCCACCACATCCTCCTGCCAATCCGGATGACGCGTGAGCGACCGGACCGTGACCTGGAGCTGGTGTCCGCCCGCCGACCATGCAGCAGCGTCGTCCTCGCTGCGGAGAACCCTCATGGCCTCTTCGATCATGGTCGCGGCCTCGCTGGCGCTCTGAGGCGCCACTGGCACCGGCTGGCCGGTGAACGCGGTTGCAGGTGCCGCAGTCGTCTCCGGCGGCGCCGTGGTCGTCGTGGTGGTTGTGGTGGTCGTCGTCGTGACCGTCAACGAAGGTGACGCAACCTCGCGAGAAACTGAACTTGACGAACCGCAGGCCGACAATAAGCCCATGGCCAGCAATACGCCGAGCGACGCGGTTCGAGAGATGACAGACACCCGTGCAGTCTTGCCCGAGGACACGCCAAGAGGGGCGAATCCCCCTACCCTTGACCAGATGGATCAGCCCGGCCGCTTTGATGTGGCGCGTCTGTGGGCGTCGTATGGCGTCCGATTGATGCGTTATGGCGGCGTGACAATCGTCAGCAGCACGATCGGTCTGACGACCTACGCAATCGGGCTCCTCGTCTTCGACTGGCCGGCGCTCGCAGCCAACTTCCTCTCCGTCTGCGTGAGTACACCGCCCGCGTACTACCTGAACCGGCAGTGGGTGTGGGAACGCGACTCCGGCGGCCACAGTGTGTCCCGTGAGGTTGGCCCGTTCTGGATCATGACGCTGATCGGGTTCGCCGTGTCCACCACTGCCATCGGCATCATGGACACCTTCACCGACAACAAGATCGTGCTGCTCCTGACCCAGGTGGCGTCGTTCGGCGCGTTGTGGCTGGTGAAGTTCGCCTTTCTCGAAAAGGTCATGTGGAAAGCCGAACATCCCGACCGCACCAGCGAGTCGGTCTAGCCACTTGATGGACCCCGAGCGGCTCATCGCCGCGGAGGCAGCCCGCGGCTTCATGCCTCGAGATGAGGGGCTGGCGCTGTACTCCCACGCCCGATCCGTTCAGGCCGACGGCCCGTTCCTTGAGATCGGGAGTTATTGCGGCAAGAGTGCGGTCTACCTTGGTACCGCAGCCGCCGAACAGGGTCGCCTTCTCTACGCACTTGATCATCACCGCGGGTCCGAGGAGAATCAGGCCGGCTGGGAGGATCACGATGCATCGCTTGTCGATCCCGTCATCGGGCTCATGGACACCCTGCCGGCCTTTCGTCAGACGATCTTCGCTGCCGGCCTTGAAGGGACCGTCGTTGCGCTGGTGGGCCACTCGGTGCCAGTGGCCGCGTCCTGGCAGACACCCTTGTCACTGTTGTTCATCGATGGCGGACATGGCGAGAAGCCCGCTCACGACGACTACGAGAGCTGGACGCCGAAACTCGCTGCAGACGGCCTGCTACTGATCCACGACGTGTTTCCGGATCCGGCCGATGGTGGTCGGCCACCCTATGAGATCTACCTGCGAGCGCTCGACGACGGTTTCGTCGAAGTCGACGTCGTGGGCTCGTTGCGGGTGTTGCAGCGGGCTTAGTGCGCGGGCAACAGCTCGTGGTCGCTGAACAGGTGGGCCGCCGGTGTACGCAACGCCAGTGCATCATCAGCGAGCAGAACCGCAGCTGACGAGTACGTGGACTGCTCGTCAGCCGGGAAATGCACCTTCTCGGGATGGGCTTCGCCAGTGAAGTAGTGGCCATCTTCGGTGCGCAGCGTGAACGTGGTGTCGAAGAGCTCGCGGGCGGTCTCGCGGTCACCGGCGGCGATGAACGCCATGGCGCACTCGCACGTTTCCGCGGTGGTGACCCAGGGGCGATCGCTGACGCAGCGCACTCCCAGACCCTCCATGACGAACGCGCCGTACCGCTCCTGAAGATGGTCGAGTGCCGCCTGGCCCGTTACCGCACCGCTGAGGACGGGGTAGTACCAATCCATTGCCCAGCGGTTCTTGGGTGCAAACGCACCTTCCGGGCGTTCCCGAACGACCTGGCCGAGACGGGCGATACGGTCCGGCCATTCGGGCCGTTCGATGCCGAGCTCTCGAGCGGCGGCCATGGCCGCCCTGGCGGAGTGATACATCGAGGACGAGCCAGTCAGCAGAGCGAACGACCATGGGGTTCCATCGCCGTGACGAGCCCACAGGATCTCCCCCCGAGGCTGCTGCAGTTCGAAGACGAACGCCATCGCGCGATCCACGACGGGAAACATGGTCTCCAGAAATCCGGTGTCACCGGTGATGAGATAGTGATGCCACACGCCGGTCGCGATGTACGCGATCACGTTGGCGTCGAACTTGTCCTGCTCGACCCCGTCCGCGGTGTAGTACTGGTGCCAACTGCCGTCTTCGTGCTGCAGCCCCACGAGCCAGTCGTAGGCCCGTTCGGCGGCATCCGTGCGGCCCGCAGTTGCCAGGGCCATCGCCGCTTCGATGTGATTCCACGGATCGGCGTGTCCACCGGGGAACCAGGGGATCATGCCGTTCGGGAGCTGCCACTCGATGATGGAATCGGCCGTGAGGTCGATTTCGGCGGGGGTAAGGAGTCGGCTCATGATGCGACCTCCATGGTTGGGCGAACAGGTTTCGTTCCGTAGACCACGAGACTCTTGCCGAGAATCGGATTGAGTGTCTGATCGAGGATGCGGGTACTGGCGGGCTGGCTCATGATGTCCCAGGTGAGAAAGCGGTTGTAGAGCGATGTGAGTCGGTGTTCTTCGACATCGCGTTTCACCCCGACCGCGCAACGCAGCCACCAGTACGGCGAGTGCAGCGCGTGGGCGCGATGGGACCCGGTGATCTCGAGCCCGGCTTCGCCCATTCGTTCGGCGAGTTCACCCTTTTCATAGATGCGCACGTGGCCACCTTCAGCCTTCGGTGCGTAGTACTCATCGCTGAGCTTCCAGCAGATCTTCTCCGGGAATGCGGCGGGGACAGTGGCGGCGAATCTGCCGCCCGGGCGAAGGATGCGGACCAGCTCCGAGATCGCGCCCTTGTCGTCGTCGATGTGTTCGAGGACCTCGGAGGCGATCACGTGATCGAAGCTGTCGTCCGGGAAGGGAAGTTGGGTCACGTCGCCGTTGCAGGACGCGGCGGCTACACCGAATGGCAGTTCACCAGCGGCGTCCATTGCCACCACGGTTGCATTGACCTCAAGCAGCTCGGGCAGTGCGAAGTCGCTGGCGACGACGGTCGCGCCGCGGCGCAGTGCCTCATAGCTGTGACGCCCGAAGCCACAGCCGATGTCGAGCATGCGGTCGCCCGCGTGCAGCCCAAGCTCGTCGTAGTCAACCGTCAGCACGAATTAGCGTCCCGATTCTGCGAGGAGGGCGCGGTACTGCTCGACGGTACGAAGTGCCGTGTGTTTCCAGCTCCAATGATCGATCACCCGTTGGCGGCCGGCCGCACCGATACGTTCGCGCAGCTCTGGTGTCACGAGTGCGGTGCGAATCATCGCCGCCAGTGCCTCGGAATCACCGGGCGGCACGAGGAGACAGGTTTCGTCGTGGGTGCCGCAGACCTCCGGGAGTGCGCCGCCGGTAGTCGCGATGAGGGGAGTGCCAGATGACATTGCCTCGATGGCCGGCAGCGAGAACCCTTCGTACAGCGACGGCACCACGGCGAGTTCTGCTTCGGAGTAGAGCTCCACGATGCGCTCATCAGAGACGCCGCTCACGAAGGTCACCGCGTCTTCGAGGCCCAACTCCTGCAGGCGGTCGACGGTCTTCGAGCCTTCCTTGGGTTTGCCGATGATGACGAGCTCGATGTGGCGTTCGGCCCGAACCTTGGCCGCAGCCTCCAGCAGGTAGACGAGCCCCTTCATGGCCACGTCGGCGCTGGCGGTCGTGATGATACGACCAGGAACCTTGGACACGTCCGGGAGCGGGCGGAACATCTCTGGGTCCACGCCCACCGGCACAACGTGAATGCGATCCAGCGGCACCTGATGATCTGCGCTGATGTCCTTCTTCGAGTTCTCGGACACCGTCATGACCCGACTCATACGTTTCGCCACCTGAGTCTGCATTCGGGTGAAGGCATACCAACGGCGTTTGCCGATCTGTTCCTTCCACGACCGGGCGTGGGCGATCTCGAGCCGGCGATCCACGGTGATCGGGTGGTGAATGGTGGCCAACACGGGGAAATCCCGCTGAATGCCGAGCAATCCCCAGCCGAGCGTCTGATTGTCGTGCACCAGATCGAACTCGCCGACCCGTTCGCGCAGGTTGTCCCAAGCTCGCCATGAAAAGGCCATGGGTTCGGGGAAATTGCCGAGATTGAACGAGGTGTTCTCGATCCAGTCCCACCGATCCTTCAGCTCGAACATTCGTGGTTTGCGCATTGGGAAGTGATCGTTGAACGTCTCGAGGCTTGGCAGTTTCGTCAGCGGGACCCGATCATCGAGGTGGGGATAGGGGGGTCCGCCCAGCACTTCGACGTGATGGCCGAGGTCAACCAGGGCCTTCGTGAGGTGGCGCGTATAGACGCCCTGGCCGCCCACATGGGGCTTGCCGCGGTAGGAAAGATACGCAATTTGTAGTGGGGCGTCCGTGGACATAGCGGGTCAATCCTACCGGCGGGTAACCTTTTGCCCCATGCGAGCATTGATCCAGAGGGTCGCCGAAGCGTCCGTCACCTCCGACGGAACCGAGGTTGGTCGCATCGGCGCGGGCCTGTGTGTTCTCATCGGGGTCACCCACAGCGACGACGAATCGATGGCATCGAAGATGGCCGACAAGCTCTGGAATCTGCGCCTGATGGACGACGCCGACGGTGTCATGAATGTCTCTGTGGCCGACACCACGGGTGAGTTGCTTCTTGTCAGCCAGTTCACCCTCTATGGCGACGCGCGCAAGGGTCGCCGGCCGGGCTGGACCGAGGCCGCGCGGCCCGAACAGGCCGAACCGATCTTCAACGCTGTTGTCGCCGAACTCGAATCTCT
>Ga0265303_10003207_pt1 | contig 10236 bp, 8 predicted proteins | sample Helome_2_FD_192494 | JGI IMG/M metagenome (GOLD analysis project Ga0265303, IMG submission 192494) | Marine sediment microbial communities from subtidal zone of North Sea - Hel_20160317 (Illumina Assembly) | ecosystem: Environmental > Aquatic > Marine > Subtidal zone > Sediment ... | reverse complement strand
CATGATGATTTACACCTCGGGCACCACCGGTCTTCCAAAAGGGGCCATGGTCAGCCATCGCAACGTGGAGGCCACTACCCTGGCGACAACCGAGGCGCTTGAAGCTGATGAAAAGGACAGCGTGGTTTCCTATCTTCCGCTTTGTCATGTTGCCGAGCAGATATTAAGCCTGTATCTGCCGATACACCTGGGTATCACGGTCAACTTTGCTGAAAGTGTGGCCACTATCCAGAGCGATCTCAGAGAGATTGCACCGACCATTTTTCTGGGGGTTCCCCGCATCTGGGAAAAGCTTCAAAGCTCCATTACGGTCAAAATTAAGGATTCCAGCTGGATCAAACGCTGGCTCTTTAAACAGTGCATGGCAATTGGGTACCGGGTCTGTGACCGGCGACTGGCAAAAAAGAAAATCGGCCCGTGCCTGAAGCTGGGCTGGTGGATCAGTTACGGGCTGATGTTTCGGGCGCTGCAAAACTATGTGGGGCTTCGCAAAGTGCGCCTGTGTTTTTCAGCGGCGGCTAAGGTCAGCCCCGAAGTGCTGCGCTTTTTTCACGCTTTAGGCATCCAGGCCAAGGAAGGCTACGGCATGACCGAGTGCACCGGGCTTTCTTTTATCCATATGGGCGATGATATCAAGCTGGGCACAGTGGGCAAACCGATCAACTGCATCGCCTATCAGATTGGCCCTGATGGGGAGTTGATGAAGCGGGGGCCAAGTATCTTTGTCGGCTATTACAAGAACCCCGAGGCCACTGAAAATACAGTTGTAGATGGGTGGCTTTTGACCGGTGATATCGCCGAGGTGGACGAAGACGGGCATTTGTCCATCGTGGACCGCAAAAAAGATATTCTGATTACCTCAGGGGGTAAAAATATCGCGCCGTCCCTGCTGGAAAACGAGTTAAAAGTCAGCCCGTACATCAAAGAAGCCATTGTGCTGGGTGATGGCAGAAAATTTGTGTCCGCCCTGATTCAAATCGACTTTGAAAACACGGGCAAGTGGGCCACCGATCAGCGCTTGCCGTATACTAATTTTAAATCGTTGTCCAATCTGTCGGAGGTGCGCAGGATGATTCAGCAAGAGGTGGACCATGTCAACGAGCGCTTCGCGCGGGTGGAAAATGTCCGCAAGTTTTTACTTCTAACCAAGGAGCTCGATCACGATGACGATGAAATGACGGCGACCATGAAGGTCAGACGCGCAAACATCTATGAAAAATTTGCCAGAGAGATCGAACAAATCTATGGCATGGACGAATCAGGTATTTGAGGATGGACCTGTGAGTTTTTCATGATTTGGTCGCTGCATGAATCATCAGCGACTTCATCGTGCAAACTCATGCATAAGGGAGTGTAACGAAAGAACAGAAATCAAAAATAAAATAATCGTTTAAATGTAAAATCAGCATTGTGCCCATTAGCAGTTTTGAGGTAATGAGCTGTTCTTTCGCAACGCTCCCTAATGCATTCAGATCCGCCTGCGGCGGACCCGATTGCGCTGCCGATAATTCATTCCGCTATGATATTAGGCCGGACCGAAAACTTCCCGATCCCCCAGGTATTGAATTTGCATAAAACCATCCACACGTGTCTACTATTTTAACCGCTTACAAAGCCCCACCCTTTTAGCAATCTAATAACCCACCGAAATTAAATCGTTTTTAAAAAACCACCCTCAGCATAAAATTTGCATATCCAGACGATACGCTTAACCCATTGGTCATTTTAGAAAAGGAGGTAAAATGAAAAGAATTGGGCTGCTCACCTTTTTGTTGCTATGTCTGCCATGCATGCTGCTGGCACAAGAAAAACCTACCCCCGCGGAAGCTAAAAAAGTAATCGATTACTATTATCAGGGCAAAGGCCAGGGTGCTGTCTTAGTTGGCCACCAATTATGCGCCCAAATCTATGAAGAAGGACCCTTTAAGTATGAATGCCAGGAGGTCGTTACAGGGGGACAAATCGAAAAAGATCGGGAAGTATTTTTATGGATGAGTTATTTGGTGCCCGCCGGGGACAAACCGGATATTATTATTCATTTCAAACGCAATAATAAAGTTCGCAGCGTTCACAACCTCGAGCTTCCCGGCTCTATCCGCTATCGAACCTGGAAAAAAATCCCGACTGAAAAATTGGGTGACTGGGAGGTCAGCATACTTCAGGAACTGGCGGATACCGATCTAAAACTGGGAGAAATAAAGTATTCTGTGGTTGAAGCCGGCCAATAATATAAAGCGCTTATCTGCATTGAACAAGGAACGCACGCGAATGTCCGTAGTTTCAATATAATTTTTAAAGGCCTGATTTCATCAGGGCTTTAAAATCAGCTTACCGTGAACCTTGCCACTCTCCAATAATTCATGCGCCCTGGCGGCTTCGGCCAGTGGAATACGCTCATAGATGTGGGGTTTTATCCTGTTGTCTGCCAGATCGTTAAACAGAATATCGGCAGACCGGGCCATCAAGGCCGGGTCAAGTTCGAAAATGCTGGGCAGCAGAAACGTTCGAATACCTGCACTTCTAACAAAACCGGCACCCAGCTGCTCGGCTAAACTTCCCGTCGGCGGGCCGGCTGCCATGCCATACCAGATAATCTGGCCTAAAGGGGCCAACATTTCAAAATCACGTTCGAAGGAATCTCCGGCAACCGAGTTGAGGATGATTTCTACGCCTTTGCCACTGGTAATATCTTTCACGCGCTGATGAACGTCCTCGGTCTTATAGCTAATGATATGTTCAATCCCCTGGGTTCGGGCGAAATCGACTTTTTCGTCCGTACTGGTTAAGCCGATGACCGTCACGTTTGCCAGTTTTGCCAGCTGAATGACAGCGGTCCCGACACCGCCGGCGGCCGCGTAGGACAGGATCGTCTCTCCCTCTTTGACCTGGGCCATGGTGTGCATCATATGATAGGCAGTTAGGTAGTTGACCGGAATGGCCGCAGCTTCATCCATATCAACATCCTCGGAGATAGGGAATACCGCGACAGCATTGGTCGCCATATATTCCGCATAACAACCCCGTCCCAATGCAGCGACATGCTGCCCCGGGCGAAACCGGGTGACATTCTCTCCCACTGCTTCCACAATCCCGCTGCAGTCAATACCGGGAATCGCTGGCAGCGGCGGCATCATGGGATACGTACCCTTGCGGGTCATGACATCCGCAAAATTGACCGAAGCCGATATGACTTTGATCAACACTTCGCCCCCCTCCGGCATGGGCGGATCGACTTCTTCATGTTTTAACTGCTCAAATGAACCGGTTTGATGAATTCGGATGGCTTTCATGACGGGACCTCCCTGGCGCTCGTTTAGAAGTAAAATGCATTTCAATTTTATTTTTCGTTTATTTTTTTTGTTTATCTTTAAGGTATTTTATTCGCTCCGATTTTCCTAAAATTTAGAGTGAGGTCTAAATCCTGTTTGTCAAGCGAGCGGGGGCGCGATATACCGTGGAGGCGGGAGCATTTCTGCTTTTTGCTTGCCGATTGTGCGTGGGCTGTATATTTTACAAGGCAGCCCCGCAAACATCGTCTGAACGCAGGAGAAAATTGGATAGCGGATGACCATATTCTTATATATTGTGTCGTTGTTGCTTGCGGCCCTGATGGGCTTTGCGGTCCACCGCGCCAGTCTTTGCATGGTTAAAACCGTTGCCGAGATTTTAAGCACCCGCAGGGCATACATGCTGGCGACGATGATGAAGGCTGTAATATGGGTTGTGGCCATTTCGGTGCCCATTTTGCTGTTTTTGCCGGAAATAGCCGCACCGAATCGCAGCTATGCCGTATCCTTTGCGGCGATTGCCGGTGGTTTTCTTTTCGGCATTGGTGCTGCGACGAATGGCGGATGTGCATTTTCAACCCTCGGGCATCTGGCAAATGGCAACCTCTGGATGCTGATTACACTTTTCGGCTTCTGCATCGGAGTGGCCGGTCTGTCTATCATCTTTCCTAGCGCAGAACCCGGTCAAGTCCTGATGCCCCTGCTTTTTAAGGCTCCCAAACCGCTGGTTTTTGTGGTTCTATCACCATTGTGGCTGTTCTTATGCTGGGAAATATATCGTCTCTGGCGGTCCCGTGCGAAATCGTGCAGCTGGATGCAACTGTTTTTTTCAAGGCATTATCGCCTCTCAACTGCGGCCTTATTATTGGGTGTTAGCGGGGGGGTGCTCTATGCGCTGCATGAGGCCTGGACTTATTCCAACGCGTTGAAACGCCAGGTACAGTCACTGTGGCTACCTGTTGAGCAATCGGTGACCATCAATCTGCTTTTATTCATGGCGCTGTTTGGGGGCATGCTTTTATCCGCCCGGCAGCGCGGTAGTTTTAGACTGCGACGGCATCCCATTAAGACCTGGCCGCACCATTTTATCGGCGGTTTATTTATGGGTGCGGGAGCCGTGTTGATCCCCGGAGGCAATGATACCTTGATACTGAAAAGCCTTCCGGGCCTATCCCCGCACGCGATGCCGGCAGCCGCTGCCCTGCTGTGCGGGATCGGCATCACCTTGCTTTTGACGCGACTTTTCACCGGCAAAAACTTTAAGGTCGTTTGCAGCGATGATATTTGCCGAACTGAAGATTAGGAAGGTGTGGGGGGCAACCAAACAAAAAGGCGCAGATTACCCCGCGCCCCGCTGAAATCGTTTTTTTTAAGAGAAAGTAAAAATGGGGTCGTACTTCTTTATCATTTAAGCCGGGAAGCCGGCAATCAATCGGCGCAACCGTGCCAACAATAAGATTTAAAACTTACGTTTTGCCCGATAGGTTTTTAAATTCTTTCGCAAATTTTTGATACTCGGCATCCAGCTTATCTAATACCTGGGGTGTAAGCTCGCTCCCCATATCAATTTTCATCTGGGTCCACTTTTCAATATAAGAATTTAATTTTGCCTCTAATTCAGCCTTCTGACCATCTTCGGCTTTGGCGTATTCGTCGACCGTTTTGCCAAATTCCTGTATAAACTGAGTCATATCATGCTTTTGCTGCGATTCTCCGCATCCAAAAACGAAAACGAGTCCCGCAATTGCCGCCAGTACCACCACAACTTTAAGGTTAAGTTTGATCTTTAACATTTAGGGCCTCCAACAATAGTTTGAAATAAACAAGATCGCTGAATCATATTCAATGTGTAAAAGCGATCCGAACAATTAAAAACGACTCTAATCTATATATAATAAATTCTAAGAAATCAACCAAAAATTTAAGCCATCATTTTTTTTAGGAAACAGCACAAATATGATACCTGTTCTCATTAATTTTCATGCAAAATTCAGGTCTGAGCTTAATTTTGCACGAGTCCAAGGTTTTCATATGCAAGGCACTTAAGGTCGGGGCTATAGTGAACTATGCCCCGGCCTTAATAACGCAGCAGATGGAAAGCTGCGGCTCGCCCATCGGGTGAAAATTAATGAGATAGGCTGATTTTCATCCATTTTACCTGATCGGTATTTTTGTAGAGTTGGCTGACTTAGTCTGATACTATTAAAATGGATTAAAACTTCTCATTAATTTTCATGCAAAATTCAGGTGGATTTTTTGAAGTGCCCTTTCATCCCGGTTTCTTTCCAGCTGCGATATGCATTTATTTCCCCTTTAAGAGAGTTCATAATGGTGGTTAAGACCGCCAGATCATCTAAATATCCGACAAGGGGAATGAAATCCGGGATCAAATCAGCGGGCAGGATGAAATACAGCAATCCGCCGCCAATCATGGCCACATTCGCCGTGTGGAGTTTGTAATCGCCTTTGACCGAGTCCTTGAAAAGCGCATATAGCTCGCGAACATTTTCAAGGGCTTTTTTTAAGGCCGGATAGGCCTTGTTGATTTTATTGCGAATGGCGTCATCGTTTATAAATTCATCAAAATTCTTGCCTCTGGTAAATCGAAGTATACGATCGTAGTTTTTGCGTCGTTCGGCATCGCCCAGTATGTGGTAGGCCTGATTAAAGACCTTGGTCTTTTCTTCGGCCTCGGCAGTGCGCTCGGGATTTTTATCCGGATGCCAGCGTTTGACCCGGTTGAGGTAGGCCAGCTTGACTTCCTGGGATCCGGCTTTGGAATCGATTCCCAGCAGTTCATAATAATTGACAAATTTTCCGGAGACGTTGTTCATTTTATTTTTTTAGCCTGCCTGTTTTTCTTTATTTTCAATACTCGCTTTAGCCCGGACCAATATAAGAGAATAAAATGCGAACGTCCATTGTTTTATTGGATTTGGCCAAAAGAAATTAAGACCTTAATTGAGCGTTATATGAATGGTTGCAAAATATTATAGAATACCATAATAGGCATGCCTCGGACTTTCTAAGCGCTATAACCGATTGCGGTCGGTTTTAAAGCCGTCAGTGATTTACTTCAGGTTTTTATAACCGCTAATAAGTTGTTGACAGGTCAGAATATATAGCGTACCAATCTAACTGTCTAAAGTCTAATAGACGGTTATAAACTTTTATTTAGTGCGCAACCAATTTTCCCCTTCGATCAAATGTATATGACGAGGTCGGCCTCAATCTCATGCGCGACACACCTGTTTTAAAAAACCAGGCTCAGCGATTCACCCTGCTGACCCTTACCCTCGGGGCAGTGCTGATCAGTTTTTCCGGTGTCTGGGTTAAAGTGGCCCATGTGGCGCCGAACGTCTCGGCTTTTTACCGTGTATTTATCGGTGGTGCCGCTTTACTGGCTGCTGCCCTGTATCGTCGCGAACTCCGATGGCCCCGGGCTCGCCAATTGCTGCTGATCCTGTTATGCGGTATTTTGTTGGCCCTGGACCTGTGGCTGTATCATCACAGCATTCGATACATCGGCCCGGGGCTCGGTACGATTCTGCCGAATTTCCAGGTTTTCATCCTGGCTGCGATCGGAATTTTGTTTCTAAAGGAACCGCTGCGCCTGATATACATTATTTCCCTGCCCCTTGCATTTGTCGGTCTGTTTATGATCGTGGGGGTCAACTGGTCTCACCTGGAACCATCCTACCTCATCGGTGTTTATTATGGTCTGGCGGCGGCAGTCTGTTATGCGGGATTTTTGCTGTCGCTTCGTCAACTGCAGACCGAACAGATGGGCACCTCTTTTTTTTATGTGTTGATGATGGTTTCGCTGACCACCGCTGCATTTTTAGGGTCCGAAATTGTTTACAACCGGGATTCCTTTCAGATACCTGATCTGCAGAGTTTTTTGGCCCTGGCAGCCCTGGGCCTCCTCAGCCATACTGTGGGCTGGATTCTGATCACCAATGCCCTGCCGAATATTCGCGCTTCCTATTCAGGCCTGATTCTGCTGCTTCAGCCCGCGCTCGCATTTGTCTGGGATGTTTTATTTTTTCAAAGACCGACCACACTGATAAACTGGCTGGGGGTGGCGCTCGCCCTGGTGGCCATTTATCTGGGCATGGCCAGACAATCGGCTACCGGCCATTAAGTGCTGGGGACCGCCTCCTGAGGGCTGAAAATAGTATCAAAATCTGGGAATTTCATGAATTTAGTGTCATTCCTAAAATAATCAGGAGGAACTTTGTAGCTATACGGTTGACGTAACTAATGTGAAGCTACCTCAAAAATAGTAGATAGCGCTCAAGGGCCCCCGCATTATGCGGGATTTCGCATCAGATCTTAATTGTTTTATGGTGCTCAAAAAGCGAAAACCGATTCAAAAGTGGAGCATACACGCTAGTATTCGAGCATTTTGAATCGGTTTGATGCACACCTTAATCTTCATAAAAATAGATGTGTAATCCATTTATCCTGGATAACACAGCCATTGAGCGCCTGTCCGCCGTAGGCGGGTTAGATGCATTTTTGAGGTAGCTTCAAGGGGCAGGCTGAATTCAGCCTGCCCCGGGGCGGTTGCAACCTCCTTTTTGATTAAAAACGTCAGGTATTTTTGAACGACATGACGTCAGTTGGTCCTGCTGGTTCCCACCGCAATGGTAAAACCGCTGTTCTGTACCGAGGCGGATGCCTGAAACTCTTCTGCAGGGTCGGCATCACTTTCGGCACGGCTGTATTAGTTGTTGCTTTCTTGCCTTACCAAGTCACGGTGCCGCCACTTCAAGTACCCGGGATGCCCCTGACGGTAGACCGGGCGATGACGCCAATGACGGTATTGGGGTCCGAAGCGGTGTGTTGCACGATAATGATGACGCTTATAATATTTGTGCTTGAACCGCTGTGCCGGACGATAATGGTTCCATTTATTGTATTTGTGCTGGAAGCGGGGTCCGGGACGGTTAAAATCACGCCGGGGATAATGGCCCGGGCCGCGATCACGGACACGGACTCTCCTAAAGTTGTCACGCACAGAGTCATCTACGTCCTGAAACCGGTGGCCGCGGTCCATACGGCGTTCACCACCTCTTTCGCGTGCCGCCCATGAATTGCTGGCTAATGCTCCCGCAAAAGCAATCAGTGCGATGCTAATGATAACAATTTTTTTCTTCATGGCGAACCTCCTTGTTTGCAAATTTAACAGCACCGTTATCCGGCGCGTTTGTTCGGTAAGACGCCATGGTTTTCCGAATAGTTTACAATTGGAAACCAGTGTGTGTTTTATGGGTCCTTCTTTTAGGCGCTTAAATATTCAACATCCGGCTGTAGGCCAAACATCATTTGGTTTTCTACGCAGCTGTGTGATGCTTCAATTCTATTTGACCCTGGCCAAACGATTAAGGTATAAAATTTTAGGTTTATTTCGAAGGGTGAAATCTTATCAGATTGTTTATCTGGCCTTGTTCTTTTGGAGATGATGACACGCTGCTTAGCCGACGGTGGCGGGCATTGAGGAGGAGCCTGAATTTTGCACGAGTTGGAGGCTTTCATATGCAAGGCATTTAAGGTCGAGGCTATAGTGAACTATGCCTCGGCCTTAATAACGCAGCAGATGGAAGCCTCCGGCTCGCCCGACTTGTTGGGTCGAAGCTGAAAGCGAAGACCAAAGGGTGAAAATTAATGAGATAAAATGATTTTCATCCATTAAATGTGATCTGCAATTTAGATTACTTCGATGATTTGTCTAACCAGCTGTCACTAGATATATTTATAGCCTCTCATTAATTTTCATGTAAAATTGAGGAGGCACCTGTGGAAAAGATTATACTGCTTCCCGGTGATGTGTTCCTGACCTATGGAGTTGGATTTTTTTCCAAATTAATTCGTTTTTTTACCCGCACGATCGGTGAAAGCAGAACGCAGGTGAACCACACCGGGATTGTAGTGGCAGAAGGAGATCTGGAGAACTGTCTGATTGTTGAAACCCTCCTGCGCGTGCGTAAACATAAACTATGGAAACGCTACGGCCCGTTTAGTCATGACAAAGTCGCCGTCTATCGCCCGATCAACATCACACCTGCTGAAACGGATACCATTGTTGCGAAAGCGCTCGAACAGGTGGGCAAAAAATACGGCATCGTTACGGTTATCGGTCATCTGCTGGATTGGTTGCTATTGGGAGCTTACGTTTTTCGAAGAATCACGCAAAGCAGGGATTACCCGATCTGTTCCTGGCTGGTCGCCTACGCCTTCGCCAGAGCCGGAAAAACCTTCGATGTTCAACCCGGAGCCGCACAGCCGGATGACATCTGGGATTTCATCCAGAAAAATCCTGAAAAGTATCGGTCGATCCACCCGCTTGAGCAGATCTGGTAACCGCCTGAGCCCTAATTTGCCAGATGGCACCGGCAGAGGGGATGTTTCCATTGGTTTAAAAATGAATCCTGCAAGTCACCCGGCCACTTATGACGTTTTGCGGATGCCGACACTGAATCCGACAAACCCGCCCGCCAGATGAGATAGCGGGACGGGGATCATACCGGAATGGGTATTGGCGACAAAAATGGTCTGGCCGGTAGTCGTTTCGTAGGTTACTTTGGCCAGCAAGGCCACCAAGCCCACTGCATAAAATACAGCCCACATCCGGTTGCTTGATCGCATTTCGCGCCTGATGAGCAACGCAAACAGCAATGCGTAAAGGGCGCAATCCAGCCCCGATAAGCCGCCGTAAATTTTGAGCTCCGGCAGGCCCCCCCAGATGGTGGCGGGAATGAGAACCACCGCGACAACAAGCGTCTGGTAAGTCTTTTTCTTATCCAGTATTTCACACACCGAACCCAGAAACAAAAACGTGGCACCCGACCAGAACAGATGATCCCAGTTCAAATGTACCCAGTGACAGGTCACCACACGCCATAGCGCCATATCGGCCAGAGCGGCGCGTTCATAAAGCAGCTCC
>Ga0265303_10003206_pt1 | contig 10239 bp, 11 predicted proteins | sample Helome_2_FD_192494 | JGI IMG/M metagenome (GOLD analysis project Ga0265303, IMG submission 192494) | Marine sediment microbial communities from subtidal zone of North Sea - Hel_20160317 (Illumina Assembly) | ecosystem: Environmental > Aquatic > Marine > Subtidal zone > Sediment ... | reverse complement strand
GTCAGCAGAATCGAAGTCGACCGGCTCGGACAGCTTGATGAGTGCGGCGTTACTCGAATCGATGCCACCGACGCGACAATGGGGAAATGCCGCACCTTTATCGAGACTCGTGCAGCCCAACCTCTCTCGCTCAATCAGGCATTCGAAGATCAGTTCGCTGGCGATATCCGGATTAGAACGGACCAGCAGTTCGCTGAGGATTTCCAGGCAGTGCTTTTTGCTGCGTGCCGTCGCATTGCACAACACACCGTCGGGATTGATGATCTTTTCGAGCGACATAGAATTGGATTTCGGGTTGTGGCAGTCTGTGTGGCCAGAAGGCCACACAGACTAAGTGTTGAGTCAGGCGAACCTGGTCTTTTGACTGTCTCTGGCATGGTGGTCGACAAGTTTTTCCTTGTACTTGCGCACGCGTCGTTCGAGCTTGTCGACAAGTCCGTCTATCGCAGCGTACATGTCCTCTTCAGTATGATCGCAATAAATTGTACCGCCATTTACTTTCGCGGTTGCTTCGGCTTTATGTCGCAGCTTTTCGACGGTCAGGATACATTGGACGTCAGACACCAGGTCAAAATGTCGGGCAATTTTTTCAACTTTCGATTCGACATAGTCTCTAAGCGAATCAGTAACTTCGACGTGATGGCCTGAAACATTCAACTGCATAGTGATCTCCCATGTTTTCGTATTGCAGTTCTACCGTAACACCCCCGCCCGGTGATGGTGGGAACTCGCTGATTTCTTTCGGCTTTTGGGTCTTTACTACGGGGTCCTCCCTGTTGTCGTGATTCCTGAATATGTAATTACCTCGACTCCCGACTCCTGCGATCGCTGGACGACGGGATGTTCATCCCTTCACGGTACTTCGCGACTGTCCTTCTGGCAACAGTAATACCATCCTCTTTCAGTAAGTTCGTGATCTTGCTGTCGCTGAGTGGCTTCTTTGGGTTCTCGGCACCAATCAGCTTGCGAATTTTCGCGCGAACCGAGGTCGAGGACTGGTCCTCGCCGGTCGCGGACGACAGATGGCTCGAAAAAAAGTACTTGAACTCGAATACGCCGCGAGGGGTGTGCATGTACTTGTTCGTAGTTACACGTGAAATCGTCGACTCGTGCATGCCAATTTCTTCGGCAATATCACGTAGCACCATAGGCTTCATCGCCTCATCACCATGTTCCAGAAATTCTGTCTGCCTGGAAACAATGCTGGTTGCGACCTTTAGCAGCGTGTCGTTACGGATTTCCAGGCTACGTATCAGCCAACGAGCTTCCTGTAATTGCGATTTCAGCACTGCGTGCTCGCCGCTGCCCCGCAAGAGTTTCGCGTACTGTTGATTGACGGAAAGGCGGGGCACCCCGGTCGGGCTGATTTCCACTTGCCAGCGCTTGTCGACTTTTCGCACGAATACATCCGGTACGACGTATTCCGTCGATGGTGGGCTGACCGCCAGCCCTGGTTTGGGATTGCAGCCCCGTACCAGCGCAAGTGCCTCATGCAAATCGTCCTCCGTGGTTCGCAGGCTGCGCCGCAATTCACCGTAATCACGGTTTGCTACGAGATCCAGATGATCACCAGCGATGCTGATTGCCAATTGCAGGCCCGGCGTTGCCCATTCGAGCTGACTGAGCTGCAGAATAATACATTCGGAGATCGAGCGTGCACCCACGCCAACCGGGTCGAGTCGCTGGATTTTCGTTAGCGTTCGCTCGATTTCCGTTTCGACAATGCGGGATTCTTTGTCCAGACTGGCCGAGATTTCTTCGAGGTCCGCCGTCAGGTAGCCATCGTCGTTGATCGAATCAATGAGCGCTTCGCCGATGATGACTTCGCGTGGCGAAAAGTGCTCCATTTCCAGCTGCCAGAGCAGATGTTCACGCAGGGTCTGCCCCGATTCGTCGGCAAATTCGCCAATCGGACGGCCCTCGCCATTCCAGCCGCCATCTTGTGCTCTTTCGGCGGTTCGAGTCTGCCAGAGATCGTCGGCCTTGATGGTCTCGACCTCTGCGGTGGATTCAGAACTGGTTTGCGGAAGCTCGGGAAGATCCTCCATCTCGAGCATGATGTTCTCTTCGAGTGCTTCCTGAATCTCGGCATTCAGATCGAGGACTGGCAGCTGCAAAAGACGAATCGCCTGCTGCAATTGCGGCGTCATCGTCAGAGTCTGACCTAATTTAAGCTGCAGCGATGGTTTTAGCATGTGCAATGTTTACTCTATGGGCAAATTTCGTTGACGCAAGGCTTACGTGCAACAAGTTTGCCTCAGAGCTTGAACTCCTGTCCGAGATACACTTCTCGTACGTGATGATTTTCCAGAATTTCTTCGGGCGAACCCTCCGCTATCAGGATACCGTCACTCAGTATATAGGCATGGCTACAAATTCCGAGGGTTTCCCGGACATTATGGTCAGTTATCAATACGCCAATTTCGCGCTCACACAAATGCCGAATGATGCGCTGAATATCCAGCACCGATATCGGATCGACCCCGGCAAACGGTTCGTCGAGCAGTATGAAGAGCGGATTGGCGGCAAGTGCCCGTGCGATCTCCACACGACGCCTTTCGCCGCCCGACAAGCTGATGCCGAGACTGCTTCGAACATGACCAACATGCAATTCTTCCAGCAGGTTTTCGAGTTCCTGCTCACGACCGGCGTGATCGAGGTCGTCGCGATTCTCAAGAATGGCGAGAATATTCTGTTCAACCGTCAGCTTGCGAAAAATCGACGCTTCCTGTGGCAGGTAGCCGAGCCCGAGTCTGGCACGCCGGTGCATCGGCTGGGCGGTCAGGTCTTTGCCGTCCAGCAGAATGTTGCCGCTATCGGCACCGATGAGGCCGACGATCATGTAGAAGGCCGTTGTTTTGCCCGCACCGTTTGGTCCAAGCAAGCCAACCACCTGGCCGCTCTTGATCTCGAGGGAAATGTTCTTGACGACTTTGCGGAGCTTGTAGCTCTTGGAAATATCCTCAATGCTGAGAATGCTCATGGGTTTTCGTCTTCACCCTCCGCAGCCCCGGGATCAGCGTCACTGTCCGTTTCGGTATTAGTCCCGTTGGTCGGTGTGTACTTGATCCGGACCCTGCCGTCCTCATTCCCTTGGGCGTTAATGCGTTGTTCCTTGATATTGTAGACCAGGAAGTTCGACGAGATCTGGTTGCCTCCCTCGTTTATCGTCGCCTGATCCGAAAACTCGATGATGCCCGCGTCGACGTCGTACGAGAGCTTGCCTGCTTCGGCATAAGTGACCTCGTCCGATCCCGGTCGCTTTAATCTGAACGTCGCCGGAGAGCCGGTGACCGTTGCCTGCTTCAGCTGGTATTCGGCGAATGTAAGGTCTGCAGAATCGCACTCGATGTGGCCGTCCTCGACGTCAATAACGACGTTGCCCGTAAACCGCCAGAAACCATCTTCATCCTCCGCGTTGGTGGCACGGCCTTCGTCGGCCTCAATGCCAATCCGGCCTTGCGACAATCGCAAGCCAGTAAATATTATCATCGACGTCTTGCCATCGAATGACGTTGATTCCGCATCAATATCCCACGGCAGTCGCAGGTCGAGGTCGGTTGCCTCGGCAAATACAAGCAGCGGCAACAAAGCCAGTATTGGCAAATATCGTATGCGGTAAATGTGGCGTTCGATGGTGGTCATTCAGGGTGCGATCTTGCCGCGAACATTGGATTTCAGTTCGATTCTGTCATCGTTCAGCGATGCTAGCATGCCCGTCGCCGTAAGGCTGCGTTCGCCGATGCGAACCTGGACTCTCTGGTCTGTCTCCGCCACAAAACGCTCGGGATAAAACTCGAGATACTGCGTCCGAATCTCGGTTTCGTTGTCGTCAGAGCTGCGGCCCGTCGCGCGCACGTGTCCGCGCAAGGTGATGCGGGGACTGCCTTCGGTCAATGTGGCAGCATCCGCGTTGACGGTCCAGGGAATATCGCTGTCGGGTGAATAGCGAACGCGAACATCGGTGAATTCGACGCGTTTGTCGGTCTGTTGCTCAGCGTGTTCCGCCTGGATCTCATACAGCAGGTCACCGTTCTCTCCGGTGCCCAGGATGCGCGCCGACTTGAGGTAATAGCCACGATTAACCGGCTCGTACGGTAGTTCATCGTCATCGCCCGTCCGATCGGGACGAGCCAGGTACCAGCTGCCGAGCGCGCCCGCAGTCAGCACTGTCAGAAGTGCGAAATTTCGCGGACTGATCAAGAAGACCCAGCCTGTGCGGTTAGCACGAGTTCGCAGACCTCCCGGACGGCACCAAAGCCGCCCGTCGCTGACGTCGTGTAGTCGCATTCGTCCAGTAATGGGCCAACCGCATTGGCAACTGCAATCGAAAGGCCAACGTGTCTCAGAAGCGGCAGATCGGGCAGATCATCGCCGACGTAGGCGCATTGGCACATCTCAAAGCCTAGCGGCTCGGCGATGTCGTCCAGTGCTGCAACCTTGTCCGCGCAGCCTTGTACAAGGTGCGGAACACCGAGTTCCTTCATGCGGCGCTCGACAGCGACAGATTTTCTGCCGCTAATCACCGCAACCGCGATGCCGGACCTGATCAGTTGCCGTATTCCGAAGCCATCCTGGGTATTGAAGGATTTGCTTTCGACACCGCTGTCGGACAGGTAGAAGCGGCCGTCGGTGAAGACACCGTCCACGTCGAAAGCAACAAGGCGAATACCGGCGAGTTTGTCGGTGAGATCGCTCACAAGAGTCCCTCACGAAACAAATCGTGAATATTCAGCGCGCCGACCAAAATGCCATCCTCGTCAGCGACCAGAAGAGACGTAATCTTGTTTTCTTCGAGCAAATGAAGTGCTTCAGCTGCGAGCACGTCGGCCGACGTGGTCTTGCAGTCTCTATGCATGACGTCTCGAATGACCGTTGAACGGACGTCAGCTCCGGAGTCCAGTGTGCGGCGCAGATCACCATCAGTAAAAATACCGAGAACCTTGTTGTCTGCATCGACAACGGCCGTCATTCCAAGACCTTTTTCTGTCATCTCGAGCAGAGCATCACGTAAACTCACGTCGGCACCAATAGCCGGAATTCTATTCCCGCTCCGCATGACGTCTGCGACGCGCAGCAACAGGCGTTTCCCGAGATTGCCGCTCGGGTGCGAACGGGCAAAATCTTCGGCCGTAAAGCCGCGATTCTTCAGCAAGGCCACGGCCAGCGCATCGCCCATGGCCAGCGTGGCAGTCGTACTTGCGGTGGGCGCGAGATTCAAGGGGCAGGCTTCTTCGGCAACGCTGATATCAAGATGTACATCGGCCGCTTTCGCCATCGTCGAGTTTGGATTCCCGGTCATGGACAGCAGTTTTGCACCCATGCGCTTGACAACCGGCAGAATGGTGATGACCTCTGCGGTTTCGCCGGAGTAGGACACCGCAAGCAGCAAGTCGTGTTTCGTAATCATGCCAACGTCGCCATGACTGGCTTCCGCGGGGTGCATAAAAAACGCGGGGGTTCCCGTGGACGCCAGCGTTGCGGCAATCTTGTTGCTGACGTGGCCGGACTTGCCCATACCAGTGACGACGACACGCCCATGCGTATCCATGCACAGATTGCAGGCCGCGATAAAATCATCGTTTAAGCGGGCTTTCAGATTCTCGACAGCGCGAGACTCGATTTCAAGCACTTCGGCCGCAAGCGCGAGCAATTCGTCTTTTGTGAGTGTGTCAGGCAAGGCCAGCCCTCAGCGGCATCGTTGCGTGCGCTTCCAGCCACATTCTATATGTTTTGCATCAAGACGTATGAGTCATAGGCGATAAAGGCGACCAGCAGTGCCAACCCCTCGAGCCGCGAGAGTTCGGCATTGCCGTTGTAATCGTAGGTCATCGCGAACAACACCAGGGTAAACGCCACCATGACAAATATGTGCAGTGACAATACGGTCGGCGCGAGTGCCGAAGGTTCGATCGTGGCCGCAACGCCGATGACAGCGAGAAGGTTGAAGATATTCGACCCGACGATATTGCCGATCGCAAGGCCGTACTCGCCCTTGAGCGCGCTGGCCAAAGAGACGGCGAGTTCAGGCAGGCTGGTACCCAGCGCGACAACCAGGATGCCGATGACCACTTCGCTGATACCAAGTGCCGTGGCAATGCCTATGGCGCCGTCGACCAGCAGTTCTGCGCCGACGAGCAACGTGCCAAGTCCGACGGCAAGCCAGACGACAGCCATTTTCATGCTGACGTCGCTCGGGATCTCTGCCTCGAAGTCGCGTTTTATGGGGTCGTTGGCGGCGGAGCGCAGGCCCAGGCGCGCAAGCCAGACCATGACGATGATCAACCCGGTCAGCATCACGAGGCCGTCGACACGGCTCAAATAGGAATCGAGGAACAAGGATACTGTCAGCAGCGAAACAGCGAGCAGTGCGGGCATTTCGCGCCGCAGTGTTGCCGATTCCATCTTGATCGGACGAACCATTGCGGTGACACCGAGGACGAGGCCAATGTTGACAATATTGGAACCGATCGCATTGCCGACGGCGAGACCTGGCTCTTTCTGCAGGGCCGCCACGACCGACACGAGAATTTCGGGCGCCGATGTGGCAAATGCTACAACAGTCAGCCCGATCAGCAGCGGGGCTATGCCAAGATTTCGGGCCGCCGATGCGGCGCCATGAACAAATCGGTCGGCGCCCCACATGAGGAGGACGAGGCCGGCAATAATCAGTAAAAGGCTGCCTAACATAATTCGTCGTATTATTTTAATGACGGACGACGACAAGGTATCTTGCCTGATGCCGACCGACCTGCTCCGGCCGGCTATGATACACAATCATCGTGGCGCGTTGGGAAGCGGGGCATTTTGCGGGTACACTGCGCCTCCCCGAGCTTTACGCGCAGATGTACTCAACATGGACGCAGAAGAAATCACGCAATTGATCGAGGTTGGATTCGCCGACGCGATCGTCAAGGTCATGAGTGATGACAACACTCACTTTGCGGCCCTCGTCGTCGCAGCCGAGTTTGAAGACAAGCGACCTTTGGCGAGACACCAGCTCGTCTACAGGTGCCTGGGGAGCCTGGTCGGAAACGAAATTCACGCACTTTCGATTACGGCACTGACACCCGACGAATGGCGTGAACAAAACGGCGGCCCTGCGAGCGTTGGATAAGCTATTGATTGAAGGTGGCACGACCCTGTCGGGTAATGTCGCGATTTCCGGGGCGAAGAACGCGGCATTGCCGATTCTGGCAGGCACTCTGCTCGCTTCCGAGAGGGTACGAATCAGCAACGTGCCGCACCTGAAAGACGTCACGACCATGTTGTCTTTGCTGCAGATAATGGGCGTAGAGGTCACGATTGACGATCAACTCGGGGTTGAGATCGATGCCGGCAGCGTCGTGCGACCCGAGGCTCCCTATGAGCTCGTCAAGACGATGCGGGCGTCCATACTGGTCTTGGGGCCGCTGCTGGCCCGGTTTGGTGAGGCTAACGTGTCTTTGCCGGGCGGCTGCGCCATTGGCGCCCGGCCGGTCAATCTGCATGTATCGGGTCTGCAGGCGATGGGCGCTGACGTCGTTGTGGATAAAGGGTTCATCAAGGCCCGGGCGAATCGCCTGAACGGTGCGCACATTGTGTTTGATACCGTTACTGTCACCGGCACCGAGAACCTGCTGATGGCTGCCGTACTCGCCGATGGTGAAACGGTGCTGGAAAATGCGGCGCGTGAGCCTGAGGTCACTGATCTTGCCCACTTCCTCGTGGGCATGGGTGCGAAGATCCATGGGATCGGCAGCAGCACGCTTTCAGTCCAGGGCGTCGAACGCCTCGGCGGAACCGATTATGCAGTGTTACCTGATCGCATAGAAACCGGGACATATCTTGTCGCTGCAGCCATGACTGGTGGTAACCTCCGCGCCCAGCATGCGGCACCGGAAACACTTGAAGCCGTGCTGATCAAGCTTGCCGAAGCCGGCGCGAAGATCGAAACAGGCGCAGACTGGATCGATATCGACATGCAGGGTCGCCGGCCGAATTCCGTCGATGTTCGAACCGCCCCGTATCCGGCATTTCCGACCGATATGCAGGCTCAATTCTGTGCGATGAACGCGGTTGCCGAAGGCGTCGGGACAATTACCGAGACCATATTCGAGAATCGTTTTCAACACGTGCTGGAATTGCAGCGCATGGGTGCGGATATCCAGCTTGAGGGCCACACCGCAATTTGCACCGGCGTGGATCAGCTGACCGCCGCGCCTGTAATGGCAACCGATTTGCGCGCTTCTGCCAGTCTCGTGCTCGCCGGTCTTGCGGCGTCCGGCGAAACCCTGGTCGATCGTATTTACCACGTGGATCGTGGTTACGAGCGCATTGAGGAGAAGCTGGGACAGCTGGGCGCCTCGATCCGCCGAGTAGTGTAGCGATTCTCTAGCGTGGATCCTCCGGACGCTCGCCGGCCGTGACCGTCGCGGTGAATCGCTGCCGGTCGCGCATGGCGGTGACTTCGACCTTGTCGCCGGGTATCGTGCTCGCCGATATTAGCAGCGCCTGCCGCCTTGAAAAGACGGGCTCACCGTTCATGGCGAGAATCACATCACCACGCCGCAGGTCTGCGGCGGCGGCCGGCCCATCGTCATAGACCTCGCTGAGCAGGATGCCGGTGTCACCTTCGATACCGAGTGCCGCCCGCTCCGCGTTTGTCAGATCGTCGGGCACCAACCCCATGTAACCGCGAATTACGCGACCGTTCTGCTTAATTTGCTCAACAACCCCTCTAACCAGATCGACTGGAATAGCGAAGCCAATGCCTTCTGTTCCGGGTTCCTGTGCAAGTACGGCAGTATTGATGCCGACCAGTTCGCCGCGGCTGTTGACGAGCGCACCGCCAGAGTTGCCGGCATTTATTGCCGCATCGGTCTGGATGAAATTCTCGAAGGTCACCAGGTTCAAGAGCCCGCGACCCGTTGCGCTGACGATGCCCTGCGTAACCGAGGTCGTCAGGCCGTAGGGGTTGCCAATCGCGAGGACGATATCGCCAATTCGCAGTTGGGACGAATTGCCCAGGCGCACGGCTGGTAGGGTTCCCACGTTGACGCGGAGCAGGGCCAGGTCCGTTTCGGCGTCGACGCCGATCGTATCCGGCTCTGTTATGCGGCCATCGCTGAGTTGAACGCGGATTTCGGTGGCATCGGCGATCACGTGGTAGTTCGTTACGAGGTAACCCTCCGGATCGATGATGACTGCCGAGGCGAAGCTGGTATCGACTCGAAACCGGGTTCTCGCGTCCGGAGCATCGCTATCCTGTACGAGGCGCTTCGTGTAGATATTTGCCACCGAGCCAGCGCTCAGATCGACCGCATCGGCGAAGCTTGCAGGCTCATCGCCGGGTTGGCCGATACCAGGCATCAGGTCCGGCCGAATGAGCACGACGAGAAACGCGACCGCCAGGCCAACGACGATGGATTGCAATAGAAAAACGAAGACTGATCTCAAATCGGCCACACGATGTCCCGGTATTCCTGTTTGTCTCAGCACCTAGCCAATTTCGATACGCCCCGTGTATAATGCGCCGTGGTTCCGCACCTAGTTCCGGGGTCTCCGTCATCCTGACGGCAAACTGGGCCTGCTGCAAATCTATCAGTTTCGAAATAAAGCAAAAACTCGCTGCAGAAGCGGCCGTCAACAGAACGGCGTATGGGAGTGCCTGATGACCGAAGACGACCTTGATCGCAATAGGCGTCATTTTCTTACCGTTGCAACCCTGGTTACTGGTGCCGCAGGCGTCGGAATGGTTGCAGTTCCGTTTCTTTCTTCGCTTAAGCCGAGTGCCCGCGCTCAGGCGCTCGGTGCGCCTGTCGAAGTGCCGCTGGGGTCTATGCAGCCCGGTGAGCTGGTTCGTGTCCTTTGGCGCGGCAAGCTGGTATTCGTGCTTCGTCGTACGACCGAGATGCTGGATCGTCTGCCCGACGTAGTGGACGAACTGCGCGATCCGGGTTCCGAGGTCATTGATCAGCAGCCCGACTATGCGGCGAACGACACGCGATCAGTCAAGCCGGAGTACCTCGTTGTCGAAGGCTCGTGTACGCATCTTGGGTGTGCGCCGCTCGAAGATTTCGAGGTACGACCAGCCGAAGGTTGGGGCGGCGGATTTTTCTGCCCGTGCCACGGTTCCAAGTTCGACCTGGCGGGACGCGTCTACAAAGGCGTGCCGGCACCGACCAACCTGCGGGTTCCACCGCACCGATTTGTCAGGGATGACCTGATTCTTATCGGTCAGGATCAGGGAGCAGCGTA
>Ga0265303_10003205_pt1 | contig 10239 bp, 5 predicted proteins | sample Helome_2_FD_192494 | JGI IMG/M metagenome (GOLD analysis project Ga0265303, IMG submission 192494) | Marine sediment microbial communities from subtidal zone of North Sea - Hel_20160317 (Illumina Assembly) | ecosystem: Environmental > Aquatic > Marine > Subtidal zone > Sediment ... | reverse complement strand
GTGGCTGAATGCTGGAAACACGGCGTTTCAGTTGGTGCAACTGGATCCTTTGCGGGTTCAGGCCAAGGTGCCGGAGCGCTATTTTGAAGATGTCAAGCCCGGAGTCAGAGTATCGATAGCCGTCGATGCCCTTCCGGGTGAAACCATTGATGCGGTAGTTGACAGCATCGTGCCGGTGACTGATTTCCAGACCCGCAGTTTCACCGCCCGCATGGATGTGCCCAATCCGCAGCGGATGCTTGCGCCGGGTATGTCAGCCCATCTCATATTCGAGCTCGGTGGCCTGCAAGCCAGCCCCGTTTTGCAGGTGCCGGCAGACGCGATTGTCCGGCACAGCGACGGCAGCGCGGTGGTATGGGTGGTGCGTGAGGGTGTGGCAAAACCTGTGACGGTCATGATTGGACGCCGCAACCAGCAAAGCATAGAGGTCAGCGCGAACGATCTGCGCGAGGGCGACCTGGCTGTGACGCTGGGCAATGAAAGTCTGCGCCCCGACACCCCGGTCACCGTGGCGCAGGATTAAGCCGCCGACGTGATTCGATTCTCGCTGGAAAAGCCCGTAATCCTGGCCGTCGGGGTCATCATTGTCAGCCTGTTTGGCCTGGCCGCGCTGTTCAGGGTGCCGCTACAGCTCATTCCCGACCTCGATCCGCGCATCGTCACGGTGCAGACATTCTGGCCGGGTGCGGGCCCCCAGGACGTGGAAAAAGAAATCCTGGTCGCGCAGGAAGAGTTCCTGCGTAACGTCACCGGCGTCGACCGGATGATCTCCACAGCGGCGTTCGGGCAGGGCACTATCGAGCTTGAGTTCCCGTTCGGCATGGACATCAACGAGGCGCTGATCCGCACCTCGAACGCACTCTCCCAGGTTCCGCGCTACCCGGAGAATGTCGACGAACCGAGAATCACCAGCGAGTCGTTTTCACAGAATGCGTTTGCCTACTACGGCATCCAGTCACTGCCGGGCAACCCGAAAGGGCTGAAAATCGCTGAGGAAACCGACTGGATCGAAGACAATATCAAGACCCGCCTGGAACGCGTCCCGGGGATCAGTTCGGTCGATGTTTCAGGCGGCACCCGCAAGCAGTTGAATATTTACCTGGATCCGGCCCGGCTGGCTTCCCACCAACTGAATGTCATGGATGTGCGCAACGCCATCCGTTCGCGCAACCGCGACTCATCGGGCGGTGACATGGACTTCGGCAAACGCCGCTACCTGGTGCGCACCGTGGGGCGTTTCCAGAATGTAGATGAGGTCAACAAGCTGATCATTGACGAACGCGGCGGCTCATTCATTCGCCTGGCCGATGTCGGTCATGCCGAAATGGGGCAGTCTGAACTGCGCTCGCTGCGTTTCGGTGACGGCCAGGCACAGATGTTCATGTCAATCCGCAAACAGGTCGGTGCCAACATCGTGCAAGTGTTCAAGGACGCCAATGCGGCAATTGAAGAACTGAACGAAGGCCTTGCGGCTGATTATGGCGTCGTCATCAGCTTGCGCAGCGACGATGTGCGCTATATCCAGGATTCGGTGAGCACCGTTATCAAGAACCTGCTGATTGGCGCGCTACTGGCGATACTGGTGCTGCGTCTGTTCCTGCGCTCGTGGTCGGCTACGCTGATTGGCTCGGTCGGCATACCCGTCTGCGCGCTGGCGGCTTTCCTCGGCCTGATGCTGACCGGCCGCAGTATCAACGTGATTTCGCTGGCCGGTGTCGCGTTTGCGATCGGCATGACCATGGACAACTCCATCGTCGTGCTGGAAAACATCATGCGCATGGTGGCCGGCGGCATGGATCGAAAGAAAGCAGCCCTGGCCGGCGTGCAGGAAGTCTGGCCAGCCGTTCTGGCCTCTACACTGACCACCGTGATGGTGTTCCTGCCGGTGGTATTCCTGGACCTCGAGGCCGGCCAGCTTTATTCCGATATCGCGATCGGGATTTCCGCCATGATCCTGATGTCGATGATCATAGCCGTGACCCTGCTGCCCAGCATTTCGGGCCATTTCCTGACGCATCGCGAAATCCCGGCCGGCCATCATAAAGGTCCGGCGGGCGCCATCGTTCGTGGCGGAATTCATGTTGGGCATGGTCTGATGAAAGGGATGGGCTGGTTGCTCGATTCAACCCGCCGCAGCGTCATCGCACTGCTGATCACGCTGGCTGCAGCCATCACGATACCGCTGACCCTGGCGCCGGCCGCCGAGTACCTGCCGGAAGGGGAGGAGGCTAAAGTATTTGCCCGGATGTTCGCACCCCCCGGCTACAACCTGGACACCATGGCGGATATCTGGTCGCGGGTCGACCCCGAGGTCACCAGCCAGATTGGCGCCGATGGCAGCGCTTACCGCGCAGGCAAGACCGATATTCCGCCGATCGCCGGTCAGATTTCGTTTCTCGGGCCCGGCTTCATGCTATTTGTCAGCATGCCGGCCGAACGCGAAGACACCCAGGCGCTGGTCGACGCGTTGACGCGTAAGTTCCGGGCCGAGCCTGGCATGCGCAGCTTCGCCTCGCGCGGTTCCATCTTCAGCGACAACCAGGGCGGCAGCCGCAGCATCAACGTGGAGTTTTCGGGGCGTAACCTGGAGACACTGTTCGCCACCTCCATGCAGGCCTTCAACCAGGCCAATGGATTGTTCGAAGGCGTACAGGTTAATTCCGACCCGTCACCACCCACGCTGAGCATGTCACAGCCCATAGCCCGCGTGCGGCCGGACTGGGAGCGTGCTGCAGAACTCGGCATCAGCCAGAGCGAGCTCGGCTACATCATGTGGGCCTATTCCGACGGCGCATTCGTCGATGAATTTTTTCTCGACGACGACAAGATCGACATGTACCTGTATTCCACCGCCGGTTCAGTCAACCAGCCGGCAGACCTGGAAAACATCATGCTCAATACACCCGATGGCACCGTTCAGCTTTCTTCGCTGGCCCGGGTCGAGGAAACTGTTGGCGCCTCCAGTGTGCGGCGCGTCAACGGCCTGCGCACCGTTACGCTGGGCATTATCCCGCCGCGCAGCGTGCCCCTGGAAACCGGCGTTGCCATCGTTAAGGAGCAGTTGGTGGAAGGCATGCGCGCGGCGGGCCGGATCCCTGAGGACATCACCGTCGACATCACCGGCGCCAGTACCATGCTGGAACAGACCCGGGCCCAGATGGCCGGAAATTTCTTTCTCGCTATCCTGATTGCCTATTTGCTGATGGTCGCCGTGTTCAGCCACTGGGGTTTCCCGCTGATCATCATGACCACCGTACCGATCGGAATATCCGGCGGCCTGGTCGGCCTGTGGCTGCTTAACGCAGTGGGTGTCAGTCAGCCGTTCGATGTCATTACCATGCTTGGTTTCCTGATCCTGATAGGCACCGTCGTCAACAACCCGATTCTTATCGTAGAGCGAGCGGTGCGGAATATCGAAGAGCAGGGCATGGCCATCCGTGACGCCGTCAGTGAGGCGGCCCACGTGCGGCTGCGGCCGGTCATGATGTCCACCATCACCACGGTCTGCGGCCTGTCGCCGCTGGTTCTTATCCCCGGCGAAGGCACCGAGCTCTACAGAGGCCTTGGCGCAATCGTGCTGTTCGGATTGCTGTTCTCCAGCATCGTGACCCTAACGATCCTGCCGGTATTCCTGGCCCTGGTATTGGAAGCCAAGCAGCGATTCAGCCTGGGGCGTTAGCGGGCTTGCGGGCAGGAGCAGAACATACCGAGTAGGGGACCAATCTAATATGAAAGCTTAGAATTTGCCTGTATGTTGGTTTTTACCGGTGGTCATATACGATTCCAGTTGGTTTGCCATGTCGGCTTCGAGAATTTCCACTTGTGCAACGAAACGCGGGTCATCCCTGGTCGAATCCAGCGAGGGTAAATCCAGCAGCTGTCGCCAATTCCAGCGCCAGCCTTCGTCAACCGTTGCAGCCAGTGTTTCAAGGGCCTCGTCCGGCTTACCCAGCATGGCCAGGACCCTGATATCAGCGATGTTCTTGCCCCTTGGGCCCAGTCGTCCGAGTTCAGGCAAAAGACCCTGCACAGGCAGCAATATTTGCCGCAACCTGTCGTTTTCCCCTGCCGAATAGAGCAGATAACTGTAATCAATGGCCGCTTCATAGTTTTCTCTGGTCACCTCTGGCTCCTGCTGACCAGCAAATTCCGGAAAGCTGTTTTGGTACCGCTTTAGAGCATCTGCGGCCCGCCCATTACCCAGATCCCAATCCCGCAGCAAGCGCAGGGCTGCATTTCTCCGCGGATTTATTGAGAACACGCGCTGAGCATGCTGAATGGCGCGCTTCGTGTCACCGAAAACCTGGAAAATTTCCGCAGCGGCGGCTTGCCCCCAAAGGAAATCAGGACCAAGCTCCAAGGAGCGCTCAATGTGGTCGATTGCGCTCACTTCATCACCTAATTGCGAAAAAACCCGGGCGATCCCGAACTGGGCTATAGCCGATTGCGGGTCAAGTTCGATGGCATAGTTGAACAATCGCAATGCCTGGTCAAGTTCGCCGAATGCCCAAGCTTTAATATCGCCTTTTACAACGTAAGCCGATGGATAGTCTGGTGCAATTTCGATGGTCCGATCAGCCTGTTTTAGCGCTTCGTCGTGTCTTCCCAGGTCCCCCAAGGTTTCCGCGACTGTGATATTGATGACCGGCGACAGAGGATCAAGACTCAGCGCTCTCATTATCAGTGGCAAAGCTCGGCCAGGTTCTTTGAACTGCTGTCTCCAATGCTCTGCCAACAAGTGGTAGGACCTGGCATGACCTGGTGCCAGTTCGATCGCCGTTTCATAGGCGGCAACGGCCTCATCCAGCAAGCCCTTGTTAACCAGCATGGACGCATAGGCAGTGTGAGCCTGGCCAAGGTCAGGATCGAGTTCAAGCGCAGTGTTCACTACATTTTCCAACAGGGGGTTGGTCTCGGCCACCGACATTTCGCCGTAGTATCTAAGCAGGAAATAGGCGTCGGCCAGCCCGACATAGGCCAAGGCGTAAGCCGGGTCCTGTTCGATAGACTGACGGTAATGTTCAACCGCGCCCCGGATATCAGGAATGGTTCTTGAAATCATCTTCTGGTTGCCGCGAAGATATTCCTCGTAGGCAGCGATACTGGCAGTCGGAACCGCAATTACCCGCGACTCTTCTTCTGGTGACAAGACCGCCTTCAACGCCTGAGCAATGGCCTGCGCAATATCGCTTTGGATGGCAAATATATTCTGGGCTGTCAGTTCACGATCGTATGTTTCCGCCCATAGGTGCCCATCGCTCCCGGCATCGATCAACTGGACATTTATTCGAATCTGACCTCCGGCGCGCTGAACCGCTCCTTCCAGGACGGTGGTGACACCGAGCTGACTGGCGACTTCCGGTATGCTCAGAGCAGTACCTCGAAACCTCTCAACGGAGGTCCGCGATATCACTTTCAGATCACCAAGCTTGGACAACATGGTCAACAGATCATCATGCACGCCGTCCACGAAAAACTCGTCTTCCTCCACGGCACTGCGGTTGGTGAAGGGCATTACCGCGATGGACTTTTCACCCCAGGATTCTTCAATGGCCTCGGTACGGCCCTCCAGTCGGGCTGTTTCGACTATATATTCATCCCGAACCGGGTCCAGCACGAACTTGTCGAAAGCGAAGTAACCCAGCGCCAGTGCCAGTAACACCATGATCGTACGATCCAGCTTCCTGCCGGTGAAACGCGTGATTGAGTGTTCACGGAAGACATCAACCTCGCGCTTCAGTCCTTCGGGTGTAATCTCGAACACCCAGGAAAAAACCAGTGTTGGGATGAAAGCTACTGCCAGAAGGCTCACAACAATACGAATCGCAGCGTCGCCCATACCATAGGCGGGCAAGATCGTCTCGACCACCTGGATGATTAGCCAGGCGGCCACCACGTAAGCCATTGCTACGCGAATGACATTCCGGCGTTTGAGTTCGTCGAATAACGACATGGAGTCGCCGCTCGCTAAAAAGGGCCAAACCAGCCTACGCCATTCATGCAGGTCAGGGAATGAGCCACGTCACCAAGGTGATGCATCAACCGCTTGAAGTCACAGCCAAATGGAGCACTTCGAGTAAACCAATATTGGTCATGAATGTGCCAGTTTCCTCAAGGTCACTTCACGCCGTGCATCAAGCGCTGGATCAACGGCGCGATCAGGAACAGCACGACGCCAGAGCCGACCAGGGCCCAGAAGCCGAAGGTGTAGCCCGAAAGCGCCGAAGTCGTGGTCATGCCGGTCTCGCCGCTGACCGCGCCGGCGAAGATGCCAGAGAGGTTGTTGCCGATGCCGGTGGAAAGGAACCAACCGCCCATGCCAAGGCCGACCAGGCGCACCGGGGCCAGTTTGGTTACCATCGACAGGCCGATGGGTGACAAACAAAGCTCGCCGACCACTTGAATGATGTACACCGTGAACATGGTCCAAAACGGAATCTTGCCCTCGTCGCTCACCAGGCTCGACAGTGCGAACATCAACAACAGGAAAGCCAGGCCATTGAACAGTAAGCCGAGGCCGAACTTGCGCGGAATCGAGGGATTTAGACTTCGCTTCGCCATCCACACCCAGAGCCAGGCAGCGACGGGTGCGAGCATGATGACTGCAAGCGGTGGCACTGACTGAAACCATGCGGTTGGGAAGATGAAGCCACCGAAGTTCCTGTTGACAATCTGGTCTGCGAGGAACGTGAACGAGTTGCCGGCCTGTTCGTAGAACATCCAGAACAGGATATTGAAGACAAATATGATCAGCATCGCAATAGTCTTGTCGCGGGCCACCGCGCCAACGCGAATACCCTCTATCATCAGCATCGCAGCGAGACCGACGAACAACGTTGTCAGCACGTACTGGAGTGGTTCGGCGCCAAGCGTAAGCAGCCAGTAGACCAGGGGGACCACACACAATGCGCCGATGACCACGTAGGCCGCTTGCTCGCGGCCCGGGGTTTCCGCCGGCGGCTTGCCGATGTTCTGCAGTTGGCGCCGACCGAAATAGAACCACACCATGCTGATCAACATGCCAATTCCGGACGCGCCGAATACGTACTGGTAGGCAGGTGCGGCGTCGGTGCCAAACAGCGAGGTGGCCAGCCAGCCGGTAATGATCGGTGCGATGAACGCACCCATGTTGATGCCCATGTAAAAAATCGTGAAGCCCGAGTCGCGGCGCTCATCGCTTATCGAATACAGCTTGCCAACCATGGTCGAGATGTTCGGTTTGAACAAGCCGTTGCCGACGATGATCGTAGCGAGGCCGAATTTGAACAGCATCGGGTCAGGCATCATGATCATGAACAGGCCGGCGGCCATGAACAGCGCCCCGATCAGAATCGAGCGTTGGTAACCGATGATCTTGTCGGCGATGTAGCCACCGAAGATTGCACCGGCATATACCAGCGCGAGATAGGAGCCGTAGGTAAGGTTAGCGTCGGTCTGGCCGGACTGGTTACCACCATGGAACTGCGCCACGATGTAGAGCACCAGGGCCCAGCGGATGCCGTAGAACGCGAAGCGTTCCCAGAACTCCGACATGAACAACATCCAGAGCGGGCCAGGGTGGCCCATGATCTGCTTGAACTCAGGTATCGGGTGATGGTCTGGTGAGTTCGTGGCTTCGCTCATGCGGTGTCTCCAGGTGGTGTTGGAAAGAGCCCGCTTGATGTAACTGCCGGGTGCGTCTGTGTCAAAGCGAGGACAGAAAGAATAGACGCGCTTTCCTTGGAAAGCAAAGAAACGGCCCAAGTCGCCTCTTCAGTAACTTATTCCGGTGTTCAACGGACAGCAGAACTCCCCTGGATGTGAATCTCAGGGGAGTCTTGTTCTCAATTCGGCTGCGGATTCAATCGGTCAACGCAACACACTACTATCTCTGAGTGAGATGAGGAGTGTTGCATCATGCCCCGCAAACGAAGGATTCATTACACCGAAACCGATAAGGCGGTGATGTGGGATCGTTGGCAAAAAGGCGATTCTCTGGAGAAGATCGCACAACTCTTTGACCGTAGCCATGGCTCCGTAGCCCGCATACTTCGACAGACGGGCGGGATACGGCCAGCAAAGAGATTTCGGTCCAGGCGGGCGTTGTCTCTGGCCGAACGTGAAGAGATCTCGCGTGGTGTCGTTAGCGGCTGCTCACTGCGTTCGATCGCAACCTCATTGAATCGTGCACCATCGACCATCAGCCGAGAGATCAACCGCAACGGTGGCCGCCAGCAGTATCGAGCCAACCTGGCCGATCAAGCAGCCTGGGATCGAGCACCTCGCCCCAAGACCTGTAAACTGACACGGAACCCTGCGCTGGCGCGCATCGTGGCGAGTAAGCTGCAACTCGAGTGGTCACCGCGGCAGATCGCTGGGTGGCTGAAGCGCACCTACCCAGACGATGAGACTTACCAGGTGTCACACGAGACGATCTATCGCGCGCTCTTCATCCAGGCCCGCGGGGCCTTGAAGAAAGAGCTATTGCAGCACTTGAGGCGCACCCGCAGGATGCGACGGTCACGACACCACACGCAGAAGACAGCAGATCGTGGTCAGATCACCGATATCGTCTCGATCCGCGAGCGACCGGCTGAGGCAGAAGATCGTGCGGTACCGGGTCACTGGGAGGGTGATCTTCTGTTCGGTAGCAAGAACAGCCAGATTGCCACCCTGGTTGAACGTCATAGCCGCTACGTATTGCTGGCCCGAGTAAAGAGCAAGGACTCTGAAACGGTGATCAACGCACTCATCGAGCAGGCCCACAAACTACCCAGAGAGCTGTACAAGTCACTCACCTGGGATTGCGGCAAAGAGATGGCGGATCACAAACGCTTCACCCTGGACACCAATATCCAGGTCTACTTCTGTGATCCAAAGAGTCCCTGGCAGCGCGGTTCCAACGAAAATACCAACGGCTTGCTTCGGCAGTACTTCCCGAAAGGAATGGACCTGTCGAACGTTCACCAGAACCGGTTGAACGCGGTTGCCAGACGACTAAACGAGAGGCCAAGAGAAACGTTAAACTTCGAAACACCTGCTGAACGATTTAACCAATGTGTTGCATCGACCGGTTGAAGTCACAGCCAAGAGCGGAACTCAGGTGCAAAAAAAGGCCGTCATTATGACGGCCCCGAGTTATGAAGTCAGAAATGCAGTTGATAGCTTATTGTGAACCGGTCAATGGACTGGATTATATGGAGAATGATGTTCATGAACTATTTTCCATTCACCCTTTGTTTTAACAAATAACAAAGTAATTAGATTATTGAGTGTCACTGGATTACCAGCCTCACTACCATCCTCAAGAATCAGATCAAAATCTGAGAGAAAGGTTAAATTAGCTACATTTCCATAATATACAGCAATGTTCAAAGTTCCCTCTACATAGTTAAAATCTTCTACTGTCCTTACACCTACACCAAATGTCTGGCGTTCATTATTTTCATTTTCCTCACTATCGTATATGCCTCCATTGAACTCAACAAACTTGGGTCCATAAGCATGAAAAGAGATAAGTTGGTCCATATATACGCTATCAGCTCCCATTCCGGCTCCGGCTATTATGCTTCCTGCAATAGCCATAAAAGTTTCTGCGACTTCTGCTTGTGCCTGTGGATAAGTTTGGTTAATTACAGAATTCCCTTTAGATTCCTTAGATGCGACGACGTTTGTAGTCGAAACACATAACATGAAAAATGAAACCAGCAATAATCTAATTGTTTTCATAATTAAGTCTCCTCACAAAGTTTGGAATCCCTTCCCCCCCCAGCAAAATGCTGTAGGTACAGTTAAACATAGGACATTTATTTTGGCTTAGCTACTTAGATTCTATATTCTGAATGATTGACATGGCGAACGCCTGACAACTAGCCAAGCCGATTTCCTACTGACCTAGCCTGAAATAACTGGTCCAGGTTTCAAGTTAGTAATTTCAACTGACAGGAGAACTCGACCATGGCAATGAAACGATACAACCTCGAAACGATTATTCGCAAACTGCGCGAGGCCGTATCTTAGTTCCGCAACGGGTCGAAAGCGGTCCAAGTTGCCTCTTCAGTGACAAATTCCGCTGTCGAGCAGATAGCAGATCTTCCCTGGATGCGAATCGCAGCGTAGTTTAGTTCTCAGTTCGGCCAATATAGGTATTCCGTCCTACTTTCGGCGATAGTTATTGCAGCTGACAGGTAGCTGTCAGTGAAGGCGGGACATGCCCCTGTGGCTAATAATACACGGCGGAGAAGAGGCCGCTCATGCCTC
>Ga0265303_10003204_pt1 | contig 10239 bp, 10 predicted proteins | sample Helome_2_FD_192494 | JGI IMG/M metagenome (GOLD analysis project Ga0265303, IMG submission 192494) | Marine sediment microbial communities from subtidal zone of North Sea - Hel_20160317 (Illumina Assembly) | ecosystem: Environmental > Aquatic > Marine > Subtidal zone > Sediment ... | reverse complement strand
TTGCCTGGATATCGGAGCACCCGATGGTTGTCGCTGAAAACGTGGGCGTCGTAAATCCCATGCTCGAGACGCATGTCATGAACGCCATGGAGAGCGGCCTGCGTGCGAAGGGATTTCGTCTCGTACAGAATGCCCAGGCTGCGGACTTCGTTGTGGCATTCACGGTCGGCTCGCGCGAGAAGATCAGGGTAGACTCTTACCCCACGATGTCCGGCGGCTACTACGCCGCTCGTCCCGGCGGCTGGGGCCGTTCCTACTACGGCTATGGGGGAACCGAGACGACGGTCCGCCAGTACACGAAGGGTATGCTCGCGGTCGACATATTCGACGTGAAAGAGCGCCGGCCTGTCTGGCACGCGGTGGCAACGAAAACGATCCACGACAAGGACCGTCAGCAGGTCGTCGAGACTGTGAATATGGCCGTCAACTCGATTCTTGGTGGCTTCCCGCCGCCCATAAGCTAGGCGTCGCCGATCGGGACTGCCGCCGTCGAATTTCCGAGCTGGCGTAACACGTCGTTCGACAGTGTGATAAAGATCCGGAAACTCTCGTCGGCGGCCAGTTTCTCGTCGATGAGCATGTCGAACGCTCGGGTCTGGAGATCGCGGACCTCGGCGGCGATGCGCTGGCGGTCGTCGTCGCTCGTCTGCTCGCTGATGGCGCGCTGCAGCGCGATCGTCCGCACGTAAAAGGTGTCGATCCGGTTCTTGCGGCGCATCTTGTAAAGCCGCATTCCGCCGAAGATGGCGCTGACTAACCCGAGAACGATAGTGGCGACGACCTCCGCGACGCCCGAATAACGCTCGTAGACACTTGGAGCGTCCCGTTGCAGATAGGATTGCGTGCCCGGATGGACGATGAACGTCGAGCGACTGACATCGAAATCGTCTTCCAGATTCTGGAATACGCCTTGTCGGCGCGCCGCAAGGGCCGGCCTTAGCCGCAACACTTCGTTGATCAGGTCATAGACAACGGCGCTGTCGAGATCGTGGCGGGCAACGAGGATCTTGTCGACAGCAACGGTTAATGCTGCTTCTGGCGACATTTCACCGTAGGTGCCCAGGGGAATCACGAACGGGACGATGTGCGGGTTAAGCAGGACTGCCGCGTCGATGCTCGTACCTTTGCCGACATCGCCCACGCTGCCCATGGAGGCGAGGCGAAATTCCAGGATCTCCTCATTGATTTCACGGAGTTCGTCAATCCTGCCGGGCGTGATTGGGGCGAAAACGATCACGATGTCGGGCGTATCTTCCAGCGATTCGATGAATCGGTAATCGTCGCTTCCCAGGTGCATGCGCTCCGCAACGCGCCGGAAGACGAGGCGCGACGCCGAGCCCTCGGGACCCGCATAGATCGCCATTTGACGACCCGCTATAACGTCAAAAACGTCACCACCGTCCCTTCGAAGGATGTGAAGTACGGTCGGGTACAGAGGCATGACGGTGGCGATGTCGCCGCGGAAAGGCAGGTAGTTCGACACGAGCGCGAGATCGGCCTCGCCAGACGCAACGGCGTCGAGTGCGGCGACTTCCGACAACGCCTCCTCGGAGAGTTGTACGTTGATGCGGGCGCTATCTGCGAGCAGTTCGGCAACGTCCTCGATGATGTAAAGGTCGACGTCCTCTGTTGGCTTCACGAGGCGTAGTTCGGTGGTTGCCGTATCGCACCCTGCGAATGTGATTGCCGCAATTGCCGAAATTACGGCAATCGTGGCCCGGCATAAACGGCGTGTCGATATCAACGATAGTTCTCTTGGCCCGTGACAAGTCGAAGCATAGTACATGTGGCGGCCCGACGGACAGTTCAGACGCAACTCAGTGCTACAATGATGGTCCAATAATCGCCACCACCAGGAACATCGAGGTTAGTTCCATGCGTCTCAATGCAAGCGCTTCGCCGCTGCGGTCTGCGGCGATTGTCGTGTCCGTTTTTTTCGTGTCGGTGTGTGCGGCCGACGACTCGACTGAAGCGATTTCAGCGACCGACGAACTGATGAGTCACGACGGTCTGTACCCTGTATCGAGCAGTCGAGCGGACGCCGCATGGGCGAGGCCCGATATGGATATCAGCGCCTATGACAAAATCATGTTGCAGGGTGTCGGAATCCAGTACCGACCGGGTGCTTCGAAGAGGTTCAATCGCTCGACGAGTGCAACAGACTATTACGTATTGAATGCAGACCAGAAGGAGCGTCTCAAGAACACTTTCAGGGAGAAGTTTCACGAAGAGCTCGCCAAGAGCACTCGTTTCACCGTCGTCAGCGAGCCCGGACCTGATGTGCTGCTCATCAAGGGCGGCCTGATCGACGTCGTTTCCTACGTGCCTCCCGAGCAGGCGGGTAGTTACGAGATCTTCCTCGACAGGATCGGCGAGGCGACTCTGATCCTCGAGATCAGTGACTCCACTTCGGAGGCGGTTATTGCGAGGGTCGTCGATCGACGGGCCGCGGAAGACGTCGCGGACAGGTTTCAGCGATCCAACAGGGCCACAAACACGGCGGAAGTCCGTCGCCTCGCGGGCATCTGGGCCCGGATCCTGCGAGAGCAGCTGGACCACTATGCGTCCAATTAGCCCGGCCCGTACGGAGACCATCGAATGAAGAAGTTCGCCCTGTCATTAGTCCTGCTTGGCCTTGTTGCGCTGCCGGCACACGCGGAAACCGACACGACCGAGCCGGAAACGGTGCGGGCTGTCGATCAAGTGCCGCTGTATCCGCGTGTCTTTGAATCGGCGGACGGATGGGTCGTGATCCACGAGCCGCAGATCGAAAGCTGGGAGGATTTCGAGCGTGTCACTGGCCGCGTGGCTGTGGAAGCGACGCTCGATGGTGAAACCGATGCCGTGCTCGGCACCGCGGAGTTTGCTGCCGATACCGAGGCCAATGTCGAAGAAAGGGTCGTGGCCATCGATAACCCGGAGATCACGGGGGTCAGTTTCCCCGGTGCGGATGGGGCGCGGCTTGCCAGGCTGCAGGCACTCGTGCGTGATTCCGTGCGCAAGAACAGTCAGTACGTGCCACTCGATGTCGTCCTGTCTTACGTCGCTTTCGATATCGTTCCGCCGGCCGAGGAGGGGCTGTCGTTCGAACCGCCGCCTATTTTCTACTCCAGCACGCCGGCAATTCTCGTCATGACCGACGGCGAGCCGATACTCACGCCGATTGACGACACGCGTCTCGAGTTCACTGTAAATACGAACTGGGACCTGTTTCGCTACAAGGAGAAGGAATGGTACCTGCGGCACGGCCGACACTGGCTCAAAGCCACTGACCTCAAGAGTAGCTGGAAATTCGATAACTCCTTGCCGAGCGATTTCAAGAAGCTGCCCGACGACGGCAACTGGACCGAGGTGAAGGCCTCCATCCCGCCGTCGAAAGACAGCCAGGAGCTGCCGACCGTGTTCGTGAGCGACCGACCGGCGGAGCTTATCGTCACGGATGGTCAACCTTCCTTCGGCACGATCACGGCCGGGGGGCTCGAATACGTGCGCGATACAGAGAGCGATTTGTTCCGCCTCGATGGCCGCTATTTCTACCTGGTCTCGGGCCGCTGGTTCGAATCCGCATCACTCAAGGGGCCCTGGCACCACGTCAAGGAACTGCCGGAGGAGTTCTCCGGGATCCCGCCCGACAGCCCCAAGGGTCATGTGCTCGTTGCCGTGCCCGGTTCCGAGGAGGCGCAGCTGGCTGTGCTCGAAGCCGAGATTCCGAGGAAAGCCAGCGTCTCGCGCGACGCTGGCGACAGCGTCTCGGTTGTCTACCAGGGCGAACCGGAGTTTGTGCCTATCGAGGGAACCGACGTACAGCGCGTCCTGAACAGCCCTAACGACGTGCTGCTCTACGAAGGCGTGTACTACCTGTGCCTCGATGCAGTCTGGTATCGAGCAACTGTGGCGACCGGGCCCTGGGTCGTTGCCGACAATATTCCGGCCGCGATTTACGCGATTCCGCCTTCGTCGCCGATGTATCATGTAACCCACGTCAAAGTGTATGACTCCGGTAGTGACTACGTATCGACGGGCTATACCAGCGGCTATTACGGAACCTACGTCAGCTACGGGGTCGTCGTCTACGGCAGCGGCTGGTACTACCCGCCGTACTACGGCTACGGTGGCTATTACGGCTATCCCTACTATCCCTATCCCTACAGCTACGGCGCGTCCGCCTGGTACAACCCGAACACGGGCACGTACGGGCGTTCGGCGAGCGTGTACGGGCCTTACGGCGGCTACGGGCGTGGTTCCGCCTACAACCCCAGTACCGGCACCTACGCACGAGGGGAGGCGGTCTGGGACAGCAACGAGATTGCCGGTCGCGGCGTTGCCTACAACCCGCGCACAGGGACGGGGGTTGCCACGCATCGCTACGCCAACGAAGACGGTGGCTGGGGCGAGTCGCTGATCACGCAGAACGACAAGTGGATGGAGACTCGCAGCGAATGGTCGGGCAATTCGATGACCACCGACATCAGGACGTCCGAGGGAACTACGGGCCAGCTGACCCGTGAACGCAGCGGCGACTCGGTCACGGGCACTGGTGAATTCCAGCGCGGCGACCAGACGCTGTCGACGCAGTCGTATCGCGGTTCGGAGGGTAGGGCCGTCCAGTATGAGACGGGCAGCGGGCAGACCGGCGGCTTCGCCCGCTCATCGGAAGGTGATCTGTACGCGGGACGGGACGGCGAAGTCTACAAGCGCGATGATAGTGGATGGCAGCAGCGCGGCGATGACGGCGGCTGGAACCCGGTCGAGGCGCCCGAAGACCGCGCGGCACAGATGGACCAGGCGCGCAGCAATGCTTCCGAACGCCGCAGCGGTTTCGAGAATCGCGATACATCGGGCTTGTCGGAACGCCGGCAATCGACTGATGCATGGTCGAATCGCAGCTACGACACAGCACGAAACCGTGGTAGCTACGACGCAGCACGAAACCGTGGTAGCTACGATACCAGCTGGCGCAGTCAGCTCGATCGCAGCCATAACGCCAGGACGAATGGCAATAGCCGCTATAACCAGCGGCGCAGCGCGAATCGTTCTTTTCAGAACCGCTCGCGTGGTGGACGGATGCGCGGCCGTCGGCGCTAGCCAGTGAGGCAAGTCTTATGAAACTTCATTTACTCATCGCGGTTTTGCTCCTGGTGTCGCCGGGCATGGTTTCGGCGCAGCAGCCGGGCAGCGGCGCGTCAGCCGATCAAAGTGTCGAGCAGGGCCGGGCGATGATCCGCGAGGGGCGTCTCGAGGTCATTCGCTCCGAACTGCATTTCACAGAGGCCGAGGGGACCGCCTTCTGGCCGATCTACGGCGAGTACCGCGACGAGATCGACGCGATCCAGGATCGCTACGCGGCCATGGTCAAGGAATACCTGCAGCGCTACGAAGCCGCGGACCTCACTAACGAATACGCGGACGAGCTCATGGCGACGTTCTTTAGCACCAGGCGCGGAAGAATCGACGTGCAGGAAAAATACCTGCCGCGTTTCCGAGCTGTGCTGCCCGCGCTCAAGGTCGCCCGGCTGTTCCAGCTCGAGCACAAAATCAGCGCCGAAATCGATGCGCAGCTGGCACTCGTCGTGCCGCTTGTCGACCCCAGCTAGTCGCGAATCAGGCCGTCGGACTTCAGACGCCCGACCACGGCCGCGCTGGTTTCATTGATTATTTCCGCAAGCGTCTTCACATCTGACAGGCTCGTTTCGACCGACCACAGCTTGTCCCCGGCAGGAAGGGAAAACAGCTCGGACCGAATCGTGATGTTGACGTTGACGTCGAGCATGTCCGGTTCGTTGAGCTCTTCGTAGTCGTAGCGAAACAGGTCGAGAGGCTTGTCCGCATCCCGTCGAGTCGCCTTGGCGCCTGCCGGGCCCGACTTCATTTTCGCGTCGGAGTCGCGGTTTGTGACTCTCGAGATCAGGACGGCGTCAAAGCCCTCGTCAGTCGCGGCTTCTTCGATTTCCTCACGAATGATCGGTTTATCGCCGCCTGTGAGGACGTAGTAGGCCGTCGCTTGTGCGCCGGCGTACCTGAGGTCCGACGCGAGCTTGCGCTCGAAGCGTGTGCGGCTCTCGTAATTGTCCGCAACACCGACAACCAGGATCTTCCTGACACCAGGGCCGGCGTAGCTGGGTACGTCCGCGGACGCGACAGTCTTGGGGCCGGACGAACACGACGCAACAAGTGTTGCGATGACAGCAGGCAGGATAACTCGAATTGCATTTCGTGTACCGGGCACAGGTTCCCCCTCAGCCGGCCGAAACCAGCGTCGCGCAAGCTATTACTTGTTCAGGTTCCCATCAAGGAACTCGCGAAACAACCGCGCCCAGCGAGCGGCAGCGTCCTCCACGGCACCCCAGTCGGTGAGTGTTGCGGTGGACGTCGAGAATGCGGGCGCCGACGCGCTGTCCGCGGCGCGCGCAAGGATTTTGCCGGATTTCGAGTCCTTGAGTTCCATAAGGAAGATGATCGCGCCCGGCCTCGCGATTTCGCGCAATTCGCGTCGCATACCGGGTATCCGGGGCGACGTTGCATTGCGGAGATCGATCAGCGTGGGCTGAACCTCGAGCGCCGTGGGTCCCTTTTCACGCACGATCTCGTATCCGACCAGTTCGCCCAGAAACGCCTTGCGAAAAATCTGCCGCGTGCGCTCCTGATCGGCGTCCGACGGCGCCGCGTCCTCCGGAAAGAATATCCCCATGTCGCTGGCGAGAATTCGGTCATAACGGCCGAAATCGGCGTCGACGGCAATAACGCTGGCTTCGACCCGAGGGTTCCTGGTGACGTTGAAACTCTGCGTCGTCGTTGTCGTGCAAGCCGATATCAGGACCGCCAGCGCTATAGCAGTCGCCCGAAAAGCGACGCTCTGTGATTTCATTGATGCAGGCCTGTTGAATCGTCGGGAGGCGCATTATTGCAGAAAGAACGCCGGATTATTGTAAGCTGGGGCAATAGGCAATTTTCCGTATTCTGAGTTACGGGAGAAAAGCCGAAAATAACGAAATAGTTTTGGCTGGAGATTACGCACCATGACGGACAACAAAGCAGGGCAGCCGGAATCCATTGTTCCGATAAAGAAAGAAGACTCCGCACAGAACGTGGCCAGGGCAAAGACGCAGCAGCCCTCTGCCGCACGTCTTTTCAGTCAGATGCGCCACGACCCGGAGAAGATCAAGGATCTTTTCCGAAGCGGCACATATCCCTACAAGACCCGGATACGGGGCACAGCCTACGAGCAGCACAAAGAGGAACTGCAGGTCGAACTGCTCAAGGTTCAGAACTGGGTCAAGATGACAGGCGAACGTATCGTGGTCATTTGTGAAGGACGGGACGCAGCCGGCAAGGGCGGTACCATCAAGCGCTTCATGGAACATCTGAACCCGCGGGCCGCGCGCGTCGTAGCCCTCGAAAAGCCGACCGATCATGAGCGAGGGCAATGGTATTTTCAGCGCTACGTGAAACACCTGCCGACGGCCGGAGAAATGGTCTTCTTCGATCGCTCCTGGTACAACCGGGCGGGAGTCGAGCGCGTAATGGGCTTCTGTGACTCCCTCGAATACCTCGAGTTTATGCGGCAGGTACCCGATCTGGAACGGATGCTCGTGCGCTCCGGAATCCGGCTGTTCAAGTACTGGTTCTCGGTCACGCCTGTGGAACAGGAGCAGCGATTTACGGCGCGCATGCGGGATCCCCTGAAGCAATGGAAACTGAGCCCGATCGACGAGCAGTCCCGGGACAAGTGGGCCGAGTACACCGAGGCCAAGGAGGCGATGTTCTTCTATACGGACACCGCGGACGCGCCCTGGACCATCGTCAAGTCCGACGACAAGAAACGTGCGCGCCTGAACTGCATGCAGCATTTCCTGTCCGAACTCAATTACCCGGACAAGGACAAGCATGTCGTGCACGGGCCTGACCCGCTGATCGTCGGCTCATCGGAGCACGTCATCGAAAAAGACCGCCATCTCTGGGGTTGAGCGAGTTTGTGTTGACGGCTGCGAGCGGCGATAATCGCCGCCGGTCCGCGTCGGCTTTTCCGCGACGGTCAGCCGTGAACTCCGCCAGGCCCGGAAGGGAGCAACGGTAGCGGTGATACCGGGTGCCGGGAAGCGGCTGGCGCGGGCCACTTTAAGTTACACTGTTCGACTCGGAATCGAGCCTCAGGCGCCATACTTTCTATGAGTTACCTTGTCCTGGCCCGCAAATGGCGGCCCAAAGACTTCTCGGATACGGTCGGCCAGGAGCATGTGCTCCAGGCCCTGGTCAATGCGCTTGACTCGGGCCGTTTGCACCACGCCTATCTGTTTACGGGCACCCGGGGCGTCGGCAAGACCACGATAGCGCGCATTCTGGCCAAGGCGCTCAACTGCGAGAACGGGGTGACGTCGAAACCCTGTGGCGAATGCAGTGCCTGTGTCGAAATCGACGAGGGTCGTTTCGTCGACCTGATTGAAGTGGATGCCGCCAGCAAGACCAAGGTCGACGACACGCGCGATCTTCTGGACAACGTGCAATACGCGCCGGCGCGCGGACGTTACAAGGTGTACCTCATCGACGAGGTGCACATGTTGTCGAAGAGTTCGTTTAATGCTCTCCTGAAGACCCTCGAGGAACCACCTCCACACGTCAAGTTCCTGCTGGCCACAACGGACCCGCAGAAGCTGCCGGCCACAGTATTGTCACGTTGCCTGCAATTCAACCTGAAACGCATGACACCGCGCCTTATTTCCGACCGGCTGACGCATATTTGCGCAGCCGAGTCGATCGAGGCTGAAGTCGCAGCGCTGGCGATGCTTTCCCGAGCGGCAGACGGCAGCATGCGCGACGCGCTTAGCCTTCTCGACCAGGCGATCGCCTACTGCGGCGGGAAAATCGAGGAGCATCAGGTCGCAATGATGCTGGGCACGATAGATCGTGATCACGTTGTGCGCTTGCTGCGCTTGCTCGCCGACAACGACGCGCGCGGACTCATCGACACGATTCGGCAAATAGACGAACAGTTTCCGAACTACGAGCGGCTGCTCGAGGATCTTGCCCGAGACCTGCAGCGCATAGCTGTCTACCAGATCGTTGGTGCCTGCGACAGCGAGGACGACATGAGCGAACAGGAGTACGCCGAGCTTTCCGAGGCGTTGCCCGCCACCGACGTGCAGCTTTTCTACCAGATCGCGCTCATGGGCAGGCGCGATATCCACCTGGCGCCCGATCCACGCAGTGGGGTCGAGATGACGCTGCTACGTATGCTCGCGTTTCGGCCAGCTGAAGTGCCAACAATGACCGGCGGTGCCACGGCGCCGCCCGGCAAGCGCAGTACGCCGGTTGCTGAGGTGGAGCCCGCCGCAAAGCCGGCGGTAAGCTCTGCGGCAATGCCGCCCCAGGCGAAATCCTGGTCTGATCCGGATTGGAGCCAGCTGGTTGCGGGTCTCGGATTGTCAGGAGCGGTGCGTATGCTGGCGAGCAATTGCGCGTATCTGAGGCGCGAGGGCAATACCTTGCACCTCGGCCTGGACCCGCGCTCCGACTCCCTGCTCACGAAGCAACGAAAAGACGCGATGGCGTCGCGACTTTCTGAACATTTCGGTGAGACCCTGAATATCGATATTGCGCTTGGGGCGGAGTCGCGGGAGACGCCCGTGCAGCAGGATTCGCGCATGACCGATGAGCGGATGGAACAGGCCAGGCAGACGCTCGAAGCGGATCCCAACGTCCAGGCAATGAAGAACATGTTCGGCGCGGAGATCAAGACCGAAACGATCGAACTGATCAATCCGCCGCAGTCAGACTAACAGTCAGGAGATTTGAATGAAGGGTGGCATTGGCCAATTGATGAAGCAGGCCCAGCAGATGCAGGCCGATATGAAAAAAGCCCAGGAGGAGATGGCGTCGCTGACTGTGACAGGTGAGTCCGGTGCAGGCATGGTGCGCATCACGATGAGCTGTCAACATCAGGTGCAGGCCGTAGAGATTGACGATTCGTTGGTGGGTGACGACAAGGAAATGCTCGAAGACCTCATTACGGCAGCGTTCAACGACGCTTTGCGCAAGGTCGAAAAGACCGTGCAGGAGAAATTCTCGGGCATGACATCCGGCATGAGCCTGCCGCCCGGCATGAAATTGCCGTTCTGAGGCAGTCCACGGAATGTCTTATTCGCCACTGCTTGTGCGCCTGATCGATGGGCTTCGGTGTATGCCGGGAATTGGCCAGAAGTCGGCTCAGCGTATCGCTTTTCACTTGCTCGAACCCGCCCGGTA
>Ga0265303_10003203_pt1 | contig 10241 bp, 11 predicted proteins | sample Helome_2_FD_192494 | JGI IMG/M metagenome (GOLD analysis project Ga0265303, IMG submission 192494) | Marine sediment microbial communities from subtidal zone of North Sea - Hel_20160317 (Illumina Assembly) | ecosystem: Environmental > Aquatic > Marine > Subtidal zone > Sediment ... | reverse complement strand
TCGATTTGAAGCGAGGCAGAACGACCCGCTCAAGCAATGGAAGCTGAGCCCGATCGACCAGGAATCGCAACATAAGTGGGCGGAATACACGGAAGCGAAGGAGGCCATGTTCTTCTACACGGACACCGCCGACGCGCCATGGACCATCGTCAAATCGGATGACAAGAAGCGCGCACGACTGAATTGCATGCAGCACTTTCTCTCCCAGCTCGATTATCCGCGCAAAGACAAGCGTGTCGTCCATGGCCCCGACCCGCTGATCGTCGGTTCATCGTCGCAGGTCATCGAGAAAGACAGCCACCTCTGGGGCTAACGTACAACGACGACGTTGTGTTGAAGTCGACGAGCGGCGATAATCGCCGCCGGTCCGCGCCGGCTTTCCCGCGACGGTCAGCCGTGAATCCCGCCAGGCCCGGAAGGGAGCAACGGTAGCGGTGATACCGGGTGCCGGGAAGCGGCTGGCGCGGGCCACTTACGTTACACTTATCCGTTATCACCGAGCCCCCAAGGCTGTTGCAGTTTTATGAGCTATCTCGTCCTGGCCCGCAAATGGCGGCCCAAAGACTTCTCGGATACGGTTGGGCAGGAGCATGTTCTCCAGGCCCTCATCAATGCGCTCGACTCGGGCCGGCTGCACCATGCCTATCTGTTTACCGGAACTCGCGGCGTCGGTAAAACGACAATAGCGCGCATTCTGGCCAAAGCGCTGAACTGTGAAAAAGGCGTTACGTCCGAGCCCTGCGGCGAGTGTAGCGCTTGCCGGGAAATTGACGAGGGGCGTTTCGTCGACTTGATCGAGGTCGACGCTGCCTCCAAGACCAAGGTCGACGATACGCGGGATTTGCTCGACAACGTTCAATATGCGCCGGCTCGCGGTCGTTACAAGGTGTACCTGATTGACGAGGTACACATGTTGTCCAAAAGCTCGTTCAATGCGCTCCTGAAGACGCTCGAAGAACCGCCACCGCACGTCAAGTTTCTGCTGGCGACAACGGATCCGCAAAAGCTGCCGGTCACCGTGTTGTCGCGTTGCCTGCAATTCAACCTGAAGCGGATGACGCCGCGCCTGATCTCGGACCGCCTGGCGCATATCTGTAAGGCTGAATCGATTGAGTCCGAGCCTGCGGCGCTGGCAATGCTGGCCAGGGCCGCCGATGGCAGCATGCGCGATGCGCTCAGTTTGCTCGACCAGGCGATCGCCTATTGCGGCGGCAAGATCGATGAAGCTCAGGTCGCGCTCATGCTCGGCACGATCGATCGGGAGCACGTCACGCGCCTTCTGCAATTGCTGGCCGACGACGACGGCAAAGGGATCATCGAAGCGATTCGGGAAATCGACGAGCAGTTTCCGGATTACTCGCGCCTGCTCGAGGATCTCGCCCGAGACTTGCAGCGCATAGCGGTTTTTCAGCTTGTGGGCACCTGTGACAGTGACGATGATCTGAGCGAACAGGAGTTCGCGGCCTTCGCGGAGGCGCTGCCGGCCGCGGATGTACAGCTTTTCTATCAGATTGCCGTGATGGGTCGGCGTGATCTGCACCTGGCGCCAGACCCCAGAAGCGGTGCGGAAATGACGCTGCTTCGAATGCTCGCATTTCGACCGACGTCGGGTGAACTTGCCGCGACGACGGCGGGAGGTTCGACGGTCTCAAAGCGGCCGCCGAAAGTCGGGAAACCGGCAGCCGCGGCTGCCAGTTCGAAGCCCGCGGCGAACAAAGTTGTCGCGGAGACATGGCAGGATCCGGACTGGAGCCAGTTGGTCAAGCACGTAGGGCTCTCAGGCGCCGTCCGACTGCTGGCCAGTAATTGTGCGTTCCTGCGCCGTGAAGGGAATACCATCTATCTGGGCCTGGATCCGCGTTCCGACTCGTTGCTGACCAAGCAAAGAAAAGACGCCCTGGCCGAGGCCCTGTCGCAACATTTTGGCGAGAATCTCGTCGTTGATGTCGCGGTTGACGCCGCACTGGGTGCGGAGACGAGCGAAACGCCCGTGCAACAGCAGTCGCGCATAGCCGATGAGCGCATGGAAGTTGCCCGGCAAGAACTCGAAGCGGATCCCAATGTGCAGGCGATGAAAAATATATTCGGTGCTGAAATAAAAACGGACACGATCGAATTGATCAATCCGCCGCAATCGGACTAGAAGGAGAATACGAATGAAAGGTGGCATCGGTCAGCTGATGAAGCAGGCGCAGCAGATGCAGGCGGACATGAAAAAGGCCCAGGAGGAGATGGGCTCGATTTCTGTTACCGGAGAATCCGGCGCCGGCATGGTACGCATCACCATGACGTGCCAGCATCAGGTGCAAGCTGTTGAAATCGACGATTCGCTCTTCGGCGACGATAAGGAGATGCTCGAGGACCTGATCACGGCTGCCTTCAATGACGCGATTCGCAAGGTCGAACAAACCGTGAAGGACAAATTCTCTGGTATGGCGGCTGGCATGGGATTGCCGCCGGGAATGAAGTTACCGTTCTGAGTTTGCGCTGACGATGTCGTATTCACCGTTGCTAGTGCGCCTGATCGACGGCCTTCGCTGTATGCCCGGCATTGGGCAAAAGTCGGCGCAACGAATCGCGTTTCATCTGCTGGAGCGCGATCGCGATGGCGCCAATAATCTGTCAGCAGCTCTCGCAGATGCCGTGAGCAGCATCGGGCATTGCAGCCGTTGCCGCATGTTTACCGAGCATGAGCTGTGCTCCATATGCTCGGCTGGCGGCCGGGACGTGTCGCAGTTATGCGTCGTCGAATCGCCCGCCGATGTTATGGCCATCGAGGATGCAACCGGGTTTCGTGGCCTCTATTTCGTTCTCATGGGTCATTTGTCGCCGCTGGACGGCATCGGCCCGGATGAATTGGGCATTGACCGGCTTGAGGCCTGGCTGAGCGCGGGTGAGGTGAAGGAGCTGATCATTGCGACGAATCCGACCGTCGAAGGTGACGCAACGGCACATTACCTGGCCGAGCTGGCAGCCAGGGAATCGGTAGAGGCGAGCCGCATCGCACACGGTGTACCTCTGGGCGGTGAACTCGAGTACGTTGATGGCGGAACACTTTCGCACGCGTTTTTTGGCCGCCGGGCCGTGGACTAGGAGGACACAGGATGGCTAACGACGATTGCCTGTTTTGCAAGATCTTGACCGGCGACATTCCGGCAGAGATCGTTTACGAATCGGACACGGCCATCGCTTTTCGCGATATCAATCCGCAGGCACCGACGCATGTCCTGATTATTCCGCGCAAGCACATTGCGACGATTAACGACATCGAAACGGACGATTTTCAGATCGTAGGCAGTCTGTACGCGGCGGCCAGGGAGATTGCGGTGCAGGAAGGGTTTTCAGAGCAAGGCTATCGTGCCGTCATGAACTGCAACGAAGCAGCGGGACAGACAGTCTTTCACATTCACCTGCATTTGCTGGGCGGGAGGACGTTTACCTGGCCGCCAGGCTAGGGCGTTACGGGTAGCGGCCCTCTGACAGCTGTTCCGTCAGGTTTATTATGCGTTTGTAGCTTGTGTATCGGCGCGCCGTGATCGTCGCATCATCCACAGCCGCCTTGACCGCACAACCGGGCTCCCGAAGATGACGGCAATTCGCAAACTTGCAGTGCTGCGCCGTTTCCGTAATTTCACGAAATCCCTGCGCGGCGACCTTCGAGGATTCGACCGCCGGGGCATAATCGCGTACACCCGGCGAATCGATGACAGACCCACCGTACGGTAACGGAATCATCACCGAATTTACCGTGGTATGCCGGCCTTCACCGGTCTTGTCGGATATTGCCGATGTTCTCTGCATTGCATCGCCGGTCAATCGATTGATGATGCTCGATTTGCCCACACCTGACTGGCCCACGATGATCGCACAACGGTCCTTGAGCAGGTGCGCGATATCGGCTGTTCCATGCCCATCCCTGGCGCTGCATTGCACCACGTCGTAGCCGATGTGCGCGTAGTTCGAAAGTTCTTCTGCAGTCGACGATGCGGCGGTGTCCAGATCGATCTTGTTGTAGACGACCGCTGCCGCGATGCCCATGAGTTCGGCAGCGCAAAGGTATCGATCGACGATATACCAGTCGGCTTTCGGTTCGGCCGCGGCTACCACAATGAGATAGTCGAGATTGGCCGCGAGCACCTCCACCTGCCCACGCGTATTCGGGCGGGTTAGCTCGTTGTCGCGTCGAGCGATTGAAGTGATAAGCCAGTCGGGTTCATTTTGGATCGGTTCCGCGGTAACGCGGTCGCCACAGACGGGCTTAAGGCGCTTGCCCTTGATGCGCGCATCCACCTGTTCGCCGTTTTCCAGGCGAAGTCGCATGCGACGGCTGTAGGTGGCGATTACGATCGCCGTACTGTGATTCATGTGAGAACACTGATTGGCCGAATGGCTGAGAGTATGCAGCCAAGTGGGCAGCCTTGCACACCCAAGACATGTAAACTACGACCGTTCATTATCGTCGGAATGTAAAAAGTATGTCGAAGTCAGTTGTTGAACGCGCTACCAACCTGATCTGGATAGACCTTGAGATGACCGGGCTCAGTCCGGAGACCGACACGATTATTGAAATTGCGACGATCGTGACGGACAGGCACCTCAACGAACTCGCGGAGGGCCCCGTACTCGCTATCCGGCAGAAGCCAGAAACCATGAGCGCGATGGACGAGTGGAATACACGCCAGCACGGCGGGTCCGGATTGACTTCGAGAGTATTGGCAAGTGAGGTCGACGTGCACGATGCGGAGGCCGCGACCCTTGCATTTCTGCGTGACTGGGTTGACGAGGGTGTGTCGCCCATGTGCGGCAACAGCATCTGTCAGGACCGTCGTTTCCTCGCGCGCGAAATGCCGGAACTCGAGCGCTTCTTTCACTATCGAAATCTCGATGTCAGCACACTGAAGATCCTCGCACAGCAATGGGCGCCGGCTGTTGCGAAAGGCTTCGTAAAGGATTCCGCGCACCTCGCGCTCTCCGACATTCGCGATTCGATCGAGGAGCTCGGTTGGTATCGCGACAACCTGCTGGACAGGTCCGTACTTGAAACGCCTGTTACCGATGCCTGAGAGGCCCTACGCCGAGTATGCGGAAAGAAACGCGGAACCCGTACTCGAGATATTGCGGCACGAGTTTCGAGACTGCACCGATGTTCTGGAAATCGGGTCGGGCACCGGCCAGCATGCCGTTCGCTTTGCGGCCGAACTCGATCACCTGCACTGGCAGACAAGCGACCTCGAGGAGAATCACGAGGGCATTCGTGCCTGGATTGCCGACGCGGGTCTGCCGAATGTCCGTGTACCCTTGCCGCTTGATGTAACAACGGCCGATGTGCCATCGGCAGCGTACGATGGCGTCTATTCCTCGAATACAGCGCACATCATGAGCTTTGATGCGGTCATGGACATGTTTGCGCTCGTCGGCAAGGCGCTGCGTCCCGCTGGCGTTTTTTGTCTCTACGGACCGTTCCAACGGGCTGGCAAGTTCAATACGGCGAGTAATGCGGCGTTCGACGCCAACCTGCGATCGCGCGATCCTGTTATGGGAATTCGGGACCTCGATGCCCTTGACGAACTGGGTGCCGAACAGGGACTGCAACGCATCGCCTTGTACGCCGTTCCGTCAAATAACCTGGTGGCCGTTTGGCAAAAAACGCGCAGGATTATTCAATGATTACACACACGGGCGTGGCACAGCATCGCTTTTGGCGACACTGCGGCGTGAAGTCTTACTACACCCCGCGCTCACACCCGAACGGCGTCTCCGTCGACGTCCGGTGCCTCGATCCTGAGACCATCGAGTCCGTTGAAATTGCGCCGTTTGACGGTCAAAAATGGGAGCACAATGTCTCAAAATTGTCTCCGATAAGCGACTGATTTGACTGATTTTTGGCTGGCGACAAATTCGGCCTTGGCTTATAGTTGCGTCTTTCGGGTTGGGCACCTGGCGAGAACACGATGAAGACGACATTACGGATTGCACTGGCATGCGGTTTGTTGGCCGGGTCGGCCGCATTTGCGGCGCCCGCGTGGGTAACCGATCAGTTCGAGATCACGCTGCGATCAGGGCCAAGCACGAGCAATGCAATCCAGCTCATGATCGACAGTGGTTTGCGCCTCGAGGTCCTGGAGCGCGACACAGACAGCGGTTATTCACGCGTTCGCACGCCGGGCGGTACCGAAGGATGGGTGCTGAGCCGCTATCTGATGAGCGAGCCGAGTGCACGCGAGCAGCTCGAGAAGCTCACCAGCCAGTTGACCAACGCGAATACGCGCGGCAGTTCGCTCGACGCGAAGCTCGATGCCGTTAGAGGCGAGTACGACACAGCGGGCAAGAAGATTGCAAGGCTGGAGCGCGAAAAAGCCGCTGTGGAAAAAGAACTGGCGGAGATCAAGCGGACGGCCGCCAATGTATTGGCAATAAATAGTCAGAACGAGTCGCTGATGGACCAGCTTGCGGCGGCCCAGATCCGCGGAGACACACTGGAGCAGGAGAACCGGCGGCTGACCAGTCAAACGACACGCTATTGGTTTATGGCAGGCGCTTTGGTGCTGCTCATTGGAATCCTTCTGGGCATCTGGCTCCCCCGCGTGCGGTGGCAGCGACGCTCACGCTACGACCGCTTCTAGGCGCGGTCAGACGGTTTCGCCGGCGAGGAACATCCAGGTTTCGATAACCGTGTCCGGGTTCAGAGACATGCTCTCAATGCCCTGATCGAGCAGCCAGCGGGCGAGGTCCGGGTGGTCGGACGGACCCTGGCCACAGATTCCCACGTACTTTCCACGCTTCTTGCATGCCGAGATGGTCATGGCAAGCAATGCCTTGACGGCGTCGTCCCGTTCATCAAACGTATCGGCGACCAGCGCCGAGTCGCGGTCAAGTCCCAGGGCGAGTTGCGTCATGTCGTTCGAGCCAATCGACATGCCATCGAAGTGTTCGAGGTACTGGTCGGCGAGCAGGGCGTTGGTTGGCAATTCGGACATCATGATGACCTTGAGGCCGTTCTCGCCACGTTTGAGACCATTCCGCGCCATCAGGTCGATAACGTCTTTCGCTTGTTTCACGGTGCGGACAAACGGGATCATGACCTGTACGTTGGTCAGTCCCATATCATCGCGCACGCGCAGCAGCGCCCGGCATTCCAATTCGAAACAAGGTTGGAAGCTGTCGGCGACGTAGCGAGAGGCACCACGGAACCCGAGCATCGGATTCTCCTCGTCCGGCTCATACTTTTCACCGCCAATGAGGTGAGCGTACTCGTTGGACTTGAAGTCCGACAGCCGCACGATGACGGGCTCAGGCGCAAACGCGGCGGCAATCGTTCCGATTCCTTCAGACAGTTTATCGACGAAGAACTCGACCGGATCCGGGTACCCGGCCATCTGATCGTCGATGGCTGCGCGCGTTCCGTCATTGAGCTGGTTGTACTCGAGCAAGGCCTGAGGATGCACGCCGATCATGCGATTGATGATGAACTCCAGTCGCGCCAGCCCGACGCCCCGATGCGGAATATTCGCGAAATCGAAAGCGCGATCCGGATTACCGACGTTCATCATGATCTTGACCGGAATGTCCGGAAGCGAGTCCAGTTCGATCAGGGTTTCTTTGAATTCGAGATTGCCGCGGTAAACGAACCCTTCATCGCCTTCGGCACAGCTTACGGTGATAGCCATCTTGTCCGCGATTCGCTGCGTGGCATCGCCACAGCCTACGACTGCCGGGATACCGAGTTCACGAGCGATAATCGCAGCATGGCAGGTTCGTCCGCCGCGATTCGTCACGATCGCGGAAGCACGCTTCATAACGGGTTCCCAGTCGGGGTCCGTCATGTCGGACACGAGCACGTCACCGGGCCGTACGCGGCTCATTTCGGACACCGAACGAATGACTTTGGCCGTGCCCCCGCCTATTTTCTGGCCGATACTGCGGCCGCTGACGATTACATCGGATTTACTTTTCAGCTCGTAGCGTTGGATCGTTCGGCCGCTCCGGCTTTGGACGGTTTCGGGACGGGCTTGCAGGATGTAAATCTTGCCGTCATTGCCATCTTTTCCCCACTCGATATCCATGGGTCGCGCGTAGTGCTTCTCGATAGTGACGGCCATCTTCGCAAGCTCGATGATGTCGCTGTCATTAAGCGAGAAAGCACGGCTGTCGGTCTCATCGACATCGACCGTCTCGACGGTCTTGCCGTGCGCCGAATCGCCGCTGTAGACCATTTTGATCGCTTTGCTGCCAAGGTTCTTGCGCAGAATCGGGTGCTTGCCGGCGGCGAGAGCAGGTTTGTACACGTAGAACTCGTCGGGGTTTACGGCGCCCTGAACGACTGTCTCGCCGAGGCCATAGGACGAGGTGATGAACACAGCGTCGTTGAAGCCAGTTTCCGTGTCCAGCGTAAACACGACGCCTGCCGCGCCGATGTCGCTACGAACCATCGTCTGGACGCCGACGGACAATGCTACCTGGCTGTGGTCGAAACCCTGGTGAACCCGATACGCGATGGCGCGATCATTGAACAAAGAGGCAAGAACGTGATGCATTGCTTCGGCGAGGTTGTCGAAACCGCGGACGTTCAAAAAGGTTTCCTGCTGTCCCGCGAATGAGGCGTCAGGCAGGTCCTCCGCCGTGGCCGAAGATCGCACGGCAACAGCAATATCCCTGCCTTCGCTCATTTCATCCCAGGAAGACCGGACGGCATCCATTAGGCGATCGGGAAGGGGAGTTTCGAGGATCCATTTTCGGATCGTGCTGCCCGCATTCGTTAGCGCGCCGATGTCATCGATGTCCAGCGTATCCAATACGCCTGCGATCTTCTTATCGAGCCCGCCAGTGCCCAGAAAGTCCCTGTATGCAGCTGCGGTTGTCGCAAACCCACCCGGGACCGTCACGCCCAGGTTGCTGAGATTGCTAATCATTTCACCGAGTGATGCATTCTTTCCGCCGACGACTTCAACGTCGTCCATGCCAAGCTCTTCGAGCTTGATGACATATGGCTCCAAGACAAACTCCCTTGTGTTCCCGGGCAGGAAATGGAGAATCCTACCAATGGTTGAACGTGCTGTATTTTTTCTCTCGGATCAGACCGGCGTTACGGCTGAGGCGCTGGGACATAGTCTCATCTCTCAATTCACCGGACAGAATTTTCGGCAAGTGACTTTGCCATTTATAGATAGCGAAGACAAGGCACGAGAGGCCGTGCAGACCATTAATGCGGCGAGCAAGGGCGATGTGCTCAAACCACTCGTTTTTTCCACCCTCGTGCAGCCGAACCTCCGGGCGATTGTGAAGCATGCGGAGGGTCTGCATCTTGATATGTTCGACGCCTTTCTGGAGCCGTTGTCGAGTGAGCTTCAGCAGGCTCCGACGTTCGAGCTGGGTGGCGCGCACGGGATGAGCAACATCGAGGCCTACATGAGGCGCATCGAGGCGACCAATTTCGCGCTCGCCAATGACGACGGCGGAGTCAGCCGCAATTACGATGTTGCGGATGTCATTCTCGTCGGCGTTTCGAGAACGGGTAAGACACCGACCTGTCTTTACCTGGCGTTGCAGTATGGCGTCTACGCCGCAAATTTCCCGCTCACGGACGAAGAGCTTGAAAGCAGTGAGTTACCCGATTTTCTGGTCGAACAGAAGCACAAGCTGTTTGGCCTGACCATCGCACCCGAGCGCTTGCGGCAAATACGCAAGGAGCGGCGACCTCTGGGAAAGTATTCCTCGGCGCAACAGGTGAGATTTGAACTGCGAGAGGCAGAAAAGCTTTTCCGCCGCTACGGAATTCCGCGTGTCGATACGACCGAATTCTCGATCGAGGAGATTTCCAGCCGCATCCTGGATAGTACCGGTGTTGAGCGTCGAGTACACCCCTGATATTGCATCGCATGTGCGTGCTATATTGACCGCATGTTGCTCGATTCCCATCTGGTTCCTCAGACGATTGTAAAGCCGCGTAGCTTTGTCGGTTTGATGGCGCTCTATGAAAGTAACTACTTGCGACTTCTGCGACTGATTCCGGAGATTGGCAGGCTCGATGGCTGCTTTCACTCGCGAGTTGCCGGCGACTGTGACCTGCACATCGACATTCTCGAGCGCTGTCGCTACACGGTCACGCTTTCGTTGACCTACCATCTCGAGACCGATGACGGTCTGCTCATCGATCCGGACATGACAATACGGGTCTATCTGGATGGCCAGCTGGCCGAAGCCATGATCGTTGGCCAAGAGCAGCACCATGTTGCGCTGCGACG
>Ga0265303_10003201_pt1 | contig 10242 bp, 11 predicted proteins | sample Helome_2_FD_192494 | JGI IMG/M metagenome (GOLD analysis project Ga0265303, IMG submission 192494) | Marine sediment microbial communities from subtidal zone of North Sea - Hel_20160317 (Illumina Assembly) | ecosystem: Environmental > Aquatic > Marine > Subtidal zone > Sediment ... | reverse complement strand
CGTCAGGTCCGACATCGCCGCGATTCCGGAGGAAGCCGGAACGATCTTGATCCCGGCAGGACCCTCGATGAGGGTTTCCTCGAGCGAGCACTCTCCGTTGATAACGTGCGAAAGATTGAGTCCCGGGCTCAAGCCCAGCAACACGTCGATATTGGCCAGGCCCATGTCGGCGTCCATGACCATCACTTTCTCCCCGCTTTGCGCCAGCGTCACCGCAAGATTGACGGTGACATTGCTCTTGCCGACACCGCCTTTACCACTGGTGACTGCGATCACGCGCACCGGGTGCTGTGCTTTCATTTGCCTGATACCTTGAGCCTGATCCATTTTTAGTTCCTATGCCTGGTTCTTGTTGATGATGTGGTTATAACGCAATGCCAAAGCTTCCTGGTCGAACTGTTCACCGTAAAGCTGCATCAGCGAAACCGCCTTGCTGATCAGACGATGGCTCTTGGCCGGTTCCAGGTCTTCAGGCACCTTCTGCCCGGTGCCGCAGTAAGCCAGCACCAGCTGGTGTCGAATCGAAGCTGTGATAATTCCACCCAGGCTTGCCGCCTCGTCCAGCTTGGTAACGAATGCACCCGCCAGTTTCACCTTGCTAAAATTAAGAATGGTCTGGTTCAACGCTGCCAACTGGGTGTTTGCCGACAGCACCAGGTAGGGTTTGATCTCGGGAGAATCCTGCTGCAGCCGATGAAACTGTTCGCTGAGGCGCAAATCGCGCTGACTCATGCCCGCGGTATCGATCAAAACCAGTTTTTTGTCGCTGAGCATATCCAGTCGATCACCCAGTTCTTCAGTGTTTCCAGCCATCAACAACGGCACTTCCAGTAAGCGTGCAAAATGCTGCAACTGCTCCTGGGCACCGATTCTGAAATGATCGGTGCTGATCATCGCCACCGAACGTTTGCCGTGCTGGTGGGCAAAACGCGCGGCCAGCTTGGCGATGGTTGTGGTTTTACCCACCCCGGTTGAACCTACCAGTGCAATACGACCGCCCTCGGCCAGAAGATCATGGCGATTAATCGGAATGCAGCGCGCGATTATGCCAAGCAACTGCTGCCATACCTTGTGTGGGTCATCGCTAAGCTGGTCCAGGTGTGACATCACGGTTTCGCAGACATCGGTTCCCAATCCCATTTCTGACATCAGGTTCAGCAGCACGGTGCGTACCGGGTGCTTCTGGCTGAAGCGATCCCACTGCAACACCGACAGTTGGCTCTCCATCAAATCACGCAGGTTCTGCAGCTCTGTCTTGACCTCGTCGACAACCGGATTTGCCGCGGGCTGGCGAGCGGCTTGTGGGCGCGGCTCGCCGGCCGCGACCTTGTTGGCAACCGGCTGCTTTGTTGCCGGTTTTGCAACCTGCTTTGGACGATTTCGTGACCGGGCAACGGCTGCCTTGATCTCGGCCTCGCTGGGTCTTGTGGCCGGTTTCGGTTCAATACTGGCAACGGCTGCAGGTTTGCTTACCGGGGCCGGAGCCAATCTGGGTATGCTGCGCTCCCCCGCTACCGGGCCCAGCACCGGCTCTTTGCGGCCATCGGCCAGTATCGAGCCGACCCAGGCATCGCTGGCGACATCGGTACTGGCGGTAGAGGACGCTGCCACGGTTTGCGGTACTTGCCGGGGTGCCGGCGCGATGGCGGCCATGTTGGCAATCGCCACCTCGTCAAAATCGATCGCCGAAAGGATCTCCACGCCACCCGGTACTTTATTATTTCCCAGAATCACCGCATCGGGGCCCTGTTCCTGTTTGACCAGTTGCAATGCCTCGCGCATGGTGGGCGCAAACGTTCGCTTAATTCTCATTTCCAGACCTCACTTCGGTGCCAACCAGCGTATCGGGGGCTCCGACACTGGCAACAACCTTCAATTGTTTGTCATCCGGCACTTCGTCGTAACTCAATACGGAAAGTCCGGGAATCGCATGACGCACCATGCGCGCCAGGAAAGCTCGCAGGCTTTGCGATACTAGTAATACCGCCGGCTCACCCCGTGACTGCTGGGTTTCTGCGGCCTGTTTTAACGAGCTATGTATCATTTGCGCCAGCCCCGGTTCGAATGCCATGACGTTACCATCCTGCCCCTGTACAGACTGAAGCAAAATCTGTTCCAACGAGGGGTGCAGGGTCATGACAGTGAGTTCTGAGGCCATTCCAAAGATACTTTGCACGATCTGCCGTCCCAGGCTGATGCGCACCAGGGCGCTGAGGGCGCCGGCATCTTGACTCTTGCTGCCGTGTTCTGCCAATGTTTCGGCAATACTGCGTAAATCGCGGATCGGTATTTGTTCCTGCAGCAGGTTTTGCAACACCTTGGAGATTACGCTCAGTTCGAGCGGTTTTGGCGTCAACCCATCGACCAGTTTGGGTGAACTGCGCTTCAGCACCTCGAGCAATTCCTGAACCTCCTCGTGCCCGATCAGTTCGTGTGCGTTGTCCTGCAGTAACTGGCTCAAATGCGTGGCGATTACGGTCGAAACATCGACCACGGTGTAGCCGAGCGTTTGCGCGTGATCGCGCTGAGCGCGCTCAATCCAGTAGGCTTCGAGACCGAACGCCGGGTCCTGGGTCGGGGTGCCGGCGAGTTCGCCGTAGACGGTACCCGGGTTGATCGCCATGTCCCTTCCCGGCTGCACCTCGGCCTCACCCATCGGCACACCCAGCAGGCTGATGCGATAGCTGTTTGGCGATAAATCGAGATTGTCGCGAATATGCACCGGCTGGATCAGGAAGCCCAGTTCCTGTGACAGTTTCTTGCGCACGCCCTTGATACGGGTCATCAGTTCGCCACCCTGGCGCGCATCCACCAGCGGAATCAGTCCGTAACCAACCTCGAGCCCGATAATATCGACCGTTTGTACATCATCCCAGCTCAGGTCGCGCTGCTCAGGCCGCGGCTCGACTTCCTCCGACTCGACCTCGACCAGCTCTCCCCGCTGCTGCCGGCGATGCAATACGTAGGCTAGCCCCGCGGCCATCGCCGCAATCGTCAGAAACGCCGCATTCGGCATCCCCGGAATCAATCCCAGCAGCGCCATGATTGCCGCCGAGACCGTCAGCGCACGCGGATTGTTGAACATCTGGCTGAAAACCTGGCTCGACATCGCTTCCGAGTTGGAGACACGGGTAACAATAATCGCGGTCGCGGTTGACAGCACCAGTGACGGAATCTGTGCGACCAGGCCATCGCCGATGGTGAGCAGCGTGTAGTTACGCACCGCTACACCGGCTTCGAGATCATGCTGAAACACGCCAATCGAAAGCCCGCCAATGATATTGATGAACAGGATCAGAATACCGGCAATCGCGTCACCCCTGACGAACTTGCTGGCGCCATCCATGGAGCCGTAGAAATCAGCCTCCTGGGATATTTCGCTGCGCCGCTGACGCGCTTCGTCCTGGGTGCAGAGGCCGGCATTCAAATCGGCATCAATGGCCATTTGCTTACCCGGCATCGCGTCCAGTGTAAAACGCGCGCTGACCTCCGAGACGCGTCCGGCACCCTTGGTGACCACGACAAAGTTGATGATGACCAGGATTGCGAACACCACCAGGCCGACCGCATAGTTGCCGCCGATAACGAAATCCCCGAACGCTTCGATGACCTTACCCGCGGCCGCGGTGCCGGTATGTCCTTCCAGCAGAACGATGCGAGTCGAAGCGATGTTTAGCGCCAGGCGCAGCAGCGTGGCAATCAGCAGGATTGTCGGAAACACCGTAAAATCGAGCGGTCGCAGTGCATACACCGAAACCAGCAGCACCACCAGGGCGAAGGTAATGTTGAAGGTAAAAAGCATATCGAGCGCCATCGGTGGCAGCGGGATTACCACCATCGCCAGCATCATGATCACCATCAGGGGTGCCGCGAAGCCCTGGGGATTGAAGTCCCTGAGTTGCGCGCTGAAAGTCTGGCCGGCCATTAACGTTTTACCTCGCCAGCCAGACTGTGTTCACAGCGAAGTGCAGCTGCCAGTATTAAAACCATTTACACTTCCTCGTCTATTGGCATATGAGGATCGGGGCGTTGCGGCATTTCGCTGCCCTGTTCGCGGGCGATGCGCAACTGGAACACGAACGCAAGAATCTGTGCGACCGCGAAGTAGAGATGCGCCGGAATTTGCTGATCAATCTTGCAGTTGGCATAAAGTGCCCGCGCCAGCGGCGGTGCTTCGAAAATCTCGATGCCGTGGAACTGGGCGATTTCACGAATCTTGAGTGCAACCAGGTCCCTGCCCATGGCCAGTACGACAGGTGCCGCCATGCTGTCGTGATCGTATTTCAACGCGACCGAGTAATGCGTGGGGTTGGTAATGATGACATCCGCATCCGGCACCGCCTCCATCATGCGGCGTTGTGCCATCTCCTGCTGTACCTGGCGCACTTTCGATCTGACCTCGGGCTTGCCCTCGGTATCCTTTAATTCATCACGCACTTCCTGCAGTGTCATTTTCAGTTTTTGCGAGTGATCCCAGAGCTGAAACGGAACGTCGATCGCGGCAATCAGTATCAGCGTTGATGACACCACCAGGAAACTCTGCCCCAGCAACCAGGCGCCATGCTGTAATGCCAGCAACAATGACTGCGAACCCAGGCCAATAAACTCCTCGGCCTTGCTCCAGAGAAATACGACGGCAACGATCGACACAACCAGGAACTTGGCTACCGCCTTGATCAGCTCCATCAGGCCCTTGGCCGAAAACATGCGCTTGAAGCCGGCGATTGGACTGATGCGATCAGCCTTGAATGCCATCGCTTCGAAACTGAAAGACCAGCCGCCGATCGCAAGCGGCGTAAAGATCGCGATTACCGTCATCAGAAACATGAACGGGCCGATCGCAGTCAGTGCCTCGTAGGTCGCAATACCGAACTTTTCAAACACGGCCTGCTGCGAAAACACGTCGGCCCGGGAAATAGTGAATCCCTGCTGCATGAAAGTTGTAATGTGTTCGATCATGTGGGAACCCATGAACAGCAGGCCCAGGGCCCCGAAAACCATAATGGTCATACTGTTGAGCTCTTTCGAGCGCGGTACCTGGCCTTTCTGCTTGGCATCACGCAGCTTTTTCGCCGTCGGTTGTTCGGTTTTTTCCTGACCGCTGTCGCTCTCGTTCGCCATATCCGCTTATCCTCAGGGCGTCACGATAGATTGCGACAGCTGCATGGCCTGCAACATCATCTGGTTGAAGCGCGGCAGCAATCCGGGAATCACCAGCAACAGGATAATAAATCCCATGAACATGGTGACCGGGAAACCGACCGAGAATATGTTTAACTGCGGCGCGGCACGGGTCATGACACCCATCGACAGCGTGATCACCAGCATCGAAATGAGTGCGGGAATCGCAACCCAGAGTGCACCGATAAACATCTGGCTGCCCCAGGAGATCAGTGCCCAGAAATTGTCACGGCCGACGCCCGTGGGCGAAATCGGCAGGCTTTCAAAGCTGCTCACCACCAATTGAATCAACATCAGGTGGCCGCCCAGCGCGAGAAACAGCAGCGTACCGATAATAATGAAAAACTGTGAGATAACCGGCACGTTGACGCCGTTGGTCGGGTCGACCATGGATGCAAAACCAAGACCCATACTCATCGCAATGGCTTCGCCTGCAATCATCAGGGCGCCGAAAACAAGCTGCATCGTGAAGCCCATCGACAAGCCGATCAGAATCTGCTGCGCGGAAATGAAGAGTCCCTCGAGTGACAGTGCCTCGACCTGCGGTACAGCTGGCAACAACGGCAGCACCACTGCCGACAATACCATGGTAATGATTATCTTGACGCGGGTGGGCACCAGGCGCGTACCGATAACCGGCATCGCGATAAACATCGAGCCGATACGCATCATCGGCCAGATCAGTGAGCCAACGAACGCGGTAGCCTGGGCGAAACTGAAATCCATTTTCAAGTCAACCAATCAGGCCCGGAATACCGATATACAGACGCCGGGTAAAGCTCAACAACAGGTTAAGCATCCACGGTCCCGCAACCAGTATCGACAGCAGCAACACCATGAGCTTCGGAATAAAGCTCAGCGTCTGCTCATTGATCGAGGTCGCGGCCTGGAACATCCCGATCAACAGGCCGACGGCAAGTGCCGACAGCAGCATGGGTGCCGTAAGCATCGCAATCACGTAAAGCGCCTGCTGCGAGAGGTCAATGATGGTATCGGGTGTCATCTCAGGCCCCCAGCAGAAAACTCGAAGCCAGGGTGCCCATAATCAGGGCCCAGCCGTCAACCAGCACGAATAACATCAGTTTGAACGGCAGCGAGATAATCATCGGCGACAGCATCATCATACCCATCGACATCAACACGCTGGCGACCACCAGGTCGATGATGACAAACGGAATGAAGATCAGGAATCCGATCTGAAACGCGGTCTTCAGTTCGCTGGTTACGAAGGCCGGCATCAGCAGTGCAAAGGGTGTTTCTTGCGGAGAATCGATTTCGCTGACCCCGGCGATATCGGCGAACATGCGGATATCGGTTTCGCGCGTTTGCGCCAGCATAAAAGTCTTGAAAGGCTCGGTCGCGGCCAGCATTGCGTCCATCGCCGACAATGAACCGGCCAGGTAAGGCTGCATTGCGACCGTATAAACCTGGTCAAATACCGGTGACATCACGAACAGTGTCAGAAACAGTGAGAGGCCGAGAATAATCTGGTTCGACGGTGTTTGCGCGGTGCCGAGCGCCTGGCGCAGAATCGACAGCACGATAATGATGCGGGTAAAAGATGTCATCATCAACAGGATGGCGGGCAACAATGTCAACATTGTCATCAGCGCCAGGATTTCGAGCGTTACCGAGTAAGTCTGGCCATCGCCATTGCCACCGTCGATCGAGATGGCTGGAATACCGACCGACTGTGCCTGCACCTCGGGCACCAGCAAGATTAAAAACAGGCCTAGCAGAATCTTCATGTCGACTCCCGGTCGTCCATGGCCCGGTTCAGTTTCGCGGCGAAAGACGACGTCGCCAGCTGTCCTTCCGGCGCTTCCAGCGGCTGCGACAGGGTATGCAGTTTTTCGATACGCCCCGGTGTCAGGCCGACCAGTATCTGTTCCTCGCCGACTTGCAGCAGCACGATGCGATCACGCGTGCCGATCGAAAGCCCCGCGATAATCCGGATCAGGCCATTGTGCGACTGCTGGTTCAGGTTGAATTTTTTCACCAGCCAGGCCAGTACAAAGATCACCGTCACGACCAGCAACAGACCGCCCGTCAACTTTAACAGGTAGGGTATCGACAGCGGTTCCAGTGGTGTTGTGTCGAGTTTTGACTCGGCCAGGACAGCACTGGAAAACAGGCCGGTAAGTAACAACAGCCAGCGCATCAGCGGAGATTCTTGATCCGATCTGCCGGGCTGACCACATCGGTCAGGCGAATGCCAAATTTCTCGTTGACGACCACGACCTCGCCATGAGCCACCAGGGTACCGTTGACCAGTACATCCATGGGTTCACCCGCGAGTCGATCGAGTTCAACGATCGAACCCTGGTTCAACTGCAACAAGTTACGGATGCTGAGCTGGGTGCGCCCGATTTCCATTCCCACGGTTACCGGAATATCAAGGATGACATCGAGCTTGACGTCGCCTGAGTCCGGGTTGGCGGTATTATTTAAATGCTTTGCCGCAACCTGCTGGAATTCTTCACCGCTGTCCGATTGCTCAGCAGCCCCGTCGGCACCGGCCTGCGCCGTTGCGGTTTCCAGTTCGTCGGCCAATGCATCCTGGTCTACGGCCTGTTCTGTTTCATTGCTCATATTAGTCTCCTGCAGACTATTCCTGGTGCGTAATTGCGTTTTTAATGTCTTCGTTTTCCGGGTCGTAAATTTCGATGACGTCTTCCACCTTGATGGCTGCGTTGCCCTGGTGCTCACCAAACTGACCACGGATAACCGGCATGTCCTCGGCAAGTAGCAGTACCTGCTCGGGCATCTCGATGGGAATAATGTCGCCGGCCCTAAAGTTAATCAGATCGGAAAGCGGCACCTGTTTCTCGATAAACAGGGCCTGCATATTGATTTTGGCGTGCATCAATTCTTCCTTGAGAAGAATCGCCCAGCGCTCGTCAATTTCACCATGGTCACTCTGCACGCCGGTGTCGAGCAGGTTGCGGATGGGTTCGATCATTGAATAGGGATAAACGATTTGTATATCACCGCCCCCACCTTCGAGTTCGATATGAAAACTGGAAACCACGATGACTTCGGTAGGGCTGACGATGGTTGCCATCTGCGGATTCACTTCGTGGTTGTGGTAATTGAAGTGCACGTTGATAACCGGTTCCCAGGCCTTCACCAGGTCCTTAAAACTCATCTGCACAACTTTTTCGATAACCTTTAACTCGGTGCTGGTAAACTCCCGTCCCTCGATTTTTGCTTCGATGCTGCCGTCGCCACCAAAAAAGTTGTCGACCAGGATGAAGACCAGCCTGGGATCAAGCACGATCAAGCCGGTGCCCCGCAACGGCGACATTTTGATCATATTCAGACTGGTCGGCATATGCAGGGTCTGCATGTACTCGTTGAACTTGACCATCTCAATTCCGTTTACCGTTATTTCCGGGGACTTACGCAACATGTCGAAAAAACTGATGCGAAAGTAACGCGCGAAACGCTCGTTGATCATTTCGAGCGTCGGCAAGCGACCCCGAACAATGCGTTCCTGGTTATTGAAATCAAAAGTCCGGGCTTCACCGTCGAATGCGGTTTCATCTGGTGAGGTATCAATGACGCCGTCATCGACGCCACCGAGCAGAGCATCTACTTCTTCCTGGCTGAGAATATCGTCACTCAAGGGAGTTCACCTACTGCATCACGAAGCTGGTGAAAAAGACGTTGTCTACTTCACCACCCGAGCCATGCTTGTTAATGACAGTTTGCACCGTTTCCAGCGCCGCCTTTTGCAGCTGCTCTTTTCCCTCGGGAGCACGCAGATCTGCTGAACTCTGTTGGCCAAAAAGAACCACCAGGTTGTTGCGAATCAGCGGCTTGTGCTTTTCGAGTTCATCGGCGACATCGTCATTGAAGGTCAGCACCTGCATCGAAATCTGCAGGAATCCAACCGGGTCCTCGGGTGCCAGGTTTACGGTAAAGGCCGGCTTCAGATCGATGTAACTGGCATCGTCCCGGGAAATCTCGACTGCTTCCTCAAGCTCGGCCTCGGCACTATCATCGCCACCCCCGACAATCAATAAGGTGCCACCGACGGAACCGCCGATCAGCAAAACCACGCCCAGAATAATGAAAATCAGTTTTTTCTTGCCGCCGCCAGTGGTTTCGGCTTCGGCCTGTTGCTCTTCTTCCGCCATCTTAAGGATTCCTGCCTGTTAACAGATATCTATGCTTGAGCAATTCCTATGCCAACTAATTTTATTGTTTTTTTTCAAGGAGTTATAAAAAACAAAATCAAAGTAGACATTTTTTTGACAGTGTTTTTTACTGCAGAGACAATAACTTGTCGGCAGCCGCTGCGTTGTTTGTCGACAAACCTGGGGCAGGCCGGTAAAAGTGACGCCTCAAGGCGTCATCCCGGAATGCGCACAGCGCATATCCGGGATCTTGAAACGACGCCAGGATTCAAATATATCTGCTGAATGGAGACGAACCCCGAACTAAAAAGATTGCGGCGCGCACGCCGCAATAAGGGGGGTAATCAGGCGAAGGTGTCTACAATGCCTTCGCCAATGAAATAACTGTCCTGGTCTTGTTGACGGTGCTCGAAAGCCTGTTCCTGATTAGATTCATCCGCCTGATCAGCGTCCGTATCGAAGGCTGATTGGGAGCGCGCCTGCTGCTGATCATGACGCTGCGAAACGTCGACATTTACGTTTTGATAGCCGCTTTCCTGGAGAAAATCTCGCAGTCGAACAGAGGCGGTTTCGATCAGCTCGCGAGTTTGCGTATTCTGAGTCAGAAAGCTTACCGTGGTTGCGTCGTCAGCAATCTTGACGTGAACATCGAGCTTGCCCAGAAATGGCGGATCGAGTCGAATGGTTGCCGTATTTTGCTTCTGGTTAATCATCCAGTTGACGCGCTCACTTAAGCCGCTACTCCATTCCGCCGAATCAGAGTTGCGCGCCAGTGTCAGTGTCTCCAGATGGGGAGGCAAGGCGCCTGGCTGGGTGCTTGGTGTCAGCGGGTGGGGCGGCGCCGAACCCGGCAGGGTAACCGCAGGTTGCTGCACATTTGCGGGCTGCTGCGCCAGGATTTCGAGGTTACGACTTTCAG
>Ga0265303_10003200_pt1 | contig 10243 bp, 18 predicted proteins | sample Helome_2_FD_192494 | JGI IMG/M metagenome (GOLD analysis project Ga0265303, IMG submission 192494) | Marine sediment microbial communities from subtidal zone of North Sea - Hel_20160317 (Illumina Assembly) | ecosystem: Environmental > Aquatic > Marine > Subtidal zone > Sediment ... | reverse complement strand
CCCTCTATAGAGGCGAGGAGCACCTTGCCCTTGTCAAAGCCTTCCTCGAGCTCCAGCAGGAATACGAGCAGATAGACACCGCCACCAAAAAGGATTTTTTCTGCTGGCGCCAAGACGTACCCCCAGGCGTGGCGCGAATCAAAAACTCTGCCATCGGTACCCTGCTCGCAGACCTCTCGGGCGGAAAAACACTCGATGACGCCGTTAGAATGTTTGAATCCAAGGTGGCCCCGCAGAACTACAAACGACCCAAGGCCGTGGTGACTAAGTCAATGGTCGAGCGGGCGAGAAAAACAGTGGACGAGCTGGGCTACTCCTCAGCGCTGGGGCGGCGGTTCGCGGTTGCCGAAGACATCACAGTCAATAACGTCCTGTTTGCCAACCGTGACGCCAGAAAAGCAATGAATGCTGATGTGTTCGATGAGCTCATCAGCGAGACCAGAGATGACCCCAAAAGCCTCGAGAAAGTGGAGGCCGTGGATATTGAGACGTTCGTGTCCACCATTCTCCCCAAGGCGTCGTCCGTCGAGCTCCTACTCGAGAACAGGCACGCGGGAAACCTAGTCAATCTCGTGGCCCCCAAAGACCCAAGCAGCAAGCTCATGTTCAAGTGGGCCAATAACTTCTCGTGGGCGTACCAGGGGGACCTCGCCGATAGCATCAAAGAGCGGGTCAAGGCTCGCGGCGGCAGTGTCACAGGCGATTTCAGGGCATCGCTCGCATGGTTCAATAGTGATGACCTCGACCTGCACCTGCTGGAGCCCCGAGTGAATAGACCGCGGCGGGGGGAATACGGGGAACACATCTATTACGGTAACAAGCGGGCCGATTACTCCCATGGTGAGCTCGACGTGGACATGAACGTCAATAGGTCAGGGCCGAATGCCTCCCGCAATGCCGTCGAGAACATCACGTACCCAAAGCGGAGTCGCATGATTGAGGGGCAGTACCACCTCTATGTGAATAATTTCACTCACCGAGAGCGTATTGATGTGGGGTTTGAGGTGGAGCTCGAGTTTGATGGCGAGACAATCACTTTCGCTCATGACCGTGAGGTGAGGCAAAAGGGCAATGTGACGGTCGCCAAGTTTGAGTACACCCACAAGGATGGGCTCAAAATCATTGAATCCTTGCCGCGGCAGGATGCCTCCAAGGTCCTGTGGGGGCTCCAGACTCAGACATACCATCCCGTCACCATGGTCATGTTGTCGCCGAATCACTGGGATGACCGCCCCACGGGGAACAAACACTACCTTTTCATGCTCCAGGGGTGCCAGCGTGAGGGCAGCTCAAGGGGGTTCTTCAACGAATACCTCAAGAGTGACCTCCATGAGCATCGAAAGGTGTTTGAGCTCATTGGTTCAAAGATGAGGACAGAGGAAGAGGGCGAGCAGCTCAGTGGGCTCGGATTCTCTTCCACGCAGCAGAACAATGTCTATGCCAAGGTGCAGGGCGCGTTCACCAGGACCGTCAAGGTCGTGTTTTGAGAGGAAAAAAGACCATGTTTGAAAAAGCCACGAGAATGAAGCTCCGTTTCGCCACCCCCCTCGGTCGGTTGTCCATTGAAGATGTGTGGGAGCTGCCACTGTTGGGCGGCGATGCGTGCCTCGATGACATCGCTCGAGCACTCCACCGGGAGCTCAAAGACAACAGTGAGGAGAGCTTCGTCATTCAGACCACCAAGCCCAATGAGGAGCTCGAGTTGAAATTTGAGCTCGTCAAGCACGTGATAGCCGTGCGGTTGCAGGAGCAAGAGGCGGCTGAAAACGCGGCGAAAGCTCGGGAGAAAAAGCAACAAATCCTTGCCATTATCGCCGACAAAGAGGTGGAAAGCCTCAAGGGCAAGGGTATTGATGAGCTGCGGGAGTTGCTCGAGGGCCTGTAGCACGATACGGCTCAGTGCATGAAAACCAGCGATAGAATCATCTTTCCTCTCGATGGGATGGACCTCGACGAAGCTGAAAAGTGGATGTTCTGGCTCAAGGGTCGGATTGGCTACGTAAAAATTGGCCTCGAGATGTTTTTGCGTAGTGGCTGGGAGGCTGTCTCAGTGGCCCATGGGCATGGTCACAAGGTCATGCTGGACCTGAAAATACACGACATTCCAGCGACTATGGTGGCCGCGACCCGCAGAGCCGTAGAGGCGAATGTGGCGCTGTTCACGGTCCATGCGAGTGCAGGCCCCAAGGCCATGAGGTGGTGTGTCGGCGCGGCTCGAGACACAGAAACCTCCATTGTGGCCGTGACAGTGCTCACGAGTCTCAATGAGGAATTCATCCAACAGACCTACCAGCCCCTCAGACATGAGGCGGGGTGCATTCCTAATATTGTCGAAAACTTAGTCACTTCGGCCACCCAAGACGGGTGTGTGGACCATTTCGTGTGCTCGCCTCATGAGGTGGGGTTGATTCGTGCCGTCCGAGCTCAGAGCAAGCCTGCTTTCGATGCCACCATCATCACACCTGGCATTCGGATGGCTGATGGTGAGAAGCATGACCAGGAGCGCGTGGCGACCCCTGGAGCGACGGTCAAGGCTGGCGCTGACTACTTGGTAATAGGCAGGCCCATTCGTGAGGCTGAGGACCCTGGGAAGGCCATAGAGGCCATTTGTGCGGATATCGAGGGGTGCAATGACGAAGTGGGTAATCGGGAAAGGGACGGTGTTCCGGGTGGGCAACAGAACCAACCGAATGTTTGAGGCTATTCGAGAGCAGCTCGATGATGATGAGTACCTCGAGCCCGAAACCATCGAGATGAAAGGCATGGATTCTGTGGTCGTCACAGTGGGGGTCACGTGGTTCCCTGATGACGATATCGACAGTCTCGAGGAGTACATCGAGGGGCGCCGATTGGAGATATTGGAACTGCTCCATGGTGATGTAAACCTGACCATTCTCATGGCGTGATGGGGTGCCCAAGTGGCCAAGATATATGAATATGATGACGGTTCGACGATTGTGGAAGAGAGTGTGTGGCCTGCTTCTGCTCCGGTCCCCCCAGAGCTCGAGCGCATGGGATATGCTGAGGAGCTCGATGATGACCAGATAGACCTGTTCGTCGATGAGGCGATGAGGAGCAAGTCCGGTGCTCATCTGGTGTTGCGTCAGGTGTTTGCGATGGGCATGTCACAGGCTGAAACGAATCGGCGGGCCGTGCTTTTGTGCAACACCTTGAACGAGCAAGAAGCCCTGGATAAAAAGAGAAAGTAGCAACAATTATGAGCCCATAGGGTACGAGCTGCCTGTTGATGTAGTTTGAGCTCTCCCTCCGGGCTGGACAAGGGCACGGCAGGCGGCTCGTGCCTTATGGGCTCATGAGGTTCTGGCGATGGAATGCGAGTTTGAGGGCTGCCAAAAAGAGGCTGTTCTCATCAAAACCCTTAACGGACGTGAACATATCTTCTGCGTCCGGTGCTACGAAGTCGTGGAACGGACGTTTGCTGATTTGGTGATAGACGCGCCACCTCCCCAGAACCCTGATTGGAATCAAGACCTTGGCTCTGCTGGATGACTCGGGCCTGAATCTTCGACCGACAGTTGAGGCAGACACAGGCGCATTTCGCTATTTCTGCTCTCAGGGCTCCCGGTAGCACCTCTTTTGCGCTGTTCCACGATACGGCGAATGACTTTTGGGCGCGGCTCGTGTGGTGAGCTCTGAGGCAGCACTTCGCCGTTTCATTACAGATTGAGCACCCTCTTGAGTAGAAATCGTTGAGCATCCGCTTGTTTTGGGTGACGGCGGGGGGGAATGCTCTCTTGAGTGCCCCCATGTTGCTGTAGCCAGCGGATTGGATGGCCTTTCTCACGATGAACTGTGCTGAGGGCAATTTGCCTGGTGTGTTCCCGAGCTCATTGACCAGCCTATTGAGTTGGGGGTTGCGCACGAGGGCCGATTCCAGGGTTGCGGACGTGTAGGTTGGACACGATGATTCGATGACCTTTTGGAAAAAGCTGAACATTTCTTTGTATATGTCTTCTTTTGGTCTTGGTTTTTGGGTTACGGGCCGTGGCCGCGGGAGCTTTTTGGGGGGCCTTTTTTTCCGTCGCACAGCTCTGGTTTGGGGCTTTTCTTCCTCTTCTATGCCCACCAATCGCATGACCCTGGTCACCTCGTGTTTGTTGTACGGGATTGCTTGGGTTCGCATGGTTGCATCATGGTCTTCTTGTGTCTGGTGTCTATCTCTTTCTCTAGCTATTTCGTTCAAGGTGCTGGAATGAATAGGCTTTCTGTGTTGGCGTTTTTGGGCTTTTTCTTGACAGAGTTTGTCAAGACGAAGGCCGAAAGTTGCTCAACCCTTAAGCCGAGGGACCGAGTTTTGTGAAATTTGTAAGACCATGAAAACAAAGGGCTTTCATGGACTTATTTTTGAGAGTGGAGAAAGTCAACCGTTTTGGCCGAAAGTGGGCTAAAAGCGGTCTTATTATAGTACAGGAAGGGTTAGAACATGGCGGTGAACGAGGAAACACGGGCGGCGGCACGAAAAGACACGCTGAAACACATCGACAGGGTACGGGCTCACCTCTTCGTGGTGATAGCGGAGCTCATCCAGCGGAGTCACCATCACGATGAATCGAAGCTCGAGCAGCCTGAGCTTGACCTTTTCGCAGAGTGGGGGCCGCGGCTCCGAGACCTCGAGTATGGCTATTTCAAGGATTGAGACCTTCCAGGCTCCATAATTGCGTGCTTGTGGACGGTATTGACAAACGCGAGTCATGGCACCATACTGGTTTTGCTTTGCAGAATGAATGGGTCATTGTGCGAGGCGGGGTGAGCTCGCTGGCGAAATAGCTCCTGTTGACATGAGCCGGTGTTACTCACCCCATTTTTGGATGGGTTATGGACGGGAAGAGACCACCCCTGAAGACCTTCTACACCTGTGATGACGCAGACCGCAAAAGGCGCCATCACAAAGCCCCCAAAAAACACGAAGAGTCGACGGCGAAGGCCCTGGGTGGGCGCGTCCAGAAAGCGTCAGGGAGCTGCTTTGATGCGAAGGGCGATGTGGCCTGTGTCGAAGGCGGTTGCTTTGAGTTTCACGGTGAGTGCAAGACCACCGAAAACATGTCACTGCGGCTCGAGGCCCAGTGGCTCAACAAAATCACGAGCGAGGCGGAAGACCTGCACAAGTGTCCGTTTTTGGCGATTCGGTTCCGCCAACGGGTGCTCGACGAGCTGGCGTCCAAGTTGTGGCGGAAGCTCGGAAAGCCGGTGACCACGGCTGAGCAGGATTGGATTGCTGTGCCTCGTTCGGTGTTCGTCAAGATGCTTGAGGAGTTGGGAGAGGTTTTGGATGACTGATTTTTTGGATAAAGAAACGCAGCCCTTGGCCCCTGAGCAGAGTCGAGTGGAGCGATTCGTCAGGTTCGCCTATGGGTGCGGCATTCGCTTCTGTGACACCGTTGGCGGTGAGTATCGAGCGGTCCCGCTGAGTGGTGCTCTGGACTTGGTTGAGGCGTTCGGGCGCACGGACCACCACAGCATGGACGACTTCATGAGGTGGGCGGCTGAAACCCTGAAGACGTCTGATGTTACAGATTCATAACGAGCTGCCATTACCCTCCGAGGTGGAGGCGCTCCTAGAGAGGTATCTGGGCAAGCAGCGCGGTGGGCGTGCTGTCAATCGCTCGAGACCTCGAATCAAGCACAGAAAGCAGCGGCAGAAGACCAAAAGGTCATCGCTGCCACCTGAAGTAGAGCTGGTGTGTACGTACTGTCATCAGACTTTTTGGCGAAATCGAAGTGTTGAACGCCAGCGACAAAAAGCGAACCGAGGCGGTCCTTATTGCTCACGGCAATGCAGCGCGGAAGCCCGGTCAATCGCAACGTCAGAGGTGCATGAGTGCCATGGGTGCGGCGTGGGGCCTTTGGACCCAGAGACATTGTTTCGTCGAGAGAAGCAAAGCTATTGCTCAAAGGGGTGCTATCTCAGGACACAGGGCAGACTCGAGGACGTTATTAGGTGGAGGCCATTCGAGGGCTCGACGTATTGCCACCATTGCATTGACGGTGACGCGGTGTGTGAGGTGCTGCTGGGCGGGCGATGGATGCCAGTGTGTGAGGGGTGCCGGGATGATTTCGTGAAGGGTATCGTTTGCGTGTCTCCCTCTCCATTCGACGAGCAACTATTGTGGCCGCGGGGGTCGCGTCGGAAAAAGATGCTTCATGAAATTGAAGCTCGAGGGCGCCTGACTTTGAATCCGGGGATGATGGTTTTCACGTTGGAGTGGGTGCGCCCATAGGAAGAGAGGGATTTGTGGTGAAGATTTTGGATTTTTTGGTGTGCTTGGCCAAGGGGCACCGATGGAAGCTGCTCGGGCGTGAGATTCATCCTGATGTAATGCCCATTGCCCTGTATGAATGCGAGCGCTGTGGTACGTCTGACGAAGGGCCGTGGTGGGGGGATTGAGTTGCGTCAAGGTGCGGCTGACCGACACCAAAGAGGGTCACTGTCCAATCTGCAACGAGAGTATTGTGATGCGTCCGTTTTTGGACGAGCAGGACAATGTAATGATGTGGCAGGGGCATTGTCTGTGCGAGCGCGATTCCGACACCATCAACGTGTATCAGGTGCCCGTGCGACCGGTCAGTTTCATCACGATGGTGTTCGGCAAAGAGGGCGATGATGACTAAGGGAGTGTGTCTGATATGTGGAGCGTCTGTGGACGATGAGGACATCAGCCGTGATGTTTTCCCTGCCGTTCACAGGGGTTGTGGTGGTGAAGTCGCTATCCACCTCGATATCAAGGCGCGAATGCGTGAGGTCCTGTTCCCAAAGGAACCCACGGGCCTCGAGTCCCAAATGGGGCCGTCACTGAAAGAATTTCGGAGTCTTCTTTTGGGGCCACATGAGCAGAGTCAAGCGGAGCGGTTCATTCGATGGCTCTATGGGCTCAATGTGCGGTTCTATGACCGGACGGCGGGTCAATACAGGCTTGTGGAGCTCCGAAGCGCGGTGACCCTGCTCAGGGCATTCGAGGAAGCAGAGAGCAAGCGGCGGGCTGATGTGGTGGATGGAGAAGTGTGAGCGCGAGCTGCTGTTGGCGTGCTCGAGCTTGTGTGGCGCAATCCTGACCGAGAGCTATGAGCAGGCCGTGAAAAACCATCAGAAGGAAAGCGCCATCGTGCTCAAAGAACACCTCGAGAGAATGATGGACCTGGAGCGAAAAGTTGCGGTGTTGAATGAAGATTGAAGAACTGCCAGAGAAAGCAGAACCGACCCTCAGCGGGTGGAACTGCAAGGAGTGTGGGACTGCCATCGTAAACGTAAGGGTGGCGCACCCAATATGGGATGGACCGTTCCCCATGTCGGGGTCAGGCAAGTGTGAATATGAGCAGGTGCCGTACTGCCCACAGTGCGAGGAAAAGCCCTCGTTCCATGGTGCTCCAATCAGGCGTCTGTGGGCCTGGTAGGCGGGGGATGCATTGGTGTCACAACGAGACTATGTTGCTGTTGCTGGCGATTCCATTTGTTGGGTTCAGTGTCCGGTGGCTTCGGGCATGGGTGATATTTAAGAGAAAGTCGAAGCGGTCGAGGTAGTAGGTGAAGAAGAAGGGGGCGAGATGAGTAGCGAAAAGCAGATTTTGGAGCGTATAGCGCGGGTCGAGGAGCTCAGCGGCAAAGTGGCCGATATGGTTGTGGGGTTGACTCGAGAGCAGTATGCCCAGAATGAGCTGAGCATCGAGCGGGAGCCATTGGGGTCTGACTACTTGCGAGATGTCAACGCGAAGCTCTTGGACAGCATGGCCACGATTGCGGCGCTCAACATGCTGGTCAAAGACCACAGGAACACGCTGAAAGCTACGAGAAGTGACCTCGTGGACGGGGCCAAGCACGCCCTGAAACACACAGTGGATGAGTATTTGGTGGGGTTGCGGCGGGCAACCGATGAACCCTGATTGACAAACCTTTATAAGATTATAATATCCACCGAATGGACAGTGCTCTAGTTCCTGTGCTCAGCCGAATGGTGGATAAGGTCTCGCGCATGAGGCCCATACCTTCCTGTGACGACCTGTTTGACCAGTCATGGGGGAAGGTCGACCAGCTCATTCTCAAGGTCATGAAGGCCATGAAAGAGAAAGGGCTCGATAGACCCCTGCATCCTCTCTCAGAGACGCTGTTCGATATGGCCATGCAGGACGTGGCCGAACACTTCCCAGAGACGAATCAGGCCCTCCAGGCTGCCACGTACCGGGCAATGGATACGCGGCTGCTCGTGGACGAATTTGGACGCATGCGACAGATGGCGGTGCTCATCCGTGACGCGGCGGAAGGCAAAGAGGTCAAATTCCCCTTCCACAATTTCCCACCGGAAAGCCCAGCGATGATTCCCCCCTCATTTACACCCAGTGTGTACGAGGGGACGGCGGTGGATATCGTGGATGCATTCGCTGACGAGTTGAGGAATCGAAAAATCCTACCTCCGAGAAAAGAGGATGGCTGATGTGGGTGGGCAGGGCTGAGAGCGCGGTGGCCTATACGCGGCTCTGTGATGTGGATGCTGAGGTGGTGGTGGTGTTGACCATGGATGAGGCGCGAGAGCTCCGGTCAATTCTCGAGCGCGGGAAGGATAGAGAAGGCGGGACTGTGGTTGATACCTCGCTCGAGGCAAGGCTTGGTTTCTCTCTCGAAATGACCGGGGTCAAGCTCAAGAAAGGGCGGTGATGGCGATATGGCCAGTGATGATGATGAACTGACCAGAGAAGAGGCCGCGGAGAAGCTCAAGGCCGTCAAATCGGGTAATAGACCTGGAGTGGTTTCGTTCGATGCATATTTCAAAACTGTACGTCAAGACATACTTCCTCGTATTGAGGCGCTCGAGACGTGGCGGTGTAGTGTCGATGAGAAATTGTTGTCTCTTAGTCCAGGGGCGAGCCTGAAAGACCACTATGGGCTGATTGGGGTGCCAGGTCTCGAGGCTCTTCTTGACGATATTCTCGATGGTGTTTCGACGGGCGGATACCACAAGGGTCTGGCTGAATTTTTCTTTACTCGATTGACCCATCATGAGCGCGTGAGGGTCTTTTTGGAGGCAGGGGCGGTGACGGTCTATATCGCCAATGACCCTGTGTACTATCAGCAGGCGCTCGAATTGCTTGAAAAGGACAGCAGCATTGCTACGGCGGTGTTTGTTGCCATTAGGCGGCTCCGAAGTCATAGGCGTGAGTGTGTTCGGAATGCGTTTGGTCCCCATATCTGTGGGTCGTGTGAGCGCACGACTGAGACAACCCAGGTGGGGCGGCAGTGGTTTTGTGGGCACTGTCAGCAGCTCGAGCAGGACAGGTCGAACGAGGCCAAAGAAGAGGACCCTCTCGAGGGGTACCAGGCCATTTGTGATTATGTAGTCGAGCATTTTGGTGACGAGCAGCGACCAGACCAAACCATCTCAGAATATGTGCTGGATTTGCTCGCCGCGGTGGCAAAGGGGAAAGAGTAGGCGTGTATGGGTCTTGGTGACCTCATTCGAGAGGTGAAGCAGGTACGGGAGCGGGGTGTGTTCCTGTTGCCGTTATTGGTGGAGCAACTCTATCAGCGGCGCGAAATCCATCTCAAACAGGACATGTGGTTTTCGCCGTCGCAGATTGCTCACATGTGTCCACGGGCCTATGCCATTGCATGGAAAATGAATCTCCCTCTCGTGGATGAATTCATGCCCGACAACAAGTGGTGGATGGACCTTGGAACGGCGATGCACATGCTGATGCAAGACCTCTGGGGCGGTGACGGGGGTTGGTTATTGGGCGGCTGGAAGTGCTCAGAGTGTGGCCACCGGCACGGCATTGACCCTGATGACAAGGTGCGGGCGGTGTCTCATGGTGAAGAGGAGCCCGACAAGGTGACAGTGAAGAGTGCCATCTACAAGCCCAAGGAATGCGAGGGGTGCGGCATGAGGCCCGCGTGGCGCCGTGACTTCACCTATATCGAGCCCCTGCTGTATGACCTCGAGCTCAGGGTGGCGGGGTGGTGTGACGGGCTGATGACCCTCCCAGGGCAGCCAATGGAGTCCATTGATTTCAAGACCACGATGAGCCCCTATTGGGTGCGTAAGGAACCGAACCGAGACCATGTAAAGCAGCTCTCTTGGTACATGGACATGGCGGGGATATCGAGGGGCCGGATTATCTACATCGACAGAACGGCGAAAAAGCTCGAGGACGCCATCATCGAGCACCCGTTTCACCTCGACAAACAACTGATGGCCGAACAAAGGGAGATGGTGCGTGGTGTCCGAGAAGTCTTCAA
>Ga0265303_10003199_pt1 | contig 10243 bp, 11 predicted proteins | sample Helome_2_FD_192494 | JGI IMG/M metagenome (GOLD analysis project Ga0265303, IMG submission 192494) | Marine sediment microbial communities from subtidal zone of North Sea - Hel_20160317 (Illumina Assembly) | ecosystem: Environmental > Aquatic > Marine > Subtidal zone > Sediment ... | reverse complement strand
AGATGGCATCGGCCTCGGGGCCATGGACGACGGGGCGGCGATTCGCATCGGCGACCAGTACCTCGTGATCGCGACGGACTCGCACGTCGTGCAGCCCATCGAGTTTCCTGGCGGCGACATCGGACGCTTGGCGATTTCTGGAACCGTCAATGATCTCGCAATGATGGGGGCGACCGAGCCCTTGGCGTTGACCTGCGCGGCGATCATCGAGGACGGCTTTGCGAAAGAAGATCTTCTGCGGATTTGGGCGTCGATCCGCGCGACCTGTGAAGAGGCCGGAACCACGATCGTGACTGGGGACACCAAGGTGATGGGCCACGGTGAGCTCGATGGTTTGGTGCTGAACACGACGGGCGTAGCGCTAACGTCGCGCGTGGTTTCCGATTGTGGCTTGCGGCCCGGTGACAAAATTTTGGTCACCGGCACGATGGGTGATCACGGGCTTGCAATCATGGCGACGCGCAACGAGCTCGCATTGGAGACGACTCTGGAGTCCGACGTTGCGCCGATACACACGCTGGTCCGACGCGCGTTGGACGTAGGCGGGGAAGGCGTCGTCGCGCTCAAGGATCCGACGCGCGGCGGGCTGTCGAGCGCGCTCCACGAGATGGCAGAGAAGAGCGGCGTCGGAATCATCGTGGACGAGACCGCCGTACCGCTGCGAGACGAGGTTCGCGCGGTGGGCGAGCTGCTCGGAATCGACCCCCTCGTTTCCGCGAATGAAGGGAAGGCCGTCTTTGGTCTGCGGCCCGAGGTCGCAGCGGGGGTGCTCGATGCCGTCCGCTCGCACCCGCTGGGACGGAACGCTGCAATTGTGGGTGAATGTGTCGCCGATCGGCCTGGATTCGTGATTCTCGACACCGGGTTTGGAAGCCGTTTGTTGGCGGAAGCGGAGGGCGAGCTCCTCCCGAGGATTTGCTGAGCCATGGCCGAGATGAAGCATATCCGGCTCGAGCGAGAAGGCGCGGTTGGCATCCTGACGATTGCGCGCCGCGAGCGTTTGAACTCTCTCGATGTGGAGACCGCTCAAGACTTCCGGAGAGCAGGCCTGCAGCTCGCGCGCGATCGCGACGTGCGCGCCGTCGTGATTCGGGGCGAGGGCGGCGTGTTTTGTAGTGGCGCCGACTTGAAGTACATCCGCGACGGAGGCGATCGAGATGACCTCGGTTACCTGCAGCCGGAGACCCGCCAGCCAGACGAAGGCTACGGGGAGATTTTCAAACAGATCCTCGAGTACATTCACAGCACGATCTCGGAGATACGGCGTGCCTCGAAACCGTTCATCGCTGCGGTCGACGGCCCTGCAGCGGCCGGGGGCTTTGGAATCGCGATGAGCTGCGACCTGGTGATCGCCTCCGAGCGTGCCTGGTTCGAGTGGGCCTACTTGAAGACGGGGCTCACCGGCGCGGAGAGCTCGACCTTCTTCTTGCCTCGCTTGATCGGGCTCCGGAAGGCGCTCGAGCTCGTGCTCCTGAACCCACGTTTGAGCGCGCGCGAGGCGCTCGAATGGGGGCTGATTAACCGAGTGGTTTCGGATGGTTCGCTGGATTCGGAAGCGCTCCGACTCGCTGCCCTTCTGGCGGCGTCACCCACGGCGGCGGTAGGCGTAGCGAAGGGCCTCCTCAACCAAGCTGCCGGCATGGATCGTCTCGACGTTCACCTCGACGCCGAACTCACCGAGCTCGCGCGGATCGCCGACGGCCCGAACTTCGCGGAAGGTCTCGCGGCCTTCTTCGACAAACGCTCACCGGAGTTCGAAAGCGAGTAGCGCGTGCACGAGTATTCCATCGTCGCTTCTCTGATCGATCGCGTGCAGCACGAAGCCACCGTGCACGGCGGCTCTCGCGTACATCGCCTGCACGTGAAGATCGGCGAGCTGTCCGGCGTGGAGGTCGACTTGTTGAAGACCGCGTTCGACATGTTCCGCGAGAGAACGATTTGTGCTGGCGCTGAGCTCGCGATCGACACGGTTGCCCCAGCTTGGGCCTGTCCATCCTGCGACCGGAGCCTTGCACTCGGTGCGATCTTGCGGTGCGACGATTGCGGAAGGCCAGCGCGGATGGTGCAGGGCGACGAGATCATCTTGGAACGGATTGAAATGGAGGCCCCCGATGTGTGAAACCTGCGGATGCGGTGACCCGGAAATCGTGCCGATCGAGGTGCAGGAGCGAATCCTCTCAGACAACGACGCCCAGGCAGGGCATAATCGTAGTCATTTCAAAGGTTTGGGTGTATTGGCGATCAACTTGATGGGTTCGCCCGGAGCCGGAAAAACCGCGGTTTTGGAGGCGACCTCCAAGGCGGCAGCGGGGCGTCTCAAGCTCGGCGCCGTCAGCGGTGATCTGGCCACCGAACGCGACGCCGATCGACTCAACGCCGCTGGCATCGTCTCGTCGACCATCACGACGGGATCCGCCTGCCACCTCGATGCGCGGCTCGTGCACCACGCCCTCCATCACTTTCCATCGAGCGACCGCGATATCTTTTTCATCGAGAACGTCGGCAACTTGGTATGCCCTGCAATCTACGATCTCGGCCAGGCCGCCAACGTGGTGACGCTCTCGGTAACCGAAGGCGAAGACAAGCCGCTCAAGTACCCGGTCATGTTTCAAAAGGCGGATCTGGTCTTGCTGACCAAAGTCGATTTGATCCCGCATTTGGATTTCGACGTCGCCGCGGTCGAAGACGCGCTCGCCCGCGTGATGCCCGGAGCCAACATGTTGAAGGTGTCGGCAAAGACCGGTGACGGTATCGACGCTTGGCTGCAGTGGCTGGAGGATCGCCGGCCGGCAGTGGTCGAGCGGTCGCCCGAGGCCCACGCGCACCACGATCATGAGCACCAGCATGAACACCACTAGCCTTTTCGCATCACTTGCGGTGGCAGCGATCACGATAGGCTCCCTGCATTCGTTGGCGCCCGACCACTGGGTGCCCATCGCGGCGGTCGCGCGGGCGCGCGGCTGGTCGAGAGGGCGCGCGGCGCGGGTCGCGTTTCTTTGCGGGCTTGGCCATGTGACGGTTTCGGTCCTGCTCGGACTGCTCGCGTTGCTGTTCGGCGCGCAGCTTTTTGAATCAATCGGCGAGCGCATGGTGTCGATCGCGGGTTTGCTCTTGATCGGCTTCGGCGTCGCGTATGCGATCTGGGGTCTTCGGGGCGCGTTCGCCCATCGGCTGCACGGTCACCATCATCACCACTACGACCACGTGCACGACGCGTCGCGGGCCTCGACCTGGTCACTGTTCTTGATCTACTGCGCGGACCCATGCGTCGCCGTGATTCCGATCCTTTTCGCGGCAGCACCGCTGTCGGCCGTCGAGACGATGTCGATCGTCGTCGCCTACGAGGTTGCTACGGTCGGCGCGATGGTCTCTCTGGTTGCCGTGGCCCACTCGGGCGCGCAGCTGTTCAAGGGCAAGTGGATCGAGCGCTACGGCGACAGCATGGCCGGCGCCCTGATCGTGGCGACCGGCGTCCTGGTTGCGTTCTTGGATTGGTGACGAAGCCGGGGCGACATTCGACGCCGGGGCGCTATAGAGAAGGAAATGGACATGAAAATCGTTGAAAAATTGCTCAAACCCGTCCTCGCAGGGCTCCTTTTGGCTGGGCTCACGGGCTGCACGCAGGTGAACGCCGGCAGCCTGGGCGTCGTCATGAAGTGGGGCGAGATTCAGGACGTCGCGCTTCAGGAGGGAATCCATTTCCGAACGCCGGTGAAAACGCAGATCATCAACATCTCGACTCGCGTCCACAAGATGGAAGCAAGCGCGACCGCGTCTTCCAAAGACCTTCAGGTCGTGTCGACGAAGATCGCTCTGAACTACCGTATCGACGCGGCTCAGATCGTCGAGGTGTTCCGCAACATCGGGACACGCATGATCGTCGAGAACACGATCATCGATCCCGCTCTTCAAGAGTCGCTAAAGCAGGCGACAGCGCAGTACACCGCCGAAGAGCTGATCACCAAGCGTCAAGAGGTGAAGGCGACACTGGGTGACAGCATCAAGGTCACGCTGGCGAAGAGCGACATCCTCGTGACCGAGCTGTCGATCACGGACTTCCAATTCGCCCCGGAGTACCAACAGGCGGTCGAAGCCAAACAGGTGGCCGAGCAGCGCGCTCTCACCGCGAGGAACGACCTCGCGCGCATCAAGGTCGAAGCCGAACAGGCGGAGGCCAAGGCACGGGGAACGGCAAACGCAATGCTCGCGAGAGCGGAAGCCGAGGCGAAGGCACAGGAGCTTCTGCGCAAGACAATTAGCGCTGAAATCGTATACTTACGTGCGGTCGAGAAGTGGGACGGTAAGCAGCCCACGATCGTCGGCGAAGGCGGTGCCATCCTCGATCTCGGGGCGATCAAGAAGGCCGCGGGACGCTGAGGTTCAATCGTCGTTGACCAGGCTCGCGAGCGTCGGGAGCAGCGAGCTGTGGAGCCGGTCGTGCTTAGGGTCGTTGCTGCTCATTGCACGGAGGATCCCGTTTTGGTCGATCAGGTGGAAGCCTGGGATCAGTCTTCTCGTTTCAGGGCTGATGAATCGTTGGTCGCCGATCAGCACCACTTGGTTCTTGCGACGGTCCATCCCAAAGTGAGTCGCCCAATCGCGCACGTCGTCTTCAGTGGGCGCGCTGCGGCCGTCCATTCCGTAGAGCACGAGCTGGACGAAGACGATGTCCGGATGTTCCAGTGAGAGCTTCGCGTAGCCGGTGGCGTAGCGCTCGATGGAGTCGAGTCCAGGTTGCGGTTGGATTCCGCGGAAGCGGCTCCTTCCGGGCTCGTTCCCGCCGGCGAATGCATGGCATGCTTTGCAGGTCAGCCCGACGACCTCGAGGAGAATGACCTTGCCCTTGAAGTCGCTGATCGCGCTGACCTGCCCGGTTTGGTCCTTCAAGACCAGGTTCGGGTAGAACTGGCCGACGACCGGCGGCCAGCCTCGAAGCGGCTGCTCGGGCTGATACTCCGCCGGTTTTTTCGAGCGAATCTCGGTGATTTCCGGCTTCGAGCCGACGGAACCTGCCGGCCGGTTGCGGCCGGATTGAAGCGCTGCCGGGTCCATTTGCTTGAGCGCGGCGATCGGGTCTTTCTCGATCTCGCGCATCCAGTCCTTTTGTTCCGGCGGTGGTGGCGCTTGGAACTTGGAAGCTACCCAGTCAGCGTCGATCACCGCAGGCGCCGAGTCATCCGCAATCGACGATTGAGCACTTGGCGTCTCCGCCGAACGACCGTCTTCGGTGCCGCTTCGGTCGCACGCAGAAGAGACGACGAGAACTGCGAGAAGGAGCGTACCCGCGCCGGTCAGCGAGAGCGACAGATGAGTGGGAGCGAGCTCGGACACGGGTAGAGACTATCAAAAGCCGACGATGAAGTGTCCGTAGGCCCAGGTCGCCGGCGCGGTAAAGGCAAGCGCATCGGCCCGATCCAGAATCCCTCCGTGCCCAGGCAGGATGCCGCCGCTGTCCTTGACGCCGCTACTGCGTTTGAGCACCGACATCAGGAGGTCGCCGGCCTGACCGGCAGCGCCGGCGAGAATCCCGAGCGCGATCGCGTCGATGGGGCCAAGACCCGGCAAGAAGAAGCTCATGATCACCGCGCCTACGACGGACGCCGCCAGGCCGCCGGCCGAGCCTTCGAGGGTCTTTTTGGGCGAGATTCGAGGTGCGAGCTTGGTCTTTCCGAATTTACGCCCGACGAAATAAGCGCAGGTGTCGCTGCCCCAGGCGAGCACCATCGTAAGCAGAACCCAGGCCCCAGTCGGATCAAAATCGCGGACGAGCGCAACCGCAGCCAAGGTGCCGCCGACGTAGACCGGCGTCCCCAGCAACCAACCGACACGCACGCTCGCGTTGTGCAGCGGATCCTCTTGCAAGAGACTCCAGGCCATTGCGCCGAGAATGATGACTAGCACCGCGCCGTATACGGCGGTTGCAGTCGTCGTGAACATGAGTGTGTATGCGAACAAGACGACGGTCACCGACCCCCAACTGCGAAGCCCGCGCGACGAAGGAACCTTCATCCCCATGAGCTCGTAGCCGCCGATCGCGATCGCTGCCAAGATGAACGTCTGCCAAACCCAACGCGGCCCGGCAAACATCATCCACACGATGATCGGAATCAGCGGGACGACCGTTGCGACCCGAAGCGCGGTTCCGGACAAACCCTTTTTCATGGGTGGTTGTTCGATCGCGTCGTTCATACTGCGCGTTCCAATTCTCTTCTCGCTTCGCGCGCTGTTTCCTCTTCGTCGACCTCAGAAACGAGGCCGAATCGACGCTCCCGACCTTGGTAGTCCCGAACCGCAGAATATAGCGAATTTGCGTCGAAATCCGGCCAGAGCTGGTCGGTGAAGTAGAGCTCGGCATAGGCCGATCCCCATAGAAGAAAGTTGCTGATCCGCTGCTCGCCGCCGGTGCGAATCAGCAGGTCCACCGGCCCTAGGTCCATCGAAGGCAAGCAGCGATCGATCGCAGCTTCGTCGATCTCTTCCGGTTCGATCTCGCCGTCACGTGCCGCGCTCGCAAGGGCGCGCGCCGCATCGATGAGCTCTTCGCGACCGCCGTACGAGAGCGCGAGCGTCAACGTCATCCCGTTGCAAGATTCGGTCTCCTCGCTGAGCGACAGCAGGCGCGACTGCGCGTGTGGCGGAAGTTTGTGCAAGCGCCCAATCGCCGACAGCCGAATCTCGTTGTCGAGAAGCTCGTTGCGTTCTGAGACCAAGCACTCGCAAAGCAGGTCGACCAGCGCGTTGATCTCCGCTTCTGGTCGATCCCAGTTCTGTTCGCTGAACGCGTACAAGGTCAGTGCAGGAATGCCGAGTCGTCGAGCCGCACGCATCGTCGCGCGGACGGCATCCGCGCCGCGCTCGTGACCGGCGGTACGTGGCTTGGACCTCGCCTGCGCCCATCGCCCATTGCCGTCCATGATGATCGCGACATGCTGCGGAATGCGGCTAACATCGACCAAGGCCATGGCGAGCGAGTATCATGTGACCCGAATGGCAGCAAGAACCGCTCTGAGTCTCTGGCAGAAGACAAAATGGTCAATTTACCGTCTTGAATACGCCATATTTGGCTCAACCGTTGCCAAAATCGCGCGTATGCGCTCGGTTTCGTCCCGGGGTACCGTTGAAAGAAGGGTTCGAGTGATTATGTTGGGCGACCATGGCTGACCGCGATTTCTACGGTGTTTTGGGGGTGTCGCGGGATGCGAGCCCGGAGCAGATCAAGAAGGCGTATCGCCAACTTGCCAAGGAGCTGCACCCGGACCGCAACCCGGACAACAAAGAGGCCGAGGAGCGTTTCAAGGACGTCTCGGCGGCGTACACGGTTCTGTCCGACGTGGAGAAGCGGAAGCTGTACGACGAGTTTGGCGAGATGGGCCTTCGTGAGGGTTTCGACCCGGAGTCTTATCACGCGGCAACCCAGGGAGCCGCGGGCTTCGGTGGCTTCGACTTCGGGGACATCTTCGGGGCAGCGGCTCGAGGGCAGCGAGCCGGCGGGCAGGGGGGCCACTTCGAGTTCAACTTGGAAGACCTGTTGCGTGGCGCCGGCGGCGGCCGCGGTGGCTACGTGCGAGTTCCCCGGAAAGGCGCGGACCTCCGTTCCGAGGTCACGGTGGATTTCCGGGAGGCGGTTCTCGGCTGCACCAGGGAGCTGAGCCTCCGCAGCGAGGAAGGGGATCGCACCCTGAAGGTCCGGATTCCGGCGGGGGTTCGCAACCAGGGCAAGATCCGGCTTCGGGGCCAGGGCGGCCAAGGGTCCGAGGGTGGGCCTCGGGGCGACCTGGTCCTGGAGGTGAAGGTTCGCAAGCACCCCTACTTCTCGATGCGGGGTAAGCAGCTGCACGTGAAGGTGCCGGTGACTCCGCTCGAAGCTTACGCCGGGACCAAGGTGAATCTGCCGACGCCCGAAGGCATGGTGCAGCTCTCGATTCCCCCCGGCTCCAAGAACGGCTCCAAGCTCCGACTGCGCGGCAAAGGGATCCAGCCGAAGGACAAGCCCAGGGGGGATCTGATCGCACACCTGGAGATCGTGCTGCCCAAAGGACGCGACGACCAAGTCGAAGAGGCGCTAAAGACGGTTCAGGATGCCTTCGAGACCGACCCGCGCGCGGGCCTCCAGCTCTGATTGTTTCACGTGCAACATCCCGAAGAAGAGGCGGAGGGTCCCAGATGTTTCACGTGCAACATCGTCGGCGAGGCGGGTTTGACCGCCGCGTGCCGCTGGGCTTAGATCCCCACAATGGGCTTTGACCGCCAAATCCAGGAAGCCCTCTCCGAACTCGAAGCTTCTGGTCTCCTGCGAAAGCCGCTCCGAATCTCGGGCCGTCAGGGCCCCGAAGTCGTGATCGACGGAAAGCCGGTCCTCTGCCTCTGTTCTAACAACTATCTGGGCCTCGCCAGCCATCCGGCCATCGCGGCGGCCGCGGAGGGCTCCCTGCGTATCGATGGGGTCGGCGCAGCCGCATCGCGTCTGATCACCGGCACTATGGATGCCCACCGGGAGGCCGAGCACGCATTTGCCGACTTCCTCGGGGCTCCTGCGGCCGCGCTCTTCTCGACCGGCTACGCCGCCAACGTCGGCACCATTCAAGCGCTCGTCGGTCCAGGCGACGTCGTCTTCAGCGACGCGCTCAACCATGCGAGCCTCATCGACGGCTGTCGACTCTCCCGCGCGGAAATCCACGTCTACGCACACCGAAGCCCCGACGATCTCGCGTCCCTGCTCGAGCAGCATCGAGCAAAAGGCAGGCGCGCGCTCGTGGTCACCGATTCGCTCTTTTCGATGGACGGCGTGACAGCGCCACTGGTTGAGATCGCAAAGCTGGCCCATGCCTTCGACGCCGGCCTTCTCGTCGACGAAGCGCATGCCCTCGGAGTGCTCGGGCCAAACGGTCGAGGCGTTGCTGCGGCCACCGGCGTCAAGCCAGACCTCGTCGTTGGGACCCTCGGTAAGTCGTTCGGTGTTGCAGGCGCGTTCGTCGCGGCAAGCGAGCCCACGGTTGGTCTGATCCGCAACAGAGCGCGAAGCTTTGTCTACTCGACCGCACCTCCTCCGATGCTCGCCCGTGCCGCCATTGCAGCGCTCGGCTTGGTTCATGATGCGGAGGATGCGCGCCGCACCTTGCTCAGTCACGCCGCCACGCTCCGTTTGGGGCTTCGGGACCTAGGCTTCGATGTGCCCGACGGCGAGAGTCAAATTCTCCCTGTTTTGATCGGTGAGAACGATCGTACCATGCGGCTCTCGGCGGAGCTCCTCGATCGAGGGGTCTTCGTCCAAGGGATTCGGCCACCGACCGTGGCACGAGGAACCGCGAGGCTTCGACTGACACCCATGGCGACACATCGACCAGAACAGATCGCGAGGGCGATCGACGCATTCGCATCGCTCCGCAACCCAAGATAGGAGGCCCAGCATGAAGGGCGCGTTCATTACAGCGACGGGCACCGGAGTTGGCAAAACATGGCTTGCAACCGCACTTGCAAGTGCCTGCGTGCAACGGGGCAAACACGTCGCCGCGATCAAGCCGATTGAAACCGGCGTCGATCCGGATCCTGTCGATGCGCTTGCGCTGGCGCACGCGTGCGGTGATGAGTCCCTGGCAAACGCCGCCGGTCTGTATCGCGCGAAGGAACCGCTGGCACCGTACGCGATTGAAAAGCGAGGAGGCCCGCGCATCGGTTCCTTGCGCGCACTTGCCAAACGAGTGCGCGAGCTTTCAAGCGACGCAGACTACTCGATCGTCGAAGGCGTTGGCGGGGTGCTCGTCCCACTCGATCGCGAACACACGATCGCGGACTTCGCCGCGTTGCTGGACCTGCAAACCGTTCTCGTTGCGCGCAACGCGCTCGGCGTTCTCTCGTACACGATCACCGCAGTGGAAGCGCTGCGAAAGAGGAAGATCTCGGTGCGTGCAATCGTGCTCAACCACGTGGATCGAAGCTACAAAGACGACCTCAGCCGCAGCTCGAATGCCGACGTGCTCGCCGACTACATCCCGCGGATTCCGATCCTGCGTGCACCACGGGTACAGAGCCCCGCCGACCTGATTGACACGGCTTCACTACTCCTCAACGTGTTGAAAATATAAAGGTTTCTACCGTTCTCGGTGGGTATCTTTTTCGATACGTACTTCAGAACGTTCCTGATACCATCAGCCCGGTCGGCAAGAACGAAACCTGCGTCCGTCGCTTCTCCTTTGCGCGCTTGGCCCCGATCGCAAACCAGGTCGCGCTTCCTGCCAAGGCCGCG
>Ga0265303_10003198_pt1 | contig 10244 bp, 9 predicted proteins | sample Helome_2_FD_192494 | JGI IMG/M metagenome (GOLD analysis project Ga0265303, IMG submission 192494) | Marine sediment microbial communities from subtidal zone of North Sea - Hel_20160317 (Illumina Assembly) | ecosystem: Environmental > Aquatic > Marine > Subtidal zone > Sediment ... | reverse complement strand
GTATCAACGATAGTTTGTATATAAGAAAACAGGTCTGGAACTCGCTGAATTTCATCGAGTATGACTTTCTCAGAAAACTGGGACAGAAATCCCCGCGGGTCTTCCAGGGCAAATGCGCGATGATCGGGCTCTTCCAGAGATCGATAGTCATAATCTGGAAACGTCATCTTGACCAGCGTCGTTTTACCGGATTGCCGCGGACCGGTTAGCGTAACGACCGGATACTGTTTCGCAGCTTCTTTTAGCTTTTTTTCGAGTGTTCTTATTAGCATAGTTAGTTGTAAATTGAATTTTTAATATTCAATTTACAAATTACAAGGCATTTGTCAATATCTATTTTCCTGATAGAAAACCAAACCCTGTGGGGTTGGTGACTTTGATCATGGAAGAAGAACCCGAATTGGACTATGGCGGAGTACGATGAGGAGGCCTCCTGCAGATAGGATTGTGCCCAAATTGTGCCCGTCAAGGTTAAATATTTCCAAATGGTTCCAAACGAAACCAAAAGTTGGTTGAAAAATCGGAATAGAATCAAATACTTGTAATTACAACATTTTTGGATTTTCGAAAATTTGGTCTGAAAATCCCCGTGTCGGCAGTTCGATTCTGTCCCTCGGCACCATAAAATAAAGGGTTTAGCAATATATAGCTAAATCCTTTATTGCTTTATAGGGTATTTGCCCCACAATAGCCCCACAAAATAATATCTAACTCCTTTCACTGAGGCAGGGTCACGGTGATGGCCCTGCTTTTTATTTTAACAAAACGTAGTCATATCTGTAGTCAGATAATAGTCGGGGATAGGGGGCACTCAAGCTTCGTAAACTGCCGATTCCTGTATCTCTAAGCTATCTTTACCCTTTAGAGGGTCTCGTATTAAGCCTCCAAGGGGGGTATCTATCCTTTTGGAGGCATTAAACGTATGGTTCTAATTATACTGGGGAGGACAACGAGTATTTGTGTAAACAACCAGAAAGGGGGTCCAAAAATGGTAAGATGGATGAGAAAAGCTCGGGTTGCACCGGGGAAATTTATTGAGGCCATGGGTTTTGCCACTGAAATTGCAGCTTATGTGAAAAAGTTCGAAGGGCTCCCACCAGTACAAGTATTTGTGGACAGTTTTGGTGATATGACAACCCTTCGATGGATTGTAGATTATGAAAGCCTTGCAGCAATGGAGAAGGTAAACATACAGATGATGTCAGATCAAGAATATTTTCAAAAGATTGATAGCTCCAGCCATGTTTTTATTCCGGGCAGTGTAAAAGATGTTGTCACCAGGTTGATCGAAGCTTAATCAAGGCCAGGCCGGGGAGATCCATTTTTTGTATCTTCCCGGCAGATAAAGAAGCCATACCCAGATGGCCATCTGCCTAACAAAACCCCTGTAATAAGCCACTCAGGTTGTCTGAGGGTGGTTTTACCCTTAGCTCAAGATAACTGTGGTTGTCGACCTTTAATTATCCCCTCGTTAGATAGTCGTACCCCCAGTTAAAGATTCTTTACAAATTGCCGATCTATAATTCATGTGCGAAACCATAGCACCCAAAGGGGGAATTATCTAATGAATTACAAATTCATCAAAGGATTGGCCATTTGTTTTGCAATTGGCTTTTTTACTGTTCCAGCTATTTTTACAACTGGCTGTGCTCCTAAAAAAATCAAAGTAGTATATGAAAAAGACGGTAATTCAGGGCATTCGGAGGCAGGCTATAAGCACAAGCACAAAAAGAAAGGGCCACCGGCACATGCACCGGCTCATGGATATCGAGCAAAACATCAATATCGTTACTATCCGTCTCGTTCGGTTTATTATGATACCGGTCGAAGGCTTTATTTTTACCTGAAAGGTGATAATTGGGAAGTGAGGGCATCGTTGCCAAGCAGCATTCGTGTGGAATTGGGTGACTCAGTGAGCATTGAGTTAGATACCGATAAGCCCTACATTTACCATGCAGATCATGCTAAAAAATACCCACCAGGGCAAATGAAGAAAAAGAATAAGAAGAAAAACAAGTGGGGCTAAAGAGTCCCCTTTTAAATAAACACAATATAAATGAGGCAGGGTCACGGTGATGGCCCTGCTTTTTATTTTAACAAAACGTAGTCATATCTGTAGTCAGATAATAGTCGGGGATAGAGGGCACTGGAGCTTCGTCAACTGCCAATCCTTGAATATCATTACATAATTAGTGATATTAGTAATGGTATATAGAAATAAGACCACACCTCTTGACATCCACTATGGGGGGGGATGCCATATGATGGTGTGTTGTATGTATACTTGGTTATGATACGGTTAAGTTAGTTTGGATATACACCATAGCTCTTGTGAGCCTCTCCTCCCATTGGGAGTGATGGCTATAATACTCTATTGATACTATCCTGATGGGTTGGCACTAAGCCAAGCTGTCTTCTCTTTATTTAACAGGATCGGTTGGGATATTAGGATGTTGCTAAAACACCCTATCTTTTTGCCCGAAATGGGCTAAGTCATGACATTTGATTTTTTTTCAGAACCCGGTACCAACTGTGATTCATTCCCATTCTTACCAATTCTGAATTCAATTTTTTAAAATCCTCTTCATCAATCTTGGTGTTTGATTCAGTTTTATTCATTCCTGGCACACTTTCCATAGCCCGATTCCAATCTTCCGTACGTCCGCCTGATCGGAAGGGATTTGAGATCGGTTTCATTCTTTAATATATTCAATTAGAACAATGATTTGTATAGAAAGTAAAATTTGTCGACAAAATGCCCTTATTATTGTAAAGACGCCTAAAATAAAGGCGATACTTATTTTATTAAAGCATTGACTCCAAAGTAATTTAATGCTAAAAACACTAAAAATACTTTGGATACAATAAAAATATTGGAGGGCAAATTTTATAATTATGAAATACAGACCGTATTCACTCAAAAACTTTCATAAGATTCCGCAGATAAAATTAATGCGTGAAACTGCCATTTCCGACATGGATGCTGTCGGCAGGGTTTTACCCTTTAAAACGAATAATTATGTGGTTGATGAACTAATAGATTGGGATAATTATGAAAATGATCCGTTGTTTACCCTTAATTTTCCCCAGAAAAAACTGATGGATCCGGAAAATTTTGATTTGATCTCCGGTCTTTTGAAATCAGGTGCTGACGATTCCGTCATCAACCAGGCTGTTGAGAGGATCAGGCTTGGGCTTAATCCACACCCGGCAGGTCAACTTGAATGTAATATTCCGGAACTGGATGGAAACAAGGTAAGTGGAATCCAGCATAAATACAGTGAAACAATGCTTGTGTTTCCGGCCCAGGGGCAGACATGCCACGCCTATTGCACCTTCTGCTTCAGGTGGCCGCAATTTACCGGAATGAGTGATTATAAAATGGCATTGAAACAGGCCGAAGTGTCTGCTGACTACCTTAAGCGACATCCTGAAATCACAGATGTTCTTTTCTCCGGTGGTGACCCCATGGTTATGAACGCAGGCAGGCTCGAGATTTATATCGATGCTTTGCTGAATTCAGGTTTTTCCAATTTAAGAACGATCAGGATCGGGACAAAATCGCTCTCTTTCTGGCCCTACAGGTACCTGACAGATAAAGATTCGGAAAAAATACTGGAACTTTTCAGGAAGGTTACCGATTCCGGTATTCATCTTTCCATAATGGCTCATATTAATCACTACAGCGAAATGTCCACTGGTGCTTTCCATGAGGCTGTGAAACGGATCAGGCAGACCGGTGCCGTTATCAGATCCCAGTCACCTGTCTTGAATCATGTAAATTCATCTTCTGCCATCTGGAAAAAAATGTGGGTGGATCAGGTTGGCCTTGGTATTATTCCATATTATATGTTTGTTCCCAGAAATACTGGATCCCACAGATTCTTTTCTATCCCTCTGGTCAAGGCTTATGACATTTACAGAAAGGCGTTCAGTCATGTGAGTGGTCTTGCAAGAACGGTCAGGGGACCGAGCATGTCAGCACTTCATGGAAAGATTAAAATCGATGGAATACCTAAAATAAACGGGAAAAAGTATATCGCCATGTCTTTTATCCAGGGCAGATCTTCTGACTGGGTGAAAAAACCGTTTTTTTCCGAATATGATGAAAAAGCCTGTTGGATTAATGAATTGAAGCCAGCTTTCGGAGACAAAACTTTCTTTTTTGAGCGTCAGAAAGTTGAATCCCTGGGATTGGACGATTGCAATGATGAGCCAGAAGTGCTTTCCTATGCGATGGCATTAAACTGATCACGTATTTGAGCTTCCGAAGATGCAAAAAAACTGTTGCTTTTGAGACCATTATTAGTCAAATATGAGAAAAAGCATCAGATTTAAAAGGCTGAAAAATTGGACCAGGTAAACAATATACGCTGCCGGGAACTCTTGGGTTTATTAAGAAAAATTACACAGGCTGTTGATCTGCACTCGAAATACCTGAACAAAAATTTCGGTTTGACCGGACCCCAGCTTATTATACTCCAGGAATTGTCCAATGGAGAATTGACTGTTTCAGGACTGGCACGAAGGATCAGTTTAAGCCAGGGAACCGTAACAGATATCATTCACAGGCTTGAAAAAAAGGATTTGATCATTAGAAGGCGCAGCAATCAGGATAAACGTCGTGTCCTGATTACTCTGTCTGAAAAGTGTAAGGATCTTCTTGCTTTGGCTCCACCTCCTCTTCAGGAAGCATTTACAAATTCTTTTTCACAGATAGAAGAGTGGGAACAATTGATGATTCTGAGTTCCATGAACAGGATTGTGAAAATGATGTCTGCGGAATCGATTGATGGCCCCCCTTGATACTGACCCCGGTTCTATTAAGGTCACCTCTTAACAATCTTACGTGATGCACCTGGCATCTAAAGACGTTACCGTTGTCCCCACTTAGATTTCAGGATTTTTTGTAACATTGCAGTGTGTGAATCTGTGTGTGAAAATCTTTCCAAAATCTGCTAAAATCACACAAAATTGGAAAAGATGTGAAGATTCGGATTTAATTATTTCAGTAACATAAGTGAATTTAGGAGGTTAGGGGTAACCTGACGATTACCTGAAAATCCCCGTGTCGGCAGTTCGATTCTGTCCCTCGGCACCAATATCATAATGAAAAGCCTGCTGAAAAGAGCAGGCTTTTTTCATTGTGTACCAATTGCATCTGTTGACACAGAAGTGTTTATAGCATATTATATGCTATAAACATGGAGGGATGTTATGGGAACAACGAAAACTGCCTCAGCTAGAGCACTGATTGAACCGAAAATAAAAAAGGAGGCTGAAGCCATTCTTAAAGAATTGGGTCTTTCAGTGTCAAAATCCTTTGAGCTGTACTATCGCCAGATTATCGCCCACCGGGGGTTGCCCTTTGAACTTAAGATTCCCAATGACAAAACAATGAAGGCAATTGAAAATTCAAGGCAGGGAAAAGGAAAAACCTTCTCCTCCGCCGAAGATTTATTCGATGACCTTGGGATCTAAGCAATGCGATCAATCCGGCGTGATACTCAGTTCAAAAGAGATGTCAAACGACTCAAAAAGCGGCACAAGGATTTTGAGAAACTTAAAACCATTGTTCACCTATTGGTTGAAGGCAAAAAGCTACCGCCGGAAACCAGGGATCATAGATTGAAAGGTACCCTAAAGGACTGCCGGGAGTGCCACATTGAGCCTGATTGGCTCCTGATATATCGAATCGAGGGCAGCGAACTATGTCTCGTGCGGACTGGGAGTCATGCGGATCTCTTCGAGTGAAAAATAGGTTTTGTATCAGTAGTTGAGGAATTATTGACTTAATTTTGAACTGGCAAGCCGATTTAAGCTGACCCCCGACTCTGCAGCTTGAATGGCAAGTTTACGATGAACCTCAGGGGGAATTCGCACCATAAATTTGCCACTGTAATTTTTTCCGGCAATTGGGGTTGGTGCGGTTTCGCCTTCACTTCGCATATCTTCTAGAAGGTAAATTATATACCGTCATATATGAAGTTAGAGAAGATGAGGAAGGCGAGTATTATCACTTTGTAACCCTTTGGAAATCAACAAAACAAGAGGAAAAGTTATATGAGCAAAACAGCTAAGCAAAAGAAACCAACTGCTGATGAGATTGCTGAAATGGCAATGGGCGGGGAGGATGTTTCTCGATTTTTTACCAATAAAGGCGAAATGAGGCCTCCTGTAAAAAGGTTAAACGTTGACTTTACGCTTGACATGCTAAAGGAATTAGATGCCATTGCAAAGGAATTAAACATTAGTCGTCAAGCTGTGATCAAAACATATCTGCGCCAGGCTTTAGACCAGCATTATATAACCCGGCAAACTCAATGATAACAAAATTTACCGTGCAGTACTCGAGAAAGACACAGCTGTTGTTGTAGAAGAACCTCTGCGAATAGCTTCCTGATTAACCTTAGATGGCGCCGATCGATCTGTTTTTGCCTCTGAAACATCTTTAAACTTAAATTGCCCAAGCCGTGTTGCGCGTTTCATCCTATGAGCTTCGCCTTGCGGAACCTTTCCACGAGAGTGGTCTTCCTTGCGTGTTCAATATGCAGGGCGTCCATGCGCGCTGAAAAAGCGTAACTCTTGTTCTGCATGTCGGCGAGATCAAGTAAGTCTTGGAGGAGAGTTACCGCCTCGTCGTACTGTTTGGGTTGCCTGGTGGATATGAGCTTAACGACCTTGGCCCACAGATTGCTCTCCTTGCCGGAGAGCGATTCGAGGTGCTGTTTTCGTTTTTCAGCCTGCTCTCGCTGATGTTTGGCCCTTTCCCGTGCACCCTGCGCGGCCTCTTTCTTTTTACGTGTATCGGCCAGAGTCTCGGCACAAGAGATAATTTCGCCGGCGGTCCTGCGGGGGCCTTTTGTTGACGTTTCTCCGCTACGCATTTCAAGAATGGTGCGCTGCCGTAGCTCAGCTGCAAGGTGTGGGTCGTCGCCGTTGATCAGCCGTGTGAAGAGCGCGTCTTTTTCCTCGCTTGAAAGATTTGTAACCCACGCGTCGATTTCCCTTTTAGAGATTCTGGCAGCTTGTTCACCGGAGCTGCACTCCGCTGCAGCTGCGATAAGATCGCGCTCTATTCGCAGAAAATCGGCGAGTTGATCAAGCGAAGCGTTCAGGGCACCGAGGCCCGGAGGTACGGGCGGTTCCGGCGTGTCGTCATCGATCTCTTCGGTTTGAACAGCCAGCAGCCAGCCAAGATACAAAGCACGATGATCGCCGCGAATCAGGTCAGAGCGTATCGGCATTAGCGACGCCAGCCAGCCCTCTTCCTCGGCCCATTCGTATTCCTCGTCATCGGAGTTGAAGGACAAAATGACGTTACCAACCTTCTGGTAGCAGGAAAAGCTTTCGCCAGCACAATAGGTTGAGGTAACTTGCTCGTCGAGGAGTTTTTCTGATAATCTCAGCATAAACCAGCGGCTGCCCCAGTTGGCGAGGTAAAGAAAAGCATCGAAGTACTTCTCCATCCACTTGTCCGGATTCCCCTTGAAGTCTCCCCAGTTGTAGAAATTGACGAAGCTGCTCGGCGTGATCTGGGCGCGGGAAGAGTAAGCTCGCAGCTCAGACATCTGCTCTTGTGTCAGCGGCCGATCCACGGCCTGGAATTCGTAGTACTGATACTCACTCATTAGCTCCTCAACTTAAGCTCTTCTGTCTTCGTTTTCAGTTTCGGCTTCGTTATGTTCTTGGCCATTGTTGCGCCTCGACAGCGGGTCCACTCTCAGTGGAGCGACTCGTCGTCTTCGTCGCCGAAGAACGCCTCAGTCATGGCCATGGCTTCGGAGACCGCCGCGGCGATTTCCTCGTCATCGGAGTCGATCAGGCCAATCAGAATTTCCGCTGCCTCTTGCGGACGGATGCTGACGACCGCTTCGATGGCGGCCAGCAGCAGGTATTTTTCCGTATTCTCAGTGGCAATCAGAGTTGCAATGTGCGACCAGGCGGCATCCACTTCCCAGTTGCCTGCAGCGCAAACCGCCTCGTAGCGAATGTCCAGGTTTTCGGTTTCCAGCGCCTCTAAGATCTGCTCGTTGAACCCTCGGACAAAACGCATGCAAAAGACGGCCGTGAGTCTCCAAGACTCGTCGGCGCTGGAATACGCCTCCCGAATCGCACTCTGGTGCCAGTCCTGTGGAGCACGCACCGATGCCTCGAGGACTCGCCGTCGCACTTCCTTCGGAACATTGGTATCCAGATAGAGGTTACAAAGCGAATCCTGGATTTCATGAAATTTGTTTTCGGAAATCGGTACGTCTTCGGGATCCTCGAATCCATCTATAAAGGCGTATTCGAGGGCCGGCCCCAGAGATATTGCTGCTCTCGCGCGCAAACTATCTGAATCCTTGTCGTCGCTCACAATAGTAAGCATTTCGCCGGCGAGCTCGTCATTGATGACCGTAGATTCACCAGCCAGCCCGACGGCAAGCAGACGCTCGGATTCATCGGCCTGGTCATCGCGAAGAACTGCTAAAAATATATTGTGGGCATCTTCTGGCCATTCCCAAGGCGGGGTGTCTGCAAAGATCTTTAGGTCCATGTTGTTCCCCCTTAAGCGTTCTATTTGACTTCGCGCTGCTCCCATGCTGTCCCTTCTCGGACATCATCGATCAGGAAGCGCACGCCTTGGTTGTCCGACGGATTGAGCCAGAGCATCCGATCGAATACGGATTTGGCGGCGTCGAACTGATCCAGCCGCCAGAGACATAGACCGTAGCCGTGTATGCATCTCAGAAACGGGCGATTGTCAATATGACCCCAGTGAAGCACGCCGTCGAAACCATCACCGAGGGACAGATCCCCGATGCGCAGGCCGACCTGATAGTGGCGAATAGCTTTTTCCGGCATGCTGTCAAACAATAAATTGCCGAGGTGCGCATGGGCATCTATATTACGCAGGTCGACCTGACAGATCTCCATGAGAATTTTTTTGGAACCTACCGGGTCGCCGGCATCTTTGAGCTCGTTTGATGCGATTATGGGATCCTCGAACGGATCGCCGCTGTCAGCGCCAGGCATTACCTGCTCCATCTCAAACTCCGGACGCGGACCACGGGCGATAATCGGTTTAGCCCATTCGTCCATCGGCTCATCCTCTTCGCCCCAGTAGTGCGCTTTGGGGTCCCACATCCCAAATTCTTCGAGCCGCAACGGCACAAGGTCTAGCGCGGCGACATTGAGCTCGGTGGATTCAATTTCTCCGGAGAGGTACGGGTGGCCGGCGTAGCGCCACTGCTTGCGGGGCTTGATCGTGACGATTTCCCCGGGCACCACATCCCAGAGTCCGCTTGCCCAAAGGGTGATGACTCTCTCGCTCCCCAGTCGGTGGCAGCGCGCAGAGCGCGCCTTGACCGAAAGGACAACGAGTTCGACAGGCTTACTCAGGTCGAGGTCGTCATCCGTGGCCTTGTATTGACGCCTGGGGCTTGCATGCTTTTGGGTTACGGCAGGGTAAGGTTCGAGGCCGAGCCACCTACGGTAGGCAGCTAAAAACAACGAGCCACTCGATCCTTTCGGAACCACTACATCGGAGGCTGCGACCACGTGTTCTGAACCATCTTCACGGCGGCATTTTGCTGTCAGACCGCAACGTTCGTTACCATCGTAGTCGATTTCGAACACTGAGACGGATTCGCCAATGACGAACCCGTCGGCCGGCAGAGTAACATCGACCTCGAAAGCCTGCCGAAATGCCCAGAGCTCCTCGTCATCACCGTATGCATCGACAGTAATTTCATTGATCAGCTTATCAAGGGCAGCAAGTTTGTTCTCTCTGTTTCCTTTGGTGCTCATCGTTTTTCCTGCATAAATCTTATTATAATCTTCGCTTTAGAATGATCATTGAAGAAAGTCAATCCCTTACTTCCGTGCGAGCGCCATGCAATTTCTAAATATGCTGTGATGATAGGATGGTAATGGTAAACTGTGCCCAAATTGTGCCATTCAAGGTCAAATATTTCCAAATGGTTCCAAACGAAACCAAAAGTTAGTTGAAAAAGTGGAATAGAATCAAGTGCTTGTAATTAGAGCATTTTCGAATTTTCAAAAATTTGGTCTGAAAATCCCCGTGTTGGCAGGCATGCGCTGTTGGCCTTTATTTTGCTATCGCCTCTAAAATTAACCGTAATCCCTTCGATCGCAATCTTTAAGATTGCATCTGTAGTGCCTCAATGCGCCGGATAGATTGCAAAAGATCCGCTTTAAAGCGCATATTTCAGCCTACCTGCAGATTGACACAGCTATCG
>Ga0265303_10003196_pt1 | contig 10246 bp, 11 predicted proteins | sample Helome_2_FD_192494 | JGI IMG/M metagenome (GOLD analysis project Ga0265303, IMG submission 192494) | Marine sediment microbial communities from subtidal zone of North Sea - Hel_20160317 (Illumina Assembly) | ecosystem: Environmental > Aquatic > Marine > Subtidal zone > Sediment ... | reverse complement strand
CTGAACCGTTCGAGCCGCTGGACCCGGCAGGGCAGTCGCCGTATTTGTATGTTGCCGGGCGTCTCCATCCGACGTGCTTCGACGGTCAGATCCGACCGGGCCCGGGCCTGGCAGAGTAACGCCTGGCCGCTCGACGAGTCTTCGGCGCTCAATGCGCGGGGTAGCCCGTTCGGATACGCCACCTCGCCGCTCAGCAGCCGAGCCTGGCAGGACCGACAGCTGCCGCCCCGACAGCTATGGGGCAGGTTCAGACCGGCCCGCAGGGCCGCGTCCAGAACCGACTCGCCCTCCTCGGCGGCGAATCGTTCCCCGGACGGATGGAGTGTGATATCGAAGCTCATGGATAATCTGCCGTGTTCGATTGTCTGCTGCGAATGGATTGCAAAAATGAAGATCACCATCATCGGATGCGGCTATACGGGCGGTCGACTCGCCCACCGGGTCCGCGAAGAGGGGCACGAGGTGCTGGCCCTGGTACGGACGCCGCGGAGCCTCGAGACCCTGCGCTCCGACGGAATCCCAGCCCTGGCCATCGACCTCGACGACACTACCGACGGCACCGCGCTCGCTCAGGAAGCCATCTCCGAGCGGCGTGTCGCCTATATGGTACCGCCACCGTCTTCCGGCGATACGGACCCGCGCGCGGGCCGATTTCTCGACAGCCTGACAAATACGCCGCGCTGTCTCGTCTATCTCAGCAGCAGCGCCGTCTATGGGGATCGCCACGGGCAACGTGTCGACGAATCCGTCGAGCCCTCGCCTGCGACCGCGCGCGGGCGGCGCCGTCTCGACGCCGAGAAAAAATTCCTCACCTGGGGCCGGGAGCGTGGCGCGATGGTCCGGATACTCCGCGTACCCGCCATCTACGGGCCCGGCCGGCTGCCTCTCGAACGATTGGCGGCCGGCGCCTTCGTGCCGGCCAAAGATGAATCTCGGCCCGGCAACCGGATCCACGTCGACGATCTCGTCGACGCCTGCATGGCTGCGATGGTCTACGAGGGTCCCCACCGGACTTTCAACGTCGGCGACGGCAATCATGCCAGCATGACCGAATATTTTCAGCGCGTCGCTGCTCTCGCAGGTTTGCCACCACCCCGTGAAGTCACCATGGCCATGCTGTTGGAAAAAGTATCGCCGATGATGCGCGGCTTCCTTTTGGAATCCCGCCAACTCGACACGCGACGCATGCGCAGCGAGCTGCTTGTCACGCCGCGCTACACCGATCTCGATGACGGCATTTCCGCCAGCCTGTCGGAAATGGCCGGCGACGCGTAGTTTCAGGGTCTGGAGCCGCGACCCTTGAGCCAGTCGACGAACGGAGCCCATTGTTCCCAGTCGGGGTACGCCAGATATCCCGGCAATTCGTGGATGCCGAGACCCCGTGTGTAGGCACGAATGTAGTTTTGCGCTTCGCGCAATGTGGCTACGTACGGAACACCGGTGGCCCGCAGATAGGCATCGAGCTCGTCGAAGATCAGCGTGTTGTCCCGGATCCGATTGGCGACGACCGCCAGCTTCGCCTGCTTCTTTGCGACCTTGCCGACTGATCTGAGCTCCTCCAGGAAGGTCTGACTGGCGCGGATATCGATCTTGGACGGCAGCACCGGCACGATGATGGTTTCCGCGCGCCGCACCAGATCTGTCAACTCCCGACCGTGGCTGCGGGCGGGCGCATCCATGACGACCACCTCACTGTCCCGCGCTAGATGACGCAAGCCGTCCTCGTAGGCAGCGACGCCATTGATAGCGGGAGACCCGGTTGGACGCATCTCCAACCAATCCAGCGCCGAGCGTTGGGGATCGAAATCCGCCAGCGCCACCCGCTGTCCATCGGCTGCGAAATAGCTGGCGAGGTTGGTCGCGATGGTGCTCTTCCCGCAACCGCCCTTCGCGTTCATGACCATTATGTGCCGCATGTTCCCTCCAGGATGCAGTAGTCGGAAGCCGTAATCAGTCGAGACCCAGTTCGGGCCAGAGTTGGTCGATGCGCCGGCGCGTCTGTTCATCCATGGCAATTGGATGGCCCCACTCTCGATCCGTCTCGCCCGGCCATTTGTTCGTTGCGTCGAAGCCGATCTTGGAGCCGAGGCCGGAGACCGGAGACGCGAAGTCGAGGTAGTCGATGGGCGTGTTCTCAATGATGGTCGTGTCGCGACCCGGATCCATACGTGTGGTGATCGCCCAGATCACGTCGCTCCATTCACGGACATCGATATCGTCGTCGGTCACCACGACGAACTTCGTGTAGGTGAACTGGCGCAGGAACGACCAGATGCCCATCATCACGCGACGGGCGTGACCCGGATACTGCTTGCGGATGCTCACGACGGCCAACCGATAGGAGCAGCCTTCCGGGGGCAGATAGAAGTCCTCGATCTCTGGATACTGGCGCTTGAGGATCGGCACGAAGACCTCGTTCAAGGCCAGGCCGAGTATCGCCGGTTCATCGGGAGGACGCCCGGTATATGTACTATGATAGATAGGATCGTCTCTGAACGTGATTCTATCTACCGTGAACACCGGGAAAACCTCCACTTCATTGTAGTACCCGGTATGGTCGCCGAAAGGCCCCTCGCGCGCCGTGTCATCGGGATCTATGTGTCCCTCCAGCACGATCTCCGCGCTGGCAGGTACCTCGAGATCGTTACCCACACAGCGCACCAGTTCCGTCTTGGCCCCCCGCAGCAATCCGGCGAACGCGTATTCGGACAGGTTGTCCGGGATGGGCGTGACGGCGGCCAATATGGTCGCCGGATCAGCACCGAGGGCGACTGCGATCGGAAATGGCTCCCCAGGCCTGGCTGCCTGCCAGTCGCGGAAATCCAGCGCCCCGCCCCGGTGCGACAGCCAACGCATGATGACGCGATTCCTGTCGATTACCTGTTGCCGGTATATACCCAGATTCTGACGCGCCCGCTCGGGACCGCGCGTCACTACCAGTCCCCAGGTGATCAATGGACCGGCGTCCCCGGGCCAGCAGGTCTGTACCGGCAGGCTGCCGAGATCCACGTCGGCACCGGCACGAATGTGGGTCTGACAAGGCGCAGACTTGCGCAGCTTCGGACTCATGGACAGGATCTGACGAAAAATCGGCAATTTGTCCCACGCATCTCGCATACCGCGCGGCGGTTCCGGCTGGCGGAGGAATGCCAGCAATTCACCCACGTCGCGTAATGCCGCTGCGGATTCCCTGCCCATGCCGAGAGCCACGCGTTCGGCCGTCCCGAACAGATTGCCCAGAACCGGTATCCGGTGGCCGGTCGGATTCTCGAACAATAATGCGGGGCCCGCTCTCCTCAAGGTCCGATCGCATATTTCGGTTATTTCCAGGCGCGGATCGACCTGCGTGTTGATACGCTTGAGCTGTCCCCGCGCCTCGAGTTGGCCGAGAAAATCACGCAGATCGGAGTATTTCATCGTGTGTGTGTGGAAATTGCCGTCGACACTATAATCACGCCCAGTCTATGTTGAAAGCTCGCGGTACGACGCTCGATGAAATGCACATTCCGACCTGCTACCAATGGCACGGGGACGGCTCTGCTCGACGCGGTGGAGAGACATTGATGTGACCACCGCGCACCCCACGCAAAAGCTCGCGAGCGCCGGCGTACGATTCGTCAAGATGCACGGACTCGGCAACGATTTTGTCGTCGTAGATCGTCGCCAGCAGGTATTCGAGCCAAGCGCGCCTCAGATCCGTGCGATGGCCGATCGCCACACCGGCGTCGGCTTCGATCAACTGCTCCTGCTAGACCCGCCGGAGTCCGACGGCGACGTGGCGTTTCGCATATACAACGCCGACGGACATGCTGCGGAGCAGTGTGGCAACGGTCTACGCTGCGTGGCGCGGCTGTTCTTCGAAAGCAGCGCCAGACGACGTCGCGAGATGGCACTGGAGAGTCCGGCCGGGACCGTGCGGGGCCGGGTGCAAGACGATGGGCGCGTCGCCGTCGAGATGGGACAACCCGACTTCCGGCCGGCGGCGCTGCCGTTCGAGAGGACAGAACAGTCGCCCCGCTATACCATTGAAGTCGACGGTGAGTCGGTCAGCTTCGGTGCGGTCTCCATGGGCAATCCCCATGTGGTGATCCCCGTTGCCGCAGTAACGGAGGCGCCAGTGGAGTGGCTGGGGCCGCGGCTGGAGCACCATGCCGCTTTTCCGCGGGGGACAAATGTGGGTTTCCTGGAGATCGTGGACCGGCGGCATGTCAGGTTGCGGGTCCACGAGCGTGGGGTGGGCGAGACCCGTGCTTGCGGGACGGGCGCCAGCGCCGCGGCCGCCGTTGCCCGGCAGTGGGGAGAGATCGACGAAGAAATTACGGTGGCCCTGCCTGGCGGGGAACTGACCATCGCTTGGGGAGGCGCCGGTGAACCGCTTTGGATGACGGGGCCCGCTGAAAAAGTATACGAAGGAATCATCAGCCAATGAGCAGTCCGACGACGAGCAGCGCAATCAACCAGATTATCGACGAGCAAGAGATAGCTCTCTATCTGGCGAACCATACGGATTTCTTTCAGCGCCACACCAACCTGCTGGCGGGTCTGGATCTACCGTACGATAGCGCTGGCGGCACCGTGTCGCTCGTCGAGCGGCAGATGGGCGTGCTGCGCGACAAGAATCGCAAGCTGGATCGACAGATGCGGGAGCTCGTGACGGTCGCCAAGGCCAACCACGAGCTTTCGGAGAAGATCCACCAGTTGGCCTTGCGCATGATCACCGCGAATGGTCTGGAGGAAGTCATCGAGCGGGTCGAGGCGTCGCTACGCAGCGACTTTGGCGGCAGCGATTCCGTGGTCGTACTATTCCATGACCCGTCAGACATTATCCAGTCGCAGGACACGCGTTTCCTACGTCACCTGCCCAGGAACAATCCCGGGCTGCAGCCGTTCGCCACATTTCTTGATCAAGCCCAGCCGCGCTGTGGCCGTGCCCGTGACGCGCAACTCGATTTCCTGTTCCCGGATCACTCGATGGAGATCGGCTCGATGGCGCTGATCCCCTTGGGCGAGGACGCCCGCATCGGCCTGATGGCCGTCGGCAGTCACGATACGGATCGTTTCCACCCGGGAATGAGCACGGACTTCCTCGAGCGTATCGGTGACCTCGTCAGCGCCGCGCTCGGTATGTCGTCCGCGAGGGGCTAGACCGGGCACCCCTGTGAGCGGGCTGGACAGCGCATGGGTCCTGGCCTACTCGCAGCACTTGCGCTACGAGCGCCGGATGTCGGCCAACACGGAAAAAAACTATCGGCGTGACATCAATTCACTGCGCAGATTCCTCGAGTCGGAGCAGCTGAGCAGTTGGCAGGACATCGACGGCTATCACATCCGGGCGTTTGCCTCCTGGTCGCATCGCAGAGGGCTGGCGCCCGCCAGCATCCAAAGACGCCTGTCGGCCCTGCGCGGTTTCTTCAATTACCTGCTGCGGGAAGGAGTCGTCGAAGCGAATCCCGTTGTCGGCGTGCCGTCGCCGAAACTAAACAAGCGCCTCCCCAAAACCCTGGACGTCGATCAGATTGCGCGACTCCTCGAGATCGACGGGGCCGACCGCCTGTCGATCAGGGACCGCGCGATCATGGAGCTGTTCTATTCGAGCGGCTTGCGACTGTCCGAACTGACCGGATTGAATATCACAGACCTGGACCTCGCTGACGAGACCGTGCGCGTCACCGGAAAAGGGGCCAAGACCCGCGTGGTGCCAGTCGGCAGAAAAGCCCGGACCGCCCTTACCGGCTGGCTGTCGGTGCGCGGCGAGATGGCGGATCCGGATGAGGTGGCTCTGTTCGTAAGCCGGCTCGGCCGGCGGCTGAGCACGCGCTCAGTGCAGACCAGGCTGCGCCACTGGTCGCGCAGCCTCGGTCTGGCCGTCGGGGTGAATCCGCACCTTTTGCGGCATTCGTTCGCGACTCATCTGCTCGAGTCCAGTGGCGATCTACGCAGCGTCCAGGAACTCCTGGGTCATGCCAACATCGGCACCACCCAGATCTACACCCACCTTGATTTCCAGCACCTAGCCCGCATCTATGACAAGTCGCATCCGCGGGCCCGTAAACGCAAGGACGATTCCGATTGAGGAGGCCCGCGAACGGCCCCGCCTATTGCCGTCTCTGTCACTCGAGGAATGTCCATGGAACAGTTTCGCGGAACCACCATACTTTCGGTACGGCGCAATGGCGTCGTGGCAATCGGCGGCGACGGCCAGGTTACGCTGGGCGAGACAGTCATGAAGGGCAATGCCCGCAAGGTCCGTCACCTCCACGACGGCCGCGTTCTGGCTGGGTTCGCCGGCGGCACCGCAGATGCATTCACGCTGTTCGAGCGATTCGAAGGCAAACTGCAGCAGTACAGCAACCTCACGCGGGCGGCCATCGAGCTGGCCAAGGACTGGCGCACCGATCGCATGTTGCGCCGTCTGGAAGCTCTATTGTGCGTGGCCGATGGGGAGACATCCCTGACGATTTCCGGCAACGGCGACGTGATCGAACCGGAATTCGATCTCATGGCAATCGGATCGGGGGCCTCCTACGCGCAATCTGCGGCGCGAGCATTGCTCGAGAATACCGAGCTTGATGCCCGCACGATCGTAGAGAAGTCGCTGCAGATCGCAGCAGATGTCTGTATTTACACGAACCGGAACCTGGTCATCGAGACCCTGGCGAAGGAACCAGCAGCAGGTTGACCCCAGGAGTCGCAACATGAGTCAGATGACCCCTCGCGAGATCGTCGAGGAATTGGACAAGCACATTATTGGCCAGGATGACGCCAAACGAGCCGTAGCCATCGCGCTGCGCAACCGGTGGCGCCGGATGCAGGTCGGCGAGCCTATGCGGAGCGAGATCACGCCGAAGAACATCCTCATGATCGGGCCGACCGGCGTCGGCAAGACCGAGATCGCGCGGCGGCTGGCGAAATTGGCGCGGGCACCGTTCATCAAGGTCGAGGCGACGAAATTCACCGAAGTCGGGTACGTGGGGCGCGAAGTCGACAGCATTGTCCGTGACCTGATCGACGAGGCGGTCAAGATGACTCGCGAGAGGGAGATGGAGAGAATGCGGGACCGCGCCCAGGACGCGGCGGAAGAACGGATCCTGGACGCCCTGCTGCCCGGTTCCAGTGATAGCTGGAGTGACGACGAGGGTGCTCAGGCCGGCGATACCCGGCAGAAGTTTCGCAAGATGCTCCGCGAGGGCTCCCTGGACGACAGGGAGATCGAGATCCAGACGCGCGCCGTGTCGATGGGCGTCGAGATCATGGCCCCTCCCGGCATGGAGGAGATGACCCATCAGCTGCAGGGTCTGTTCCAGAATCTAGGCGGCACCCGCACCCGGAGCCGCAGGCTCAAGATCAAGGACGCCTATCGTCTTCTTATCGACGAGGAGGCGGCAAAGATGATCAATGAAGAGGAGCTGAAGCTCAAGGCGGTCGAGAACGTCGAGCAAAACGGCATCGTTTTCATCGACGAGATCGATAAGGTGGCGGGCAGGTCGGAGGCCGTCGGTGCGGACGTGTCACGGGAAGGAGTGCAGCGTGATCTGTTGCCACTGGTCGAGGGCTGCACGATCAGCACCAAGTACGGCATGGTCAGAACTGATCATGTGCTGTTCATCGCTTCCGGAGCGTTTCACGTGGCAAAGCCCTCGGATCTGATTCCGGAACTGCAGGGACGTTTCCCGATCCGGGTCGAGCTCGACGCGCTAACCAGCGCAGAATTCCAGCGGATCCTGACGGAACCGGACTGCTCGCTCACCGAGCAATATTCCGCGCTGATGGATACCGAGGGCGTAGGGTTGTCGTTCGCGGACACCGGCGTCCGCCGGATCGCAGAGATCGCCTACAAGGTCAACGAGCAGGCGGAGAACATTGGTGCCCGCCGACTGCACACCGTCCTCGAGCGGCTGCTGGAGACGATCTCTTACGAAGCGGCGGATCGCGAGGGCTTGACGCTGGAAGTGGACGCGGGATACGTCGATACGCACCTCGGCGAGTTGATCCAGGACGAGGACCTGACCCGCTATATCCTCTAGTCGGTCACGTAATGGGCGACGGCAGGTAAAATGAAGCTCTTGCGCCGTGGCGGCGCGCGCCGAGGCCAGTCCGATGTCCACGACCGAACGAGTCCCGTCCCAGATCCGTTTGCACCGGCGATCGCGACGTCTGGAACTGGTTTATGCAGACGGCGACAGGTTCGATCTGCCATGCGAGTATCTGCGGGTCTTCTCACCATCAGCCGAGGTGCGCGGCCATAGCCCGAATCAGGCGGTGCTGATGGTCGGCAAGGAGTCCGTCAACGTCAGCCGGATTGAGCCGGTCGGTCATTATGCGGTGCGCCTGGTATTCGACGACGGCCACGACTCGGGTCTCTTCACCTGGGATTATCTGCATCAGCTGGGCATCCGCCAGGCCGATAACTGGCAGGACTATCTGGCGCGCCTCCAGGAAGTCGGTTATGAGCGGCGCGAGGCCAACCCGGGATGAAGGACGACCAACGGACCGTCGATTTTGGCTTCGAGGAGGTCCCGCCCGAGGACAAGGCCGGCAGGGTGCGGCATGTCTTCGATTCGGTGGCGGATCGCTACGATCTCATGAACGACGTCATGTCGCTCGGCATCCATCGCCTATGGAAGCGTTTCACCATCGCCCAGACCGGTCTTCGGCGCGGCGCCAGGGCGCTGGACGTGGCCGGAGGGACCGGCGATCTGGCGAAGGGTCTGGCAGAACGCGTGGGGCCGCAAGGTCAGGTCGTACTGACGGATATCAACCAGGCCATGCTCGATCGCGGGCGCGCGCGGCTGCTTGATGACGGCGTCTGCGGCAACGTGCAATTCTGCCTGGCGGACGCTCAACGGTTGCCGTTTCCCGATGCCAGCTTCGACTGCGTGACGATCGGTTTCGGCCTGCGCAACGTTACGGATCGACAGACAGCGCTGGCCGAGATGTCCAGGGTGCTCGGTCCAGGGGGGCAGCTACTCGTGCTGGAGTTCTCGAGTCCGGTGCTGCCCGGCCTGGCGCCGCTCTACGACGCCTATTCGTTCAGAGTGTTGCCCGCCTTGGGACGCACGATCGCGGGCGACGCCGATAGCTATCGCTACCTCGCTGAGTCGATAAGGCGTCATCCGGACCAGGAAACACTCAAGCGCATGATGGCGGCGGCGGGACTAGAGAACTGCAGCTATCACAATCTGACCGGCGGCATCGTCGCTTTGCACCGCGGATACCGACTCTAGACCGGTGGCACCGTAATGGCCAACGTCATCCTGCAACCGTTCCAGGACCTTCTCGAACGGGGCATCACCAGCTCCACGGAGGCCACGCAGTTGTGTCGCCAGCTGTCGGGTCGAAGCCTCAGATTCGAGCTCAGGGGAGTGCCAGTCAGGATCCAGCTCGACGCCCGCGACGAGGGCGTCCTCATATCCATCGAACCCGAAGGCGAGCCGGACTGCACGCTGACCGGTCTGCCCCTGTCCATGGCCCGTCTTGGACTCGCGGGGGATACCGAGGTGTTTCGGAACGGCGCGGTAAAGGTCCAGGGGGACCCGGTGCTGGCACAGGACTTCCAGCGCTTGCTCGAACTCGCGAGACCGGACTGGGAAGAGGAGCTGGCACGGCTGGTAGGGGACGTCGCCGCCCATCAACTCGGTAACGCAACGCGAAGTCTGGTGCAATGGGGTAGTCAGGCCACTACGACTCTGGCCCGTGACGTGGGCGAGTTCCTGACCGAAGAGAGCCGCGATCTGCCAGGCCGTCTGGAGGTCGAGGACTTCCTGGACGAGGTCGATCGTCTGCGCAGCGACGTCGAACGCGCCGCGGCCCGCCTTGCGCGACTGGAAGACCGGGGCAGCGCAGGCACACCGGTATGATCCAGCCCCGCGAGGCGTGGCGGCTTGTCGCTATCCAGCGCGTGCTGGTGAGACACGGCCTGGACGAATTCGTCGCGACGAACCATCTATATCGCCCCATTCGCTGGTTGTTGCACTTGATCGCCGGTCGAACCACCACACCCGATGGACCGCGCGGCGTGCGGCTGCGCCGGGCACTGGAGGAGCTCGGTCCGATCTTCGTCAAATTCGGTCAGAGCCTCTCTACCCGGCGCGATCTGCTGCCCCGGGATATCGCAGACGAACTCGCCAAGCTCCAGGACGAGGTGCCGCCATTCCCCAGCGGGGAGGCGATAAGACTTGCCGAAGCAGCCTTTGGTCAGTCTTTGGACACCGTTTTCGCGACTTTTGATGAACATCCGCTGGCTGCG
>Ga0265303_10003195_pt1 | contig 10246 bp, 8 predicted proteins | sample Helome_2_FD_192494 | JGI IMG/M metagenome (GOLD analysis project Ga0265303, IMG submission 192494) | Marine sediment microbial communities from subtidal zone of North Sea - Hel_20160317 (Illumina Assembly) | ecosystem: Environmental > Aquatic > Marine > Subtidal zone > Sediment ... | reverse complement strand
GTACTCGATCAATCCCGTATCAAGGATTTACGCACCGGGGTAGAGACCGGTAACACCCAGGCGGTACTGGATGGCGATCTCGATCAGTTTATCGAAGCCAGTCTGAAGAGTGGCGCCTAACCAACATAACGGCAACAGGTATTGAAATGAACCAGCACAGCGACGCTGAGCAAAGTAACCAGGACCCACAGCAGGATGAGAACCGCTATATCGCGCAACGTCGCGAAAAGCTGGCCCAGCTGCGCACACAGGGGCAGGCCTACCCAAACCAGTTTTCGCGCGCGCATTTCTCCGCGGCGCTGATGGATCAGTATGCGCAACTCTCGCGCGAAGATCTCGAGGCACAGGCCATCGAGGTAAGTCTGGCCGGGCGCATGATGTTTAAACGCGTGATGGGCAAGGCAAGCTTTGCCCAGCTGCGCGACATGAGCGGAACCCTGCAGATTTTCGTGCAGCGCGATGCGATCGGCGAAGATGTTTACGAGTCTTTCAAGCACAGCGATATCGGTGACATTTACGGTGTCAACGGGGTGCTGTTCCAGACCAAAACCGGGGAACTGACGATCAAGGTCAAATCCCTGCAACTGCTGACCAAGGCATTGCGTCCGTTGCCGGAAAAATTCCACGGGCTTTCCGACCAGGAGCAAAAGTATCGCCAGCGCTATGTTGACCTGATCATGAATGAAGACTCGCGGCGCGTATTCGCGATGCGCAGCCAGGCGGTTAATTTTATTCGTAACTACATGATCGAGGCAGGTTTTATCGAGGTGGAAACCCCGATGATGCAGGTGATCCCGGGGGGTGCAACCGCTCGACCCTTTATCACTCACCACAATGCCCTCGATATGGAGCTTTACCTGCGAGTTGCCCCCGAGCTTTACCTGAAACGCCTGGTGGTCGGCGGTATCGAACAGGTCTTCGAAATTAACCGCAATTTTCGCAACGAGGGCCTGTCGACCCGGCATAACCCCGAATTTACGATGCTGGAGTTTTACCAGGCCTACGCGGATTACGAAGACTTCATGAACTTGACAGAAGACATGATGCGAGGCCTTACGCAGGCCGTACTCGGTTCCCTGAAGATAGCCTACCAGGGACAGGAGTTTGACCTGGAGCAACCGTTTGCGCGCCTCAGCGTCGCCGATTCGATTCTCCAGTTCAACCCGGACCTCGATGCGAGCCAACTGGAAGATCTTGAATACTGCCGTAAGGCGGCTTCAGACCTGGGCATAAAGCCCGAGCCGGGCTGGGGCGCCGGCAAGCTGCAAATCGAAATCTTTGAAAAGACGGTCGAAGACCAGTTGCAGCAGCCGACCTTCATTACCGCTTACCCAACCGAGGTATCGCCGCTGTCGCGCGCCAACGACGACAACCCGTTTGTTACCGATCGTTTCGAATTTTTTCTCGGTGGACGAGAAATCGCCAACGGTTTCTCGGAGCTAAATGATCCGGAAGACCAGGCGGCGAGATTTCAGCGCCAGGTCGAGGAAAAAGAGGCGGGTGATGAGGAGGCGATGCACTACGATGCCGATTACGTGCGCGCGCTGGAGTATGGCATGCCACCGACGGCGGGTGAGGGTATTGGTATCGATCGGCTGGTAATGCTACTCACCGATTCGCCAAGCATCCGCGATGTCATCCTGTTCCCGCACATGCGCCCCGAGTAATTTCATTTAACCTGACTGTAGGCGCTTTATCCTGCCCGACCGCTGTCAGCCAGGAACATTCCCGTCTCATAAAACTGTCATCCTGCGGCTTGACCCGATGCGTCGGACCGGCGGGATCCAGGAAAATCAGATTGGAATAACTACTCTGCATTCCCGGTTTCCCCTAACAGTGGGTGGCTACCTCGGGGGTAAGTCGGCAAAAGTCGCTCCCAAACGGCAAAATGCGCCGTTTGGCACATCCCTGTGACCGCTTGGAGCGCGGCGTCCCTGCCGCGTTACACTTTTGCCGACTTACCCCCGAGGTAGCCTTAGGATGCCAGTGAAACTGCTATCGTGGCTGTTGGAGCCGGGATATTGAAAAGGTGGCGCGCTCCAGCATTCCCGTTTGCGCTGGTATAACCCTGAAATTCTGCTGAGTGCTAAACTCCTGTGTCATGAATGCTATAGCGCTCATTCCCGGGTTTCATGCTTATGTTGTGATGGCATTGGTGGTGCTGGCGCTGGTGCTCTTTACCAGTGAGCGGATTCCGCTGGCGTCGTCGAGCCTGCTCATCCTGGTACTGCTCGCCCTGCTGTTCGAGATCTTTCCGTATAGCGGCAGTCATGGAACGGTGCGCGCCAGCCATTTGTTTCTCGGTTTCGGGCACCAGGCGCTGGTCGCGGTGTGCGCCCTGATGATCGCCGGTCAGGCCCTGGTGCGTACCGGTGCACTGGAGCCGATTGGACGTCAATTGGCACGTTGGTGGAACGTCTTTCCGCTGATCACTTTTCTGGTTACCCTGGTAATCGGCGCAATTCTCAGCGCATTTATTAATAACACCCCGGTGGTGATTTTATTACTGCCTATCCTGATCAGCGTATCGCTGAAGACTTCGACGCCGGCCTCTGACCTGTTAATGCCCCTGGGGTTGGCAACCTCCGTTGGTGGTATGGCGACCAGCATCGGCACTTCCACCAACTTGCTCGTCGTGGCCGTTGCCGCGGACATGGGATTGCGCCAACTGGGCATGTTCGATTTTGTTTTTCCGGCGATGATCGCCGGCAGTGCCGGCATTCTTTACCTGTGGTTTGTGGCGCCGAAACTGCTGCCCGTACGAGAGGCGCGGCTGCCCACCACCTCGCCGCGTATGTTTACCGCACAACTGCGTATCCATGACGATAGTGTCGCCAACCAGAAACAGTTGTCGGAGGTGATCGAGCTGGCCGGTGGCAACCTCGAGGTGGTGCATATTCTGCGTGGGAAGAAGGATAGACGACTGGTGGCAATACCCGACATGGTGTTACGCAGTGGTGATCGCATCATGGTCAGGAGCACGCCCGACCGCCTCAAGGAGCTCGAAACCGTGCTTGGCGCGAGCCTTTTTTCGGGCGACGAACGCGTCGACGATGAACACCCGCTGGTAGATACGACGCAACAAATCGCCGAAGTGGTAGTGGTACCCGGATCGACGCTCGACGGCAGAACCCTGGCCAATGTACGCTTTCGCGAACGCTACCAGCTGATGGTGCTGGCCTTGTTTCGCAGCAATAAATGGGTTAGCAAGCAGGGCACCGAGCACACCGAGGAAACACGCCTGCATTCCGGCGACGTTTTACTGGTGCAGGGATCGATCAGCAATATCAATCGCCTTAAATCGAGTCGCAACCTGCTGGTGCTGGACGCAAAATCGGCCTTGCCGATTTCTTCGCGTGCGCCAGTGGCGATGCTGATCATGCTATGGGTTATCCTGATGGCCGCCTTCGGCTTGTTGTCGATCGCGGTCAGTGCGCTCTGTGGTGTGGTGTTATTGCTGTTCAGCGGGTGTATCAAGTGGTTTGATGCCACGCGCGCGCTGAGCGCTCCCGTGATACTGATCATCGTCACCAGCCTGGCGATGGGTACCGCAATGGTGGAAACGGGTGGTGCCGACATGATTGCCAGCGCCTACGTGGCGATGACCGCCGGTGCGTCGCCAACGCTGATTCTTAGCGGATTGCTGGCGATGATGGCGCTGTTAACCAACGTGGTTTCCAATAATGCCGCCGCGGTTATCGGTACGCCCATTGCCATCGGCATCGCGCATCAACTGGGCCAGCCCGCCGAACCTTTCGTACTCGCGGTACTATTCGGCGCCAACATGAGTTTTGCCACCCCGATGGCCTATCAGACCAACTTGCTGGTTATGAATGCCGGTAACTACAGCTTTGCGGATTTTGTGCGTGTGGGCCTGCCGCTGGTGGTGTTGATGTGGGCAATACTCAGCTTTTTACTGCCGTGGCTATACGGTATGTAACCAGTTCGGTAAACTGCCGCTTTTGCCGAACGTAAATACGATGAAGTCCCAACTACTAGTAATGCTGGAGATGCAGGATGCGATGAACTCCCGGGTCAACCCGGCCTGGCGTCAGGCCGATAACGCCTGGTATCGCGCGATCTGGACCGAATGTGCGGAAATGCTCGACCATTATGGCTGGAAGTGGTGGAAGCACCAGCAGCCGGACCTGGAGCAGGTGCAGCTAGAGCTGGTGGATATCATGCATTTCGCCATGAGTGACTACCTGCTGCAGGACGCCGATAACGCCGAGGTCGCCGCGCGTATCGAAGCCGAATTGGCCGACCCACGACAATGCCAGGACATTCGTGCGGCGATCGAAGTCATGGCGCAAACCACGATCGCACAGCAGTCGATGCATTTTTCCGATTTCGCCAACATCATGGCCTTGATCGAAATGGATTTCGACCAGCTTTACCGTACCTATGTCGGTAAGAACGTGCTGAATTTTTTTCGACAGGATCATGGCTACAAGGACGGCAGCTACGTCAAGATATGGCATGGCAGGGAAGATAATGAACATCTCGCAGAGTTGCTGATTGCTCTCGATAGTAACAGTGCTGATTTCCGTGAAGCTGTCTACCAGGGACTCAAGGCTCGCTACCCGGCCTGATTATCGCCAGATCCAAATCCTGAAATAATCCGCTTTAAGCCTGACTTGGGCCGTCATCCATTGGCATGCTCTATTGGGACGGGCCAAAAAATTGAAAACTAGATTAAAACCTCGATGGCAGGCTCGCTGCCCCCTCCAAAAATGCTGCAATCTCGCGAACAGAAAGCGCAGTGTATAGGGGAAGCTCAATACCCGGCTGGGTTCTCACGAAATACGCGGATTATGCCTACTATAAGTTCGGCGATAATATCGCTGCGGATCTTTTCTCTTCTTCGTCTGGGACGGCGTTGATGATTGACATCATGGACTCCACCGGATACCTGAACGGATAAAGCCTGTCCCCAATCTGGGCCATCAGGCCTACCCATTTACTATCACTGGAGTAGACCACGTAGTGGTTCTCGATGTCGTTGACGTTTTCCCACAGCGTATCGTCTAGGCTCAGACATGTATGACCCACGATAAGCGGCGTATTCTTCGCCACATCGAGACACTTGCGGAATCTTTTTACATCAGACTTGGCGTAACCCGATGGCCGATTCTCTTTCCTCAAGCGGTTGTCTGCGAGCTCTTTATACAGTTTCCGATTCTTTCTGATATTGATGATCTTGTCCAGGCTTGTAGAAGATACCGGGGGGGCGGCGTGGCAGGCAACGAAATGCCTGGAATATGCGACAAACGGCAGCAGTTCATAGAACCGACTCATCTCCTTTTTGTAGGCCTTGCCGCGCTGTTTTTGTAGCGTCTTCTCCCAGAGCAGCCCCTGTGGAATGCCGTTCTTCGCTATTTCCTCCGAAAAACTATCGTGATTTCCCCTGACATAGAACACCTGTTTCGGGAAGAGGACTTTGAGTTTGAAGATAAGGTCCATTATCAACATGGAGCTCACCATTTCATCCAACACGGTATCGCCCTCGGGGTGGACGGCGTCCCCAAGAATCACCAGGGTCGCGCGGCCCGCATCCAGCGCTTCCAGAAAATTGTTCTGGCTCAATACCACAAGCAGATTGTCGACCTTGGCATGGAGGTCTGCCACAATGATGACTGCCGATTCATCGGGCAGCGCAACGACACCGCCTGGCCTGCCGTCCTTATCCCTGGGACGATACTTTTCATGTTCAAGGATCTCGTTGACCTCTTGCAGCAGTGCGATTGCTTCATCGGGCGGAAGCAATGCGATGGGATTGCCAAAAATCTCCCTCAATCTGCGCAGCTTCTGCTGCCGCCAATTGACTACCCGTCTCACCTTTTTATCCTCAAACAATGGTGCGATGCAGGGCCCTGGGTCGGGAACGCGGCCCTGGAAGGTCAGCCATCCATCTTCGTTGCTGATGCTCAGCTTGCGCGCAGCTGTGTCTGAAGAAATATTGAGAATTGCGCGCTGCTCCGGATCGCTGCCACCCAGGGTAACCGTGTCGTCGTCCTGAAGACGATAGAACCGACAGATGTCCGAGTAGAATATGTCCGGGTCAAACAGGATGTAGTTATTCGCCGCAACGCTGTCGCTATCGCAAATCAGTGCCGGCTCCGGATACAGATGCAGTGCCTTGCTGCCTGGATAGAGGTTTATCTGAAAAGGATAATCCTTGATGTGCGCCTTGATCTTCTTCGTGTTGGACAAATGGTAGGTATCCTTGATGTCCACCTCTTGGCTCCAAAACAGGTTCGGAAATGCGCTCTTGAGGAGATTCCTGAGTAGTTTTCGGACCTTGAACCGCGCCATCTTAACCGCTCCCGGATTGAATGATTTCCAGGGGGACCCCGTCGGTTCCCTCGCGGATATAGACAATCAAACCGCTGCGGCATAAATGAAGCGCGGCCATCTGATAGATCATGATCTGATTTTCTACCCGTTTCAGGTTCACCCCCTCGTCGACATGATGCAGTCCATATTTCTTCTTGCGCCGACGCCGCTGCGCGAACAGCATTTCCGCCTTCGGTATCAGGAACTCGAAAGCATAGCGTTTGCGCCAATTGACGGAAAAGAAATACCGTTTTGGCGGCGGTATCATGATTCTCTCCAGATCCAGTTCCGGCGGTGTCAGCGATTCGATCCATTCCTCGTCGAACACCGCCAGGGCGTCTTTATATCCCTGGCACGGAAAGCCAAGATGGATCTCGCGGGGGCGCAGGTTGAGGGCCTGTGCCTTCCACCATTTGTTCAGCGACAGATCGATATAGCCTTCATCGGGCCAACCCTGCAGTTTGCGCACCAGGGTGCTCTTTCCAGCACCTGGCGGGCCGGTTATCAACAGTTGGCGAAAGGTGATATCGGCCGGAAATTTCACGCCTTTTATCGTCTGCAGATCCACGATGGGCCTGGTCTTTAGCTGGAAGGTACCATAGTCTGGATCAGGCATCGAATTCATAAAGCGTAACGCGAAAGCCCACGTGATTCGAGGGCTTTTCAGGTTTCCGGGACCGAGTCAGCCAAACATACCCTTGAACAGGAAAAAGAACAAGGCGGCGAGAATTCCGCCCGCGGGCAAGGTGACGAACCAGGACAGGAGAATACCTCCAACGACACGCATATCGATGGCGCCGACGCCGCGCGCGAGGCCCACACCCATGACGGCACCCACCGCAATCTGGGTGGTCGACACCGGCAGGCCGGTCTTCGATGCCAGCACGACAGTCGTGGCGGCAGCCAGGGTCGCACAGTAGCCTCGCGTTGGCGTCAGCTCGGTGATCTTGGTGCCAATGGTCTCCATGACCCGGTACCCCATGGTGCTCAGACCAATGACGATGCCGGCACCACCGAGGAGGAGGATCCATAGCGGTAAACCGGCCTTCTGTGCGACCTCGCCGCCACTCTGGACGATGGAAACCACCGCCGCTAGCGGACCGATAGCATTGGCCACGTCGTTTGATCCATGCGCGAAGGCCATTGCGGCCGCGGTGAAGAGCATTAGCGGCACAAATACCTTCTCCACGCTGGCGTAATGGTATTCCTTGTCCGCCTCCGGGTCGACCTTGACTCTGTTGATGAGAAGCTTACCGATGAAGGCGAGAACGATACCGATGGCGGTTGCGGTAACCAGGCTCTGTACAACAGAGAGCTCGAAATCAAGGTGTTTGAGGCCTTTGAACAGCGTGACCAGGCCAACGATCCAGCCGACCAGGAAGACATAAACCGGGCCCCAAAGCTTGGCTTTTTCGAACGGTTTTTCCGTGTTCAGGATCAACTTGCGGATACTGATCATCAGCAACAGAGCGATAGCACCGCCGATCAGGGGCGAAACCAGCCAACTGGCAACGATATTCCCGATCTTGCCCCAGTTGACCGCGTCGATCCCGATGCCCACGGAGGCGAAGCCGACGATGGCGCCGACAATGGTATGGGTGGTGGAAACGGGCCAGCCCCGAGTGGAGGCAAGCATGAGCCAGATCGCGGCTGCCAGCAGCGCCGCCAGCATCCCGTAGACCAGTAACTCCGGATTACCGGCAATCGAACTGGGGTCGATGATACCCTTACGGATGGTCTTGGTTACCTGCCCGCCGGCGATGAATGCGCCGGCGAACTCGAAAATAGCGGCGATGATAATCGCTTGCTTGACGGTGATGGCCCCGGAACCGACGGGCGTGCCCATGGCATTGGCCACATCGTTGGCGCCGATACCCCAGGCCATATAGCCACCAAAAATTATGGCCATAACCAGAAAGACTGTGCCCCACTCGCTAATAATTTCCATAGCGCCCTCCTATTTTTTCTTAGTTTGTTGAATCACCATGCCGGCTGCATCAAGGTCTGTTCGAATGTACAAAAATCGAGCAGAGTAAATCACAGGCCCAGGCACTTCCTCTTAGCCTCCGTTAACGGGCTATCAGCAGGCGCATGCGATCACCTGCTTTTTCGGCATAATCCGCCATATCTCCGATCCACTGAATCATCTGATACCAGAACATCACCGACACGGGTTTCATTTCGTCCTCCTTGGCGAAGAGGATCTGTGTCAGCTTCACACCCATCTCGTCGGTCTCGTCCTCTATCGCACTGAGCTGCTCCACCATATCCAGGACACTGGCAGCTTCGCGTCCGCCGAAGCCTGCCTCGATCAACTCATCCATCTCTTCGATTATTTTTGTTGCAAGGTCGCAGGCATCAACACATCGCTGCACCAGCTCCCGCAGCGGCTCCGCCATGCCCTCTGGCACCGTCATATCACGCTCGATCATCAGACCTGCAATATCCTGAGCGGTGTTAGCCATGCAATCCTGCATATTCAGCAAATCGAGCAGGTCGCGTCGATCCACAGGCAGAAACAGACTTTTCGGCAGTGAGGCACGCAGTTCATGCTCGAGGTCGTCTGCCTCCTGTTCCTTGGCGAAGATGAGGTCTTTCACCTTGACGACCTCGGCCTGGTCTCCCGCAATGAGCGCTTCGAAAAGGGCGGGCACATGCGCTATACACTCGGCGACAATCCGCATGTGTGCCTGCATTGGTTTGAACGGTGACCTTCCAAGCAGGGAGGCAATTGGATTTGTAGTTCGCATGCGAACCTCCAGTCGATGAAATGGGGAACAGTGATCACGCCACTTTGTGGCGAGTGCTTTGAGTATACCCCAATCTTTTTATAGAAAAAGTTGATGTGGGTCAACTGTTGAGGTAACGAGGGCGTATCAACATAGCTTCAGGCAACAGGTGAGGGTCCGCATCTGCCCGAAGAACGAAGCTCAGCAGGCATGACAGATGGCGGGCTGACAAACGGGCTTTGCAATACGGATGTAAGTGTCTATCCTGCTGGGATGCGCGTCATTCTTACCAGGCACTATCAGACACGATTCAATGCGGACGGCCGGATACTGGGCTGGGGGAATTCACCGCCTTACCATGACTGGAAGGACAATGTCGATTTTATCGATACCCGTTTGCATGAAAATGGCATCAACTTCGATGCTGTTTATTCGAGTGACCTGGAACGCGCCCAAGAAACCGCGAAGATATATGCCGATTCCTTCGGTACACCCGAAGTCATCAGCATTCCGGAACTGAATGAAATCAATTACGGAAAGCTACAAACCAGGAAAAAGTCCTGGGTTAGCAAACATTACCCGCAACATAAAAAAGATCCAGACCTGGTGTATCCGGATGGCGAAAGTTTTCGTCAGATGCAGCAACGCAGCGTTCAATATCTCTCCTCCCTGGCGTTAGCGCATCCCCAGCACACGGTTCTGATTGTTTCGCATGCGGGTGTGATCAGGGGTATTGTCAGTCATTTCCTCGGCCTGGAATATGCCAGCAGCCTCAAACACAGCATATCGTTCCGCTATATCGGGGATTTCCTGTTCAACGGGAATAACTGCGTGCGTTACGACGAACTCGGCAAGCCTTCCGGATTTGTGCGTGATGGCGTCATCGAGATACCCTTTTCCAGGCCAGGTTCTAATTCCTGATCGTGTCCTGGTAAAGACCGGGCACAATGAGTTCGGCCTATATTGATTACCTGGTCTATGCCAGAATTTCCGTCATTCCAGGTTATCCACAAATGCTTTTGCACCAAAAACTTTTTCCGGCGTGTTGTCAAATTTCTCGGCCAGGGTCGCAATGGTAAAGCGCATGATTTCGGAGAAAATCTTGTCCCGGTTTTCATTGACTGCAATGTGGATATTAGCCCGGTCAGCCTCCGATAGCAGGTAAGTTTGCAGGCGCCAGA
>Ga0265303_10003194_pt1 | contig 10248 bp, 10 predicted proteins | sample Helome_2_FD_192494 | JGI IMG/M metagenome (GOLD analysis project Ga0265303, IMG submission 192494) | Marine sediment microbial communities from subtidal zone of North Sea - Hel_20160317 (Illumina Assembly) | ecosystem: Environmental > Aquatic > Marine > Subtidal zone > Sediment ... | reverse complement strand
GCACCAAGCTGGACAACCTCTGTCACATCGCCCACAACGTCGAGATCGGCCGGGACTGCCTGCTCACGGCCATGTTCGTCACGGGTGGTTCAGCCAGGCTCGGCGATCGGGTCGTGGCCAGCGGCCAGACCGCGGTGCTGGACCACCTCGAGGTTTGCAGCGACGTGTTCCTGGTACGGAGGGCGGGCGTCGCCGAGGACATCGATCAACCCGGGGTCTACGCCGGAGCGCCGGTCGAGCCGTACGCCAGGTACCTGAAGAACACGGCGGTGGCCAGGGACCTTGCCGGTCTTCGCCGGAAGGTCCGGCGGCTGGAGAAGGCCCTCTCAGAGCAGACGCGGGAGGAGTAGTGAGGAGGCACCGGGCGCACGGTCCACTACTCTGGGTTCTGGTTGCTCTCGCCGCCGCCTGCACGCCCGAGCCGCCCGCCGATGCCGAGACCGTCATCCTGGTGCATGGCCTCGGCCGTACCCCGGCGTCGATGCTGGTGCTGGAGTCACGTCTCGCCGGCGACGGGTACCGTGTCGTCAACTTCGGGTATCCCTCGCGTTCGGAATCACTCGAGGCGCTGACCGATAGCCTGAGGAACGCCGTCCACGAGTGCTGCTCGGAAGCCGGCGGGAAGGTCCACTTCGTCACCCACTCGATGGGCGGAGTGCTGGTTCGGAGCTACCTGGCGGAGCGCCCGGAGCCGTTCGAGGGGCGGGTGGTGATGCTCAGTCCCCCGAGCCAGGGAAGTGAGATCGTCGATGCCTACGCCGACTCTCCTCTTCTCCGGTCGATGCTGGGGCCATCGGGCGTGCGGCTCGGCACGAATTCCAGCGGAATCGCCAGGGAGCTCGGACCCGTCGATTTCAGTCTCGGCATCATCACCGGCGACCGAAGTATCAATCCGATCGGGTCGTGGCTCATTCCCGGACCCGACGACGGAAAGGTGAGCGTGGCCAGAGCGCGGCTCGAAGGGGCAGCCGACTTCATCGTCGTACACGCGACGCACACGTTCATCATGAATCGGAGTGATGTAGCCGAGCAGGTCGCGCATTTCCTGGCGAACGGGAAGTTCGCGCGCGAGGAGACAGACGGTGAAGCGTCGACCGGGACCTGGTCGGCGTGCGACGGACCGGAATCGGATCCATGGGTCCGGGAGCTTCGCGACCGCGTGCTCGGCTTCGACGAACTGGTCGGTTTCGCCGTGGAAGCATATGGGGCTCCGTTGACCTGCGACGGAGCCGTACGCACCGAGTTCGACGGCATGAAGTTCGGTGCCCTTCACCTCACTTTTTCCGAGGGCGCCACGTTCCAGATCGAGACCATGCCGCCCGAAGCGAGTGCCGTCACGCTCCGCGCTCCGTCCGGGTTCGCGGACGAGGAATTGACTCGCCAGGTGCTGGAGAACTACACGGAGCGAATCGGGGTGGAGATCGATTGGACGGCCGCTGAGCCTGCGACGGAAGGTGACGAGCGGGTCGAAAGGTTCTGGGATCCGGATGAAGGGCTGAACGCCTCGGCCTCCCTCGTCTATTCGAGTGGCTCCCTGGTCGCGCTGCGTTTCAGCATGGCGCTCTGACGCTGAAAGGGGCGGGGTGATGCGCGTCGAGTTCGACGAGGAGTTCGGCGTTCCGATAGAGGAAGCCTACGAGTACTTTCGCACGCCGATGCATTGGCCGCGCCTGTTTCACGCGTTCGGCGATTCGCGGGACCGAGGCGACGGCTGGTACGCCGTGCCCTTCCGGGGATTCCCATTTCCGCTCGTCACCCGGATCACCCGGGAAGAGTCGCTGCAGTGCGTCGAGTGGGTATTCGAAGGTTTCTGGCGTGGTGACGCGCGGGTGGAGTTCGAACCGACGAGCGCGGGAGTCGTGATCAGAGGGTACGAGCAGGTTTCTCCCCGTGGGCTACTCGGGCTCGCCCCGCTCGCAGAACGGCTCTTCCTGGAAGTCCGCTTCCAGAAGCTGTGGGAGTCCGGGTGGCGCCGCCTCCGGCGGCAGGCGGCGGGTCGCGCCGAGTACTCCACGCCTGTCGGTGAGTGAGGAACTGCCATTGCTTCACATCTACGTCGATGCCGACGCCTGCCCCGTGAAACAGGAAGTGTACCGCGTGGCCCGTCGGTACCAGCTCGACGTCACCCTGGTCGCCAACTCCTGGATGCGGATCCCGGACCACACGGCGATCGCGCTCGAAGTCGTGGAGGAGGGGTTCGACGCGGCTGACGATTGGATCGTCGATCGCGTGGAAACGGACGACATCGTGATCACGGCCGATATCCCTCTCGCGAGTCGCTGCATGCAGAAAGGAGCTCGCGCGATCGGCACGACCGGAAAGCCGTTCACGGAGGACAATATCGGCGATGCGGTGGCCACCCGGGACCTGCTGTCCGTCCTGCGCAACTCGGGTGAGATAACGGGCGGACCTGCGCCACTGACGAAGCGAGACCGGTCGCGTTTTCTGCAGGCACTCGACGAGGTGATCCAGTCCATCCGCCGCAAACATCCGTAGGGGGTGGCACAAATCGTGCAGATAGACTATGTTATCTAGCTAGTACCTAGTCGGACACGGTCCGACAACGGCGAACAACAGGTCCTCCTGGTTTATCCCTCCGAGGTCGCGCCTCCAAACACATTTTTTGCCCTTCACTGTTGTGTGGGTTCAAAAGTACGGCCGTGCCGTACAGGCCCATGCCTGCGCGTACGTCCAGGAAGAAGTATCTGAATGACAGTATCAGTACCAAGAAGCTCGACCGGATTCGACCGGTTCGGGCTCAAGGATTCCCTCATCCGCGGAATCCGCCACGCGGGCTTCGAAAGCCCCCGGGAGATCCAGCTCGAGACCATTCCGGCTGGCCTGGCCGGCCGGGACGTGCTCGGCCTGGCTCAGACCGGCACCGGAAAGACGGCCGCCTTTGCGCTGCCGCTGCTGGACCGGCTCCTCGAGACGCCTCGCAAGGACCCTCGCGCCCTGGTGGTCGCTCCTACTCGCGAGCTCGCCACGCAGATCGCGGCCGAGATTCGCACGCTCTCCAAATTCACGGGGTTGAAGTCGGTGACGATCTACGGTGGGATTTCGATCCAGGGCCAGGCCGACGCGCTGCGTCGTCGCCCGCAGATCGTGGTGGGTTGCCCCGGACGAATACTCGACCTGCTCAACAGGCGTCTACTTCGACTCGACCAGGTCGAGACGCTCGTGCTGGACGAGGCGGACCACATGTTCGACATGGGGTTCCTGCCGGACATTCGGAGGATCATCTCCGCGCTGCCGAAGCATCGGCAGAACCTCTTGTTCTCGGCCACGATGCCGAAGGACATTCGCCGATTGGCGGACGAGCTGCTGAACGACCCGCACGTGGTCGAACTGGCTAACGCCGCTCCGGCCGGAACGATCGATCATGCACTCTACCTGGTCGCGGAGCAGCGCAAACGAGACCTCCTCGAGCACGTGCTGGCGGGAGACGATTGCGATTCGGCGATCGTGTTCACTCGCACGAAGCACCGCGCCAAGCGGTTGGCCGCTCAGCTCAGCAAGGCGGGACACCGCGCCGTGGGTCTCCAGGGGAACATGTCCCAGAGCCAGCGGGACCGGGCCATGCAGGGATTTCGCTCGCGGTCCTACGACATCCTGGTGGCCACGGACATCGCGGCTCGCGGTATCGACGTGAGCGGCGTTTCCCACGTGATCAACTTCGATGTGCCGAACACGCCCGAGGCATACACGCATCGCATTGGCCGCACGGGCCGCTCAGAGCTCCAGGGTGTGGCTTGCACGTTCGTCACGAGCAGTGACCGGGCGTGGGTTAGGTCCACCGAGAACATGATCGTGTCGAAGATTCCGCGCCGCGAGGTCGAAGGACTGAGCCTGGATGCTGGCTCTGTGTCCGATCACCGCCGCCGGCAGGGGCAGTCCCGCCACAAAGAGAAGTCTCGGAGCAACTGGCAATCCCGAAGCAACGGACAGCCCCGCAACAACGGGAAGCCCCGGAGCAACGGCCGACCCCGCGGCGACGGCCGCCAGGGTGGCGAAGAACAGCCGCGAAGCCGCAGACGCAACGCGGGATTCCGCCCCGGCAGCCAGCGGAGTAGCGCTAGGCGCTGAGGCATCAAGCACTCGGGCCGCTCGATACACTATCGCTCGAACTTGATACTCTCCCTGACCCTTGATCCGCGCTGGATCAGGGTCGTCAATGACGTATACTAGGAGCAGATGAATCCCTGGTAGGCGTCCAGTTGGGGCGCTGACCGTCAGGTAGCTGTACCGAGGAGGGTCTCGCTGATGGCTCTTCCGCATGGATAGGCTCCTGGAGGGCCGCGTGGCCCTGGTCACCGGCGCGGCTTCCGGCATTGGAGCGGCTACCGCCCGGCTGCTGGCCGAGCAAGGCGCCGTGACGTACCGCGCAGACCTGGACGCGGCCGACAGCAGCGATCCCACCGGCGCCGCCGTCTCTCCGACGACTCGGATTCGACTCGACGTGCGCGAGGAGCCGGATTGGGAGACTGCGGTTGCCACGGTGATGGAGCGCGAAGGGTATCTGGATATCCTGGTCCACTCCGCAGGCATCGCCTCCGCGAGTCCGCTTGCCGACACGACTCTGGCCGAGTGGCGTCACGTCCTGGCAACGAACCTCGACGGTAGCTTCCTCGCGATCAAGCATGGGATTCGTGTCATGCGCGATACGGGTGGAGCGATCATCCTTATCGGCTCGGCATCGGGGATTCGGCCCTCGGGCGGAGCAGCGGCGTACTCGACCAGCAAGGCGGCGGTGGGAATGCTGGTGCGTGCCGCCGCCCTGGAATGCCGCGACGCAAAGCTCCCGATTCGGATCAACACGGTCAGTCCGGGCGGAGTGAAGACGCCCCTGTGGCGCACCATGCCTTTCTTCAGGGAACTGGTCGAGCTGCACGGCTCGGAAGCAGCCGCTTTCGAGGCCATGGAAGCTCACAGTGGCGATCGATTCGCCGAACCCGAGCAGATCGCACAGGCCGTGCTGTTCCTGGTTTCGGATTCCGCGAGCCACATTACGGGAGTCGAGCTACCGGTCGATGACGGGTATACGCTATAAGGAAGGATGACCATGGCAGCCGTGATCTGGGTGGCGCTGCTCCTGTTCCTGGCCTTCGCGTGTGCGTCGGCGCTGCGCTGGGGCACACGCTGGGGGTCCAGACCCGACGAGCGTGCTCGCGACATGCCCGGCGACGACTATCTCAAGAACGGCTCACCGGCCAGGGTGGCCATGACCCGCGCCATCTCGATCGACGCTCCTCCTGAACAGGTCTGGCCATGGATCGCGCAGCTGGGGCGCGGAGCGGGGTGGTACAGCGTCGATTGGCTCGACAACGGGCGAAGGGTATCCGCGAGGCATATCGTGTCCTGGATTCCGGAGCCGGCACTGGGCGATGCGACGGCCATCGGCTACCTGCGCCACATCGACCCCGGGCGGGCCCTCGCGTGGTGGGTGGACGGCGTGCCGTTTTTTGGGTCTCGGGCCCGGCTTGTGACCAGCCTTGCGCTCTATCCCGAGGGCAGGGGCACGCGGCTCGTCAGCCGGATGTCAGCAGACGCTACCGGAGTGACGGCGCCCATCGCTCTGACGGTCTTTCGGTTCGTCGACTCCATCATGGCCATTCGGCAGTTGCTCGGAATATGCGACCGGGTCGAGGTTGGAGAGGAAGCACACGCGGCCTCGAGAGCGTCGGAAACCGGGACGGCCGACCAGTATCAGTTGTACGAAGTGATCTACGCCGATGGAAACAGCGCCGGACTCGAAGGGAAAGAGCATGCGGCCAGGTGGCGCGAGTCAGCGATCGAGGACGGAATTCTGAACGTGGCGTCCTGAATCCCCGGTTGAACGAGGTTGACCAAGCTGGACAGACCAGAGAGGTGCACCTGATGCGCTTTTTCATCGTCGGCCTGTTCCTCGCCGTACCCCTTCAGGCCCAGACGACGCACGTATTCTCGGATGGCGACCGAGCTGAGAAGGTCGCGGCCACCGCAGCCAACGTCGAGCAGAAATTCAAGGAATATGCGGAGAGGCAGCACATGCCCGGCCTCGCCTACGGGGTGGTAGTGGACGGGGACCTGGTCTACTCGGGAGGCTATGGTCTCGCGAACCTTGAATCGGCCACTCCTGCCGACACGAGGTCCCTGTTTCGCATCGCTTCAATGAGTAAGAGCGTTACGGCGATGGCCATCCTGCAGCTGCGCGATCAGGGCAAGCTCAGCCTCGACGACCCAATTTCGATGTACGTGCCCGAGACCGCCGCCCTGACATACCTGACCACAGACGCGCCCGAGATCACTATCCGGCACCTGCTCAGCCATTCCGCCGGGTTTCCGGAGGACAACCCCTGGGGTGACAGGCAACTGGCCGACTCGGACGCCGAGCTGATGGAGCTCATCGAGGGCGGTATATCGTTCTCGAACGTGGCCGGCATCGAGTATGAATACAGCAATCTCGGGTTCGCGCTGCTGGGGCAGATCGTCCAGGTCGTTTCGGGGATGGATTACCGGGACTACACGAGGGTGCATATCTTCGAGCCGCTCGGCATGAACAGCACCGTTTGGGAGTACGAGGCCGCCTCACCGGAGCGCCTGGCACTCGGCTATGACTGGCTGGACGATACGTGGGTCAACATTCCGCTGGAGCACCACGGGGCGTACGGGGCCATGGGTGGTCTGATCACCTCGATCGAGGATTTCGCGGCGTACGTCACGCTTCACCTCTCGGCCTGGCCTCCCCGGAGCGACCCGGACGACGGGCCTTTGAGGCGGAGCTCGCTCCGGGAGATGCATCAACCGTGGCGCTTCGCGTCCTTCGTTCCTGATTTCCGTTATCCGAATGGCCGAGCGTGTCCGCTGGTGACGGCCTACGGCTACGGTCTGCGCTGGTTGGAGGATTGTGATGGGCGGGTGGCCATCGGGCACAGTGGCGGCCTGCCGGGATTCGGGAGCAACTGGACCATGATGCCCCACCACGGAATCGCCGTGATGTCGTTCGACAATGTCACCTACGGCGGTACCAGTACCCTCAACGCCGCGGTGCTCGACGCCATCATCGCGTCAGCCGGCCTGGAGCCGCGCACGCTGCCGCCGTCCGACGTTCTCGACACGCGAAAGAACCAGCTGGTCGACCTCCTTCCGGACTGGGAGGGTGCGGAGGAGTCCGGCATCTTCGCCGAGAATTTCTTCAGGGACACCCGGCTGAGCGACATCGCCCGACATACGCAGCGGCTGTTCGAGGAAGCGGGCAGGATTCAGGGTGTCGGTGAGCTGGTCCCGGAGAACCAGCTCCGGGGCTCGTTCGTGATCGATGGCGAAACCACGGACATCTTCGTGTTCTTCACGCTCTCGCCGGAGAGGGAGCCCTTGATCCAGCAGGTGAGAATGACGACTCTCGAAGGACAGGCGGAAGACTGATCGTTCGATTCCGTCAGATCGATTGACGGCATGCGGAACGAGCTTTGCACATATAGCGGTTGCGGGCCCACGGGGTCCCATCTGGCCCGGCATCCTGGCGGGTGCCGTGGCAAAACGCACGGGACACGAGCGAAGGGAAACTCCCGGTGAACGAGAAGCAGTTCGTCGATCATTACGAAATCCTGCAGCTCAGCCAGAGTGCGGATAACGAGACGCTCGAGCGCGTCTTTCGACTGCTCGCCAAGCGCTATCATCCCGACAACCAGGAATCGGGCAACGAGGAGAGGTTTCGGGAGGTCCATGAGGCCTACGAGACCCTGAAGGACCCGGCTGCTCGCGCCGCGTACGACGTTCAGTATGATCGTAACAGGAGCATGCAGTGGCAGGTGTTCGATCAGAGCGCAGTCCCCGGCGGACAGGCCGAGGATCAGCGGATCTTCACTGGTATCCTGGCGCTGCTGTACGTGGCGCGACGAGAGGACCCGGAGTTCGGCGGCGTCGGACCCGTCGACCTGGAGCGAAGGCTGGGAGTTCCGCGCGAGCACCTGGAGTTTCCCTTCTGGTACCTGAAGAAGAAGGGTTGGGCCGAGACGCTCCAGAGCGGGCAGCTAGCGATCACCATCGACGGGATCGAGGAGATCGTGAGCAGGGAGGAGACGGCTCCAGCCAGACGTATGCTGACCGAGGTGGCGGGCAACGGCAAGGATTCGGTCGTGGAACCCGCCGAAGCATACGAAGGCGCCAAGACTCAGTCCGAGACGGGGTAATTCCGCATCTCGGCGCGGAGTACGAGACCCGACGCCGAGGCCCGATGCCTCGCTGCTCTTAGCCGCGGGCTTTCCACGCCGCGATGATCTCCGCCTCCCGGGCCATCAGAGAGCCTTCCCCCGACACCATACGGGCCTGGCGCTCCTCCGATACCACACCCGAGTACCACCACTCGTGCGTGTCACGCACCGTTTCAGCTAACGGAGTGAAGCTCAGGTCGGCCGCAACCGCCCGGTCGATACTCGCCCGCGCCGTCCCGTAGTTATCGCCGATTGGAAGTACCCAGGGGGTCACCTCCGTGATCTCGTGTTCCACCAGGAAGTCGTAGTCCGCGATCGACACGAAAGAGGCGGGCGTGCTGAATGCAGCGTGCGCTCCGTACACGAAGGCATGCACACCCATTGGTGAGGCGGGCCCGGCCACGTTGTACACCCCCGCGCCCCCGCCCTCCAGCAGGCGAACCATGAAGCTCGCGACGTCGCGGGCATCGATGAATTGAACCGGATCGTCGGTCTTACCGGGAACGAGAATCTCGCCCCCGCGCGGCAGTCTCACCGGCCAGTACGTGAACCGGTCCGTTCGATCGCCGGGACCCACCATGTAAGTCGGACGGGAGAGGATCGTGCGGTCGTCACCGAAGACCCTGTGGACCTCGATTTCGGACAGGGTCTTCATGACGGCGTATCCGTACTCGAGCTTCTGTACGTCCGTGAGGGTCTCCTCGGGCGGTACTTCCGTATTGAGTTCGTCGCTTTCGCGCAGGGAGTCCCTGAGGTAGGGGTAGTACACTCCTATCGACGACGTATACAGATAGAGATCCGCGGAGTCTCGCAGGAGTTCGGCCGAGTTCCGGGCCCATTCCACGCGGTAGCCGGAGTTGTCGATCACCGCGTCCCACGCCTGCCCCTTGAGCGCACTCAGGTCGCCGTCCCGATCCCCGACCAGCATCTCCACGTGGTCGAAAAGATCCTGATGGACGGTGGGTTTCGTGCGCCCCCTGGTGAAGGTCGTGATCGTGTGGCCGCGACCCATCGCGTAGGCGACAATATGCGGCCCGAGCATACTCGTCCCGCCGAGGATGAGGATCTTGAGCGGGTGCGGTGCCCGCTCCGGATGAACAGAAGGGAACGTCCCCGGGCGCGCAGCCCGGAGCGGGCCCGGGCGACCCAGCGCCAGCGCAGCTCCCGCCGCCAGCCCGGTTCCCAGGAACTCACGCCTGGAGGTGGTCATCGTGTGAACTCCCTGTGGTGAAGACCCGTGGTTCGAAGACGCTCAAGTTAGCGTGGTCGGTCCTCGTCGCGCGACGGCGTAGGGACTCGTACAACGCACATGGAAAGTTGCTGGTCGGGTCGATGATGGCACAGAATGGAGCGTCAGATCACGTGACGGGATCTCGAGGAGGATGTCACGGAATGAGGGTCAGAGTGCTGTCCCGGAGCGAAGCACCGGCCGCGGTACGCATACTGTGCGAAGCGTTCCACGATTACCCGGTAATGCGCTGGGTGCTGGCTTCGGCCGGCGCGGACTACGATCGCCGACTGGCTCGCATGGTCGGCTTCTTCGTAGCGGCCAGGGCTTTCCGCGGGGAGTCGCTCCTCGGGATCGATCATGGAATGGATGTGGGAGCAGTCGCTATGTTGTCCGATCCGAACGGACCGCCCAGTCCGCCGGAGCTCGGTGTCGAGCGCGAGGCCGTGTGGTCCGACCTCGGCCCGGAAGCTCGCTCACGCTACGAGGCCTTCGGAGAGGCCTGCGCCCCACTTCTGGTGACGGAACCGCACATCCACCTCAACATGATCGGCACTCTACGGGAAGCCCGCGGCCAGGGATACGGTAGAATCCTGCTAGAATACGTTCACGCCATGTCAGAGCGAGATCCCGGCTCGCGAGGCGTGTCGCTGACGACGGAAGACCCGGAGAACGTCCCGCTGTATAAGGCCTTCGGCTACGAGATCACGGGCCACACGCGGGTTTCTTCGGAAGTCGAAACGTGGGCTTTCTACCGACCGAACGAAGCCCATCGCCAGAGAGGGGAAATGTCATGAGTCGTCTCATCTGGGTTTCACTGGGTCTCAC
>Ga0265303_10003192_pt1 | contig 10249 bp, 7 predicted proteins | sample Helome_2_FD_192494 | JGI IMG/M metagenome (GOLD analysis project Ga0265303, IMG submission 192494) | Marine sediment microbial communities from subtidal zone of North Sea - Hel_20160317 (Illumina Assembly) | ecosystem: Environmental > Aquatic > Marine > Subtidal zone > Sediment ... | reverse complement strand
CGGTTACTCGGGCCGCCTGCCGGCGGATCTGAAACCCGGCGACACGATCCAGATTCTGAATATTGGCGGAGTGCTGGGAGTCTGTGACTCCGCGAACCCCGACGTTGGACCGCCCTTCGACTGCCAAGTGCTGGGCACGGTATTGAGTTTCCCGTATCTCGGTGAACGCATTGGCATACCGGCGCGCGCCGGAGCCGATACGCTCAGTAGCGACGAAGCGCTCGATACGAATAACGTGCCTGTCATTGCGCTGGCCGGTACCTGCATGGATTCGGGCAAGACGGCGGCGGCGTGTGCCATCGTTGGGCGCCTGCGCCACCTTGGAATGAACGTCTCGGCGTGCAAGGCGACCGGCGTTTCGCTGCGTCGTGACGTACTCGCCATGGAAGACGCCGGCGCTTCCGACACGATGATTTTTTCCGATTTCGGCATCGTCACCACGACGGCCGACAACGGCCCGGCATTAACCCGCGCGTTGCTGACGCGCCTGGCGAAAAAGAAACCCGACGTCATCGTCCTCGAACTCGGCGACGGTCTGCTGGGCGCCTACGGCGTTGAAGCCATCCTGTCGGACGCAGCAATACGCGAATCGCTGACGGCTGTCGTGCTCTGTGCCAATGATCCGGTATCGGCATGGGGCGGTACCAAGATCCTGCGCAACGATTTCGGGATCGAACCCGCCGTCGTAACCGGTCCCGCGACTGACAACGATGTCGGAATCCAGCAAATTGACGATCGACTGTCTCTGCCTGCAATCAACGCGCTCTCCAACGGCGTCGCGCTTGGCGACATGATGGCAACACTGCTATCAAAGGAAACCGCATGAACGGCCGCATTCCAGCGGTCGTACTCGGTGCCAGCGGTTACGTTGGCGGAGAGTTGCTAAGGCTGATCGCTGCACATCCGCACTTCGCACTGGCCGCCGCCGTTTCCGATAGTCGCGCCGGCTCGCCTGTCGGCGGGACCTTTGGGCATCTTTCCCGGGCGCTTTCCGGACAGGCGTTTTTCAGTCACGAGGACTGGCCCGATCAGGTCGAGTCCGGCAGTGATCTCGCATTGTTCTCGGCCGCTCCGCACGGAGCATCAGCCGCGGTCATCGCGAACGCGCTCGACGTTTCGGACAAGAAAGGAATCAATGTCCATGTCGTCGACTCATCGGCAGACTTTCGCTACGCAAAGCAGAGCGACTACGAAGCCGTGTACAAGACCGAACACGGCGCACCGCGTCTCCTCGAGCGCTTCGTCTGCGCCGTACCCGAACACATCGGCACCGTGAACGAGGCACACGCCGGTCATCCTGGCTGCTTCGCCACGGCGACTTTGCTCGCCGCCGTCCCGCTCATGCGGTCGGGACTGGCGCAGACCGATCTCTACGTCACCGGAATAACCGGCAGCACCGGCTCCGGCCGCAGCCCGCAGGCAGGCACACACCACCCGGAACGCAATAGCAACCTGTACGCCTACAAGCCGCTGGCACATCGTCACGCGCCGGAAATGTCCGGTCTCACGGAAGCGGCCAGCGGCCGCGAGACCAGGGTCCATTTCGTGCCGCACTCGGGACCGTTTGCACGCGGTATTCACGTCACGGTGCAAGCCAAAGCAAAAGCACCTGTAACGGAAGCACAACTGCGTTCCGTCTTCGCCACGGCGTATGAGAATTCCCCGTTCATAGAGATCGTACCGGCGACACCGCGGCTCAAGAATGTGGTCGCCAGCAACATGTGCCACATCAGTGTCGCAACGGACGGCGAGTCGCTTGTCGTCATGAGTGCCATCGACAATCTGGTCAAAGGCGCTGCCGGCGGCGCGATGCAGTGGATGAATCGCTTGTGGAATCTCCCCGAGACAACGGGGTTGACCGCGCCAGCGCCGGGGTGGACCTGATGCCCGAACGGCATGGGCAAGCCGTTGTGGCCGACGCGCGACGCCGGGAATCCGGCGTGATGCTTCCCGTTTATGGACAGTTGCCATTCGTTCCCGAGCGCGCCAGTGGCTGCGACCTGTTTACCGGAAGCGGACGACGCATTCTCGATCTGTACGGCGGTCACGCCGTTGCTGCGCTCGGATACGGTCATCCCCAACTTGTCCGGGCCATTCAGGAGCAGAGCGACAAGCTGCTGTTTCAAAGCAACTCGGTGGCCATGGACATTCGGGCCCAGGCAGCGGAGTCCCTGGCACGTGTGGCGCCAGGACCGCTGGACCGTGTGTTTTTTGTGAACTCGGGCGCTGAAGCCAACGAAAATGCACTGCGCATGGCCTGTGTCATGACCGGCCGCAAAAAAATCCTGGCCATCACGCATGGCTTTCACGGCCGCACGGCCGGCGCTGCCGCCGTTACCTGGAACTCCGGGAAATGGTACGGCTTCCCTCGGAGGCCATTCGAGGTCGACTTCATACCGCGCGACGACGTCAGCGCCGCCACGGAAATGATCGATAGCGAGACTGCCGCGGTTATTTTTGAGCCGGTCCAGGGTGTCGCCGGCGCTTATGACTTGTCTACGAAGTTTCTCAAGACCCTGCGCGAGGAGACCAGGAAGCACGATGCCGTCCTGATCGCCGACGAAGTGCAGTCGGGCGTCGGTCGCTGCGGGCAGTATTTCGCTGTGCAGGCGCACGCAATCGATCCGGACATCATGACAAGCGCGAAAGCGCTCGGCGGTGGAATACCGTGCGGCGCCGTGCTTTGCACACACAGCATTGCCGCGCATTTCGGATCGGGCAGTCTCGGCTCGACGTTTGGTGGCGGTCCCGTTGCAGCAGCGGCGATCAACGCAACCATAGGCGCCATCGACAACGAACAGCTATTGGTGAATGTCCGCGAGCGCGAAACGCAAATTCGCAAGCAATGCATCACAGGCCCCGTGAAGAGCATACAGGGCATGGGATTGCTGCTCGGGTTGGTGTGTGACCGGCCGGCGATCGAGGTACGCAATGCACTGCTTGAAAACGACATTCTGACGGGCACCAGCAGCGACCCGGTGGTCTTACGTATTTTGGCACCGCTGGTGCTCGAACCCGGCCACGTCGATCGGCTTGCAGAGGCCCTCGAAACACTGGCGCCAGCGACTGCCTGACCCGGTCGATAGACGATCCCGATTGACAACCATGACCAAGCTGCAAACTGAATAACAAGGAACCCGCTGATGAAAGCGTTTAACGATCTCGCCGATTTTTCCGCTGACGAAATCAAAGCACTCGTGTCACTCGCCGGCCGACTCGACGAGGCGCCCGAGCCGGAAGCATTGAAAGGCAAGGTCCTGTCACTGCTGTTTCTCAGTCCCTCACTGCGCACGCTGGCGTCTTTCCAGGCGGCCATGACGCGACTCGGTGGCGGATCATTCGTGATCTCACCCGATATGTCGATTCACGGGCTGGAGACGCGGCCCGGCATCGTCATGGACGGAACAGCCGCCGAGCACATACGCGAGGCCGTGCCGGTCATTGCATCGTACGGCGATGCGATCGGCATTCGCGCGTTCGCCGAGCGCAAGAATATCGAAGACGACATGGCGGAAACGGAGTTCACGGCGCTGACCGATCTGATCGACACGCCGTACATCAACATGGAATCGGCAATGAACCACCCCTGCCAGAGCCTCGCCGACTGGAAGACCATGGACGACCTCGGCATCCCGGCGAACGGCGGCAAATTCGTTCTGAGCTGGGCTTACCATCCCAAGGCGCTACCACTCGCGGTGCCCGCCGCGACACTGCACATGGCTGCAAAACGAGGCATGGACGTTACCGTTTTACGTCCCGAAGGATTCGAACTGCCCGAAGCACTGATGCAAAAAGCGGCAGCCGCCGCGGATACGGCAGGAGGATCGGTTACAGAGACCGACAGCCGTCATGACGCGATGCAAGGCGCTCACATCATTTACGCCAAGTCGTGGTCGTCGACGCATCACTACGGCGACCGCCTTGCCGACCAGAAATTGCGCGAGCAACATCTTGACTGGTGTGTTGACGAGCCGTGGTTCGAAAACGCCAGGGACGACTGTCGTTTCATGCATTGCCTGCCTGTTCGTCGCGGCGTCGTGGTAGCCGACAACATTCTTGATGGACCGCGCAGCATCGTTATTCCCGAAGCACGCAATCGCATGCTCGCGCAGATGGCCGTACTCCACCAAATGCTTGGGGGCTGATGATGACCAGCAAAAGAGACCGCGCGATCGTCGTATCGGCACTGAAACACGCCGCACCGTATATCCGACTTTTCAAAGGCAAGGTGTTCGTTGTCAAAGCGGGCGGTGAAATATTCGCGGACCCGGTGCGAACCAGCGCGTTCATCGAACAGGTCGGCATCCTGCACCAGGTAGGCATCCGCGTTGTCCTGATTCATGGGGGCGGACCGCAATCGACCGAGCTCGCGACGGCACTTGGACTCGACACCACTTTTGTTGAAGGGCGCCGCGTAACGGATGGTCCATCCCTCGATGTGGCGACCATGGTTCTGAACGGTCAGATCAACACACGAATTCTGGCGGCATGCCGCGATCTGCAGATTCCGGCCGTGGGCATGAGCGGCGTCGACGCAGGCCTGATTCGTGCGCACAAGCGCCCTCCCGTCGAGCGGGAAGGTGAAGAAACCGTGGACTACGGTTTCGTCGGAGACATCGATTCCGTCGAGGCCGATGTCCTGAGAAAGCAGCTCGACAACGGCCTGATGCCCGTCGTAAGTCCGCTGTCCTGTGATGAGTCGGGTACCGTGCTGAACATCAATGCCGACACCGTAGCCGCCGCGATCGCCGCCGAACTCGATGCCGAAAAACTCATTCTCGCGACAGGCGCGGCGGGCATTCTCGAGGACATCAGCGATCCGCGCTCGCTCATCAGCTACATCGATCGGAAGGCACTACAGAGACTCAAGGCGTCCGGCAGCCTGGCGGATGGCATGCTACCGAAGGCCGCGGCAATCGATGCCGCCCTGGCGCACGGCGTTCAGCGCGTGCATGTCATTTCCTACAATTTGCCCGACAGTATCCTGCTCGAAGTTTTCACCAACGAGGGAACCGGCACACTGGTTGTGGATGACATCTCGGCACTGACACCGGCCGAGCAGGGTGACGGATCATGAGCAGGCTGTGGGAAAAGGGCCTGCCGCTGGACGAGCGCGTGCTGCGATATACGGCGGGCGAAGATCACCTTCTCGATGCCCGCCTGTTGCCCTATGACGTGCGAGGCTCGATTGCGCACGCCGAAATGCTGGCGACGATCGGGATGATAAACGATGAAGACTGCGCGGCGATCTGCGATGGCCTCGAGGCTCTCGAGAAGAGCTTTGCCGCCGGCGAGTGGCAGATCAGTCTCGACGACGAAGACGTGCACACGGCGCTCGAATCGCGGTTGACGACAGCGATCGGTTCTGCCGGTGGTCGATTGCACCTCGGTCGCTCACGCAATGACCAGGTGCTCACAGCACTGCGCCTGTACCTGCGCGATGCAGCCGCGGACCTTGCGGAACGCGTCGAAAACCTGCGCGCGTCGCTCAGCGAACTGGCCACGCGCCAGGGCGACACCGCCATCCCCGGTTACACGCACATGCAGCACGCCATGCCGTCCTCTGTGGCGCTGTGGTGCGGAGGCTTCGGCGAAGGATTTACCGATGCCGTCGCAGGCCTCAAAGCCACGCGGAATCGGATCAACAAGAATCCGTTGGGTAGCGCGGCGGGTTACGGCACGCCCGGACTGCCACTCGACCGCGAATTCACCACCAGGAAGCTCGACTTTTCCGCTACCCAGTCACCGGTGACGGCCGTGCAACTGTCGCGCGGCAAAGCCGAGAGCGCACTGCTGTTTGAGATAACCTTGCTGATGCAGGACTTGAGCCGCATGGCCAGCGATTTGCTGTTGTATTACACGCAGGAATTCGCCTACATCTCTCTGGCTGCGGAAGTCACGACCGGTTCATCGATCATGCCCCAGAAACGCAATCCCGATGTTCTCGAATTGTTGCGCGCCTCATCAGCCACGGCGCAAGCGTGCCTCGACGAGTCCTTGATGATTACGGCAAAATTGCCTTCGGGATATCATCGCGACCTGCAACGCCTGAAAGCCCCGTTGTTCCGATCGATCGATCTCGCGATCGACAGCGTCGATATCATGGCGTACGTGCTCGAGGGTGTGCAATTCCTGCCGCCGAACATCCAGCTCGATGAGGGAATATTCGCGACTGAAGAAGCTTACCGGCTGGTCCGCGAGGAGGGCATACCGTTTCGCGATGCCTACCGGCAGGTTGCGCAGCGTTTTGCCAAGTGATGCCGCGTTGCCCGCCCGGCCATGACAGTCAAACAGAGGTACCCTATACTCCATCGTTGGTTGCAACGGGGCATTGAATTGACGCGCTTTATCTTCGCACTGGTGGCGTCCTCATTCGTATTGTTGTCCGCCGGTTGCGGCCAGAGTGGCCCGCTGTACCTGCCGGGCAATCCGAGCGAGGTTCAGAGTCCGTCGACATCGACTCCGGACGCCGACGAAGAGAAAGATAACAAAGAAGACGACGGCGAAACCCCGCAAGGCTAGGAATCCTATTATGACTGACCTCGTGCTTATCGATGGGTCTTCGTATCTGTATCGCGCTTTTCACGCCTTGCCGGCGCTCACGAACTCGGCAGGCGAACCGACCGGCGCACTACACGGCGTATTGACGATGATTCTCAAACTGGTTCGCGAAGAACAGCCGGCGCGTATCGCCGTGGTCTTTGACGCACCGGGTAAAACCTTTCGCGACGAGCTGTTCGCCGACTACAAAGCCAACCGCCCGCCCATGCCCGACGAGCTTCGCTCGCAGGTACAGCCAATACTCGATGCCGTCGAGGCCATGGGTCTGCCGCTGTTACGAGTCGAGGGCGTCGAAGCCGACGATGTCATCGGTACGCTGTGCGAAACGGCTGTCAGCAAGGGGCTCGACGTGCTGGTTTCCACCGGCGACAAGGATCTCGCTCAGCTCGTCAATGAAAACGTCACACTCGTTAACACAATGGACAATACGAGGCTCGACCGAGAAGCAGTGAAAAGCCGGTTTGATGTCTTTCCCGAACAGATTATTGACTACCTGGCACTCGTCGGCGATAGCTCGGACAACATCCCGGGCGTGCCAAAGGTCGGCCCGAAAACGGCGGCCAAGTGGCTTAATCTCTACGACAGCGCCGACGGTATCGTCGAACACGGGGAGGAGATCAAGGGCAAGGTGGGCGAAAGCCTGCGCGACAACGTCGATCTGCTGCGGTTGTCAAAAACACTGGCGACGATTCGCAGGGACGTGGACATCGAGGTCGGCGTTGACGAGCTGTTGGCAAAAGACGCTGACACCGCTGCACTTCGCAAACTCTACGGCCACTATGAGTTGCGCTCCCTGTTACGCCAGCTCGACGAACAGGCAGACGAACCGGCAAAGCCCGTCGCGGATGAGCGCGGTGACTACGAAACCGTTCTGACCTGGCGAGCCTTCGAAAAATGGCTGAAGAAAATCAACAAAGCCAGGCTGACGGCGTTTGATACCGAAACGACCAGCCTCGATTACATGGATGCTGAAATCGTCGGATTCTCACTCGCCGTCGAAGACGGTGAAGCGTGCTATGTTCCTGTCGCGCACGACTACCCGGGTGCGCCGGAGCAGTTGCCCCGCGATGAGGTGCTGGAAAAACTGGAGCCGTTTCTCCTGAACGAGAAGAAAAAGAAAGTCGGACATCACCTCAAGTACGATGCACACATCCTCGCGCGCTACGACATTTCGCTCGCAGGCATGCAGTTTGACACCATGCTGGAATCCTATGTGTTGAACAGTGTGGCAACACGGCACGATATGGATTCCGTGGCACGGCAATATCTTGGCAAGGAGACGATTCACTACGAGGACGTGGCGGGCAAAGGTGCCAAACAGCTGACCTTCAATGAGATCGACCTCGAAACAGCGGCCCCCTATGCCGCCGAGGATGCCGACGTCACCTTGCAATTACACGAGACGCTTTGGGAGCAACTGGGTGAGCATCCTGGCTTGCGCAAGGTCTATGAAGACATCGAACAGCCGCTGGTCGCGGTGCTGCTGGACATGGAGGAAACCGGCGTACTCGTCGATCGCAAGATGCTGACGACCCAGAGCGGCGAGCTGGCCAGGAAGATGGCCAAACTCGAGACCAAAGCGCATGAACTTGCCGGTGGTCCGTTCAATTTATCGTCGCCAAAGCAACTGCAGCAGATCCTGTTTGAGCAACTCGAATTGCCGGTCATCAGGAAGACGCCCAAGGGACAGCCGTCGACGGCCGAAGACGTGCTCGTCGAGCTTGCCAACGATTACGAGTTACCCGCCGTCATTATCGACTATCGCAGCGTCAGCAAACTCAAAAGCACTTATACCGACAAGCTGCCGCTGCAGATCAACGAACGGACCGGTCGTATTCACACTTCCTACCACCAGGCGGTCGCGGCGACAGGGCGACTGTCGTCAACCGACCCCAATCTACAGAATATCCCCATCCGAACACCTGAAGGGCGCCGCATCCGACAGGCGTTCGTGCCGCCGAAGGGCCACGTCCTTCTCGCGGCCGATTATTCGCAGATCGAGCTCAGGATCATGGCGCATCTGTCAGCGGACAAGGGCCTCCTCAATGCCTTCGCGAAGGAACAGGACGTGCACCGCGCCACCGCAGCAGAGGTGTTCGAGGTCGCGCTGGACGACGTCAGCGACGACCAGCGTCGTTCCGCCAAAGCAATCAATTTTGGCCTGATGTACGGCATGTCCGCGTTCGGGCTCGCCAAGCAACTCGGCATCCCGCGTGGCGAAGCGCAGGCCTATGTCGATTTGTATTTCGAACGTTACCCGGGCGTGAAGAAGTACATGGACAATACGCGTCGGGTTGCCGGTGAGCAGGGTTACGTCGAAACCGTGTTTGGCCGGCGCCTGTACCTTCCGGAGATCAATGCACGCAATGCGCAGCGACGCCAGTACGCGGAACGCAGCGCCATCAATGCGCCCATGCAAGGCACGGCCGCCGACATCATCAAGAAAGCCATGTTAACGACGCATCGCTGGCTGACGAGCGACAAGCCGGGCGCGCGCATGATCATGCAGGTACACGATGAACTGGTCTTCGAGGTCGAGAAGGGCAAAGTCGACAAGGTACGTGACCGGGTCATCAAACTGATGAGCGGAGCAGCGGAGTTGTCGGTGCCGTTGAAAGTCGATGTCGGTGTTGGGTCGAACTGGGATGAGGCGCATTAATTAAGTCTTGACGACAATGGCGGATGTACTCCGTCACACGCCAGCCAACGATCATCTTCCAGGAGTCTTGCGCCATGCCAGGCTGGCTACAGATTCCGCAGCACATCCGCCATCATCGTCCAGGCAAGTCACACCACCCCACCATACGCCGTGAAGAAGTTGGGTGGAGTGTTGAAGTTCGCCGCTCCACCCTCCCTCCCCAGACAGAACGAGGCATATCGCATACCTTGCGAGGTGACGATATGGGACAGGTTGCTGAATCTGTAGCTGGCCGCAGGCCAGCGTGTGAAGCAATCTGTCCCATGTCGGCACCGGAACATCGGCGTGTGACGCAAGCTGTACCGCATCGGTACCGATTAGACCTTGTCCAATCTCTTTTTCTTAATTATCAATCACTTATAATTCTTCTGGAACTCATTCCTGGATCAACCCTCTAATTTCTTGAGTGCATTAGTCACTCGCCTGTTTACCTCCCTTAAGCAGGCGTGCAACCTGGTAACCCCAAGCCGGTTGCGTTTCTTGGCCCCGGGGCACTTTTCGCTAAAGGGTGCTTCGGGGCTTTCTTATTGGTTAACCGACAAGCCCAGGAATTCGTCGAGTTTCGCCCGCGCCTCGTCTTCTCCGAGCCGGCTCTGCGCCGAGAAGTGCTGCACGGTTGCCGTATCGCCGAGATCGCGACGTACTTCGAGTAGCGCTTTGGCCGCCTGGCCGCGCTTCAGCTTGTCAGTCTTCGTCAGGAGGACGTGGGCTGGCAGCCCGACGGCGTCAGCAAAGTTGAGCATCTGACGATCGTAGTCGGTGAGCTGCCGACGTATGTCCACGATCAGGAAAAGACCGCGAAGGCTCTTCCGGGTCTCGAAATAGTCCGCCATGAGATCCGCCCAATGCTCGCGCATCTTGTCCGCCACCCTTGCGAACCCGTAACCCGGCAAATCGACCAGCCTCTGGTTATCGCCCAGGCTGAAAAAGTTGACCAGGCGAGTGCGGCCCGGCGTCTTGCTGGTCCTGGCAAACTGCCGCCGGTTGACG